>Ga0075428_100009225_pt1 | contig 10944 bp, 7 predicted proteins | sample RhiMetdeltSRZDD2_FD_75291 | JGI IMG/M metagenome (GOLD analysis project Ga0075428, IMG submission 75291) | Populus rhizosphere microbial communities from Tennessee, USA - Rhizosphere MetaG P. deltoides SRZDD2 | ecosystem: Host-associated > Plants > Roots > Rhizosphere > Soil | place: USA... | reverse complement strand
CTGCGTCGCGTCACCACCTGCGGTGGGCATCGCGCCAGCCCCACCACCGGACGTCGCGCCGTCGCCAGCCGCAGGCGCACCGCCGCCGCCGGCAGTGGGAGAGCCCGCGTCCTGCGGCGACCCACCGGGAGAACCATCCTGACCGGATTGCGGCGACCCGGGCTGCCCGGGGGGCGAGCCACTGCCCCCGTCAGGACCAGCGCTCGGCGCCGGGAACCCGGGGACGTCCGTGCCGGGAGTGCCGCCTGGAGTTCCGGTGCCCGGCAGGCCGGGCATTCCGGGAACACCGGGGATCGCAGGAGCAATGACGACGGTCGGACCGCCCGCCCCGCCGCCTTGGGTCGAGGGCGGAGACCCGCCACTCTGTGGCTGCCCGCCCGGAGCTGTGCCACCCGACGACGGGCTGCCGCCAGGGATCTGAGCGCCCGGCGAAGCGCTTCCGCCCGACGACGGACTACCACCCGGCGGCTGACCGCCCGCGGAGGCGCTGCCGTCTGACGATGGATTACCGCCCGGAGTTTGACCGCCCGGGGAGGCGCTACCGCCCGATGATGGACTGCCTGCAGGTGTCTGCCCGCCTGGGGACGCGCTACCGCCCGACGACGGACTGCCGCCCGCCGTCTGGCCGCCGGAGGACGGGCTGCCTTGGGCCTCCCCACCCGAGGTGGAGGGCGAACCGCCGCCCGGTTGACCGGCCGACTGTTCGCCAGGCTGACCAGAAGCCTCTCCGGCGCCCTGCTGACCCGAGGAGGGGGAGCCGCCCTGCTGACCCGAGGAGGGGGAGCCACCGCTCTGCTGCGGCTGCGAGCTGCCGGCGGGTCCGCCCTGCTGCTGCTGCTCTGGGAACGGGTTCTCGGTGGTGCTACCGCCGCTTTGCTGCTCGCCGGAGGAGCTCTGCTGACCGTCGGAGCTTTGAGTCTGACCCTCGGTTTGAGTCTGACCCTCAGAAGGAGTGCCGGAGCTGCTCCCACCCGACGACCCGCTCTGCTGCTGCTCCTGCTCCGGGAAGGGCGACTCGCGGGGCGAGCCACCCTGGCTTCCCTGCTCGCTCGGTTGCGAGGGCGAGGATGAGCCGGGGCTTCCGCCGGACGAACTGGGGGACGAAGGCGAGGACGAAGGTGAAGACGAGGGTGAGGACGACGGACTGCCCGGCATCGAGCTGGAGGTCTGGCTCTCCATCTTGCAGCCGGCGAGCGCGATCAGGGCCGCGAGCGACCCGAGCATCCAGAGTTTTGTCCGCGTCTTCATGACGTAAGCCTCGCGCGAGCGCTCCGGGCCACCGGACGCCGTGTCCGATCGTCCTTTCTCGCCAGTTGGAACCCGCGGCGGGGTTCCAGGTTCAATGCTGGCCGGTCGAACCCGCCGCAGCCGGTGCACCTGCCGCCGCTTCCGGAACGACCGCCAGATCGTTCCCCAACAGGAACGAACGCAACTGCTCCGATAGCTGATCGCAGGCCTTGGCCCGCACCGGCGTGATGATCGGGATGGGCGCGACCGCACCGATGATGACCGAGGTGCCACTGACATCCGTGGTGACCGTGCCAATCTCGTTCACGTTTTGCAGATCCCAGACCGACGCCACGTAGTCCGACTGCTTTTCCCACCAGCCGAGACCTATGCAGGCCGCCATACCGGGCCCGGCAGCGCACGTGATGCTCCCCCCGCCGTCCGACTTCTTGGTGTTGCCATCGAGCCAGACGATATAGCGGACTCCGATCTCGTTGATGCGATCGGACACGCCGGGCCGCGTCAGGAGTGCCTTCAGACCCGCCGCGTTCCCCGGAGCGGTGCTCGGCTCGAACCACGGAAACATCGCGTCGGTGAACTCCTGCTCGCCATAGATGCGGAAGGGGACGCCGCCCGAGTGCGCCGTGCGACCCGACTGGCCGTCCTCCGGGTGCATCAGCGTCCCGCCGAGTTTCTCCTGCACGCAATCGAGAAACTCCTCTTCCGTTCCGACGCCCTCGATCTGAGGTTTCTTGAGCAGGACGATGGCTTCGTTCGCCTGAATCGCCGTCGCCACCTGGCGCGTCTCGTCGATCTTGGACGTCATGCAACCCGACACGAGCCAGGCGAGCACTCCCGCGCCCGCTACTGGGCGCAAACGCACCAGCCAACCGTTGCGTTGACACGGATCACGAAGCGGAACGTTCATGGCCTGCATCCCTCGGCCGGCTGACCCCGGCCGCGACCTCGCCGTTTTCGATTCGAGTATACGCTCAAGAATTCGCGAGCAAAGAACATGTGACCACTCGATATCGGGCGCTTATGTGAAGAGCTCCTGAAGCCTTCCGCCGACTCGTGCGCGCTGCAATTTCCTCGTCGTTGCTCGCACGCCGCGCGCGAGATTGTCCGGTCGTCGCGCGCAGCGATTCGCGATCGATGAGGTTACGACCAGTGATGCGTCGAGCGAGCACCGTGAGCGGCGGGCCTGGGTCGCTCAACTCACGGCATCGCCGCTCGATCCGGCGCCCCCGATGCGAGCTCGCGCCGCGGTGAATGTCGCCGCCGTCTCAGGTGCGCGGCCACGGCCCACGGACGCACCTGGTTCTTCTGCTCCAGGCCGCTCTGGGAATGGGACGTTCTCATCCGCTTGACGGCCGGCTGCGGCCAGGCCATGGCCCGGAAGTCGGGATGAAGGACGGCGCACCAGCGCCCCGTGGCAGGCCCCTGCAGGGGTGGAAGACTGTACGTATATACAGTATCCTACGCGAGTGAGTCCCAGGCTTGGTCCCGTGCCCAGAAAGTTCATCGGTCATCGCGTATTCACAGGCCGCGGCGCCTTGTCCAACCCGCCCGGTCGCTTCGACAAGGACGCGCGCGAGGAGGTCGACGACGGCTGGTGGCGGGACGACGAGTCGACGAGCATCGTGCAGACCGTTGAGCCTGATCGCGCGCGCAGCGTGATCACCACCAACGACTCCCCCGACGTCGGGTTCGATTACTCGATCAACCCCTACAGGGGCTGCGAGCACGGGTGCGTCTACTGCCTGGATGGCGAGACCGGAATCCTCATGGCCGATGGCCGCATCCAAGCGCTGGCGGATATCCAGGTTGGCGACGAGATCGTCGGCACCGAACGGATTGGCCACTATCGTCGGTACGTACGAACACGGGTGCTCGCGCACTGGCGGAGCCATAAGCCCGCGTGGCTGGTCAGGCTCGAGGACGGCACGGAGCTTACGGCGAGCGCGGACCATCGGTTCCTCACGGACAGAGGCTGGAAGTTCGTCACCGGAACTGAGCAGGGCAGGCATCGTCGTCCGTTCCTGACGCTGAGCAACAAGCTGATGGGATTCGGGCTGATCCGGTCCGGTGTCACGCGATGTCAGGCGGGTGATTACCGACGCGGATATCTATGCGGTGTCATCCGTGGCGACGGACATCTCCGCGCGTATCGCTACGCGAGACCCGGTCGTTCACATGGCGATGTGTATCGCTTCAGACTCGCCATGGTCGATAACGAGGCCCTCGATCGCGCGAATCTCTACCTGGGCGAATTCGGCGTGCCCACGGCTCGATTCCTCTTTCAGTCTCGCACCGAGAACCGCCAGCAGTGTCTGGCCATCCGCACGAGCTCACGTGCCTCGATAGAGGCCATCGAGCACCTGATCGCATGGCCTGAGCGGCCCGGCGCCGACTGGCTGCAGGGATTCGTAGCCGGCATCTTCGACGCCGAGGGCCACTACGGCCGCGACGGCAACCTGAGGATTGCAAACACCGATGCCATGATCATTCAGACCACGCAGTCCGCGCTCAGGAGCCTGGGCTTCGATGCGGTGGTCGACAGCGCGTCGGGTACCCGCGCTCGCCCCCTGCAGTACGTGCGGCTCCGCGGCGGGCTACGGGAACACCTGCGCTTGTTCCGCACGTGTCAACCGGCGATAAGCCGCAAACGCTGCATCGACGGAACGGCCGTCAAACTGCGTGGCTGCCTCAAGGTGGTCTCCATCGAGCCCCTGGCGGGACGCAGGGAGCTCTTCGATATCACGACGGGCACGGGTGATTTCGTTGCAAACGGAGTCATCAGCCACAACTGCTTTGCCCGTCCCAGTCACTCCTACCTCGGGCTCTCGCCGGGGCTCGATTTCGAGACGCGACTCTTCTACAAGGAGGACGCGGCAGCGCTGCTCGAGAAGGAGCTCGCCCATCCGCGCTACGTGCCGAAGCCGATTGCGCTCGGCATCAACACCGACGGCTATCAGCCAATCGAGAAGCGACTGGGCGTCACGCGGAGCATTCTCTCGGTGCTCGCCCGCTGCCGGCATCCGGTCACCATCGTCACCAAGAGCACGCTCGTCCTGCGCGACATCGACCTGCTCGCCGACATGGCTAGGGACAACCTCGCCTCGGTGTCGGTGAGCGTCACGACGCTCGATCCTGAGATCAAGCGCACGCTCGAGCCGCGCACCGCGGCGCCACAGGCACGGCTGCGCGTCATCCGCGAGCTCGCGGCGGCCGGCGTGCCGGCCAGCGTGCTCGTGGCGCCAGTCATTCCCGCGATCACGGATCACGAGCTGGAAGGCATCCTCGAGGCGGCCCGGGACGCCGGCGCCTCGAGCGCCGGCTACGTGCTGCTACGGCTTCCATGGGAGGTCAAGGACCTGTTCCGCGAGTGGCTGGCCGCGCATCATCCTGACCGCGCAAAGCACGTGATGTCGCTCATCAACCAGGCGCGCGGCGGACGGGACAACGACCCGCGGTTCCACTCACGGATGCGTGGCACCGGTCCGTTCGCGGAGCTGCTGCGCAATCGCTTCGCGCTTGCGTCGCGCAGGCTGGGCCTGGATGCGGCCGAGGAGCGTTTCGAGCTCGAGACGCGCCATTTCCGACCGCCGGCCGCGCTAACGCCGCAGCTCACGCTCGGCTTCGATTGACCCGGGCCGCGTCGTCAGTCGCCGATCGCCGGTTTCGGGAGTCGATCCATTCCTGCGAGCTCGGGAAAGAGCCGCGTCCATAGCCCCGCGACGGCGAGCGTCGCGCATCCGCCGACCACCACCGCCGGCACCGCGCCGAACCAGGCGGCCGTGACGCCCGACTCGAACTCGCCGAGCTCGTTCGAGGCGCCGATGAATACGGCGTTGACCGCGCTCACCCGGCCGCGGATCGCGTCCGGGGTCTCGAGCTGCACCAGCAGATGGCGGATGTAGATGCTCACCATGTCGCCGGCCCCCATCGCGATGAGCGCGATCATCGACAGCCAGAAGCTCGTCGAGACCCCGAACACGATGGTCGCGACTCCGAACACCGCGACGCCGCCGAACATGTGAGCGCCGACGCGCCGCGTGATAGGCACGAGGCTCAGTACGACGCCGCAGACCGCCGCACCGATCCCCGGCGCCGTGCGCAGCCACCCGAGTCCGTCGGGGCCCACATGCAGCACATCGGCCGCGTACACGGGCAGCAGGGCGGTCGCGCCGCCGAACAGCACCGCGAACAGGTCGAGCGAGATCGCGCCGAGCACGACGCGATGGCTGCGCACGAACCTGAGCCCGAGCAGCAGCGTCGCGAAACTCGCGGCTTCGCGTGGGCCGCCGCGGTCACCGCCCGCGCGCAATCCGAGCGTCAGCGCCACGGCAATCGCGAACAGACCCGCCGCGGTCGCATAGACGACCGGCGCGCCGGCCAGGTAGACGATGCCGCCGAGCGCCGGTCCGGCGATAGTCCCGATCTGCCAGATCAGGGAATTGATCGCCACTGCGGCGCCGAATTGCTCCCGCGGCACGAGGTTCGGCAGCAGCGCCTGGCCGGTCGGCATCTGGAAGGCGCGCGCGACCCCGAACAGCGTCATCACCGCGAACACGGGCGTCGCCTCGCGGAGGCCCCGTAGCGCGATCGCGAACAGGAGGAGCGCGCAGGTGCATTCGAGCCCGTAGCACGCCGTCACGATGCGACGGCGGTCGCGGCTGTCGGCCAGGTGCCCGGCCGGCAGGATCGAGAGCACGAAGGGCAGGAACTGCGACAGCCCGATCAGACCGAGGTCGAGCGGATCGCGCGTCACCTCGTAGACCTGCCAGCCGACGGCGACGGTCTGCATCTGCACCCCCAGCGTGCCGAGCAGCCGCGCGACGAGGTAGAGGCTGAAATCCCGGTTACCGAGGACGGCAAGCCGGTTGGCGCGGTGTGCGCTCATCCGCCCGGTCAGTCGCGGTCGTTACGCGGCGCGAACGGCGAGTTGCGCCGGATTGCGTTTACCACGACCGCGGTACGCGTCTTGACCTTGCGCAGCCACGCGCGCGCCCAAGCAAACTCGAGGCCGAGTATGGCGAGCCCGAGCGGGATCACGACCAGCCCCGGCCCCGGCAGCACCAGCATCGCAATGCCGATCAGGAGCACTGTCCCGCCCACGATCGAGATCGCAATGCGTCTCGCCCAGACGTAGGTCAAGGGCCGCCTTTCTGGCAGGTGCAAGTCGCTACTCCTTCAGCGCGCGATCTACCGATGGAACGGGCTGCATCCCGAGCACGGCGAGCTGGCGGTTGTGCAGACCGGAAAGCAGGACCTGGGCCGCGACGGCGCCGCAGAACGCCAGGAACATGTCCCACTGCGTGTCCCACGGGTCGCCCTGCGTTCCCAGGAACGACTCCGCCGCCTCGCCGCCGGCGAGCGAGGCCCACCACTCGGTGAACTCGTAGCAGGCGCTGACGCCGAGGATGCTCAAGGTCACGATCGCGAACAGCCATTTGCCCGGTCGCAGCGGCGAAGTGCGGATGAGCAGCTCGCGCGCGACCATCGCCGGTCCAAATCCCTGCATCAGATGCCCGATCCGGTCGTAGTGGTTGCGTGAAAAATCGAACCATTCCTGCATCCAGAAGCCGAGCGGCACACGCGCGTACGTGTAGTGACCGCCCAGGACCAGGATCAGGCAGTGGATGGCGATCAGGGTATACACGAGCGGTGTCAGCGGAAAGCGGCGTGCGGTGAACGCCATGATCGGCAATGCCGCCAGCACCGGCAGCACCTCGAGCCACCACGTGATGCGGTCGTAGGGGCCGATCCCCGACCAGACGAGCGCGGGGATCACTACTGCGGCGAGTGCCGCGAGCGCCGGCGGCACCCCGGTCGGGGAGAACGCGCTCACCTCAGCCGGTTCCCGGAGAGCGGGCGATCGCCACCAGCCGGGCGACCACCTGCTCGAAGCGCGGGTCGCCATGCAGGCTCAGGAAGTCCGGATCCTCGCGAATCCAGTCGAAGCTGCCCTGCCCGATCTCGCTGAAACCCTCGAGAATCTCGAGCGCGCGTTCCTTCTCGCCCAGGATCGCGTATGCGCACGCCACGTTGTAGCGGGTCGCGAACTCGCGCGGGCGCATCGCAAGGGCGCGCTCCGCGATCGCAAGCGCGCGGTCCTTCTCGCCGAGCCGTGCGTACGCGCCCGCGGCCAGGTGCAGCGCGCGGCTGTCGTCGGGATAGAGCTCGAGGCGGCGCTCGATGAGCGCGATCGCGTCGCGGTCCGCCTGCTGCGCGCGCTGCTCGTCGCCGAGCGCGCGCATAGCTCCGGACAGGAGGGCGACGACCTGGTAGTCCTCCGGCGCGAGGAGCCGCGCGCGCTCGAACAGCTCGACCGACTTGGCGTGCTGACCCGCGCTGAAGGCGTGCCGCGCGTACAGGTGCAGCACATCGAACGAGTCCGGGTTGCCCTCGAGCGCGCGCTCGAATGCCCGGTCGGCGTCCGCGGGCTTGAGCGCCGCCGAGTACAGGTTGCCCTGCGCGAGCCACGCCTCAGGGAGATCCGGCGCGAGCTCCTCGGCGCGCTTTGCCGAGCGCATCGCCTCCTCCATCGCGCCCGCGGGAACGCCCATGCGCCAGAAGATGGCCGAGGCGAGCGCCATAGCGAGCCCGGCATGCGCCTTGGCGAACTCCGGGTCCGACTCGATGGCGCGTCGGAACAGGCCGATCGCCTGCTTGATCGTCGTGTCGCTGTGCTCGTTGTGGAGCTGCCGCGCGCGGAGGTAGTACTCGTAGGCCTGCGGGCTACGCGTGCCGCCGCGCTCGATCCGACGCTCCTCTTCCTTGGTCAGGCTGGAGCGCAGCGCGCTCACGATGTTGCGCGCGATCTCGCTTTGCGTCGCGAAGATGTCCTCGAGCCGCCGGTCGAAGCTCTCCGACCAGAGATGAAACCCGTCCGAGCTCGAGACCAGCTGCGCCGTGATGCGCACCCGCTCCTCGGATCTGCGCACGCTGCCCTCGAGGACCGCTGTCACGCCGAGCGACCGGCCGATCTCGCGCACGTCGGCCGCGCGGCCCTTGAACTGGAAGGACGAGGTGCGCGAGGCGACCTGCAGCCCGCGCACGCAGGTGAGCGCGTTGATGATCTCTTCGGCGATGCCGTCGCAGAAGTACTCCTGGTCGCGCGCGGCGCTCATGTCGGCGAAGGGCAGGATCGCGACCGAGGGATTCATTGGCGCCGGCAGACGGACGGCGGCAGCACCCCCGGGCTGCGGCGCGAGCCAGGCCGCAGCGCTCGGACCGACCGCGGGCGCCCGCGCCCCCCGCCGGTCGGCAGTGGATACGGTTCGCTCGATGCCGCGCGGCGTCACGTCGAAGGCCCACGCAAGACCGCAGGCGAGCGGAAAACCGAGAACGACGAGCATGATCACCAGCTTGTTCGCCCAGTCCGGGAGCCCGATCGGCCCGAAGGTTGCGTCGGCGACCTGGATCAGCAGCCAGGCGATCACGACGTACACGATCGCCACCCGCACCACCTTGCGGCGGCGCAACTCGGCGAACCAGCGGGCCAGAGTCGCGTTCGGGTCGTTCATCGTTGCACCGGGGATCCGTCGCGATTATAGGTGGACGTGCATGCCGGCGGGCGCACGCCGGGCGCGTCCGGTCGCGCACTCAGCGCTGCGCAGCCGCAGGGTCGTCGAGAGCGGTCATGAAGCTCTCGATCGCCGCAGCCAGGGCTTCGGGCTGCTCGTGGTGCACCATGTGACCGGCGTCCGCGACGGTGACGAGCGTGAATCGCGGCACGAGCGCGCGGATGGCATCGAGCGATGCGTCCCCGGTAAAGCGCCTGGTGTGGTCGGAATCCGCCGCGGCGACGAAGAGCAGCGGCGCCTTGATCTCGCGCCAGCAGGCCTCCGCTTCCTCGCGCCGGTACAGGATCGGGTTGACGCGCTTGTGGCGCGGGTCGGCGCGCATGCGCAGACCGCCGTCGTCGGCCACGGCCCACGCGTGCGCGATGAATTCCGCCCGGTCCGCCGGCAGCCGCGGGCTGCGTTTCCGCAGGTACTGCGCGAACGCGACCTGCGACGGGAACCGCGCGAAGGCCGGCGCCTGTCGCACCTCGTCGAGCCAGGTCCGCAGCCGGTCCGGCGCCTGCTCGGGGCGCGTTCTCGGCAAGCCGAAACCTTCGATGCTCACCACGGCGTGGACACGCTGCGGCCGCAGGCCGGCGTACATCATCGCGATGTTGGCACCCATGCTGTGACCGATGAGCGTGAGCGGCGCCTGCGGCGACAGCCGATCGATGAGCGCATCGAGATCGGCGTAGTAGTCCGGGAACCAGTACCCGTCTTCCGGCCAGGCGCTTGCGCCGAAGCCCCGCCAGTCGGGCGCGATAAGCGAGCGGCCGGGCGGCAGGGCGTCGGCCAGGAACTGAAAAGTGCTGCCGGCATCCATCCAGCCGTGCAACAGCAGCCACGGCCGGGCGTCCGCGCCCGTCCAGCGAGTGAGATGGATCGCGAGCCCTCGCACCTCGCACACCTCATCCTCTGGGGTGCGTCGCGGACGATAGATGGTGTTCGCCGTCATGCGTTCAGCGCACCGGCGGGCTCAGTCGCCGAGAAACATCCGGTAGGCCGGGTTGGACGTCTCGTCGACGTAGGGGTAGTGCAGCTCGCGCAGGTGCAGGGCGAATTCCTCCGCATCCGCAGGCGCGACCTGCACGCCGGCGAGCACGCGGCCGTGATCGGAGCCGTGATTGCGGTAGTGGAACAGGCTGATGTTCCAGCGCGAGCCGATCGCTTCGAGGAACTTGAGCAGCGCGCCGGGACGCTCGGGGAACTCGAAGCGGAACAATCGCTCGTGCTCGAGCTCGCGCGCGTGACCGCCGACCATGTACCGCACGTGCAGCTTCGCCATCTCGTCGTCGCTCATGTCGACGACCTTGAAGCCCGCGCCGGCCACCATCCCGAGCAGCTGGTCCTTCTCGCGACGGCCGTTGGCGAGCGCAAGCCCCACGAAGATCCGGGCGGTTCCGGGATCCGAGTACCGGTAGTTGAACTCCGTGACGCTGCGCTGGCCGATCACCTGGCAGAAGCGCAGGAAGCTCCCCGGCTGCTCGGGGATCTCGACCGCGAACAGCGCCTCGCGCCCGGCGCCCAGGTCGGCGCGCTCTGCGACATGGCGCAACCGGTCGAAGTTGATGTTGGCGCCGCTGTTGATCGCGATCAGCGTGGCGCCGGTGCACGCTTCGCGAGCCACGTAGCGCTTGATCCCCGCCACGGCCAGTGCTCCGGCGGGCTCGGCGATGGTGCGGTTGTCCTCGAATATGTCCTGGATCGCCGCGCAGATCTCGTCGGTGTTCACCAGCACGACCTCGTCGACATAGCGCTGCGCGAGCCGGAAGGTCTCCTCGCCCGCGCGCCGCACCGCGACGCCGTCGGCGAAGATCCCCACGCGGTCAAGCGTCACGCGCTGCCGGGCGGCGAGCGAGCGATGCATGCTGGCTGCGTCCTCCGGCTCGACACCCATGATCCGTATCTTCGGATAGAGCGTCTTGACGTACGCGGCGATGCCGGCGATGAGCCCCCCGCCGCCAACCGGCACGAACAGCGCATCGATCCTTCCTGAGTGCTGGCGCAGGATCTCGACTCCGATCGTCCCCTGGCCTGCGATCACGTCCGGGTCGTCGAAGGGATGGATGAAGGTGAGCGTGCGGCTGCGCTCGAGCCCGGTCGCATGCTCGTACGCCGAGTCGAAATCGTCTCCGTGCAGCACGAC
>Ga0075428_100009221_pt1 | contig 10948 bp, 12 predicted proteins | sample RhiMetdeltSRZDD2_FD_75291 | JGI IMG/M metagenome (GOLD analysis project Ga0075428, IMG submission 75291) | Populus rhizosphere microbial communities from Tennessee, USA - Rhizosphere MetaG P. deltoides SRZDD2 | ecosystem: Host-associated > Plants > Roots > Rhizosphere > Soil | place: USA... | reverse complement strand
TGGAGCCCCGGGATGCTCGACTCCTGGAGGACGTCGCTCATCGCGGCGTTCCCCGAGAGGAAGCTCGACAGCCCCGTCTGGTTCGGCAGGCGGAATACCTTGTGCACGCGCGGGCGCCGGAGATCGGCGTCCACGATCACCACGCGGCGCCCGAGCTGCGTGAGCGCGATCGCCAGGTTCGTCGTCACGGTGGACTTCCCGTCCAGCGGCTCGCACGAGGTCACGACGACGTGCCGGGGGGCGCGCTCGGGGGAGGCGAGGAGGAACGCCGTGCGCAGGCTCTTGAACGACTCCGCGAACGACGACCGCGCGTCCGCGTGGCAGGCGATGTCGGCGGCGTACTGGCTCGGCGAGGCGCCCCCCTCGTCGTGGCCGACCGCGTGCAGCGGCGCGTAGAGCGGGACGAAGCCGAGAGCCGGCACCCCCGCGTAGCGCTGGATGTCGATCTCGTTCTTCACCGTGTTGTCGAGATAGTTCAGGAGGAGGGCGGCGCCGGCGCCCAGCCCCAGGCCGAACACCAGCGACAGAAGGAGGTTCAGCGGCTTGTCCGGCTTGAACGGCGCGCGCGGGACCTCGGCGCGGTCCACGATCCTCATGTTCGTCGCGCGGGAGTCCTTGAGGGCGCTGGAGGTCTCGGCCTCGCTCTGCCGCGTCAAGAGGTCGTTGAGCATCTTCCGCTTGTTCTCGATCTCGCCCTTGAGGCTCGCGTACTCGATCGCGTCGCGGCCCACGCGCTGGACCTCGCCCTTCTGGGCGGTCACCTGGCGGGACAGGTTGTCGACCTCGGTCGAGGTCTTGGCGAGGTCGGCCTTCGCGACCGACCGCACCTGCCGCGCGATCGCTTCGGTCTCGATCTTGAGGCGCTCCCGCGCGCCGTCCAGCTCCTCCTGGAGCTGCATCAGGGGCGGCCAGTCCGGCTTGAACCGCTCGGCTATCTGGCTGTGGCGCCGCTCGACCTCGGCGTACTGCTTCTTGAGATCCGTGATCAGGGGGGAGGACAGGACCTCCGGGAGAGACTCCGCGGACCCGTTGGACACCGCGTCGTACCGCGCCTGCGCCACCGCGAGACGGCCGCGCGCCTCCACGTACTTCGTGTTCATGTCGCCGAGCGCCTTCTGGCTGATGTCCTGCGTGCCGTCGGAGAGGGCCAGGATCTCCTTCTTGGTCCCGTACTCCTGAAGCGTCCGCTCCTGCGCGGCGATCTCCGACTGCATGCGCGCGACCTGCTTCGTGAGGAACTCGCGCGCCTGCGAGGTCGTCGTGAACCGTGCGTCGGTGTTGAACTGCTCGTACGCCTCCGCCACGGCGTTCGCCGCGTCGGCGCACAGCTTCCGGTCGCGATCGACGAAGGTCAGCTTGACGAGCTTGCTGTTCCGGACGGGGACGACGCTGAGGCGGTCCTCCATGAAGCGGATCAGCCTGCGCCAGGGATCCGCCGGTGCGGACGCGTCCGCGCCGCTGATCCGGTCCAGCCCCCAGTTGATCAGCCGCCGGATCGGGCTTCCCTTGCGGGAGGCGTACTCCGGGCGGTTCGCCAGGTCGAGGCGCTCGGCGGCGAGGCGGAGCACCGTCCGGCTCTGGAGCACCTTGTACTGGGTCTGGTAGAAGTCCTGGTAGTCGTAGTAGTCCGTGGACATCCCCTCGCCGAACGAGAGGCTCTCCGGGGCGTGGCGCTCGATCTGGATCGTGGTCGTCGCCTGGTACTCGGGGTGCGCGAGGAAGGTGAAGAGCGCGGTGGAGGCGACCACGAGGACGAGGCAGGCGATGACCACCCCCCGCCGCTCGGAGAGCACGCGCCCGTAATCGCGAAGGTGGAGGACGCTTCGCTCGGAGGTCCCGATCTCGCTCACGCGGGGCTAGTCGCCGGGATCGGAGGGGCTCGCGGGGAGGACGCTGTCGTCGTTCTGCTGGTTGATCGCGACGGCGCCCGCGACCACGAAGCCGACGAGCACGGCGATCATCGACGTCTTGCCGCCGGTCGTCCAGTACGCCCCCGGCTTCTTGCGGTCCTTGTCCTCCTCGGTGGCGCCGTCGGCCTTCAGCGCGAGGTGGACCCCCTTCATCTCTCCCGGCGCGAGGGTCACGGGCGTGGCCACGGGGAACGACCCGTCCCGCGTCTCGAGGGCGAGCGAGAGCCGCCCCGCGGGAAGCCCCGCGAGCGTGAACGCGCCGTCGGACCCTGTCGGAGCGGAGGCGAAGCGGATGCCGCGGGCGTCGATCGCCGCGACGGTCGCCCCGGAGAGCGGCGTCGCGACGTCACCGGCGAACACGGTGCCGGTGAGCGAGGCGGAGGTCGCGGCGGGCTGAGGAGCCGCGAAGGCGGGGGCACCGGTCGCGAGGAGGGCGCTGATCAGCGCCGCGGCGACGATGCGCCTGAGGTGGGAGGGCGTCATGACGCGATCTCCTTTTTCAATCGGGAATGGAAGGCGAAGCGGCAGGCTCCGACTCGGAGCTCGTGAGGCTGTTGACCAGGACGCCGACGACGATCGCCGAGCCGACCACGATCATCGTGGCGGTCACGGGGTTCGCCCAGACCCCTCCCTTCCTCCGCTTCTTCTCCTTCTCGCCGGGGGGAAGGTCGCTGCTATCCTGCCGCCCGCCCAGCGCGAGCTGGACCTCGCGGGTCGAGCCGGGGGCGATGGCGACGGGGGTGTCGACGACGTAGAGCCCCTCCGAGGTCTCGATGGCCAGCTCCGCGGGGCCCGCGGGGAGGTCGGAGAGCCGGAAGGTCCCGTCGGAGGCGACGGGGGTGGAGACCGGACGACCCGGCGGCTGACCCGGGACCAGCCACACGGTCTTGGCGGCGGCGGGGTCGGCGGGTGCCGGAATGACGCGTCCCGAGAGAACTCCCGAGGGCGCGATGGCGATCCCGGGCGGCAGAGAGACCCCCGCGGCCAGGGCGCAAGCCATGATCGTCCGCATAGCGGAGCGAAGGATAGGAACCGGGCGCGCCCGGAGTCAAGAGGAAAGGACGGTTCATGGAGAACGAGCGCGAACAATTGCGGCAGCTTCTCAAGGCACAATCGCTGATGTTCGGGGAGTTCACCCTCGCCTCCGGGAAGAAGAGCTCGTTCTATTTCGACTCGAAGCGGACCACCCTCCTGGCCGAGGGGGCGTGGCTCACGGCCCGCGAGGTCTTGCGGACGATCCGTCGGGAGAAGATCGATGCCGCGGCGGTCGGGGGGCTGACCCTCGGGGCCGATCCGATCGTCTGCCCGGTCGCCGCCCTCAGCCACGCCGAGGGGCCGTCGCTCGCGGCCTTCATCGTCCGGAAGGAGGCGAAGGAGCACGGCACGGGGCGGCGGATCGAGGGGAACCTCGCGCCCGGGAGCAGGGTCGTGATCGTCGATGACGTGGTCACGACCGCCGGGTCGACCCTGAAGGCGATCGAGGCCGCGGAGACGGAGGGTCACACGGTCGTCGCCGTGATCTGCCTCGTGGACCGCGAGGAGGGGGGGGCCGCGAAGCTCGCCGCCTATCCGTTCTTTCCTCTGTTCCGGCGGAGCGAGATCTTCGATTAGGCGCGCGTGCCCCGGTAGAACGCGGCGGTCTCCTCGACGACCCGCTCGATCTGGGCGGCCGTGAGCTCGGGGTAGATCGGCAGCGAGAGGACCTCGCGCGATGCGCGCTCCGCCTCGGGCAAGCTGCCGGCGGCGTAGCCCAGGTGGGTGAAGCACTCCTGCAGGTGGAGGGGGATCGGGTAGTAGATCCCCGATCCGATCCCTCGATCATCGAGATGCCGCGCGAGGGCATCCCGGTCGCGCGCGCGGATCGTGTACTGGTTGAACACGTGCCGGCCGCCGGCGGGACGCGCGGGGAGGGCGATCGACTCTCCGGCGACGAGCCCCGCGTGCGCGAGGAGGCGGTCGTAGCGGTCCGCGTTCGCCCGGCGCGCCGCCGACCACTCGTCGAGATGGGGAAGCTTCACGCGCAGCACCGCCGCCTGCAGCGCGTCCAGCCGGCTGTTCCACCCGATCACCTGGTGCTTGTAGCGCTCCCGCTCGCCGTGCACGCGGAGCATGCGCAGCCGCGCGGCGAGGTCGTCGTCCCCGGTCGTGATGATCCCCCCGTCGCCGAACCCGCCGAGGTTCTTGGACGGGAAGAACGAGAACGCCCCCGCCGCGCCGAAGGAGCCGGCGCCGCGCGTCGCGCCCTCGCGGCGCGAGGCGTAGCTGGCGCCGATCGACTGGCAGGCATCCTCGAGGACCGGGATCCCGCGGCGCGTCCCGATCTCGAGGATCGGATCCATCTCGGCGCATCGGCCGAAGAGGTGGACCGGAAGGATCGCCCGCGTCCTGGGCGTGATCGCGTCCTCGATCCGCGCGGGGTCGATGTTGAAGCTCCCGCGCTCGATGTCCACGAACACCGGGCGGGCGCCGAGCAGGGCGGCGCACGACGCGCTGGCGAAGAAGGAGAACGGCGTGGTGATCACCTCGTCGCCGGCGGCGACGCCGAGAGCTCGGAGGGAGAGGACGAGCGCGTCGGTCCCGGAGGCGCAGCCGACCGCGTGGCGGGTCCCCGCGTAGGCCGCGACCTCGCGCTCGAGCTCGGCGACCTCCGGACCGAGGATGAACGTCTGCGACTCGACGACCCGCCTGATCGCGCGGTCGATCTCCTCGCGAATGGTCGCGAGCTGGAGCTTGAGATCCAGGAGGGGGACGCGTTCCACGGCGGGGAATTGTAGCCCCGCGCTCCTGCTACCATGCGCACCCTTCCGGAGGAAGTTTGGCGTCCCGCCTGCAAACCGCTCTGGTCGTCTACGCCTTCGCGGCGCTCGGGGTCTTCCTGCTGGCCGTCCCCTGGTCGCCCATGTGGGACCGGGCGACCGCGTCGTTCCTCCCGACCCCGGCCGGACCGTGGCTCCGAAGCGGGTTCATCCGCGGACTGTGCAGCGGGCTCGGAGCGCTGAACCTCGCGGCGGCCTTCGGCGAGGCGAGGAGCTTCCTCAAGCCGCCCGTCGAAGACCGGACCCGGTGAGCGCGCCGCCCCTCGCGGTGTCCATCCACGCCCTCACCCCGCTCGCGGAGGACGGGATCGTCGCCGACGCCGCGGTGTTCGACGAGCTGGGCTGCCGCGGGGCGTGCGTCGCGACGGACCTCCAGGGGACGATCCCCGAGGACGAGCTTCGGCGCCAGCTCGATGCGCTGATCGCTTCGGGGGGGCGGTGCGCTGCGGCGCGGATCGGATGGCTGCGCGGGGAGGCCCAGGTGAAGACGATCGCGGGCTTCGTCCGGCAGGAGATCCCCGACGCCGCGGTGGTCGCGCTCGTCCCCGCATGTCTCGACGGGGACGGCGTCGCGCTCGCCGCCGTGCGGCACCTCCTCTATCCGCTCGGGCGCGTGGTCGTGGTCCGCGCCGGGGACCTTCCGTCGTGGACCGGGGGCTCGGCGGCGGAGATCGCGGAGCTCCCGGAAGCGGCGGCCGCGGTCCGCGCGCAAGGGGCGCGAGCGGTGCTGGTCGCCGGTCTTCGCGCCGGCGCGCGCATCGTCGATCTGCTCGACGACGGGGGGCATCTGACGATGCTCGACGCGCCGCGGGTGGCGGCGCCGCACGTTCCCGGGCTCGCCGGCGCGCACGCCGCGGCGGTGGCGGGGCATCTCGCGCGCGGGCTTCCTCTTCGGGACGCGGCGGTGGCGGCGCAGCGCTACGTCGCGCTGCGGCTGTCGCGAGGCCGGTGAGCGATCAGAGGCTGGTGGTCGCGCGCGAGCCGCCGATCCAGCGCGGCGTATGGCTGCGCAGCGCGGCCAACGTCTTCCCCAGAAGCTTGTTCAGCGGGTGCGTGCGCGAGAGCATCGACAGCGGAGGCGGCGACCGGCGATCGACCTTCGCGTGCTCCGCCCGGAGCGCCTTGTGTCCCGGGGCGATCGCGAGCCCGCGCTCGAACGTCGCGAGCGCCTTGGTCGTCTTGCCGGCGAGCAGGTACACGCGCCCGAGGTTGAGCAGCAGATCGGGGTTGAAGAAGTCGCGACGCGAGGCGGTCTCGCACGCCTGGATCGACTCCGGGTTCGCGCCCCGGCTTTGAGCGAGCGTCAACCCGTAGTAAGAGAGGTAGCGCATCTGGGGACGCGCGACGCCGTGCTGCCGCTCGATCAGGATCGCGGACTGGAAATGGGTCGTCGCGGCGGCCGGGTCACCCTCGACGAGGGCGACGAGACCCTTGCGAAAGCTGTTCTCGGCCGAGAGTATAGCCATGTGGGTTCGATCACCTTACGTCTCCCCGACTGCTGGATATGTACGCATCGACAATCTGTGATGCAACCACTTTTGTATGCATATTTATTCTGATCGACGAGCATACTCAGAGGCTGTTAAGGCTGTTGCGATCGTCATCCTGATCGTCGGCATTGGCGGTTGCCGCTCCCGTGCCGATGACCGGATCGCGAGGGCTCACGAGCTGGGGCGGAACCCCACCGAGCCGAACAAGAACCGGGTCGAGAAGCTCATGGAGGACGACGACAGGGACGTCCGGGCGACGGCCCTCGTCGTCATGGGAGGGATGGACCCCCCTCGCGCGAAACGGATGGCTGCCGCGGCCCTCTCGGACCGGGACGGCCTCGTCCGCGCGGCGGCGGTGAGCATCCTGTCGGACGCCCCGGCACCCGAGATGATCCGGACGCTCGTCGCGCTCGCGACGGACGATCCGGTTTGGCAGGTGCGCGCACGGGCCGTGGACGCCGTCGCCCCCCTCGGCCGCGAGGCGGTCGGCGAGGTTTTCAGCCGGGCGCTGTCGGACCCCGTGCGCCACGTCCGGCGCGCGGCGCTCCGTGCCTGCGCGGAGCGCTCCTTCTCCTGTCCCGTGGATCGGTTGTCGGCCCTGGTCGTCGAGGACTCGGACTGGGAGAACCGCGTCGAGGCCGCCCGGGCGCTGGGGGCCTCGTCCGACCCCAACGCCTACGCCGGACTCGACGCCGCCGCCAGGGACCCGAACGAGTTCGTCCGCGCGACGGCCGCCGGGGCGCGGCGCGCCTTGGAGAGGGCGGCGATCCCGCGCCCCCCCGCTCCGCCGCCGCCGGCCCCGCCGCCCACCCGTCCCGCCGGAGAAAAACCCAAAGCCGGTGTATAGTGCCCCTTCCACAGCCGACCGCGATTCGGTTCCCTCCGCGTCGAAGAGCGCCCCGAGGGAGCCGCGCAAACGCCGGAGAGTTCGCTACGTGAAGTTCGACGGTGGTCCATGCGTCCCGCCGTGCGCCTGACGCGGCAGGATCGAGGGGGGTTTCGATTGGACGGGGTCGAGCGAGCTCCGATCGAAGCGTCGCGCGACGGCGACGCGTTCACGATCGGCGGCGCCGCTCCGTTCAGGGTCGCCTGGAGCGACGCGGAGCGCGGCTGGATCCTGAGCGTCATCGGGGAGTCCGGTGAAGCAGGCCGCACGACCGCAAGCGAGCGCGACGCGCTCGCGCCGACGAGCCTCCTGCTCGCGGATGGACGGCTGTTCCGGCTCGCCGCGGTCGGGGCCTCCGCTCCGGTGGTGGAGCTGGGCCGATGGGACGGTCCTGGAGCGTACGTGGTCGCGAGGCCGGTGAACGGGACTTGGGAGCTGACGCGCACACCCGCAGGTGAGGCGCTGGAGGTCGGCCCGGAGCTCTGGATCCTCGCCGCAGCGGAGATCGGCCGCATGGATGGATGGTGGTGATGGGTCAAGGACAGCAGGGCCCCTCGGGATTCGGAGGCGGCGGCCGGCGAAGGCGCCGCCGGGGTCGTCGAGGGGGAGGGGGCGGAGTCGCGGTCGCCGGCGGCGCGCAGGGCGCGCGCGATCGTTCCCCCCGAGGGCTCGCCGAGCTCGCGGTTCCCGAAGGGGAGCCGACCGAGCCGATCTCCGGAGTGCTGCAGATCGCGCAGGAAGGTCACGGCTTCCTCCGCGCCCCGGCGAACGACTTCAACCCCGAGAGCACCGATCCGTGGGTCCCGCGATCGATCGTGCAATCGCTCGGGCTCGAGACCGGCGTCGAGCTCGCGGGGCTCGCGGTCCCGTCGACCCGTCCGGGGTTCCCCGCCGGGGTCGCACGCCTGGAGTCGATCAACGGCGCCCCCCCGGACGCCTACGCGAAGCGCACCCCGTTCAAGAATCTGGTGGCCGAGGACCCGACCGAAAGGATCCGCCTCGAGCTCACCGGCGACGAGATCTCGATGCGCGTGGTCGACCTGATCGCCCCGATCGGCAAGGGGCAGCGCTGCTTGATCGTCGCCCCGCCGAAAGCCGGGAAGACCGTCCTGCTGCAGAAGATGGCCCGGTCGATCACCACGAACCACCCCGAGATCCACCTCATCGTGCTGCTCGTGGACGAGCGTCCCGAGGAGGTGACCGACATGCGCCGCAACGTCCGCGGCGAGGTTCTCGCCTCCTCGTCGGACGAGCTGGCCCGGAACCACCTCCAGGTCGCGGAGATCGCCCTCGAGCGGGCGAAGCGTCTCGTCGAGTGCGGCCGCGACGTCGTCGTGCTGCTCGACTCGATCACCCGGCTCTCGCGCGCCTATAACACCGAGCAGCGCGGGTCGGGGCGGGTGCTGTCGGGAGGGATCGACGCACGGACCATGGAGAAGCCCCGGCGCTTCTTCGGCGCCGCGCGGAAGGCCGTGTCGGGCGGCTCGCTCACGGTCATCGGCACCGCGTTGGTGGACACCGGCTCCCGGATGGACGAGGTGATCTTCCAGGAGTTCAAGGGGACCGGGAACATGGAGATCCTCATGGACCGCGGGCTCTTCGAGCGGCGGATCTTCCCCGCGATCGACATCTCGAAGAGCGGCACGCGCAAGGAAGAGAAGCTGTTCACCCCCGAGGAGTACCAGAAGGTCACGCTGCTCCGCCGCGCGCTCGCGCCGCTGCGCCCCGCCGAGGCGATGCAGCTCCTGACCGGCCGGCTGGAGAAGTACCCGACCAACCAAGAGTTCCTCGCCAACCTCCTGAGCTGACCGTGCTCGGCGTCAGCCGCAAGGCGCAACGCTTCACCGAATCGGTCATCCGCGAGATGACGCGGCTGTGCCGGGAGCACGACGCCGTCAATCTCGCCCAGGGGTTCCCGGACTTCGCGGCACCCGACGAGGTCAAGGCGGCGGCATGCCGCGCGATCCAGGCCGACGTCAATCAGTACGCGATCACCTGGGGGGCGCCGTCGCTTCGCGCCGCGATCGCGGCCAAGGCGCGCCGCGCTTACGGGATCGAGATCGACCCGGAGCGGGAGATCGCGGTCACCTGCGGCGCCACGGAGGCGATGATCGCGTCGATCCTGGCGATCGTCGATCCCGGGGACGAGGTCGTCGTCTTCGAGCCGTTCTACGAGAACTACGGCCCCGACGCGATCCTCGCGGGGGCCGTCCCGCGGTTCGTCCCGCTGCGCCCTCCCGAGTGGACCTTCGACCCCGACGAGCTCGCCGCGGCGTTCAACGACAAGACGCGAGGAATCATCCTCAACTCCCCCAACAACCCGACCGGGAAGGTGTTCGGCGCGGACGAGCTCGAGACGATCGCCACGCTCTGCCGGAAGTGGGACGTCGTCGCCTTCAGCGACGAGATCTACGAGCACATCCTCTACGACGGCGCGCGCCACGTGCCGATCGCGACCCTTCCCGGAATGGCCGACCGCACCGTGACGATCAACGCCCTCTCGAAGACCTACTCGGTGACCGGATGGCGCGTCGGCTGGACGATCGCCTCCCCGGCGCTCACGGGAGCGATCCGGAAGGTGCACGATTTCCTGACGGTCGGCGCGGCCGCGCCGCTCCAGGAGGCGGGAGCGGTGGCGCTCGCGCTCCCCGACGTCTACTACGCCTCTCTCGCTGCGGACTACGCGGCGCGGCGGGACCTGCTGCTCGAGGGGCTGCGCGGCGTGGGCTTCCAGTGCGGTACGCCCCGCGGCGCCTACTACATCCTGGCCGACGCCTCCGCGCTCGGATGCTCGGACGACGTCGCCTTCGCGCGCCGTCTGGTCCGGACGGCCGGCGTCGGCGCGGTCCCCGGGTCGTCATTCTTCTCGGATCCGGCGTCGGGGCGGACGCTGCTGCGATTCGCCTTTCCCAAGCGCGCGGAGACGCTGCGCGAGGCGGTACGGCGGCTTACGCGGGGCCTAGCCCACTAGGACCGCACCGCCGTTTACGTTGAGCACCTCGCCGGTGATGAACGTGGACAGCTCGGACGCGAGGAACACCACCGCGCCCGCGATCTCCTCGGGCGTCGCGGCGCGCCCCAGCGGGATCGCCTTCAGGATCGTGTCCCGCGCGGGGCCGAGGAGCTCCTCGCGCGTCAGGTCGGTCACGGTCCAACCGGGGGCGACGCAATTCACCAGGATCCCGTGCGGGGCCAGCTCGACCGCGAGCGACTTCGTCATCGAGATCACCGCGCCCTTGGTCGCGGCGTAGTGCGCGTGGAACGCTTCGCCGCGCTGGCCCGCCGTGCTCGAGACGTTCACGATCCGGCCGCCGCGCGCCTCCTTCATCGCCGGAACGGCGGCACGGATGCAATGGAACGTTCCGGTCAGGTTGACGGCGAGCATCTCCCCCCACTCGCCGTCCGACATCTCGTCGATCGCCGATTCCTTCCAGATCCCCGCGTTGTTGACGAGGATGTCGAGACCGCCGAAGCGCGAGACCGCCTCGTCCACCATCATCTCGGCGTCCTCCCTGCGGGCGACGTCCGCGGCGAGGGCGAACGCTTCGCCGCCCAGTCCCTCGATCTCCTCCACGAGCAGCGCGGCGGAGGGGGACTCCACGCGGTAGTTCACCGCGACGGAGGCGCCCGCGCGGGCGAGCATCAGGCAGCAGGCGCGGCCGATCCCCCGCGCGCCGCCGGTGACGAGGGCGGACTTCCCGGTCAGGTCGATCATGAGACCTCCTCGAGGAGCGCGAGCTGCCCGCAGGCCGCCCGGGCCTCCGCCCCGCGGCTCCAGCGGATGCTGACCGGAAGCCCCTCCGCCAGGAGCCGGTCGCGGATCGCGAGGACGCGCGCGCGCGCCGG
>Ga0075428_100009220_pt1 | contig 10948 bp, 9 predicted proteins | sample RhiMetdeltSRZDD2_FD_75291 | JGI IMG/M metagenome (GOLD analysis project Ga0075428, IMG submission 75291) | Populus rhizosphere microbial communities from Tennessee, USA - Rhizosphere MetaG P. deltoides SRZDD2 | ecosystem: Host-associated > Plants > Roots > Rhizosphere > Soil | place: USA... | reverse complement strand
AGAAAAGGAGTCAAGCAAAAGGCGACTTCAGCAAGAAAGCTTCAGAAGAAATGATGGCGATCGCGTGGTCGTATGCAGCGCTGGTTCACCTGGGGTTGGAGCCGAGTGTCGTATTCCACGAGGGAGGCTATAAGGGTTGGTCGGAGGCGCTAATAGATAACTTCACGAATGGGCGGTATATAGCCGTGCCAATGCTGCAATGGGTCGGGCTGACAGCGGACGAGAGACGGGCGAAGGAAATAGGGATAAAGCCCTACCCTTCTATGATAAAGTGGCTACTTGATTGAAGAAGCCGTGAACACTCTCGGGTAATAGCCCATTCAGTTATAACGCAAAGCGACCATTGGATCGACTCGAGCTGCCTTGCGCGCCGGAATGTAACTCGCAAGTAGAGACACCAGGACAATCAACACCGAAATTCCGGCAAAGGTCAGAGGATCCGCGGCACTCACTTTGAACAGAATCGCCGACATCAGGCGAGTCAGGGCAAACGCTCCCACGAGCCCGGCGATAACTCCCGAAACGGCCACCTTGCCACCGTCAAGAAGCACCATCCGAAGTACATCCTTCGAACTTGCGCCCAACGCCATTCTCACGCCTATCTCGTGCGTACGCTGGGTGACTGAATAAGCCAGCACACCATAGATCCCCACCGCCGCGAGCAACGCCGCGAGCCCGGCAAATGAGACTAACAACCACATGTTCAGCCGTTGGGGCGCGACCGAATCGGCCACGATGTCCTCAAGCAAACGGACCTGCCCAACTGGTACTCCGCTGTCTACTGTTTTCATCTCGTGACGGATTGCGGACACGACGGCATTCGGATCGGTACTGACACGAACGGCGAGAAAGCTGTTACGCATTGCGGCCGCGTAAGGATTCTGTGGAAGCGGAACATAAATCGCCGGATTGGTTTCGGCATCCAGTCCCAGCAGCTTCACATCACCTACAACGCCTACGATCTCACGCCATCGAGGCGGCAGTGGATAAATCTGTAGCCGCTTGCCGATTGGATTCTCGTCAGCAAGATATTGCTCAGCCATCGCCTTGTTGATGATAACTACCTCGGGCGCATCCTTAACGTCGCGTTCGTTGAACTCGCGGCCCTTCAGAAGTGGAATTCCCATCGTCGCGAAGTAGTTTGGGTTTGCGATACGGCAGTCGGCAGTCGGCGCGTTGCCTGGTTCCACCGGCTTGCCCTGAAAGGTGAATGAGGTTGATGAGTTGAATCCGAGAAGCGGTACTCGGTTGATGCCGGAAGCGTACTCAATACCGGGAATCGAGCTCAGTTTGTCGGTCAGGCGCTGGTAGAACAGAGACTGCTGTTGAACGTCCGCATAAATCGGTTGACTGAGGCCAATGCCGATGGTCACGACGCCTTTCGGATTGAAACCGGGGGCCACGGCGTTGATCGAAATGAAACTGCGGACCATCAGTCCCGCGCCCGCCAACAGCACAACAGCGAGCGCGACTTCCGAGGCGACCAGTACATTTAGAAGTCGTCGATGCATTGCGCTGGTAGTTGCACCTCTCTTGCCTTCTTTCAAGTCTTCGCTGAGTCGCTGGTTAGACCATTGCAGCGCGGGGACAATGCCAAACAAAATGCCGGTGCCTACCGAAATCACAAATGTGAAGAGCAACGCCTTTAGGCTCACCGATACTTCTTCGACTCGAGGAATGCTCGTCGCGCTGATGCTGGTAAGCGCCGGCACGCCCCAAAGCGCGATCAGCGTTCCCAGGAATCCGCCAACCACACTCAGTAATACACTCTCGCTTAGTAGCTGACGGATCAGCCGGAACCGGCTTGCGCCGAGTGCCGTCCTAACCGCGAGTTCGGCGCGTCGTCCCGTCGCTCGTGCGAGGATGAGATTCGCAACGTTTACGCAGGCTATCAACAACACGCAACCGGCGGCCCCAAACAGGATTAAGAGCGCTGGTCGAATTTTTCCCACTACTTCTTCGTGTAAAGGAACAAGCTGCACTCCGACATCGGCGTTTGAGGCCCGATTCTGTTCGGCGATTTGTCCGGCAATCGCGTCCATTTCTGCTTGCGCCTGGATGAGCGACACGCCTGGCTTCAACCGCCCAGTGACTCGTAGAAATCGGCTGCCGCGCGCAGTCTCATTTTTTCCCTGGATCAGCGGAATGTAGACCTGTGTGTCCGGAGTTGGATAATAGAATCCTCTCGGAAGCACGCCGACGATTGTACAGATCGTGCTATCGATGCTGATGTCCCTGCCGATTAGGGATGCGTCCGCTCCGTAGCGCTCCTGCCAAAGTTTGAAGCCGATCAACGCGACCGGGGCCGCACCGGGCTGAGTCTCCTCTTCAAGAAAGTCCCGGCCTGCAGCAGGCGCTACCCTGAGCATTGAAAGAAAGCCCTCGGAAACACGCGCGCCGTTGACGCGTTCAGGTTCATCGCCGTCGGTGAAGTTCACGGATATCGTGCGGCTGGCGACGATCTGTTCGAAACTCTGGCTCTGCGCCTGCCAGTCGTTGAAATCCGGGAATGAAACCGGCTGTCGAAACTGGTTTGTAGGACGATGCTGCAGCCAGATCACAGCCAGGTCGGACGGCTTCTGATATGGAAGCGGATTTAGAAGAACCGCATTTACAACGCTGAAGATGGCTGTGTTGGCTCCGATGCCCAGCGCCAGTGTGACTAAGGCAACGGACGTAAAAGCAGGTCTTTTGGCGAGCAGCCGCGCGGCGTGTCGAAAATCCGCGAGTAGTGAATCCATTTTGTCTCCTTTGCTGTAGGTAACGCTGATCGGGATTACATCATACGCTTAGTCGGTCCATCGTGATTGCTCATTGTTTTCACCAGATTGATGAGATATGCTCATCGTGTTTTTATGAGGTTCGAATATGGCCCTTCATCTTGAAGTGCGACACCTGAAACTGGTGGAGACGGTAGCGAAGGAAGGCGGTTTGACAAAGGCCGCAAACCGGCTGCACGTCACACAGTCAGCGCTCAGCCATCAACTCCGCGACATTGAAGACAAGCTTGGCGCGCCTCTGTTTTTACGGCTTAATAAAAAAATGGTGCTGACCCAGGCCGGTGAGCGCCTCCTGAGCTCAGCGCCCGTGGTGCTCGACGAGTTGAAGCGCGCAGAAGAGGACATTAAACAGATCGCGCTGCACCGCGAGGGCATCCTGCGGATCAGCACCGAGTGTTACACCTGCTATCACTGGCTGCCGCCGGTGCTAAAGCCGTTCAATCGCGAGTTCCCACGAGTGGAAGTGCGCATCGTAGCGGAAGCGACCAGACGGCCGATCGAAGCGCTGCTCGGCGGGAGATTGGATCTTGCGGTCACCAGCGCTCGAACGCGGAATCAAAAGCTGATGTTCAAACCGTTGTTCAAAGATGAGTTGGTCGCAATCGTCAGCCCTGATCACCACCTGGCCTCGCGGAGTTCTGTCAGCGCAAAAGACTTTGCCTCTGAAAATCTTCTGGTGTATGCGCTGGCGAAAGAAGATCTGACGATTTATCAAAAGGTCTTGATTCCGGCCGGAGTGGCGCCAAAGCATGTTTCTCGCGTCGAGCTAACCGAGGCGATAGTCGAAATGGTGAAGGCAGGCCTCGGGGTTGGAGTGATGGCGCGGTGGGCTGTTAGGCCGCAGGTTGAAGCGGGTACACTTCGAACCCTGCGGCTAACTTCAAAAGGGGTTTACCGCCAATGGAGCGCGGCGATGATAAGGCACAAAACGCCGCCGCCCTATCTATTGAGATTTGCGGAATTGCTTGCGGCAAATCCGATGGCGGTGACAGGTGAGGATTAATGCAGCAAGACCGCCGCGCCATTCTCCTGATCCGCCAGGATTGCATCTTGAGATCAAAAACGCGGTAGTGGGGTTCTAGTGTGTAGGGCAAAGACTCCGCAGAGGCATGAGAGATAACCGCGTAGCGGTGGCCTCTCGATAGCAAGACTGGGTCGGCGATACCCCGTGGGCCGCGTAGCGGTTACCTACTGTGCGTCAACGATTTGAAAAGTAGAATAGGTAACCGCTACGCGGCCCACGGGGTATCGCCGACCCAGTCCTGCTATCGAGAGGTCACCGCTACGCGGTTACCTCTCAATGCCTCTTCCTACCTTTCATCTCTCAAAAACTGATCTCTCCTACCTCTGGAATCATCTCCCCCCCCCGGAAAAAAGTTTCGTAATGATAGTTTTTGACGACGACTTCCGCCTTAACCAATGAGCGTAGTTTAGATTCTGTTAAGACGGGCTGGTCTACGCGAAGCTACAAAAACAAATGAAAGTACTTAGATAGGAGATGTCGATGAACGAGCAAGAGAACATAAAGAACGACGAGATCAACGTTCAGACGGACGCGCTGACTGATCTGCCGGTGGCTGATGAACAAGCTGATCGCGCAAGAGGTGGATTCGATCCTCAAGGCAGATTATTGATCGGCAACGAAGGCGGAATATGGAGATAAAGATGAAAACCGAAAAAGAAGATAACGTGATAAACGACAAAGACCTTTCGCGAGCCGAAACGCTTGCCGACCTGCCAGTCAGCGATGAGCAGGCCCGAGACGCTAAAGGGGGTGGGGACGATATGCCTACGGAATCAGTTTCTTACTCCTTCGCCCAGATCCGGCCTCAGTACAAACGGCCGGAAAACTGAGAGTATCTAGGGTAGGCTTCAGAGACGTGATCGAAACCTTCTTTGATTGACGCTCCTATTGTTGGGCCTTGCCTTCGATATCCAACACGTCTACAGGCCCAAGAACTCTTAGGACCCTTGTAAGCTTTGTCGCGTCGCCAACCACGACGATTGTGGGATGATCGTTAGCGATATACCGCCGGGCAGCCTCCTTCACCTGCTCGGCGGTCACCGCTTCCACGCGTGTCCGATATGCACTGAGATAGTCGCTTCCCAGATCGAGGATGAAGGTCTGCATTATCCGTTCGGCGACGCCGCCTTGTGTGGAGAGCGAAAGAGAGAATAGCCCGTTTAGATAGTTCTTTGCGTTTTGTAACTCTTGCGCGCCCACCTTTATCGTGGCCAGGCGCTGGAATTCGGCGACCATTTCCTTGATAGCGCGAGTCGTCACTTCAGTGCGAGTCTGGGCGCCGCCAAAAAAGACTCCAGCGTCGCGCAGCGCGCTGACAGAACTGTACACGTCGTAAGCGTAACCCAGTCGCTCGCGAATATTCAGAAATAACCGTGAGCCGGTGCCTGCACCGAGAACAGCGTTGGCAACCAGCAGCGGAAAGTAATCCGGATGCGAGCGTTTTATTGCCAGCGTGCCGATTCTAAAATCCGCCTGCTCCGATCCCGGTCGGTTAACCAGATAGACGCGTCTGTCCGTTTTTCGCCGGAATGCGGCGTCTGGTATATCCGCTCGTTGCTTCTCCAGCTTTTTCCAGCCGCTAAGGATCTCACGCGCTTTTGCTTCCATCCTTCCTGAGTCGAAGTCCCCGACGATGATCGCTACCGACCCATCTGGTCGAAAGCTTGACCGATAAAACTGCAAAAGCTTCTCCCGATCCAGCTTGTCAATCGATGCGGGTGTCGGAGCGGATATCGAGTAAGGATGTGCTCCAAAGACGATCCTATCGAACTGCTCGCCGGCCAGGAACGCCGGATCTTGACGCTCGACAACGAGGTTCTGAATTCGATTCCGTTTGTAAAGATCGACCTCGTCTTCCGGAAACGCCGGGCGCAGCAGCACGTCTCCGAGTAAGTCCATCATTCGCTCCGTATTTTCCGCGGCGACTGACACCGACACTTCGGCGTAGTCGTCGTTCGCCGAAGATGAGATGCGGCCGCCAAGCGTCTCGACCTCCCGCGCAATCTCTTCGCTTGTTCGCGATCCCGCGCCTTCGGTGATGAGCTCGGCCGTCGCTTCGACAACAGCCAACTGACTTGTCATCTCAGCAATGTCTGCGGAGGGGGTGATCGACAATGGAATACCGACCAGAATCGTGACGATCGGCGACCTGTGGTCTTCGATGAACAAAACTTTCAAGCCGTTCTCAAGCCGAATTTCACGCGCGGCCGGGGGACTGAACGGACGTGAAGCATCGGATTTCGGGGGCTGTTTGCGCCACGGCTCGTTTTGCTTTGAGGGTCTCGGCCTTTGGGACAGGCCTTCAACCGATGAAGGGGTAAGGCATCCGGCGAACAGGAATATCAATAGAAGAGTGAACTGTAGGTACTTGGCTCGTATCATTTGGAGTTCATTGAATGCGCGGTTGTTTACCGTACCTTGTTTTGCGGTTCGTCCGAAGCAGCCTTACCGCTCACCGCCCGTATCGTAACCACGGCGGCGTTTGCAGGCACGAAATACCGTCGCGCGACGTCGCGCACGTGGTCCGGGGTGACGGCCAGATAGCGATCGATCTCAGAGTTGATCAGCGACGGGTCTCCATCAAACATCGCGAACTCGGCAAGCGCAAGCGCCCGGCCAAGCGCAGTTTGGAGACTCGAATATTCTCCTTCCGAGCCGCTTAGAAATCGGTCCAGTCTGTACTGATTCTTGACCTTTATCAGCTCGTCAGCGGTTATGCCTTCAGACTTGATCCGCTCGATCTCGGCGTCGACAAGAGCCCGCACGTCGTCAGCTCGTACGTCCGCTTTGTGAATTGTAAACACCGCAACCTGGCCGGGACCTCGGCGCGCCTCCAACGTGCCTTGTACTTCAAGTGAGACGGCTTTTTCCTTGACGAGTTTCTTATAGAGGCGTCCGCTTTGTCCGTCGCAAAGAATCGACTTGAGCAGCGCGATTGCGTAGAAATCCGGCGAGCGCCGAGCGGGAATCTTCCACGCCATCGAAACCGCGGGCATTTGAGCGTGCCTGTCATCAATCGTCGCGGCGCGGGAGGCCACTTCGAACGGCTCGGTGACGTCCACAGCGGGCGGCGATTTGTGACGTGGGATTGAGCTGAAGTACTTTCGCACCAGGACCTCGGTATGACGCGATTCGATGTCGCCGGCTATCACGAGGACCGCATTGTTCGGAGCGTAGTAAGTTGCGAAAAATTTTCCAACGTCCGCAACCGTGGCTGCGTCCAGATCTCTCATCGAGCCTATTGTCGAATGTGCGTTGGCCCAGTTTCGAAAAACCATCTCATCCATCTTCAACAAGGCCGGCCAATACGCCTGGTTATCGTAGCTCAGCCGTTTCTCTTCTTTGACCGCCTCCTTCTGATTCTGGAGATTAGTCGCCGTGATCTTCAGCGAGCGCATGCGATCGCTTTCGAGCCATAGTGCGAGTTCGAGTTGATTCGACGGGAGGAAGTCGTAGTAGTTGGTGAAGTCGGAATGAGTGGCAGCATTCATTACTCCGCCGTTGCTTTCGATGTATTTGAAATGCGCGGCTTTTTGCACATTCTCGGAGCCTTGAAACATCATGTGCTCAAAGAGATGAGCAAATCCTGTGCGGCCCTTTACTTCATTGCGCGAGCCGACATCGTAGTAAACAGTGACTGCAACAACAGGGGCGGAGTGATCTTCGGATAGCACGACTAGCAGGCCGTTTTCGAGTGCGAACTGCGAGAAGGGGATGTTGAATGATTGCCCTCGGGTCGGCGGCGGAATTACGGCGACGATGAGGGCAATGAGTGTTACGGTGATCAATACATTCTTCACGGAGTATCGATAGTCTACGTTGAGGGGATAGCGTTTTCAAATCAAGCGTGACACATTGCATGCCTAATGTGGAGTGCGCCGCCCTTTTACGCATTTGAGCCTATCGCATGCGTGGCGGCGCTTTTGTAGTGTGGTGCGGAGACCTTAGGAAAACTTTTAGTAACGCGGTAGACGAGATGCGTTAGGTTGCCTTTTTGTTTCACTGAGACTACAACTCAGAGATTTTTCCTGGGGTCTTCGCCCCACACTGGAAAGCGCCGCCACGCATGCGAGAGGTGTCGAATGCGTAAAAGGGCGGCGCACTCCAAATTAGGTATCGAATGAGTAAAAGGACGGCTTCACCCGATGCGTCAAGCCTTGAGCTTCTTTTTCGCCTCCGGATACGAAAGCGCCCGCTCCAACGTCAGCTGATTGAACTGGGTTATCTCTTTGTAAAGCTTTTGCGCATTCGCCGCGTCGCCGCTCTTATCATAAGCGCGAGCCAACAGAAGCTTGTGAAACGGATCCGTTAGATCGGTCTGCTTTAGCTCTTCCACGGCCTTTGCGTAATCGCCTGCCTCGAGCTTCAAATAACCCGCCAAATAGTGATAGGCCGGCCAGAACTGCTCGCCCTCTTTGCCGCCGTCTTCGATCATCTTCTTGATCGTTTCGGCTTCTTTCCAGGCTTCGTCGCGCTTGCCCATCTTCGCCAGCGTCCGAGCCTTGCCGTGATGAAGTCGCCCAAGCCAAATCTTCTTCTGTGTCTCATCAAGGTTGCTTCCCGGTATGGTCGAGTAGCCCTTCTCATAAGCCTTCATTGCGTCCTCAGCCTTGCCGTACTCGAGATGCAGCCGCGCGATCGAATTCCAGATAAACACCGCCGGAAAGTTCTGCTGTTGCGTCGAGGTCTGGTAGTCAGCCGCATATGCTTCCAACTGCTTGACTGCGGACTTTATGTCGCCCTGATAGATGTGTGCGAACGCGAGCCCGTAATTAGGGCCGAAAGGCGCGCTGCCTTTTACCTGCTTGGCCAGCGATAAGTTGAACAACTCCCGCGCCTTTGCATAGTTGCCCCGCAGTACCTCGTTGTTGCCAAGAAACGTATAGACTCGAGGAGTGCTGCCGTCGAGCTTGATTGCTCTTTCAAACGCCGCATTTGCTTCGTCGATCTTGCCGAGATTGGTGTAGACCTGGCCGAGCAGCATCTGGACCATCCGGTCGTCTGGGTATTCCTTTGCCAAATCGAGAAACTTCGCCAGTGCTTCTTCCGTCTTCTGAGCTCGAGTGAGCAGCACAGCTTCGATGTAACGGCGTTCACCATCCGATGCGGTCTTCGCCAACTCGGTGGCCTTTTCGCCGTACTTCTTTGCGTCATCCGGTGTTGCCGCCGTCGTGCCCAGAAGGTAATAACCAAATGCGAAGTTCGGGTCCGCATCGACCGATTTCTTGGCGAGCGCATTTACGTCCGGTCCGAACTGAAAAGTCTCGATCCGGTTGACGATCTGCGCCACATATTCCTTCGCTTCCTTTGAGTTCGTTGTGAATTCGATTTTCTTGCCGTTGCCGCGCGACGCGCCAAAACAGCCAAGCGCCAGCGTGAGTAGAACGGCGGTAACATACCACCCTCGGAATTTGTAAACGTTGCGTTTCATAGTGCCTCCTCTTAAGTCTCGTTTTGCGGCCACAAGTGAGCGCAGCCGCAGTTCTGGCTAGAATGCACGGCACAGTCTATTAGCGGCTAGCCTCGAAGCGAGCCGATATGTGACGAACCGGTCTGATTTGGGTTTATTAGGGATGTACAGTGTTACGAATGACTAAAGCACGCCTAACCGCTTGCCGACTTTGTTAAACGCATCGAGCGCGCGATCGAGATCTTCCCGGGTGTGGGCCGCCGAAATCTGCGACCGCAGCCGAGCCTCACCCTTTGGAACGACCGGGTACCACAGCCCCTTAATGTAGACGCCTTCTTTCAATAGTTCCTGGCTCATGTCCTGAGCGATCGCAGCTTCGCCCAGCATAACCGGAACTATAGGATGGCGGCCTTCGAGGATCTTGAACCCAAGCTCGACGATCCGGCGCCGGAAGTAAGCTGTATTTTCACGAAGCCGGTTTACGATTGACGGGTCCTCTTCGATCATCGTTATCGCTTCGATCGAGGCGACGACGACCGACGGCGGCATTGTGTTCGAGAAAGTGTAGGGTCGCGACTTCTGCCGCAGGAATTCAATCAACGGCGTTTGTCCGGCGACGAAGCCACCCGACGCTCCGCCCAACGCTTTGCCAAACGTCCCGGTGACTACGTCAACCTTTCCGAAAACCCCCAGCTCCTCAATGGTGCCTCGTCCGGTCTGACCCAGGGCGCCGGTCGCGTGAGATTCGTCGACAAACAGCAGCGCGTTGTGTTCAGTTGCCAGGCTTCTGAGTTCGGCAAGCGGCGCGAGCAAACCTTCCATCGAGAACACGCCATCGGTTGCAATGATCTTGATGCGATAGTTTTTATCGCGGTCTTCTTCCAGCATTTCGCGCAGGTGATTTACATCGCCGTTCCGATACAGACGCGAGACCGTCTGCTTGGCCACCGCGCGGCAAAGACGAACTCCGTCGATGATGCTCGCGTGATTGAGCTGATCGCTGTAGATGACATCCTGATAACCCGACTGACCGAAATCATTCGCCAGCAGCGCTGTGAAGAACGCTTCGTTGGCGGCGAAGCATGACGAATGGAGGATGGCAGCTTCGCAACCGACAAACCTTGCGATTCGCTGCTCCAGCTCGAGGTGGATCGGTTCGGTTCCGCAAAGAAAACGAACCGACGCCATCCCGTAGCCCCACTCATCGAGCCCGCGATGCGCTGCCGCTTTTATCCGCGGATGATTCGAGAGACCGAGATAGTTGTTTGAAGCGAGCATCACCACTTCACGGCCATCGACGATCACGTCTCCGTTCTGCTCGCTTTCGAGCGGGACTTCATATTTGAAAGTCTTTGCTTCTTTGATGTTCTCAAGCTCGCGATTCAGCGTTGAGTAGAGTTCACTCGGATTCATTCAGCACACCTTTCAGGTTCTGTTCCGCGCTAAATTAGTTGATCGAGCAGGAGCCCGGGCCACGCGGGTCTCCACAACTGCCACAGGGTCCGGGCGCCGCCCGCCGCTGGTCGAAGCTGGGTTGAGCACCGCCGAGGTTAAAGACCGACAACTGTTTCTCCAAGGTCGTGCCGTTGCACGAAGGGCATTCAAGCGTTGTGGACGCCTGCACGAACTTCTCAAATCCGTGATTGCAGTCTTTGCATACGTACTTAAATATTGGCATATGAGCTCCTCATGAAATCTAGACACGTAGTAGCGTCAATACACGTAGTACTGCGT
>Ga0075428_100009216_pt1 | contig 10951 bp, 11 predicted proteins | sample RhiMetdeltSRZDD2_FD_75291 | JGI IMG/M metagenome (GOLD analysis project Ga0075428, IMG submission 75291) | Populus rhizosphere microbial communities from Tennessee, USA - Rhizosphere MetaG P. deltoides SRZDD2 | ecosystem: Host-associated > Plants > Roots > Rhizosphere > Soil | place: USA... | reverse complement strand
ATGGCGAGCGCGGTCGGCATCATGCAGGAGCGGATCACCCGCGATCGCCTGGCGGCCGATCCGCCTGACCTGGTCCTGAAGCCCGATCTCTCGAAACTCCAGCTCATGGATTTCCATCGGGCGCGGGAGTCCATCGACACCGGGCGCAAGAGCGTCGACGCGGCGGAGGTCGATTTCGCACGTCTCGCCGAGCGGCTGAACATCAAGCGCAAGCGTCGTGCCCGCACCACCCGGGCCGCGTCGAAGACCGGCACAAAGCCGTGACTGAGCCGGATAATCACGGTCCGCTCGACCTCGTCGAGCTGTTCCACAGCCTGTCGCGCGTGCAGTGCGACGAGCGGATGCTCGTGCTGCAGTCGGTAGGGATCGGCTCACAGCTCGTGTTCGCCGGCGGTCGCTGGCACCTGTTCGTGGCCGCAGCGGACGCTTTCTTCGCGAAGCAGCAGCTCGAACGCTACGAGCGCGAGAATCCGCCACGGCCAGCACCGGCTGCGCCGTTGGCGATGCAGCCGTACGCCGGGATCGGCTCGCTGGCATACGCGCTGGTGATGGTGCTCGTCGGCTACCTCGCGGGCGTTGGCGGATTCGACGGCGACTGGCTCGAGGCCGGCGCACTGCGGGCGAGCGAGGTGCTGCGGGGTGAACTCTGGCGCCCGATAACCGCGCTCACGCTGCATCTCGATGTCGCGCACCTGGTCGCGAACCTGGGCTTCGGGATGCTGTTCGGGTACTTCGCGGGGCAGCTGCTCGGACCCGGGGTCGCGTGGGCATCCATCCTGGGAGCGGCCGCAGCCGCCAACCTCATCACCTCTCTCGTGCAGGCGCCGTCGCATTCCTCGGTCGGCGCCTCGACCGCCGTGTTCGCGACCCTTGGGATGCTGGCCGCGTATGGATGGCGGCAGCGCCACTCCATCGCAGAACGCTGGGCGTATCGCTACGCGCCGATCGTGGCGGGCGTCGCGCTGCTCGCCTTCCTGGGAGTCGGCGACGAGCGCACCGACGTGCTTGCGCACCTGGCGGGATTCGTCACCGGCGCAATCGCCGGCTGGGGACACGGACGCGCGTCGCGTGGCCGGCCGCTCGGCGGTCGTGGACAGCTGCTGCTCGGTGCCCTCACGGTTGCTCTGGTGGCGACCGCGTGGTGGATTGCTCTCGCAGCCGACTGAGCGCTGCGCTCTCCATCACGTGGCGGGACACTCGTCGCCAAGAGGAGCCTGGGGCGCGCTCCACGCTTCACCCGGTTGCGGGAACGAGTGTCGGAAAGTAAACGCCTCCGGACTCGGCCCGTGCCGGCGCAGGCGCTCGAGGCGGGCAATCGCTTCGGCGATGCTCGGTCGGTGCCCGGGAGGCACCCACCACAGCACGAGAAATGCCTCGCGCATCGGCTCGAACCACTCGCGACGGCGGCGCATCACCTCGACGTGAGCCGAGTGGTACACGTATCTCCGCAGCGATTCGATGTCCTTCCACACCGACATGTTGACGAGCATGTTCTCGTTGTCGAACGGGCGGATGGCGGTGGCGTCGCCTTCCTCGGTCTGAAGCCGCCACACGAACCCCGGCGTCGCCTCGGCGACGGCGTTGATTCGCTCGAGGTTTGCGGCGAACTCCGCCATGACGGGCGAATCCATCGGACCCCTGATGATGCCGATGTTCAGCTGCGCAAGCTCATGACCGGACATGGCGACTCCTCTGCGGGCAAATCAGACATTGATGCCGACGGGTGACCGCACGCGTTTCATCGCTCAACCTCCGGATCCGGGCAGGCTGATCTCACCCTGGATGCAATCGACGACGTCGCCGCCCACCCACACCTCGCCGTCTGCGCTGCGCAGATAGACGCGCCCGGCGCGATTCAGCGCGGCGCCCTGCGAGGCCACAAACGACGTCGGCGCGAGACCGGCACCGATGAGCCACTGCGCGACGCTCGCATTGAGACTGCCCGTCACGGGGTCTTCGTAACCGCCGTCACCGATCAAGGCACGCACTTCGAAGTCGGCTTCGTGACCGGCTGGATGCGGACCGATGACGCCGAGCTTCAATTGACCGAGGGCGGGCCAGTTTGGGCGCAGCGACAGCACCTGGGCGGCGGAGCGCAGCATCACTGCGCACCAGCCGGGCCCGTTGTCGACCCACTGGTGATGCTGGATGTCGGATGCGCCGATCCGCAACGCCCCGACGATCTGCTCGAGGACCGCAGGCTCCACCGGACCCGTTCGGCGCACAGGCGGGGCGGCGAACTCGAGTCGCGCGCCGTCGCGACGAATCCGCACCAGGCCGATCTCGCACTGCTGTACGACGAACTTCGGGTCGCGCGGTTCACCTCCCGCCGCCAGCCACGCGTGGCAGGTGCCCAGGGTCGGATGCCCCGCAAACGGCAGTTCCCCGCCGGGCGTGAAGATCCGAACGCGGTAGTCGGCCGCGGCATTCGTCGGCGTGAGGAGAAACGTCGTCTCGGACAGGTTGGTCCAGCGCGCAAGACCGGCCATCCGGTCATCGCTGATCCTGTCGGCGGCATGTACCACGGCGAGGGGATTCCCCAGCAGGGGATCGAGCGAGAACACGTTGACCTGTCGAAATGCCCGCTTCATGGGGGCTCCGTCAGGCCGCCTTCCAGCGTTCGCCTCATCGCTTCGAGACCCTGCGACATCATTCCGCCGACTGTGCTGGCCGCCTCGTCCGGCAGCAGATCCGCAATCCACACGACCCGGCATTTCGAGTCGCCGTCCGCGAAAACCTCTATCGACGCATTGTGATGCGTGAGCGGTTCGCCCCTGGCGGACCATGCGTGACGACACCGTTCGTCATCGACCGACACGATGAGCTCGCGAATCACCATTCCATTTGCGAACGTCACGAGGCGCGAGTCGCCGCTCAGCTTGCAGTCGACGACGAAACCGGGAACCAGGCGTTTGTGTATTGCGCCGACGTCCCGGATCGCATCCCAGACAGCACTTCCGCTGCGTGCAATTTCCACTTCCTTGTGAACTGTAGCCATCCTGTCCCTCCTGTCAGCGACCCGCCAATCGATCCGGAGAGGTTACGCCGGCGGCGTATCGCGACCAAGCACTCCGGGACGAAGCGTGAACTCCTTGAGGCCGAACGTTCGCGAGGCTCGCGCTTGGTCGGAACCGCTGGTTGCAGCCCCGCTGCTAGGGTTGTACCCCTCCCGCGACGCGGCGCCGGATGAGCGCGACGGCCGGTTTGGGGCTTGGCTTGCGGTCAATGTAGCATGAGCCATGGCGACCGAAGCTCCTGCCCGCGGTCCTCGTCCAGCGACGATCGTCGCGCTGGTTCTGCTGGCTCAGGCGATATCCGGAGTGGCGTGCGCGGACGAGTCTGTGGTGTCGGGTGCCAACCGCGCTCCGGTCGACGTCCCAGCAATGCGGGACGCGACAGCAGATATCGCTCCCGCCGCGGAGCTCAGGACGATAAACCGCTTGTGGTTGCCGCAGACCCGGTCGGATTGGGACGAGATCGTTGCAGTGGCGCGGTTGAACCCCGCGCGCACGGCCAATGGCTCCGTTGATGGTCTTGAGGAAGTCGTCGTGACGGCTCCCGAGGATCTGCTGCCCATGCCAGGGGTATACGAAGAGATGTGGGGAGGAATCCTCGCCCCGGTCTGGGCGGTGCTGCACCCGACGCAGGCCTGGCGCATCTTCCTTCCGATCCCGTCGCAGTAACTCACCTCCCCGGCACGAGCGCTCCGTTGGGCAACGCGGCAACTCTCACCGCGCACTGAGGAGCGGTCTCCCGATGGCGCTTCCGCACCTCACCGACGATCAGGTCCGCGACTGGAGCCGCGAGCAGAAGGACCGTTGGTGGTTCGAGCACGTCTTTCGCGGCGACATGCCGCAGCTCACGCTGCGAGCGGCGGCCACCGGTTTCCTGCTCGGGGGGCTTCTCAGCGCGACCAATCTCTATGTCGCGGCCAAGACGGGCTGGACGCTCGGCGTCGGTCTCACCTCGGTCATCCTCGCGTTCGCGATGTTCCGCATCCTGTCGCGCCTCGGCGCGCACGACATGACCATTCTCGAGAACAACTGCACGCAGTCGATCGCGACGGCGGCCGGCTACATGACGATGCCGCTCACCTCGGGGATCGCCGCCTACATGTGGGCCACCAACGAGGTGCTCCCGTGGTGGCAAATCATGTGCTTCAACGTCGTGCTGTCCTCGATGGGTGTGCTGGTCGCCTTCCCGATGAAGCGCCGCTTCATCAACGACGAACAGCACCCGTTTCCGGAGGGTCGTGCCTGCGGCGTGGTGCTCGACGCGCTCTACGAGTCCGCCGGCGCGGCGGCGGGCATGTACAAGGCTCGCGTGCTCGCGATGGCCGCCGGTATCGCTGGCACCATCGGCGTGCTCTCGGGCGAAAACATCATGCGACTCGTCCAGCAGAAGTGGCTGGGGCTCGCCAGCGCCTGGCACCTGCCGCTGTCGCTCGACGGCTGGTACTACTCGCTGGCGGACAAGGGACTCGCGCCCATCCCGCGGCTCGCGGGCGTCGATCTGCGACAGCTCGCCCTCTCCCCGTCGCTCGATCTCGCGATGATCGGCGCCGGCGGGCTGATGGGTATCCGCACCGCGGCGAGCCTGCTTGTGGGCGCGGTGCTCAACTTCGCGATCATCGTGCCGATCATGATCGGCGCCGGGGAGATCCTGCCGCGCTCGGGATCGGTCGCCGAGGGAACGGCGGTCTTCGGGCGCGCGCACATCCTCAACAACTGGTCGCTCTGGTGGGGCATCACGATGATGGTCGTCGCGGCCATGGTGACGCTCTTCGCCCGACCGGACGTGTTCGTTCAGGCCTGGCGCATGATCACTCGTCGCGGTCCTGCTGCGCCGCGCGAGGATGTGCTGCACGACATCGAGCTGCCGCTCCGGGTGTCCGTCATCGGCGTGCCGCTGATCGGCGCGCTCGGCGTGTACCTGGCGCAGTTATGGTTCGGCGTCCCCTGGTGGCTCGGCGCTTCCTCGATCCCGCTGATCCTGCTGCTGGCGCTGATCGCCGCGAGCAGCACCGCGCTCACCGGCATCACCCCGTCGAGCTCGTTGTCGAAGATCCCGCAGTTCATCGTCGGCGCGATCGAGCCGCGCACACCGGCGCCCAACCTCATGACCGCGGTCATGTCCGCCGAGGTCGCGAGCAACGCGTCGAACCTGTTGATGGACATCAAGCCCGGGTACATGCTGGGCGCGAAGCCCCGGCAGCAGGCGATCGGTCACGGTATCGGCATCGTCGCCGGTGCGCTTGCGGCTACCCCGCTCTACTTCCTGCTGTTCGGTCTCGACCGTTACGTGACCGGCGGCGCCGTGAGCGTTCAGGACACGATGGTAAGCGACAAGTTCTCGTTCCCGGGCGCGGTGCAGTGGAAGGGTGTCTCGGATCTCGTCACGACCATCTTCGGCGGCGGCTCGGGGCAGGTGCTGCTCACGACGTCGATCGTCTGGTCGATGGGCGTAGCGGCGGTCACGGCCCTCGTCATGGAAGTGACGCGCATCCGCACGCGAAATCGTTTCCCGCTCTCGCCGCTCGGGATCGGGCTCGGGGTCGTGGTGCCGCCGGAGTCCTCGCTCATGATGTTCCTGGGCTCGCTCATGTTCTGGGTCGCGGGCCGTGTCTACGGCAAGCGGCGCGACTCCGCGGGATTCCGATTCTGGGTCGACTCGCAGGAGGCGATCTGCGCGGGGCTCATCGCCGGCGCCGCGCTCATTGGCATTGCCGATATCCTGGTGCGGGTGTTCGTATTCGACGTCTGAGACGTCTGCCGTTCACAACGGTTGAGGCTGTGTGCTGCGAAACCGGAAGTACGCGTCGAGCACGGCAGCCGGGACCTCGAGCTGCGGGTAGTGGCCGACATTGCGCAGCAGCGTGACGTCCGGGTTCGGCACGAGCTCGGCGTAGCGCTCCGCCAGGTGCGCGCCGGAGACCGGGTCCATCGTCCCGCAGATAAGCTGCCGCGGGACGTTGGTGTCGGTCAATGCACCGACCCAGCGGCGGCGATTGACGCGCCGCTGCTTCATGTACGAGATCAGTCCCGCGAGCGCGATGCACCCGTCGTCGCGCTCGACCAGGGCCCACTGGTCGCGAAACTCATCACGCGATGGCGGTTTGCGGCCGGCGATCGACCGCATGTTCTTCTCGAATCGGTGCCAGGTCATGGCGTGCGCGACCAGGTTCCCGAGCAGCGGCGTCGCAAGCAGCCGCTGGACCGGTCGCGGCCGGTGCGTCTCGGGAAAGAGCCCGCCGTTCAGGAAGCTGACGCTGCGCAGCCGGACGCGCCCTTCGTGCTCGCGGGCCAGGAGTTCCTGCGCGACGGTGTCGCCGTAGTCGTGGGCGAGCACGTGCACCGGGCCGCACTCGTGCTCGGCGAGCAGCGCCTGGCAATAGTCGGCCTGCAATTCGATCGAGTAATGGGCCCGCGGTGGTTTCTCGGAAAAGCCGAAACCCAGCATGTCGAGCGCATAGACCGAGTATTGCTCGGTGAGCGGGCCCCAGAGCGCGTGCCAGTCGTAGCTCGCGGTCGGGTACCCGTGGATCAGCAGCAGGGGCTTGCGGTCGCCGACGATTGAGGTGCGGACGAAGATCCGCCTCCCGAGGAGGCGTATCGTCTGGCCACCCGCCCGCCAGGCGTCCAGGCGCTCCGAATGCTCGACGTCGTTCATCGCGGATCCCCGACCGGGGCAGCGGCGTGAGCGCTGCCACCCTGCCCGTCCTCTATCGGGACGACTGCCTGGTCGTTATCGACAAGCCCGCGGGTCTGCTCGTGCATCGCTCGCCGGTCGACGCCCGGGAGACGCGCTTCGCGGTGCAGATGCTCCGCGACCAGCTCGGTCGCCATGTCTACCCCGTGCATCGTCTCGACAAGGGCACCTCCGGCGCGCTTGCCTTTGCGCTCGAGCCCGTCACCGCACGAACGATGTGCGAGGCATTTGCGTGCGCGACGGTCGGAAAGTCGTATCTCGCGCTCGTGCGCGGCTGGCCAGAGGAGCGGGGCGAGATCGACCATGCTCTGCGTCCGGTGGACGACGACCGGCTCCCGGCGAGTCGGAGGGAACAGCAGCCCGCACGCACGAGCTACGAGCGGCTCGCCACCTTCGAGATCCCGCACCGGGTCGACCGCTACCCGACGAGCCGTTACGCGCTCCTGAGGCTGCGCCCGCACACCGGGCGACGGCATCAGATCCGCCGACACCTTGCACACCTGTCGCACCCCATCATCGGTGATTCGACCTACGGCAAGGGTGCGCACAACCGCCTGTTCGCGCACCTCTACGGCGTGCGGCGGCTGTTGCTCGCCTGCGTGCAGCTCGAGTTCCCGCATCCGGTCACGCAGCAGTTGCTACGCATCGAAGCGCCGCTCGCCGGGGACTTTGCGGCCGTGCTGCGTGTGCTTGGGTACGACGCACTTTCTTAAGCGACGCCGTGCTGCCGGAACCAGGCGAGGCACTGCTGCCAGGCGTCCTTGGCAGCCTCTGGCCGATAGCTCGGGCGATAGTCGGCATGGAAGCCATGGGGGGCGTCCGGGAAGACCACGATCTTCGACGGGCCCTTTGCCGCCGCCAGCGCAGCCTGCATCTTCTCGACATCGGCCATCGGGATGCCGTCGTCCTTGCCGCCGTAGAGCCCCAGAACCGGCGCCTTCAGCTTCCCCGCGACGTCGATCGGATAGATGGGCTGCAGCTCGTTCGCGCTGCCGGTGAGCCGTCCGTACCAGGCGACGCCGGCCTTGAGGTCCTTGCTGTGTGCGGCGTACAGCCAGACTATCCGTCCGCCCCAGCAGAAGCCGGTGACGCCGACTCGCTTCGCGTCGCCGCCGTTCTTGTCCGTCCAGCGCGCGGTCGCGTCGAGGTCCGACATCACCTGCGCGTCCGGCACCTTGGATACCACTTTCGACATGATGTCGCGGTAGTCGGTGTACTGGGAGACGTCACCCTGGCGCGCATACAGCTCGGCCGCGACCGCGCAATAGCCCTGCTTCGCAAAGCGCCGGCACACGTCCTTGATGTGCTCGTGAACGCCGAAGATCTCCTGCACCACCAGCACGGTGGCGTGCGGACCCGCGGTGGCGGGCATCGCCCGATAGGCCGGGATGTCGCCATCGGCCGTGGGGATCTTGACCTCTCCCGCCTCGAGCCCGGTGGTGTCGGTCGTGAGCGTCTGCGCCGTAACCGGCTGCACCGCGGCGGCGAACCCGACGGACAGCGTCGACATCAGCATCGTGCGGCGCGTCAGCGGGGTCTTCTGCAGCAGGCCGGCGAGCTCGGCCGAGTCGGTGGATGCGGTCATGGCGGTGCCCTTCTGCCGTTTCGAAAACATCAAGGATAGCCGTTTCCTACTCCGGTTCGACACCCGGCAGGAAACGCTCGGTCTGCTCTCGGAGCGCCACCTCCACCTCTGCCGCAACCGAGTACCGTGCGAACTCAGCCGGCATCCGCCGCGCCCGCCCGCTCTCCAGATCGATACAGACGTAATGGATGAGCGCCCGCAGCAGCGTCGCGCCGTCCTCGCGGCGGCGGATCTGGAAGCGGCGGTCGATGCGCAGCCTCTGGTCGTTGCGCACGGGCCAGGTCGCGACCTGGATGTGATCGCCCTCGATGGCCGGCACCAGGTAGTTGATCTGCGTGCGCCACACGGCCATCCCCCGACCCAGGCGGCGGCACACCTCAGGCGGGATGCCGCGGTCGGTCGAATGCGCCCAGGCGCAGTCGTCGAGCCAGGTCACGTAGACGGCGTTGTTGACGTGCCCGTAGCCGTCGATCTCCGCGTGCACGGCCACGCGCTCGTGGATGAAGGGTGTCGGCAGGTCCCAGCTCATGTGCCGGACGGATACTGGCTCGCCGCCGGGTTTTCGGGAAGCCCGGCGGGTGGCGCATCACGCACGGCACGCGGCGGCACGGGCAAGGACCGGCCGCCGCGGCGCGCCTGCTTCGCACCCTGCTCGCGGGCCCGCCGCAGGCGGTGCAGGAAGGGAGCGAAGTCGACCTGCATCGTGTGCCGCGGCGAGGCGACGTAGCGCCGGCGCGTTGCCTCGCGCTCGCGCTCGATCTCCTCGCGCATCGTCGCCACGCCGGGGAGCGCGGCTTCACCGCACAGGTAGTCCGCGATGACTTTCGCCTGCAGCTCGGCTGGCTGCATGATCGAGCCCAGCGGCTGGTAGAGGCCGACGAAGAACAGGTTCGGGATGCCCGGCGACACGGTGTGCATCCAGAGCGGCAGGTAGTTGTCGCGCACCGGTAGGAAGCCCTCGTCGAAGAACGGGAAGGCGATGTTGTAGCCGGTGCACCAGACGATGGCGTCCACGGTCTCGGAGCTGCCATCGACGAAACGCACCTCGCGACCCGCGAACTCGCGGATCCCGGGCTTCACGACCAAATCGCCGTGTCCGATGCGGGAGTAGAACTCCTGGCTGATCGTCGGATGCGCCTGGAACCAGCGATGATCGGGCCTTGGCAGCCCGTAGTCCGTGGGGCGTCCGAAGGCGATCCGCGCCAGCAGACCCACCGCCGCGCCGCCGACCCACCACGGGATCCAGTGCGGCATGTCGACAAACTGCCGCGTGACCGGGCGGCCAAACACCCACTTCGGCATCACCCAGCCCATGCGCCGCACGGAAAGCACGCAGCGCTCGGACACCGTGCGTTGTCCGAGCTCGCAGGCGATGTCCATCGCGCTGTTGCCGAAGCCGACGACCATCACGCGCTTGCCGCGCAGCGGCTTGGGCGAGTCTGGATTGAGGTACGTGTGCGAGTGCATCTGCAGCCCGTCGAACTGACCCGGGTACGGCTCCGGCCAGCGCGGCTCCCAGTGATGGCCGTTCGCCACCACCAGCGCGTCGAACTCGTACTGGTCGCCGCGATCGGTCCCCACCTCCCAGACGCCGTCCTCGCGCCGGCGTGCGCGGGCCACCGTGTGCCCGAGCCGGATGTGCGGCCACAGATCGAAGCGGTCGGCGTAGGCGCAGAAGTACCGGTATATGTCCTCGTGCCCGGGATAGTCGGGAATACCCGCGGGCATCGTCAGATCGTGGTACTCCATCATCCGGGTGTCGGTGTTGATGTGCAGCGACTCGTAGGCGGCGGTCGCGCCGTAGGGCTTGTTGGCGATGCACCAGATCCCGCCGATGTGCGGCGTGCGCTCAAAGCAGCTGACCGGCACACCCTTGTCCTTGAGCGCCTTGACGACCGGCAGGCCGCAGGAGCCCGCGCCGATCACGCACACGCTTGGAAGGTCCTTGCCCATCTCTCCCACGGCAATCAGCTCAGCGCCGGATTACGCCTGACAGACTGACTCTGAGCCGATCCTGAGGAGCAGGCGATCCTTCTCGGCCCAGATGCCGCCGAGCCAGGCCTGGAACCTCTCGCGAAAGGCAGAATCGTTCGCGTAATCGCCCTCCGCCATCCAGCCCTCGATGGCGCGCCTGCGCACATCGACGACCACCTGCGCGAACCGTCCGCAGCAGAAGTCCCAGAGGCTTGGCGACCGCGCGCGGTAGGCGATGGTGACGTCGAGCATGGAGTGCAGGATGCCCCCCATCGCCGACAGCACGAAGGAGATGCCGCCCGCCCGCGGCGGCAGCAGCTCGCGGTAGGGCGAGCCGCTCGCGGCCCGCTTGTCGTCCGTGAAGCGCGTGCCTTCGACGAAGTTCATCACCGAGGTGGGCATGCGGCGGAATCGCTCGCAGGCGCGGCGCGTCGCCTCGAGATCCTTGCCCCGCAGATGCGGATACCGCGCGAGGAACTCGGACGAGTAGCGACGCATGAAGGGGAAATCGAGCGCCCACCACGCGAGACCGAGCAGCGGCACCCAGACCAGCTCGCGCTTCAGGAAGAACTTCAGGAACGGTATGCGACGGTTGAAGATCGACTGCAGCACGAGTATGTCCACCCAGGAGCGGTGGTTCGAGACCACGAGGTACCACTCCCGCGTCTCGAGCCCGTCGAGCCC
>Ga0075428_100009215_pt1 | contig 10952 bp, 10 predicted proteins | sample RhiMetdeltSRZDD2_FD_75291 | JGI IMG/M metagenome (GOLD analysis project Ga0075428, IMG submission 75291) | Populus rhizosphere microbial communities from Tennessee, USA - Rhizosphere MetaG P. deltoides SRZDD2 | ecosystem: Host-associated > Plants > Roots > Rhizosphere > Soil | place: USA... | reverse complement strand
CCAGATGGACACCGTAGTCGCTGACCATTTGCTGATGCAATGGTTCGAGGTCGCGGTCGAGCCTTGCTTTGTAGATTTTCACCTTGGCGAATTTGGGGTGGGTCATGCGGAAGGCAAAGTCGCCGTCGTTGGTGAGGAGGATGAGGCCGGAGGTGTCTTTATCTAGCCGACCGACGGGTTTGAGGCTGTGGTATTGGGGTGGCAGGAGCGAATAGATGGTGGGGTTGTCGCCCTGGGCGCGGCGCGAGCACACGTAGCCGGTGGGTTTGTGGAGCATGAGGTACTGGAATGCGGTGCCGCTTGCGACCTCCTTGCCTTTGACAGCGATGCTGCTGCCGGACGTGAAGCGTGCACCCAGGGTAGCGACGGTGCCGTCGATAGTTACCTGCCCTCGCTCGATGAGTTCATCGGCCTCGCGACGTGAAATGCCTAGTTGCAAGGCGAGGTGTTTGTTGAGGCGAATTGTGGCGGGTGTATCCATGTGTGGGAATTATACCACGGGAGGAGGTGTTGGTGTGCTGCCGAGTGGATTGGGCGGTGTTGGTGGGCGCGGGGTTTCTTCGAAGCTGAAGGCTGTGCTGTCGGTGGGCGGAGGTGTAGAAATGGGTGCGGACTGTGGCTGTACGGGCGCCGGCGCGGTGGGTTGTGGTGTGAGGGATGGCGTTACGGGAGTCGCCGTTGGCGTAATGGGGTTCGGCGCGGCTACTGCTGGCTGGTTCGCAGGGGGTGTTGCGGGCTGAGGCATAGCGACTGGTGTTGGCGCAGTAACAGGCGGCGTAGGGTTGGGCGGCAACGGTGGAGCTGGCTGTGCGGGCGCGGCAGCGTTTGAGGCTGCTTGGAGCTCTTGGTCGATAAGGCTGCTGTAATCTGGCTGCGCGCCGTCGCCTTGTGGCGTGATGGGATGAATGATTCGCTCGCCCAAGGTAGATGATGGCCGAGGGGTTGAAAACGGTGCGGTTGGCTGTGGTAGGCTGCTAGGTGCAGGGTTGGGCTGCGGCCGAGCCGAAGGATACGCAACCGGTGCTGGCGCGGGGCGCGGTGGAACGGGCGCTGCGGGCCGAGGTGTGCTAGGCGGGGCTGTGTTGAATGGTTGTGCGGGTGCACCGGCAATCGGGGCGTCGGCCAGTACTTCGTGTACCACGCGAACAACGTCTTCGATGCCAACCTGAGATTTTACCAGGTATTTATCGGCGCCGAGAGCTTGGCCGCGGGCGCGTTGGTCTTCGCTGGAAAGCGCGGTCATCATAATGACTTTGATGTTTTTGGTTTCGGTGGTGGAGCGCAGTATATCTAGCATGTCGAAGCCGCTGATTTTGGGCATCATCACGTCGCTGACTATCAATTGCGGGCGTTCTTTGATGGCCATTGCCAGCGCCTCTTCCCCATCGCCAGCCGACACGATGTCGTAGCCCTCGGCCAGCAAGCGCACGCCGTAGATTTCGCGCAGGCTTTTATCGTCCTCTACCAGTAATATTTTGGTCATGTTACCTTCTATTGTACTAAGTGCGTGGTGAAAATACTATAGTGCTTGTGTTTTATCTGCGCGGCGGTACGGGGATGCCTTCTGGCCGGGTGGCGACGTAGCCGGCGGGATTGCGTTCGATGCTGGTAAGGGGCGTGTTGGCGTGTGGCGCGGCGTATTGCGGTGGGTATGGATAGGCGGGCGCTGGCTGTGGCACGGGTGCGGCTGGCTGGACGGGTTGCGGCGGCGGGCTGACAGGGGCTGGCGTGGGTAGTGGCGCCGTGACGGGCGGTTGATATGGTATGACTGACGGCCTGTTGGCGGCTTCTTGTTCCCTGGCAATCTTGGAGGTTTCGATTAAACGGGTGGCGTCTTCGTGGCTGATGCGCGGGATTTCGACATAAAAGGTGCTGCCGCGCTGGAATTCACTTTCGGCCCAGATGCGGCTGTTCATGGATTCGGCTAGGCGGCGGCTGAGGTAGAGTCCTAGGCCGGTGCCGCCTATTTCGCGGGTGGCGCTGTTGTCGATGCGGTAGAATTTCTGGAACAGATGCGGGATGTCCTCGGTGGCGATGCCTATGCCGCTGTCGGCGACGCTAATGACGACGTGTTCGGCGTCGCCGGTGACGTCGATGGTGACGTCGCCTTTGGGGGTGTATTTGATGGCGTTGTCGATGAGGTTGGAGATGATTTCGCGCAGGTGGTCGTTGTCGAGGTTGGCGTAAAAGACGGGGCTAATACGGCGGTCGCTACCGATGGACGGCGCGTTGGGGTCGGTGTCGTCGGGCTGTGGGACGAAGAGCATACGCAGGCCTTTTTGGACAGCCTTGGGGCGAAAACCTTGCACGAGGTTTTGGGTAAAGGCGACGACGTCGACGACTTTGGGGTTGTTGGTCAGCCGGCCGTCATCGGCTTTCGCTACATCTAACAGATCTTGAAACAGGCGGCCGAGGTGTTGAGCGGATTCGTGGGCGCTGTTGATGTAGGCACGGGCACGCGCGTCTATTTGGGCGGTGGCTGGGTTGAGCGTGAGCCCGAGGTAGCCTTCAATTGAGGCGATGGGTGTGCGCATTTCATGGGCGGCGGTGCTGATGAATTCGGCTTGTTCGCGTTCTTCGGCTTTTTCTTTGGTGATGTCGCGGAACACAATAATGACTCCACTGCCCGGCTGCCCTACCGGCGACACGATAACCGAAACGAGCAGTTTTTTACCGGAATTGGTGAGGAGTGACAGGCTGCTGGTGGCGGTTTCTTTGTTGGTGGCGAGGGTTTGGAGTACGGGATCGTTGGCGGTGGTTAGCTCGGCATCCTGGGTGTCCACCAGGCGCAGGACGGATTTGTAGCTGAGGGTAAGGGCGTCTTGCTTGCCCCACCCGATGATTTGCTGGGCAGCGGGGTTAATGAGCTGGATGATACCTTTGGCATCGAGCGCGATGACGCCGTCGGCGATGGCATTTATAACGACTTCGGATTTGCCGGCGACTTGGCTGAGCTCGCTGGCGAGTTCGTTGTAGGCTTTGTTGGTGTCATCGGTGGTTTTGGCTTTGGCGTGCCATATGAAATAACTGAGGACCAAGGGCAGTTCCCCGGTGAGGACTATGGCAAAAATGGATTCACGGCCAAGGCTACCGCCAATGAACTGCCACGCTAAAAAGGCGTTGACGGCCACGAGTAGCGGCAGCAGGCCGTAGGCACCGAAGACGCCGGCAAAGATAGCGACGAGCATCCACAATGCCAAGAATGGCGACGAAGCACCGCCGGTACCGAGGATGAGGATGGCAGTGGTGACGCACAGGGTGGCATAGGCAAACAGCGCGCTGGCAAACAGGTATTTCTGGGGCGTGAAGAAATAAGCGGCGATGCCAATTGCGATGGTGACGCCGGCCGCAATGGCCGCAACGGGGCTGACGAGCAAGTTCCCTGCCTCGACATTCTGCGCGGCGGCAAAATATGCCCACAGGTAGAGCCCGGCGACGATGAGCCCAACTAAAATAACCGCCTCGCAAATGCGGCGATGCCAAAAACGTGTGAGCGCGTGCGGTCTGATGGTGTGCCCCCTACTTCGACGATTGTTCTTGTGTCTATTATGCCGAACCCGGGCGGACTATGCAAGACGTGCGCGACCAGCTATAGTGTGAGCATTATGCCACATGATGCGCCTGCCCATTATCCCCACGTTACCAGAGGTGTTTTGCGCCTGTTTGAACAGGGTGCGCTGCCGAACGTGGCGTATGTGGATGTGGAACCGGCGTATGGATATGTGACGCGCCTGACCTATCGCAACGGGGCGCATCGGGTGACGTACGGCAATGACATGGGGCTGAATTTGGCCGGAGCCAGCCGGCTAGCTAGCGACAAGGGCCATACGAAATATTTGCTGCGGCAGCTGGGTATTGCCTGTGCGACGGGGGCGGAATTTGCCCTGCCCTGGTGGTTTGCGGAATTTAGCCCGAACCAAATTGCGCACGGCAACACGGATATTCGCACCAGTGACCAGGCGGCGGCGTACGTAGCCGAGCACTTGGGCTACCCGGTGTATGTGAAGCCGGTGAAGGGGTCGCGCGGCGGTAATATCTTCAAGGTGTATAGCGACGACGAGCTGGAAACGGTGCTGCAATCGTACAATGAAGAGCGGATTCAGGTGGCGTTAATTGAGGCGCCGCTGGACATGCCAGATTACCGGGTGGTGGTGCTGGATGGCCGCCTGATTTGCGCGTATCAGCGGGTGCCGCTGAATATTACGGGTGATGGCAGGAGTACAGTGGAGCGGTTGTTTGTGAAATTGCATCAGCGGCACCAGCGCGAAGGCCGCGGTGTGCTGGTGCATGCCGACGACGAGCGAATGGGGCGGCATTTGGCCTGGCAGGGTATTAATTTTAACACGGTGTTGCCGGCTGGGCATACGGCGATGTTGCTCCCCCTTTCCAACCTGTCGCTGGGCGGGACGTCGCTGGATGTGTCACACACTATTCACCCGCGGTGGGTGGAATTGGCAGCGCGAATTGGGCGCGAGTTTGATTTGCGTGTGGTGGGGCTGGATTTGGCCTGCGAAGACATCGCTAGTGGCGAGGCGAAACACAGTGTTATAGAGGTGAATTCATCGCCGGGGCTGGAACATTATGCCCTGTCGGGCGAGGTGCAGCGCGACCTAGTAGACCGGCTGTACACGAAGGTGTTTAATACCCTGCCCAGCTAGACAACGAGGCGGTTTTTTGGTAGAGTGACTAGTGTAAATAACCCATGGTCTCATCGTCTAACGGTTAGGACGCCAGGTTCTCATCCTGGCAATCGGAGTTCGATTCTCCGTGAGATCACCAAGTAGAAATTTCACCAACGAAGCGCCAAGGCCAGAGGTCACGGGCGCTTTTTTGGTTCTTCGGGCAACCTTGATCTGGCTAGTCAAATATGACGTGACTGGTTTTGACGGCAGTTTTGACGGCAACGCGGGCAGATCCTGACGGCTACGCACTACTGTCAAAACCTCAGACTCCTCGTCTTGGGAGTCTGAAGAAAACAGCGTTTCGAGCCGTTCGAGTGCAACCCGGCGCGAGTCCATGTCGTCATGTTGGTAAATCTGTTGCGTAATATTGATATGCGAGTGCCCCAAGATAAGTTGCGTATCCCGAGCTGGCACGCCGAGATTCGTGTCCCTCCAAAAATCGCCCGAACCTTAGCGGGCGCACACGAAGCATGTATTGTGTCAAATCTAGGAACGGTCACTGACGATCATCTAGAATCACTATCTGATGAGATTCTCTTTGTGCCACCCGTACGCCACTGCTCCACTATGTCGATCGGGTTAATCAAGATGGGTGATCGACTGACATTAACTTGCTCCGCCCATGCGCTTCATGAGACAATCAGGGGAATCATGGAGAATATACTTTCGGATATCGGACTTACGTGGGAAGAGATTGGTGCATGGGAAAGCGACAGCTAGTAGATCGCCTCGTGAAGTCGATGCGTAAGATGGAGGGGACCTCGCTTGAGCCCATTCGCAACGGGGTCATAGCAATCGTTCGCAGTATGATGGATGCGATATTTCGTTTCCAAGACCTGACCCATCGCGAAGAAGTTCTGCACCCCCTATCTGCGGTGATATCCAAACAAGTAGGAGACCCCTTCAAGCGTTGGAACATTGAAGATATTGCAGGGTTCCGCTCAGAATTCGGTAGTATGCTCGACTACCTTCCGAGAAACGTATCGGCGCAAGTGTCGAACCATGAAACCATCATTGAATCCCAGTCCGTGGCATACAGGTTATTTACGCCTACCACTTTGAAGAGCAAGACCCGGATTGTGTATCTCCATGGTGGCGGTTTTGTGCTGGAAACTACACCTCAAACGATCCGGAATGTTCGGCCCTCGCTGAAGCGACAGGGTGTAACGTGATTGCGGTCAAGTACCCCCTGTCGCCAGAGGCAAAGTTTCCTGCGGCGCTAGAGACCGTACGAATGGTACTTTCTCGCGACGATCGGCTGGCTGGGGAAGATCTGCTTTTGGTTGGTGAAAGTGCAGGCGGAAACCTTGCTCTAAGTACCCTGCAGGAAGATGAAGAAATACGTCGTCGGACTCGCGGCCTCGTGATGATTTATCCTTTTCTCGATTTGACACTGAGTGGTGAGAGCGCCGAGAAGTACAAAGACGGGTACTTGCTGACGCGTGGGCTGCTTGACTGGTTTGCCAAGTGCTACCTAGAGACGGCCGATCGGACAGATCCGAAGGTGTCGCCGTTGCTTTGCAGTTCGGTAGAACTCCCCCCAAGCCTGGTGATCGTCGGAGAGTTTGACCCGTTGCGGTCAGATGCTGTCCGTTTTGCGGAAAGTCACGAGAACTCTCTGCTGCACGTCTATCCCGGTATGATTCACGGTTTTCTGCAGCTTCGTTCAATCTGTTCAGCTCGGGATCGCGCGCTCAAGGAAATCTCTGCATTTGTAAATAGTGTCAAGGGATAGACCCCTCAACGCAAAGTTTTGACAGTCGTTTCGAGATGGCTTGTGTCCAAATTAGTGCGTGGCTAGAGTACAATGAAACTATGAATGAAGAGGATCAGAAATTCGGGAGATTCTTGATCGGATGATGACAGCAGAAGTCAAGGTTCAGGCCGGGCAATAGTAATGCTTGTGTTAAATCACCTTTTAACATATTGTTAAAAGTTAGTTTAACAATATGTGTACAATAACAGATGTATCTTGACTATAAATGTTAAATGTTGTTGACATTATTGTTAAAACTAGTTATCATAGAGACATGGATAAAATACTACGAATAAATCCTACATTCGATTCGAAACTAACCAATGCGGTGTTTGAGCTAGAGAAGCTTCGCTACTCAGAAGTAAATGGATCTACTCCTCCCTGGCTATTCTTTGACCTGAAGGAGATAATGCACTTCCTTGAAAGTATTGCGAGTGCACGTATCGAAGGTAATCGAACAACACTCGTCAGCGCTGCTGATGACGTCGTCAATGCTGGCAACAACTCAGATAATGAATCACTACTGGAGCTACGTAATATACGTGAGGGTATCGCCTTTATAGAAAATTCCGTAACCGATGGAACGAGGATTGACTTAAACATGATCCGTGAATTGCACAAGATAACTGTCAAAGAGTTAACCGAAGACGGCAGTAAGACGCCAGGGAAATTCCGAACGGAAGATGTAAAAATTGAGAAAAGCTCTCATATGCCACCCAACCATACAGCAGTTCAGGGTCTTATGTCAGATCTGGTTGACTACATAAACGAGGATACGGGTCACCAGTACGACATCATCAAGATAGCAACGGCTCACCATCGTTTTACAGCTATCCACCCGTTTGATAATGGCAATGGGAGAACGGCCCGACTCTTAACTTACGCAATGCTAGTCAGATATGGCTTTATAGACAATACTATTCGCTTCCTCAACCCATCATCCATATTCTGTATGGATCGTAATGAATACTACAAAAAACTTGAAAAAGCCGACAGTGGCGTCGAAAGTGAGATCGAGTCATGGTGTCTCTACGTTGCAGATGGTATTTTAGATGAGGTTACTCGCGTGAGTAAACTGTTGAACAAAAAATACACTGTAGATAACATCTTACTGCCCGTCATTAAAGAGGCTAGGCGTAATAAACATATCTCTGATATTGAGTTTGAAATCCTGACAATAGCCATGGACGAGGACCTCATCCAGGCGGCAGACGTGCGTCATCTATTCGGAACTTCTGCTTCAGCCAGAGTTCAAACATCGCGAGTGTTAGCGGGGATGAAAGAGAAAAAGCTTCTTATGTCCCACCCAAAAAGCCCGAATAAGTACGTTATACGCTTTGCAAATAACCATCTACTAGGGGGTGTCCTTAAGGGGATGGCGGCAAACGACTTGCTCCCCGCAACTCCTGATGCTGTCTAATTCTTCTAGTAGCTGAAATATTTACAGAGAGAGTTGCGTATAGTGAATATGATGGATGAAAAAGATTGCATAGCTAAAATAGTATCAGGCGATACCGAAAGATACAGGCAACTGGTTGACCGTTACCAGACAGGGCTGATTATTCACTGTGAAAATATTCTTAAAAACCGGCAAGAAGGCGAAGACATTGCTCAAGACGCTTTCATTAAGGCATATAAAAACTTAAGAAACTTTTCAGCAGAGAAAGCGCACTTTTCAACATGGCTGTACCGCATTGCAACAAATTTATGTATCGATACCCTTCGGAAGAATAAGCGAAAAGTTCATGTTGAGGATATCGAGTGTCATCTCGATGCTGTCCTGCCGAAGCATATCGAAGAAGATGAAATAGCTCGTCTGCAAAAACTCATTACAGAGCTTGAGCCGCCAAAGTATGCCGAAATTATCAAAGCCTACTTCTGGGAGGGTAAAAGCTATCAACAACTAGCGGATGCATACGGCACGACAACAGGTACTATCGGCACCTGGATGAGCCGCGCAAAACGACAACTCAAGGAGAAACTAGCATGAAAGATGTTCGCTTCAACGCATTGCTTGTAGCTGCTAGACCCAAAGGACACCGGAATGACGATAGCTTTACGGATAAAGTTATGGATTTGCTGGAGCCGCCTGAAATACTATCGTCTGCTGTTCGTAGCATGAATGTAACTAAAAAGGAGACATTCATGACAAAAATTAAACGTTTACCTGCGTTTGCCCTCATAGCAATAGTAATAGGCGCGACGCTATTACTCTCTGGGAGTGCTTATGCAGCCTACCAATTACTGTGGCAAAAACCAGAGGTGCATGTGTCTGCACCCGAGCAATCTGTGAGCGGCCGAGACGAAGTAGTTATCTTGCTAAAGCAATGCGGCGACAGTACGCTCGCCTCAAGGTACGAGCTAAAGAAGAATGCAACAATTACCGCCGCTCAAGTGGCGGGTGTCGTCCAGGCGCGTTGCGAGCTTGATGCTATTGGGACTTGGGCAATGAACACATTCCCGCATGACGAACGGTTTGCACCCTCTAATGCCAAGGAGCACGACAGTATTATGCTCGACACTTCATTTGCGACACATATTAAGTCTCGGTCTCACGACTCAATAACATTCACTGGACTGACAAAATATAATCAACCAGATAAGACATATACGGTAAATAAGGACACGCGCTTCGTCGTTGACGGACACGACGTTGCCCCCGAAAAGATTGGCTTAGACGATCCAGTTGTCTACATCACGACCGAGACTTATCGTATAGGTGACTCTAGTAACTGCGGTCAAAGCTGCAGTGTTTCAAGCGAGTTTGTCGGCACGACGCTGCATGCGGTCGTAAAGCTGAGTATGCCTTTTGAGAACTACGACCAACTTGCATGGCAGTCCCTCACTGAACGCACGACATGCGCAGGCAATCCAAACGATAGTTGCCTCACGGGTTTTATCGGTGGTATTGACTTATATACCGGATCGACCACATCAGAGCTAGGTAAAACCGAGATGAAAGAAATCCAAGGAACGGTGACGCAGCTCGACGGCAAGTCAGTTGTTATCAAATCGTCATCAGGTTCTATCTTCACTATCACGACGCCAACCGACGTCATAAGTACATACAACACTCATAAGGCGGGTCAATATAACAATCAGGCGGTGAAGATAGGAAGTACACTGCGCGTTAGCTACGTTGAATCCGCAGATCAACACGCCAAAACCTTACATGGCGGCATGCTCATGTCCGTATATCTTCAAACGGAGACCGTGGGAAAGGGCGATTTACCGGCTGCGTATTAAATCGACATCAAACACAAAGAAAAAAATGCCTAGCGGATGGCTAAGGACGGCGCTTACTTAATGCGCACCTGGTCAGTGCTATAGGCTATACTAATATATATGAAAAATATTCTCCGCCTCAAACAGGCAGTTCAAACGCAATTCGACAAAGGCTCGCACATTGCCCATGGGTTTGATCATGTTGTTCGTGTCGCGCAGCTTGCCAGGTACATTGCCGAACGCGATAATTATCCCGAGCCAGAGGTAGCAGAAGTTGCTGGCCTTTTGCATGATATCGGGCGAACGGTGCAGGACGAGGAGAAAGACCATGGTCCCGCCGGGGTGCCACTGGCGAGTGAGATGCTCGACCAATACACTGGTTACGATGCCACGACAAAGCGCCAGATTCTCGATGCGATTCGCGACCACAGTGCATTTAAGGCCGAAGGCAATCTCACGCATATCGTACAGGATGCTGATAAATTAGATGGTTTAGGTGCCGTTGGCGTGATGCGTGCGTACACCTCGAAGTATTTCCTGCCAGCGTATGACCCTAAAAATATCGCCCCTACCAACGGCGAACGCGACACGACTATTCATGCGCAAATAGCCTTCCAGTTGGAATGGGTGGATATGATGGAAACCCAGACCGGTCGTACGCTTGCCCGACGACGCGGTGATGTGATGCGAGATTTTCTCGAGACTTTTAGGGGTGAGGTTGAGGGTGGCGATTTCTAGAAGCTTGGAGTGTAATGAATCGACGCAGATAGCTTTAGGCTGAAGCGAAAACATAACAACGAGATGGCCGCCAGACTGCACTAAGAGTCTGGCGGCCGGCGATAATCTACATTGTGCCGCGTGCCAGCTCGTCTGCTAGCCGCTTAGCGTCACGCTCGTCTCCTTGCTGAATAGCGTCCGCGATTTTCTGCGCGTCAGCGGGGCTATAGGATTTCCCTAAAATAATGCCCGCTGGAATGTCGATGAATTTTACGACGTCCCAGCCGCCAACGTATACCGGTGTAAATCCTGTGCAGGCAATAAGCTTCTCGGCTACGGTTTTAACGCTTGCATCTTCGGCGGCGAAGAATATGGCGACAGGCTGGTGGTCGCCATTGCTGACCTCTTGTTGAAATTCGGCGGTAAACATGTGGAATGTTCGTATTATTTTTGCGCCAGGCATGCGAGCTTGGTTGTATTCGGCGACGCTGGCGGGGAGTTCGACCAGCCCGCTTGGGGTATATGGATTGGTTGCGTCGATGACAATTTTGCCAGACATGTCGCCCGCCTCT
>Ga0075428_100009213_pt1 | contig 10953 bp, 9 predicted proteins | sample RhiMetdeltSRZDD2_FD_75291 | JGI IMG/M metagenome (GOLD analysis project Ga0075428, IMG submission 75291) | Populus rhizosphere microbial communities from Tennessee, USA - Rhizosphere MetaG P. deltoides SRZDD2 | ecosystem: Host-associated > Plants > Roots > Rhizosphere > Soil | place: USA... | reverse complement strand
ACTTAGTACTTTCGAATGCTTCGTTAAAGAGAAGAAGTGGAGCAAGACTGCTTTAGATCAGGAGTAAGGAAAGATATCTCGTTTGCCATTCGGAGGGTTTTGACGCCGCTGGCAATTTTTGTGACTCTTTTCCTGGTCACTCCGACTGCTGCTAACGCCGACGGGATCGATATCATTTGGTTGCTTACGCGAGTTGGTGGGCGGAGCGTTCATCCTGCTCTCTTAGCGGCAATGATAGTTGGCTTGATGATTGTCAACTACTTGTTGAACCTTTTGGTTCTTGGGCTGCCCGCGGCAAGATTACTGCAGATCAAGCTGGGCACCCTCAAGAAGGATCTCGCGGCTTTCACGATCCTTGCGCAAATCGCAGACCGTGTGTGTGCGGTCGGGGCGTTTGTCCTGAGTTTTTTCCTCATCGGATTAACGGGTCTCGGAGGTGAGCAACACCTGAAAGCAGGCGCACTTGTTGGTATGTTCTTGAACTTTATTATTTCAGGGATCGCCGTGGGGTTGCTGGCGCTCTGGTTTCTGAGACGACGGTGGGGAGTCGCGCGGCGGCAAGCAACAGCAATCGCAATGTGGACCGCCTTGATCACGAATCCTGCATGGATAATGATGATCCAATGGCGCACGTCGATTTAGGCTGCGGTAGCTACCAAGACTGGCGTGGGTGTCAATCCTACAGGCAAGATCGGCTCTCTTGACGGACATCAGCAAAGGGTACCTCGGTCAACGCCAAGAAAAGCGGCAAACCTTTGTTATGTGGAAAAGCTTCCCGACCGCGAGCATGCCATTGGGTTTCTGGTACTGCAGTACGCTAGCTGATCCGCACAACGATCACCGAGGTGTTATCTTCTCCGCCCGCTGCGTTCGCAGCGACAACCAGCTCTTTAGCAGCCGCTGTCGGATCAGGGTTGACCAAAAGGATGTCGCGAATCTGATCATCACCCAGCATTCCGTTTAGCCCGTCACTGCACAGCATAAGCATGTCGCCACTTGTGAGCTTCTTACGAATGATGTCTATTTCGATTTGCTCGTCCGCTCCGATCGAGCGATAGATCACATTTCGGTAGGGGTGACTGCGAGCCTCAAACCGAGACAGGTTTCCAGTGTTCACCATCTTCTGAACGAGCGAATGGTCTTCGGTGACCTGCACCAGTGAATCGCCCGATAACAGGTAGCATCGGCTGTCACCGACATGCGCGATGGACAACACTTCGCCCACCATCATCGCTACGGTAACCGTGGCGCCCAAACCCCGGGCCTGAGGATTCGCGGCCGCGTATGCCATAACCTCGCGGTTTGCCGCAACTACGGCCTGCTTGAGCATTTCGGTAGTTGCCATCTCGTGACCGTTGGCTACTGCGAGGCGCAGCCCACCGGTTTGAGTTGGGGCGGCAATCTTCTCGTCGTGTGTAGACTTCAGTGATGCTGAAATCAGCTTGTCGGTCATCCATTCGGCAACCGCCCGCACGGTGACTCGCGATGCAACTTCACCGGCAGCCTCGCCGCCCATTCCATCCGAAACAATATAGAGCCCGATTTGCGTCTGAACCGACTCATAGTATTGCGTGAGGTTCAACGCAAGCACGCTGTCTTCGTTGAGCTCGCGAATCAAACCAACATCGGTAAAGTGACCGGACTGCAAAACCACCGGCAGATTCAAATCGGTCAAGGCTTCGCGAAGATCCGCAATATTCTGAAACCGGTCGCTTGGGTTTTCGGCCAACGCGCGCGTTAGAAGCCGCTCAAAGTTCGGGAAAACAGTCGCCACTGGATAGAGCCCGGATCCCTCTACCGGACTACCGCTCTCGCCGGTGAGCAAGAACTGAAGCATCGCTCCGATGGAATAAACATCCGATCGGACGTCGTAGACGGCATCTGCCGAGAACAACTCCGGCGCCGTAAACCCGCGGCTTGGATAAATCGGCGCATCCTCAATCGGAGTTCCCGCTTGGCGCGCCCGATCAAAGCCAATCAACCGAACGTGGCGGTCCTGGTTCAGCACGATGCCATACGGCTCAAACCCGTTATAGATCCACCCGTGCCGGTGGAACTGCTCGGCAAGCGCGCAAAGCTGCAACCCGATCGCCCGCGTGTCTTTTTCATCGGTTTGATCGAAGTGGGCAACTGCCTGACCACTGATGTGTTCCAGAACGATGTAAACATCCTCACCCTCGATCGAATGCTCAATCGGTTTGAACAGGCCGAACCGCTCGAATGCCGGCGCCGCTTCCTCAAGCGATCCTGAGACTCCGCCACTGTCCGGTGTCACCGGTAGCCCTCCCGCAAACGGATCGTTGATGCTCAACCGCTGCTCGATGATCGTGTGACGAGTGGAGGGCGAGCCCTGAACCGCCGCGTCGTAGGCGTTATAAGTCGGGGCCGTCCATAGCAGCGATTGAACTGTGAAACGTCCCGCGATTGTCTTGCCGGCCTCACAAGGACGCGGCGGCGCCGGCGGCTGGATCAGCGCCGAATCAAGCTTCGAACCGCAGGTCTGGCAAAAAGTGGCGTCAGGTTCGCTGTCGGTTGCCCCACAGTTGGGGCATAGATCTTCCAGGTGTCTTGGTTTGTCGTCCATAGGAACCGGCTTAGGATAACACACGCTACCTTGAGTTTGAATCCCGCAAATCCGTAGCTTCCGACGGTCCCAGTGCTATCGAACGAAGTACTCCTCCAAACAGGTCCTGTTAATGCAATCTGAACTGCGTATTCTTATGGTACGAATGCACTCGTTCTACAGGGTCGAAACGTATTTCTTTGACATGGTTTCATCGCACTCGCTATCATCTAACTTAACGCCCTCGATGTTAATAGAACGCGCGCACGATTCGTTTCCATAGAGTGAAGCGGTTTGGTGTCAAATTAACCAGGACAGTGAGTGGCAACGAGCGGTCACTCAGCAGCAAATGTTGCGGCGGCAATCGGCCGAAATTTATTGAACCTATAGCAGCACAAGGGCGTAATACGAGGCGGTTGCAAGTTCGCTCAAAAGATTCGGAGGACAATCCTTTCCATGCAGTTCAAAACTAGTAAGAGGAAGAAGACTATCATAATCGCGGCAGTGGTCGTTGGGTTGATCGCAATCGTGGTTCTGTCTCAAGCCGTCCAGAAAAAGGAAGGCGAGCCGGTTCAGGTTGGAAAGGTCGAGCGCAAGACACAGCTGGAATCAAAGGTTACGGCGTCGGGCGACATCCGCCCTGTGCACCTCTATAACCTGACCGCGGAAGTACCGGGCCGCGTGGAGCAAATCTACGTCAGCGAAGGCGATGCGGTTAAAAAGGGCCAGCCGCTGGTGCGTGTTGACCCGACTCAATCGAGTTTTGCGGTGACCGCGGGCGAGGCCTCGGTTCGCGTCACGCAAGCCGACGTCGCCAATCAACAGGTTGCGGTGCAGCAAGCGGTAAATAATATTAATCAGACCAAGGCCACGCTTATGAGCGCCGAGGCCGATCTCGAGCGCAACAAGGCCGACCTGGCGTACGCCGAGAGCGAATACAAGCGTTATCAACAACTCGTCGAGAGTGGAGTAGCCACCAAGTCTCAATTCGATTCGGCTAAGTCACGTTACGACCAGGCTCGTGCCGTGATAAACGCACAGCAGGCACGCATTAATCAACTGAAGGTGCTGGTAAAAGACGCTGAGCTGGGTGTGGAACGCTCGAAGGCCGCGCTCAACTCCAGTGAAGCACGGGTCAAGCAGGGTCAAGCGGATCTGGCCCGGCAATCGGATCAGCTCAAAAAGTCGACAAGATACTCACCAATCGACGGGGTTGTATCGAGCTTGCCGGTTAAGGTTGGCGAGTACGCGCTCGCCAGCTTTTCGACCACCCCGTTGCTAACGGTCGCCGATATGTCTCAGATCAACACCGAGGTCAAGGTTGATGAGACGGACATCGCGGACGTGCAGGTTGGTCAAAAGGCGAAGGTGAAAGTGGACGCGCTCGGAGACTTCGAGATAGAAGGTGAAGTTATCGAAAAAGGCGCGTCAGCCATAACGCGATCAGGGCAGACGATCGCTCAGTCGGCAAACACTCAGGAAGCGAAAGACTTCATTGTAAAGATTAAGTTAAACCCGACTCCCCAGGTACGGGAAAAACTGAGACCGGGAATGTCCTCGACCGCGGTGATTACGACGGCTACAGTTTCGGAAGTGCTAACGGCACCGTTACAGTCGATCGTTCCTCGCGAGGCCCCGAAGGATCAGCAACCCGCGGATCAATCGGGAAGCGGTTCGTCGAAGAAGAAAGAGGTCGAGGGAGTGTTCGTATTCACCAAAGACGGACGCGGCCTGTTTACCCCGATAACCACCGGCATCAAGGGTGATCAGGAAATCGAGATCAAGAGCGGGCTAAATGAGGGCGATGAGATAGTCATAGGCCCATACAAAACCCTGCGAACGCTTAAGGATGGTGATCAAGTTAAGCGAGAAGCGGCTCCGGTAAAGGTCGAAACAAAAAGCTAATAGGGGAGGATGGGGGACCATTCGGAATCCAAAAAGGGTAACGATATGATGATCGAAGAAGCTGTGTTCGATAAGGGCTTGGCCTATCTGGAGACGGTTCCGGCAGGGACCGACAGCGTCATCCGCACCGAAGATCTGTGGAAGACGTATCAGATGGGCGCCGAAGAGGTCCACGCATTGCGCGGTGTCTCATTCGATGTGCAGCGTGGGGAGTACCTCGCAATCATGGGCCCTTCCGGATCCGGTAAATCGACCTTGATGAACCTGATCGGCTGTTTGGATACTCCGACCTCAGGCCATTACTTTCTCAACACCAAGCTTGTGTCGGACATGGACGATGACGAGCTGGCTCACATCCGAAACAAAGAGATCGGTTTCGTCTTCCAGACATTCAACTTGCTTCCCCGGGCAACCGCCCTGCACAACGTTGAGTTGCCTTTGATTTACAACGGCACGCCGCGTGGGCAGCGAATCGAGATGGCGAAACTCGCGCTTAAACGCGTGGATCTTTCCGATCGCATGAACCACAAGCCAAACGAGCTGTCGGGCGGCCAGCGTCAGCGCGTGGCTATTGCCCGCGCACTGGTCAACAATCCTTCAATCATTCTTGCGGACGAGCCGACGGGTAACCTCGACTCATCGACCTCGCACGAAATCATGCGGTTCTTCGATGAGCTTCACCACCAGGGCAACACTATCATCCTGGTGACTCACGAGCACGACATCGCCGAACACGCTCATCGAGTTCTGCATATACTGGACGGACGAATCAATCGCGACGAGCGAAGATAACTTACCGCAACTTTAAAGACTCTGGACGTTGGCAGCGGACAACCGGATAGACCGGTGTTCGCTGCCATCTTATTTCCGGCTGCTCCGGCCCTTTGCTCTTTGCCCTTTGCCCTTTGCTTTTTGCCAAACCTCGATCTATCACTAGGACCAACCAGCGGGGCCTTGCTATAATCCGACCCGTTGCACCCGGACCGCCTCTTCCTATGAACAAGTTTATTGAAGCTGCTTCCATCGCCCTGTCTTCGATAATGGCCCATAAGCTGAGGTCGTTCCTCACGTTGCTCGGCGTCATTATCGGCGTTGCTGTCGTTACCGCGGTTGCAACGGTCATCGAGGGCGCAAACGTATACATAAAGGAAAAAATCGCTACGCTCGGTTCCGGTGTGTTCACTCTTCAGAAGGCCAGCATCACCGGCTTCGGGGATTTCCAGAAGTTTCTGGAGGCGTTCCGCCGAAATCCGGACCTCACGGTTGACGACCTGGTTGCGTTGCGCTCGTCAGTGACGCTCGCGGATCAAATCGGCGCGCAGGATGGCGGCGCAAAGTCTGTAAAATACGGCAACATCACGCTTGATAATGTAGGGGTCCAGGGCGTGACCCCGAATACCTTGTTGATTTCGAGCACCGAAGTAGCGCAGGGGCGTTTTGTAAGCGATTTCGACGACGAGAGTCGTAAAGACGTCGCGTTTCTGGGATCTGAAGTCGCCGAGGGTTTGTTCCCACAACTCGATCCCATTGGTAAAGAGATCAAAATCGGAGCCGGCACTTACACCGTTATCGGTGTGGCTAAAAAACTCGGTTCGGTGCTCGGTCAATCACAAGACAATTTCGTCCAGCTTCCGCTTCTGACTTTTTTCAAGGCCTTCGGTAAGCGGAGTTCGCCGACCTTTCGGATTATTGTTCGCTCTCGCTCGGACGTGTCCGCCGAGATGGTTCAGGACCAGGTTCGAGTGGTGATGCGCAGCCGGCACAAACTTGACTACAACAGGCCTGATGATTTCTCGATCGCGACCGACGAAGCTACCGAAAAGCTATTGGGATCGATCGTGAACGTGGTGGCTGCGGTCGCGTTTCCAGTCGTGGGTATTTCGTTGGTCATCGGTGGAATAGTAATAATGAACATCATGCTCGCCAGCGTAACCGAACGCACCCGAGAGATCGGCATCCGCAAGTCGCTCGGTGCAACCCGGCGGGACATCCTTATGCAGTTTCTTGTCGAGTCGGCGATGATGTCGGGGATCGGCGGGTTGATAGGTTTGCTGCTTGCGGTCACGAGCATGGCGATTCTGCAGCGGTTTGTACCGGTGCCGGTGGCGGTCCCGTTGTGGGCGCCGGCTATAGCGATTTCGGTATCGACGCTGGTAGGCGTGTTCTTTGGGCTTTATCCGGCAAATAGGGCAGCTCGTCTCAATCCCATTACCGCGCTTAGGGCAGACTGAAAAAAAGAAATAGGACCTATATTAATTCTTATGAATCTACAAGAGATCGGTGAAAACGTATTGATGGCTTTCGATACGCTCCGAACCCACAAAGTGCGTTCGGCTCTCACAATGCTCGGGGTGATCGGCGGAACCATGACCGTGATCGCGATCTCATCATTTCTGACCGGTCTCCGCGAATTTGTTCTGGAGCAAACAAAACGCTTCGGACCCGATATCGTGTTCGTCACCAAGTGGAATAACATCGGCATACGATTCAGTCGCCCGTCCCAATCGGAACGCTCCCGCAAAGATCTGACCATCGACGACGCCCGGGCGATCGCCGAACTTCCAGCGGCCGAGAGTGTGAGCCCAACGCTGGTTGTTGGTTCATTCGGTCCTGGCGGGCCTCAACCGGTCGTGAAGCACAAGGGCATCGAAGCAAATCGGCCTCTGATCTTCGGCGTGTGGTCAAACTATGACGTCGTTCGCAACGTCTACATCAGAAGCGGGCGATTTCTTACCCAGTCCGAGCAGGACCACCACTCTCAGGTCGCTGTTATTGGCTCGGCAATCGCTGAGACATTATTCGGCGCACTGGATCCGCTGGATCGAGAGATCGAGGTTGATGGGAAGATATATCACGTAATCGGGGTGATGGAGAAAGCGCCCGGCGGTCTCTTTGGCGGTGACCCGGTTGAGGACCGCCAACTCATCCTGCCGTTTGAGACGCTGAAACGCGATCATCCGGAAATCGACGACATCACAATCAACGTAAAGGCCAAGTCGGACCAGTTTGGCCGGCTGGTGGACCAGATAACCGAGTTGATGCGCCGGCGCCGCGGCGTGCCCAACGACAAGCCGGACGACTTCGGCGTCAGCACGCCGGGCAGCATCTTCGAGGTAATTGCTCAGTTTGCGGCAGTAGCAAGCGTCATCGTTTTCCCGTTATCCGCAGCTGGGTTGCTGGTCGGCGGCATCGGGGTGATGAACATAATGCTTGTCTCGGTCACCGAACGCACCAAGGAAATCGGCGTGCGTCGGGCGATCGGAGCCAGGAAGGCCGATATCGTTTGGCAGTTTCTGACCGAGGCGATTACGTTAACCGCGGTCGGCGGACTGATCGGTATCTTTGCCGGATGGGTGATAAGCCTTGCGTTGCGACAGCTCGCACCGACGCTTCCCTCGGTCATCCCGCTGTGGGCGGTGCTGCTCGGGTTCTTTGTATCTTGCTCGGTAGGATTGATCTTCGGAATGTGGCCGGCCGTAAAAGCAGCACGGCTTGATCCAATCGAGGCCCTTAGGTACGAATAGTAAACCCTTGCAAACGGCCTCGAGCTCAGTGTGGGCCATATTGCCACACCCGTGTCTAGTTTGTGATTATGTGGTAGCCGGTCTGTCTGGCCACAGGCGTCTGCTCCCCCACCCAACGAGCCTCGCCCGTGTCGTCCAATAACATCAGCATGCTGCACTCAAGGTCTGTATACGATGAGAGATACAGAACGGGTCTTATCCCGCTCGCCGCGCGTTGAAACAGCATTTCCTCCAGGAGGTCGACTGATTCCAACCCGAACTGAACGGGGATCGTGACATCTTTCTGCATATCTTTCTTCACGTCTTAATCCACTCGCAATCATCGTGCCGCCACTCGGTCAGCCAGTATCCCGCGATTCTCACCACAATGGCGCGCAACGAACTGAGTTTGGGTTGTCACCGCCCAATTACCAGCAGATTTTTATACGCTATGAACAACCTCCGACTGTAATTACTCCACAGCACTGTTCTAAATCCGTGCCGTTGAACAACGCCGCTTCGTAGGCGACTCAACGCGACTGCTAATGGTGAACTACTCCTCGAGGATCTCCGTCCACAGGGGCACGTCAGGTTGAAGTGCGACCTCGCGGGAGCATCAGGTCTCGTGTGATTTTTCGGACGTTCAGACCGGGCTGCATAAAGTCAGGGCGCCTCGGGTTTACGCGCGATCGACCGAATTCTCCAATTTCACTTCGCGACACCTCCGGCGGATTGGTCCACCTTTGGGAAAAGCTTTTTCAGAATCGAAACAGCCCGCCACAACCAGCCTTCTGTACTTCCAGGATTTCCCTTGTGCTCATAAGGTTTAGCCGGCCCCCACTCGCTGGCACGAAGATTGGTATTTAAACCTAACCGCCTTTAGCCAGCGGGTTGAGACGGAGTCTTGAAACTCAGGTCGATTCGTAACTTTGGTGGCTAACACTTATGAAGGGTCAAGCGTCTACATTCACGGTAAGAGTGTAAATCTGCTCGAGGTTGACGGGAGGATTAATGATGAAAAAGACGATGCTCTTCGTGACGGTGCTTGTTCTTGGTTGTTTTTTGATCTTCGAACCCGCCGGTGCACAGGACAAAAGGCGCAACCACAACACCACCATCAACACTAACGGAGAAAAGCACATCACTGATTGCGAACAAATCAGAATTCGAATCGGTGATGCTGAAGCGCTCCGATCCCAACTAACACAGACCGTTCCGCGAGCGGCCGTTTCCACGTTACAGGTCCGGGCATCGAAAAACGGCGGCATTCACGTGCGAGGTTGGAATCGCGATGAGTATTCGATCACTGCTTGTCTGGCGGTTCTCGGCGACGACCCGAACGAGGCCAAGGCACTTCTGGATCAACTACGCCTCGCAGTCAATGATGGTCAGGTAACGGTCGAAGGGCCAAACCCGCAGGATTGGATTGCTTTCCTCCTTATCCAGGCTCCGAACGGAGCTGCTTTGGATTTGGTCTCGGGCAACGGCCCGATTGGCGTAAGCGAATTCTCCGGAAAAGTTCAGGCGCGAAACCAAAACGGGCCGATCAGCTTCCACGAAGTCAACGGCCAGGTTCGCGCGGACGTCCAAAACGGGCCGATAACCGTGGCCGGCAGCGGCGGCGACTTCAAGTTAACCGCACAAAACGGTCCGCTCACGGTCGATCTTGATGGCAGCCAATGGTCAGGGGGAGAACTCGAGGGCAGCACTCAGAACGGGCCGCTAACGTTAAAGCTACCCGACCACTATATGTCGTCGGTTCGGGTTGACGCGTCCAAACATTCTCCGATTGAGTGCAGAGCGATTCAGTGTCAGCAGGCTGTGCGTACCTGGGACCGGCCCAGCGTGATTCAGTTCGGCGAAAGCACGCCGGTGATTCGTCTATCAACCGTCAACGGACCCGTCACGATCGTATCGCCCGGCGGCAAGAGTCGGTGATAGAGAAATTTTCGCTAAAGCATTCAGTTAATCTCTTCAAAAGGAAATGAAACCCGGGGCCAGCAGGACGCACCTACTATCGATATCTCTGAAGTTTGACGTGTCGATGGAGGCCGAATGATGACGACTCTGTTGCAGGATGTTCGTTATGGAGTTCGGATGCTGGTCAAGAACCCGGGCTTCACAATCGTGGCAGTGCTCGCGCTGACGCTCGGCATCGGCGCCGACTCCGCGATTTTTAGCGTGGTAAATGCCGTGCTGCTGCGGCCGCTGCCCTACGACGAATCCGAAAGACTTGTGTTTCTCTCCGAGCGAAGTCAGGTCCTGGAGGGAATGTCCATCGCATATCCGAACTTTCTTGATTGGCGCGCTCAGAATAATGCGTTCGAGAGCATCGGCGTCTATCGCACTAACAGCTATAACCTGACCGGCAGCGGAGAACCCGAACGAATCAACGCCGGGCAGATTTCCGCTGATCTCTTCACTGTCCTGAGAGTAAACGCGGCGGTCGGTCGTGTCTTCACCAACGACGAAGACCAACCCGGGGCAATGCCTGTTGTCGTCCTGAGTCATGCCCTTTGGCAGCGCCGGCTGGGAGGAGACCCCGGCATCATCGGTCAGAATCTAACCTTAGACGGTCGCAGCTTTACAGTTATCGGCGTAATGCCTCCGACTTTCCTTTTCCCGAGCCGTGCTGAGATGTGGACGCCGGTAGGACTGCGAGCAAAGGATCCGGGTTGGGAGAGTCGTGGCAATCACCCCGGACTTTATGCGATGGCCAGACTCAAACCCGGTGTAACGGTTGAGCAGGCACGCAGCGATATGGAAATCGTCACCGGCAACCTCGAGAAACAGTACCCCAACAGCAATACCGGAAATAGCGCGACTCTCACACCGGCGCTGGAGCGCGTCGTACGTGACATTCGTTCCGCGCTGCTCGTGCTTCTCAGCGCAGTAGGCTTTGTGCTGCTGATCGCCTGCGCGAACGTCGCCAACCTGTTGTTGGCGCGAGCGACCAACCGTCAAAAGGAAATCGCTATCCGC
>Ga0075428_100009206_pt1 | contig 10957 bp, 9 predicted proteins | sample RhiMetdeltSRZDD2_FD_75291 | JGI IMG/M metagenome (GOLD analysis project Ga0075428, IMG submission 75291) | Populus rhizosphere microbial communities from Tennessee, USA - Rhizosphere MetaG P. deltoides SRZDD2 | ecosystem: Host-associated > Plants > Roots > Rhizosphere > Soil | place: USA... | reverse complement strand
AACACGGTAACGCGATTGCGGATCAGCTGATGGTCGCAATCGATCTGAGCGACATCAGCTTTCAGTGATCGGTGCTCACTGCCTGCCACCCAAGAGCGCCTCTGTCACGACGGCAGCAGCGTGATGGCCGCCCCCCACAGCGCTCCGGGGTTGATTCGACCAGGGTGCAGACGCAGCATCTCCCGGTAGAACTCCTCGGCTGTTTCCGACGACTCGAGCAGTCGGCGCGCGTCGGTGAGATAGCGCCGTGTCGCCTGGATCTGTGATGGGTTGTCAAAGGCGCGTGGATCTTTGTGACCGGCGATCACCGTTGCGGCGCGTAATCGTTCGGCGGTGTCGAGGGCCGCTAGCCACTCGTCGATGCCGGCGACACCACCAGATTCGGTCAGGTACAGGTGCACACCGTTGTAGACGACGTCACCTGCAACGAGCAGACCCATGTCGGGTACATGCAACATCGTCGTCGCGTCGGTATCGGTGTGACCGACCTCGACCGGAATCAGCGCGACGCCATCGAATTCGAAGCCGTGCTCGTCGACGATGGAGACGTCCAGTTCTCCACCGGGTAGTTGTCCGGGGAACACCCGATCCCAGAACTCGGCGCGAAATCCTGGATCGTTCTGCGCCTCCATCAGTTTGGCGGTTCCGCTCGTCGCTTGCACGGCGACTCCCGGGAATCGTTGCAGCAGAGGAATTGCGCCGAACCAATGGTCCCCGTGGCCGTGGGTGATATAAACCTGACGCAGTTGGCGTCCCGACGCCGCGATCCAGTCGCCGACTTCTGCCGCTTGAGTTGTGGTGAGGGGCGGGTCGATGAGCACTGCGTCGTGTCGTCCCAGGATCAGCGTCGAGGTGATCGGCGACCACATTCGGGTCTTGCCATCGGGCAGCGGCCCTCGGCCCGATTGCGGAATCTGTTTTGTGACAAAGGTTCTGTAACGTAACTTCCGGTTCACGCCGCCACCTCTTCGATCGCATCAATGAAGTCGAGGATCATCGTCGCGACGGTCCCGGGGTACTCGGCATGCACCCAGTGGCCGCCCTTGTCGATGACCTTGAGTTCGGGTTGGACGAAGCGCGGGCTGATGGCATCGACGAGCTGTTCGGTGGCGAAACCGTCGGCGCCGCCGCGGATTATCATCACCGGACCGCGGTATGCACTCGTCGGAGGTGCATCGCCGATCCCGTTGTTCCAGACGTCGACATAGTGGTCCGTGACTTCTCTAGCGACTGGGGCGGCGATGTCGGTCAGCCAGTCCAGCTGTTTTTCGTCGAGGTGAGGCGACAGTTCGGCGCGCAGGCTGCGCTGAGCAACGCGGTCACCCCCAAGCGCCCGGAACGGGGCGACGACCTCGTCGGGGAGCTGCGTGCCGCCGAGCGGGACGGGAGTGAGCAGCACCAGCCCGTGAACGCGGTCGGGGTGCTGCGCGGCCACCAGCTCGGCGACCTGCGTGCCGAGGCTTTGGCCGACCACGATCACCGGACCATCGATTCCCGCGACGATGTCGCCGGCCTCGGCCGCAAGCGATTCCAGCGTGACGACGGACGCATCGGCGACGGACCCGCTTCGCGTGCCGAATCCGGGTAGGTCGTAGCGCACGGCACGGACCTCACCGGCCAGGCATTCGACCAGACCGTCCCACACCGTCGCATCGTCGAGGAAGCCGTGGATCAACAGCACCGTGGGCGCGCCGGCCGTGTCCGCCGGGGTGCGGTCGACGCGAAACCCGTTGGTTGACTGGGTCATTATGACGCCGCCTTCGTCGAGCCCGACGGTGACCATTCAGCCGTGTCGATCGGCGAGTAGTCAGTGGCGCGCCCATCGAGGCGGCTCGCGCGCAGCGCGGTGAGCTCTTCGACGAGTTCTTCGGGCAGTGGCGTGGTGAAGATGTTGTCGACCATGGTGTACTCGCCCGCGAGCCGCCCGAATACCCCCAGCGCGCCCACGTCGATACGACCGTTGGGCAGGTAGAGATCGTCGCGGATGTGGATGCGCTTGACCCGCCCCCACACGACATGGTCAGGCAGCGGCGGCATCGGGATGATCCGGTCGACCACACATTCGAAAGAGATCGGCGCCTCGCCGATGCGGGGTGCCGAGATCACTTCGGACGCAGCCTTCTTCAGGCCGAGGGCCTCGAACTCGTCTACGTCGCTATCGAATTCGTAGGCAGAGCGGTGCACGGCATCTGCCAGGCCGATCGAGACGATGTTGACGACGAACTCGTCGGTGTCGCGGATGTTGACGAACGTGTCTTTGAGAGTCACCCCGTCGGAGCGCGGCTGCAACGTGATCGACAAAACCGGCGGAAAACGTCCGACGACGGTGAAAAAGGATACCGGCGCGACATTGCCAACCCCGGTGGTCGACCGGGTGCTGACCCAGGCGATTGCACGCGGCAATATGCTGCCGATGAGAAGTTTGTAGCTCGAGGTCGGGTCGAGATCCCCGGGGTCGATGGTGATCATCATTGTCTCCTTTGTTCAATTCGCCTGCGGCCATACGGTGTTCAGCGAGTCGCTAGTTGTTGGCGTGGCCTGGATGCTGATGATTCGCCAGCCCTCAGGTCCGCGTGTTACCTCGAAGTGAGCGGCCAACCGCTCGATCTCAGTGCCGTCGGCACGGAGGCGTGACCAAATCACCTCGATCGCGGCACCGTTGTCGTGATAGACCGTCACTCTGCGGTCGGGCACGGCGGTGTCTGCGTAACCCTCGGCGCGTAACCGGGTCTGCAATGCGTCCAGCAATCCCACCACCGACGGCGTGTCCAGAAGCCATCGGCTGCTCTGGTCGTCGCTCCAATTCAGGGGTGCAGACCAGTAATCGAGGATGAACTCGGGACCGCGCGCGATCATGCCTGCGCCGACACCGATCCAGGTGGTCAGGTAGTCGTCGAAGAACCAGTGCGCGACTTCGTCATGAACCGTTCGGCCCCCAAGCAGCGCCACCGCGGTGTACCAGACGGGGCCTACGTTGAGGCGGTCGGGGTACAGGGCGACCATCGCGTCGAAATACGCTCTCGGGCTTCCACTTTCCGCGAGAAGCCGACGGGCGTTCAGCAGATAGTCGCGGGTCTGGTCTATGATGGCCGGGTTGTCGGGAAGGTCCTTGTTCTTGTGACCGGCGACGACGGCGCGTGGCTGCAGCGCCTCGACCTTGTCCAACGCCACCAGCCAGGCATCGACTCCGCCGTGCGCGCTTTCCAGCAGGTATTGGTGCACGCCGTTGTAGGCGACGTCGCCGGCGACGACCAAGCCGATGGAGGGCACATGCAACACGGTGGTGTCGTCGGTATCGGTGTGGCCGACCTCGACTGCGAGCAGACGGTGGCCTTCCAGCTCGATTCCGTCGGCCGGAATGGTTCGATAGTTGACCGGACTGGGGGGAATCTGGCCGGGGAAGTCGACATCCCACAGTTCGGCACGGCCGACGGTGCCCTGCTGGTGCATCATCGAGATCGTGCCGGTGGTCGCATAGGCCACGGCGTAGGGAAATCGTTGCAGCAGAAGTTCGGTGCCGAACCAGTGGTCGCCATGCCCGTGGGTGGCGTACACAGCGGTCAGGTGCTTGCCAGATGCTTCGATCCAGTCGCCGACGCGCTTCACCTGCTCGTAGGTGAACGGTGGATCGACCAGGACGGCGTCGTTGTCGCCGTAGATCAGCGTGGAGGCGACCGGCGACGAGATGATCGGGCTGCCGTCGGGCAGCCGCTGCTCGCGGTGACGTCGCAGTCCGTCGTTTACCAGAACTTCGTAGTGCAATTCAGACATGTCGTAATTCCCTTCGGGATCAGTTGTTTTCGGACTTGAGATGTTCGGTGAACCATGCGATGGCCGCACCGCTGGCTTCGTCGAAGCGCTTCTCGTACGCGTCGAAGTGATCGCCGTCGATGGTGACGAGCTTCTTTGGTTGCAAAGCCTTTTCATAAGCAGCCAGAGCGAGGTCGGTGACGGTGATGGTGTCGTGCAGGCCGACGACCATCAATAGGGGTGTGGGGGAGACGCGGGTGATCCACGTACCCGGCTCGTACATGCGGGCGGCGCGGGTCGACCGAAGTGTCATGGTGTTTTTCCACACGCCCTCGGGCACCGGTTGGGTGTAGAACGCGATCGCCTCCGGTGACCGGTAGGCCGCAGGCACCGACGGGTCGGCGCTGACCACAGCCTGGGTGGCCGGTGGTGCGCCGCGGAACTGTTGGCGTTCGTCGTCGGCGAACGCCGCCTCCAAGGCCGGCACCTGGTCGGGCGCGACGCGTCGCAGGCCCTGCTTGTAGCCGCTGATGGTGGGCACCTGCGCGACGACGGCCCGCAGCCGCCGGTCGGTGGCCCCCAGCACGATCGCGTGCCCGCCCGCGTAGCTGCTGCCCCACAGGCCGATCCGGTCGGGGTCGACGAACGGTTGGCTCTCCAGGAAGGAGATCGCCCGGCGCCAATCAGCGATCTGCACCCACGGGTCGATGTCGTTGCGCGGCGAGCCGTCGCTGGCCCCGAAGCCGCGGTGGTCGTGCACCAGAACCACGAATCCCGCGTCGGCGAAAGCCCGGGCGAATCGCTCCAGCCCGTGTTCCTTCACGCCGGCAAAGCCGTGCGCCATCGTGATGGCCGGATGCGGACCGGGGCCGTCGGGCGTGAACAACCAGCCCCGCAGAATCACATCACCTTCGACGGTGAATTCGACGTCCTGTCGATGCACTTTCCGCTCCTTCCACGTGTCTTCAAGCGGCACAACATCCACGATGTGCCCACTTCGTTCGAGGAGGGGAGACCGCAATGACCCTGGTATTGGGAGGGACAGGATTACGCTCGGTTGGTGGCGGCGAGGCTCAACGCGCTTGGCGACTACCTGCGGGCCAGGCGTGAGCAGCTGCGGCCCGAAGATGTCGGGTTGGTGGCCGGCTCACGGCGGAGGGTAGCGGGCTTGCGCCGTGAGGAGCTGGCACTGCTGGCCGGGATCAGTGCCGATTACTACCTGCGACTCGAGCAGGGCCGCGATAAGAACCCGTCGGCTCAGGTGCTCGACGCGCTGGCGCGGGCGCTGCGGCTGGACATCAAGGCCACCGAGTACCTGCACCAGCTCGCGAGCGCGCCCCCCGCCCGACGCGACAATGCGGGCGTTGAGGCGCTGCCCGACGGCACACAGGAACTGATCGATCAGTTTGCGATGCCGGCGATCGTGGCGAGTCGGTGCCTTGATGTATTGGCGGCCAATGCCATGGCGCGGGCCCTGTCGCCTGGGTTTGCGCCGGGGCAAAACTTCCTGCGCTGGCGACTGTTAGAGCCGGCCGCACGCGAGCTGTACGTCGATTGGGACGAGGCGACCGACGTCGCGGTCAGCGGGCTGCGTGAGGCGGCTGGAAGCGACCCCGACGACCCGCGCTTACAGTCGCTGATCGACGAATTATCGGCCGCCAGTGAGCGATTCCGCGAATTGTGGGCGCGCGCGGAGGTGGGTTATCGGGTGGGCGTCCTGCACATGCGCCATCCGAAGGTGGGAGATCTGCACCTGCACCGCTACCGGCTTAACATCCCGCACTCCGGCGGGCAGCACATGCTGATCTATCACGCTGAACCCGGCAGCGACTCGGCCAGAGCACTCGAGGCACTTCGGTCGACCTGACGAAGGCTGTTCCCGTCACTACCAGGATCACTCGGGTCACGCTGACAGTCCGGTTGCCGGAATCAGGAACACCTCCTGCGCGCTGATGGAGTGCGACATCGCACGAAAAGCGTTATGGAACGGAGTTTCTCATGTCCACCATTCACTTCCACCAGACAACCACTTCGACCCCAGAGCAATTCATCGCGGGACTCACCGACTTCGGGCCAGGCCGCGCCAAGCTCTTTTCGAATAGCGCCGACTCCTACCTCAAAGTGCATCACCAGGGTGTCCGCGAGGCCGACGTCACCGAGGGGTCGAGCGGTATCTGGGAGCGTCTGCAATACGACTGGTCCGATCCCAACCACGTCAAGCTCACGACCACCGACTCGAACGTGTTCGGTGGCGCATCGGGCTACACCTACACCTTGAGCCCACTGCCCAACGGAATGACCGACGTCGACGTCGTCATCGTCCGACAGGGCAAGAACCTCAAAGGGCGGGTGCTCTCGGGCGTACTCGGCACTGTCGGCAAGGGTTCATTGCGAAAGGCGTTCGTCAAGAGCGTCAAAGCCATCGAAGCCCGCGGCGCGGCAGTCTCGTAGGAACGGTCGAACCGTGTCGATCGAATCTCGCGCCACCGGACGTGACCAATGGTTGCGCCTGTACCCGATTGCGCTCGGCCTAGGTGGTCTGGGCGGGGCGTGGCGCACGGCCGTCGGTTTCGGCGCCCCAGCCTGGCCGGCAGTGGGCTTGGCGGCGCTGTGCCTCGGCGTCTGGACCATGGTCACCGTCATGTACGTGGTGACGGGTCGCGGGGATCCACGGGCGTTCGTCGCCGACTTGCGCCACCCGGACCAGGGCTTCGCGGTGGCGTACATACCCTTGATTCCGCTGTTGCTCTTGGCCCACGCCCCTCGCACACGGGTTTTCTACGTCCTTGACCTTGCCGTGGGAGCGGTGTGGGCCATTGCGACGGCAGCGCTTGTGGCGCATTGGATCACGACGCCGCGGGAACGCCACGCAATACATCCTGGCTTCTCGTTGCCCGTTATTGGCGGACCCTTCATCGCCTGTGTTTCGCTGCAGGCCAACGGCTGGCATTCTCTCGCGCAGGCGATCTTCGCCATCGGCGTGTTCTTCTGGATGATGTTCGGCACCTTAATCGTTGGCCGCCTGATGACCGAGGAACGCCTCAGCGACGCGCACTTTCCCACGTTAGCGATCTTGATGGTTCCCCCGGCCACTGCGAGCATCGGCTGGTTTGCGTTGAACGACAACAGGGTCACCACGGTCGGCACCGGATTGGCGGGCGTGCTGGCGATGATGGCGCTCGTCCAGCTGTTCATCCTCCCTGAGTACCTCCGCCGCCCGTTCACGATCTCTGCGTGGTCGTTCAGCTTCCCGTTGGCATCAACAGCGAACACGGTATGCCACTGGGCGATTGCGGCACCTAATCCTCAGAGTCGACTGTTCGCCTGGGCGACGCTGGTGATCGCCACCGTGATTATCGGGCTGCTCGCTGCGCTCACCGTGCGCAAGGTATGGATGAGCCACTTACTCCGGTCGCCATCGCCGAGTGAAATCCGTTCCGATGCAAGCAACGTCGCAATGGCCGCCGCGGCAGAACTTTGAAGGTGGGAATACCGTGACACTGGCACAACGACTCGGCCCGGAGATGCGCTTGATGACGCAGCCGTCGGCGATCTCACCTATCCGCGGCCGGACCGAAGAACTGAAGGTCATCCAAGCGTTGGTTTCCGCGGTGGCGAATGGTCGCGGCGGGGTTCTCCTCATCGAAGGTCCGCCGGGCATCGGCAAGAGTCGGTTGTTGACCGAAGTGCGCGCTGTGGCCGAAAAGTATGGTGTGCGTGGCTTGTTCGGTGAGGCGTTCGAGTATCAGCAGACCGCGCCCTTCTTCTCATTGTTCACGGCTACGCTGCACGCTGACCCCCCGGTCGGGGACGCCGATGCGTTGCGCCGACTGGGCAGTTCGTCCGATCAGCGTTATTGGGTGGTACACGACCTGGCGAGGGCGCTCGGCGCAGCTGCTGCGGAAACGCCGCTGGCGATCATGTTGGAGGATGTCCATTGGGCCGACAGCGGCACGCTGTTGGCACTGCGGTCGCTGGCCAGCGCGAGGCCGGACCTGCCGGTGCTGTGGGTACTGACGGCTCGAACAGGCGCCGGTGGAGCACCGGTCCAGGAGACACTGTCGGTACTCCAACGCGCGAACGCCACAGTTATGCGGATCGGTGCGATGTCGCCGGACGCGGTCGCTGACATGGTCCAAGATCGTGTGCGGGCGAAAGCTGACGCGTCGCTGCTGACTCTCGCGGCAAAGGCGCACGGGAATCCGTTCCTGGTCAACGAGCTTGTCTGTGGTCTGGACGAGGAGGGCCGGCTGACTGTCAGTGGCGGGCGTGCGGCGGCCGCCGGAGATGAACTGCCGCGCCGCCTGGGCGCCACCATGCAGCAGCGACTCGACCTGCTCGCCCACAATGCCGGCGAGCTGGTGCGGGTCGCCGCGCTATTGCCCGACCGGTTCGCGGCATCGCTTCTGGCCGCGATGGTCGGTCGCCCGCCGGTGTCGTTGATTTCGGCCATCGAGGAGGCAGTGCGCGCCGATCTGCTCGTGGAAGATGGTGAGTGCCTGAGGTTTCGACATGACCTGCTGCGCGAGGCAACCCGACAGTCCATTCCGCAGTCGCTACGTCGTGCGATGGAGCGTCAGTCGGCGTCGATCATGTTGGGGATGGGGGTGGCGCCGGCCGAGGTGGCCACCCAGCTGGCGCGCAGCGCCGAGCCGGGAGACGCCGAAGCGGTGAGCGCACTGCGGCAGGCCGCGCGGTCAGTGGGCCAATGCGATCCGAGTGCGGCGGCGGACTTCAGCAAGCGTGCATTGGAGCTATTGCCCGCCAACGATGTTGACCACGGGTCACTGGTGGCCGACACTGTGGCGTTGCTCAACGGAGCCAGTCGCTATCGGGAGGCAGAGGAATTGGCCGCGGCAGCGCTCTTGCAGGCGGCGTCAAGCCGAGATGAGGCCGAGATCCGGCTGCGGCGCTCCGCGGTCACCAAGCACTGCACCCAGCAGCGGGTGGAGGAGAACCGCCGCGCATTGCAGCTGCGCGACATTGGCGACGTGACCAGGGCGCGGCATCTCGCCTGGCTGGCATACAACCTTCTCTACGACGAAAGTGGCCACCAGCGTGCTGCGGCCGACGAGGCCGCCTCGGCGGCTGCAGCCACCGGCGATGACGAGGCGGGGATCCTGGTTGCCGTCACCCTGGCTTGCCTCGACGGTGGCGACGGGTATGCCGGGCGCGCGCTACAGCGCATCGAGGAGGCATACGCGATCGCCAGCGCCAGCGTCGCGACCGCAGCGCATCTGGTGGCCGCGAGCAACTACGCGAACCTGCTGGCGGTGCTCGGGCGGTTGGACGACGCGAGGGCCGTTGTCGCACGAGGCGCCGAGCGGGCCCACCGAGAAGGCAGCGCGATGGCTCATGCAGTCTGGGCCACATTCGGCGGGATCGTCCACCTGGCTGCCGGCCGGTTGTCCGACGCGCGCGCCGCGATCGAGTTCATGCCTCGCCCGGAGCCGGCGGCCTCAACCGAGCTGGACACGCTTTGCATGATCATTCTGGCCGAGGTCGCGATGCGCACCGATGACCGGAAGCTGTTGCAGCAGATGGTCAATCATGCGCGCGAGGCTCACGTCACCGGATCCTCCAAAGTGCAACGCGGAGCAGCGTATCTGCTCGCGCTGGCGGCATGGCATCGCAGTGACATCGATGAGGCGACGCGCTGGCTCGGCGGCGACATGTCCGTGCTCGGCACCCCACTCGTGCCGCAGACACTGGATCGGGTCATCTTGAGCGCTCGGGTGGCGTCGGCGGCCGGGGACGCCGGCCTGCGAGCGGCTGTGCTTCGGGCTAGCGATGTCCTGGAGCGTGAGCATCCGGTAAACCTCCTCTTCACCGGTGTGGCGGCGTATGCGCGCGGAATACTCGGCAGGGATGTCTCGGGGTTGGTCGCCGCGGCGGAGTTGCTTGAATCGTCGTCGCGGCCACTGTTCTACGCCGCCGCTGCCGAAGACGCTGGCGCCGAACTCGCGCGCGGCGGTCGTGGTGACGAGGCGATTGCTCAACTCAACGCCGCTTTCGACGCTTACGTGCGTCACGGAGCCCTCGCCGATGCGCGCCGTGTGACCCGCGACTTGCGCCGGTTGGGCGTCGAACGTCGGGTCGTAAGCCCTCGGGCGAAGTCGGGCTGGGACAGCCTCACCGACTCCGAGCTCAAGGTGGTCAACCTGATCGCTCAAGGCGCGACCAACCGCGACGTCGCGACTCAGCTGCATCTATCCATTCATACGGTGAAAACCCATGCTCACAACGCGTTCGCCAAGCTGGGCATCACCTCCCGAGAACAGCTGGCGCAACGTGTGCGCGAAGCTGCGTGATGTACCGCAAATCGGGCGCATGACGTGGGCTGACGCCTAGAATTACTCACACTGCATTGGCAGTCCAGCAAACGGTAGACAGGACACCCGTGGGGCCTTCAACCGGCCTATCGAATGTCGCCGGCGAACGGTTCGTCACTCCGCCCATGCGTGGGCGGACGGACGAGCTGAAGGTGATCGGCGCGATGGTGACGGCGCTGACGCACGGGCGCGGGGGCGTGTTGGTCATCGAAGGCCCACCGGGCATTGGTAAGAGTCGCTTGCTGACCGAGGTGTGGGCGCTGGCCGGCAAGCGTGGGGTGCGCACCTTGTTCGGTGAGGCGTTCGAGTATCAGCAGACGGTGCCGTTCTTCTCGCTGTTCATGGCCACACTGCACTCGAACCCCCCAGTCGGCGACGCGGAGGCGCTGCGCCAGCTCGGCGGCTCGGCAGATCTGCCCTATTGGGTGGTGCACGATCTGGCGGATGCGATTCGTGCAGCAGCCGAGAAGACGCCTGTAGCAATCATTTTGGAGGACATTCATTGGGCCGATAACGGCACACTGTTGGCGCTGCGCTCGCTGGCCACCGCGCCGGACGTGCCGGTGTTGTGGGTATTGACCGCGCGCACCGGCGCCGGCGGCCCTGCGGTGCACGAGACCTTGTCCGTGCTGCAACGCGCGAGTGCGACTTTTGTGCGGGTTGGCGCGATGGCGCCGGACGCGGTCGCCGACATGGTCTGCGACACCGTCCGCGCCAATGCTGACGCGTCGCTGCTGACTCTGGCGGCAAAGGCGCACGGAAATCCTTTTCTGGTCAGCGAACTCGTGGGGGGTTTGGGCGAGGAGGGTCGGCTGACTGTCAGCGGCGGGCGTGCGGTGGCCGCCGGAGACGGACTGCCGCGTCGTCTGAGCGCC
>Ga0075428_100009201_pt1 | contig 10960 bp, 10 predicted proteins | sample RhiMetdeltSRZDD2_FD_75291 | JGI IMG/M metagenome (GOLD analysis project Ga0075428, IMG submission 75291) | Populus rhizosphere microbial communities from Tennessee, USA - Rhizosphere MetaG P. deltoides SRZDD2 | ecosystem: Host-associated > Plants > Roots > Rhizosphere > Soil | place: USA... | reverse complement strand
GCGCTGAATCGTGGTGCCGGTGGAGGGACTTGAACCCCCGACCTCTCGCTTACGAAGCGACTGCTCTACCAACTGAGCTACACCGGCAGCGGGGCGCGAAGTATAGGCAAGCCCCGGCCCGCGGGCAACGCGTCAGGCGCCCCGGCGCCGGACCCGGATGACGACGTCGACCCCGACCGCTTCGGTGCCCGGTGGCAGCGGAGGCAGTCGGGCGAATTCCACATCGCCCGGCGGCACGTCGATGAGCTCGCCCGTGTCCACGTCGTGAATGTGGTGGTGGGGTTCCAAGTTCGAATCAAAAAGGCCCCGCTCGGAATCTACCTGGAGCGGCTTCAGGAGGCCTCTCGCGGAGAAAAGATTCAGCGTGTTATAGACCGTCGCCTTCGAGACCTGGGTCCCCGCCTCCGCGAGCATGTGGATGATCTGGTCGGCGGTCAGGTGCTGGTCGCGCGAGAAGAGTAGCCCCGCAATCAAGAGTCGCTGCGGGGTCGCGAGAATGCCGCGCTGCTCGAGCAGCGACCGCATGTCTCCGGTCCCGGCGTGGTCCATGGTGCGCGAATATACGCTTGGGCGGAAATCCGCTCAATCGACGCGGATTTGCGCGGGGCGCGCGGAGCAATGGGCAGTTAGCCTCGCCGAATGACTGAAAGCGCCAATTCCGCCGGCCATACGATGGCTGAGCTGCTCGCAATACTCGGCATTGCGTCTATTCTCGCGGTCGCGGCCGTCCCGGTCTTTTCCAGCCTCCTTCTCGAGTCAAGGATGTCTGCCGCTGTTGCAACCGCGACGCATGCGGTCAATCTCGCACGACAACTCTCCACGACGCGGAGCCTATTGATCCGGCTCTGTGGCAGCGATGACGAGCGTTCGTGCTCCGGACGGCTGGACTGGACGCCAGGTCTCCTCCTCGTCGACGAGGGCGAATACTTTCGCCAGGTTATACCTTTCTCCGGTGGAAGCGGCGCCCCGCGTGTTCATTCCAACCGTGCGACGCTGAGTTTCGAGGCCGGCTCCGGGTTCGCGACGCCGGCGACCTTGACCTTGTGCGACCGGCGCGGTGCCCGCGGCGCGCGCTCAGTGATCGTCAGCCGCAGCGGTCGCCCGCGCTCAAGTAGTCGCGACGCCTCGGACAAGGCGCTCTCGTGCTGAACCATGGAACGGCATTCGGCTTCACACTGATCGAGGCGCTGGTCGCACTCGCCCTCCTGTTGGCCGGAATCGCGGGCGCGGGGATCGTGCTCGGCCAGAGTATCCAGTACGAACGCGAGTCCGGCAGCCGTCGCACCGCTCTCCGCTTCGCGGCTTCGCTCGCCGACGAGCTGCGCGCGCTCGACCGCGACCCCACGGCCTCGATTGAAGGCAATGAGGTTGCGTTGCGCGACTGGGAAACCGCGGTCGAAAGTGCACTGCCCGCCGGCAGCGATGCCCGGGTGGATTTAGACGAGACTCACCCGCCGCGCTACGTCATCCGCATCGAGTGGCCCGTCGCCGGTGTCGGCATGCAACGAGTCGTGCTGCCGGTAACGACATGACGAGGAGCGAAGGATTGACGCTGGTTGAGGTACTTGTCGCGATGCTCCTGGTACTGGTGGTCGTTGCCGGCGCAACAGCATTTGTGACACGCGCGCGTGCCGCGTATCGCAGCAGCGAATCGCTGGCGCATCTCGAAGAGTCGCTGGATGCGGCATTCGGCCTCCTCGTCGACGAGGTGAGGCTGGCAGGCTACCTCGGCCTCGCTCCGCCAGCGACCTCCGTAGCCGGCTCGTCGGCGCTCGGGAGCGCGGAACGGCCGGAGCTCGCGGTCCCCGGCACCTGCGGAGCATCCCTCGCCCACGACCTCGGAGTGCCGATCAGCGCGGCGGATGCGACTTACGCTGCAGCGCCAGGCGTTCCGCTTGCATGCCGCGCGTCGCCGGACGGACGCGCAATGCCGCTCGCCGACACACTGGTCGTACGGCATGCAGCGCCGGAAACTGGCCGTGCGCAGGCCGGCCGCCTTCAGCTCGAGACGAACCTGCGCACTGCTACCCTGGTCGCGAACGGCGTCGCGACGCTCGGCAGCGGCGCGCGATGGCACGACCTCGAGGTCGGCGTCTACTACGTGAGCCGCGATTCCACTGGCCGGCGCGGATGGCCGTCACTGCGGCGCAAGCGCCTCGTCGGCGGCACGAGGCCCGCCTTCCAGGACGAGGAATTGGTGAGCGGCATCGGCGACCTGCAGGTCTCGATTGGACTCGACGACCCGGTCGATGCCGACGCGGCGGTCGATCGCTGGATCAATCCCGGCGAGCCTGTGCTTGGCGGCATGCCGCGCGCCATCCGCCTCGAGCTCGAAGCCCAAAGCGACATCCCGGAGCGCGACCAGCCGGGTTTTGTGCGACGCAAGCGAGTGTCGCGGGTTATCGAGCTGCGAAACGTCGGAGTCGCGCCGTGATCATGAATTCGCGCGGCTCTGCACTCGTCGTCGTCCTCGTTCTGCTCTCGGGGCTCGGTGCACTCGCACTCGCTGCCGCAGCGGCCGCGATGACGGCGCTCTCCCTAGCGGGTCACCAGCAGATGGCACAGAACGCTCTCGAAGCGGCCGAGTCAGGAATCGTCGCGGCACTGCTCGATGCAGCGGCAGCCCGTGAGGGTGGAACAGCGGATGGCGCAGTGCTTCCGGACGATTTGACCGCACGCGCCGGCTGGCACACGGAAACCGACGAAGCGGTGGGCGCCAGCGCGCTGCCGGAAGGATTCAGCATCGGCGAAAACACGGACACGTTCACGTCGCGACACTTCTTCATCACAGCCGACGGCACTTCGGGCCGCGGAGCCCGTGTCCGGCTGGAGCAGGGCTTCTATCTCGTGGTGCCCGCTTCGTGAATCTCGCGCAGCCGGCTGCTGCATTTCGCATCGTCGCCGCGGTCGCCGTGGCGTGCGCTGCGTTGATCGCGCACGCGGACACGGAGGAAGCCTGGCTCCGGCGCGCGGCGCTGCCGGCCGGCACGCGTCCGCTCCTCGCGATCGTGCTGGATCGATCGGAGGCCACATTGCAGATGCTGCCTGCGCGAGAATCCTATGATTCGACTCGCGACTACGGCGCAGCCGTGCCGGTGTCCTCGCGCTGCAACTCGACCAAGGTCTATTTTCGTCGCGGGCCGGGCCCGGCACCGGATTGCGGCCGGCAGGCTGGCTTCGACCTGGCGCCCCCCCGGTCGGATTCTGGCTTGCAGTGCATTGGTGCAAGAGCAGCGCTGTCGTCCTACGGCTTCTATATCGCATCTCGCGCCGCACAGTGGCGCGCGAGCGCAGAAGGCGGGTATTGGGGCACTCTGCGTGAAGATCGTGCCGAAGCTGTCGAGTGCCGCGCCGATCGCGGCCGACATGGCACCACCCCGGGCACCTGGTTCGCGAGCAACGGCACCGGAACGCCGTGGACAAATTCCGAAGACCGCGAGATCGACTGGGACCGGCCGCCATTTGCTGACGCTTTCATCTTCTATGCGGGCAATTACCTCAACTTTCTGCAGGTCGCAGCGCCGACTGCGGAGCACACCATCGCGGATCTCACCGCTGGCCTTCTCGCGAAGGCACTCGATGCTACGGACGATCTCGATGTCGCGCTCATGCGCGTGGACGACGACGGAGGCGGCGGTTATGTTGCGCGCGCGCCGGCGTCGAATCATGTCGTGTCCGCGGATCTGCGTGCGCTTGCTACGACCACACCGGAAGGCCCCGCACCGCTCGCGGAGACACTCGTGGAAACGGCTGTCTGGTTACAGGGTGGGATACCGCAATTTGGTCTTGATACGCGCGCGGATCCGGCCGCACGTGAAGCCGGCAACGCATACCACTCGCCCTTCGAGCACGCCTGCCGCCCAGTATCCGTTGCTGTCCTGTCCGCGGGCGTTGCGACTGCCGACGAACAGGCTTCAGTTGCCGCAGGCTCACTCGCGCACTTCGTGGAAGAAACAGGCGGTTGCGACGGTGACTGCCTGGCAACTCTCGGCAGCTGGATTGGCGCGGCGGACCTGCGCGATGACGTCGCGGGTCGCCAATCTTCACCGGCGTCATGGATCGTGCCGCTGCCAACGGCATTGGCATCGAACGGCGACGTCGCGTCACCCGCAGACCCACTGGGCTACGCCAATCTCGTCGCCCAGGCCTTTCAACGCGATGCAGCGGTCGCGGCAGGACCGCAGCTCTCCGCCGCAGCCTTGACCGCGACGCACGGAAGAGTCGACGACGACGCCGGTGTCATCCTGGGGCTCACAGCCCCGCGCAATCGCGCGCGCTGGCCCGGCAATCTCTTCCGCTACCGCTTGCATGCACCGATTGGGCCGCTCGCGCCACCGCTAGTCGTCGATCGCGCAGGCGAACCCGCCATCGACCCTACGAGCGGCCTGCCGTTGCCGGGGAGCCGAAATCTCTGGAGTGAAGTACCAGATTCCGACTTGCTTGCTGGCGGCGCCAATGGACGCTTGCCGTCTCCGGATGCGCGTGGCCTATACACCGATATCGCGAGCGCGAGGATTCTCGATCCTGCCAATCGCCTTGTGCCGGGAAACGCGAGAATCAATCGAGCGATGGTCGGACTCGGGCCTGGCGACCCGGAATCGCCGGACGATATGCTGGCGTGGCCGGCTGCGCAGTCAACGCTGGGAGATCCCGGCCTCCATGCTCCAGTCGTGGTCGAGTATCCCGATGCGGGTCGTGTGATTGCCTTCGCCGACACCCAGGACGGATTGCTGCACGCGCTGGACGCGAGCAGCGGCATCGAACTCTGGGCCTGGATGCCGCAGGGCTTTCTTCCACGGATCCCGGAACTCTCGCGTGATGCCGAAACGACAGCTCCCACCCACGGCCTCGATGGCTCGCTCGTGGTGCATCGCCACGATACCGACGGCGACGGTCGCATCTCGGCGTCGTCCGGTGAGCACTTGTGGCTGCTGTTCGGGAGCGGCCGCGGCGGCAATCGCTACTATGCACTCGACATCGCCTCGCCACTCGACCCACGGCTCGTCTGGTCATTCACGCTGCCCGACGCAGTCGTCGAAAGCCGCGCCGATCCGGTGGTCACGCGCCTCGCCATCGCGGGATCCGGGCAGAGTGCCGGTGATTGGGTCGTGCTGGTCGCCGGCGGCTATGACCCTCGCTTCGACGCGCAGGGCGCAACGGGCGGCGGCCATGGCGCCGTTCTGCACGTCGTCGACGCCGCCTCCGGCCGCGAGCTGTGGTCAGCAGGAAACAGCGGAACCGCCTATACGCTGGCCGGCCTTTCGAGCCTCGCTTCCGCGCCGCGCGCGCTCGACCTCGACGGCGACGGTTATCTCGACCGAGCGTACCTTCTCGACGTCGCCGGTTCGCTGTGGCGGCTCGACTTCGCAAACGCGCGTCCCGCGAGCGAACTCGCGACCGGGCATCGTCTGGCGCAACTTGGTGGGGGCACGCAACGGTTCTTCGCGACACCGGATGCCGCCCTGGTACGCCAGGGGGCTGAGCCGCGGCTCGCAATATCGGCGGGGTCGGGCTGGCTCACTCGCCCGCGCGATGAAACCATCGGGGACCGAGTTTACGTGGTCTTCGATCGTCCGGATTCCGCCGCACCCCGCGAGGTCACAGCGTCAGATCTCTACGACGCGACGGACAACCCCGGCGGCATGCCGCCAGGATCCGCCGGCTGGTACGTCCGGTTGGCCGCGTACGGCGCTGGAGAGAAAGTCGTCGGACCCACGGTCACGTTCGACCACGCACTCAGGTTTCAGACTTACCAGCCGCTGGCCGCCGATGATTCCACACCATGTGGGCCGCCACGTGCGGCGACGCGAAGGTATGCGCTCGATGTCCGCACGGCACTTCCGCTCGAATTCGCTGTGGAATCAGAGGAAGACGATGACATCGAGAATGAGGCCGCCGGTCTTCCCGTCGAGCTGAAGTTCGGATTCCCGGGACGTTGGGAAGAAGCTTGCGATGGCTGCAAGCCGCGGCCATTCGGATTCGTCGGCGGCGAGACCTTCGACCCCGGCTATTCCGGCGGTCCGGTGAGGACATCATGGCGCAAGCTCGTACCACCGCCGGCTTCACCCTGATCGAGGTGATGATTGTGCTCGTGGTCGTCGCGATCACGACCATGATCGCGGCGTCTTCCTACCGCGGCCATGTGCGCCGCAGCCATCGCGTGCAAGCCGTTCAGGCCTTGCTCATCGCAGCCACGGAGCAGGAGAAGTTCTACCTCGCGAACGGTCATTATGGCGATCGCCTCGACGCCGCGGCAGGCGACGAGCCGCCCGGATTGCCGGTGGCGTCGCGCACGCCTGGCGGCCACTACGCGCTGACGATCGAATTGGCGGACGCCGTGAATTACCGGATCGTTGCGACCGGGATCGACAACGGTGCCGACCCGCTTTGCCGCACACTCACAATCGATGAAAGCGGACGACGCTCAGCGACCGACACGCGTGGAGCAGACAGCGCCGGCCGTTGCTGGTAGCGGATCTTAGTGACTGGCGCTTTCGGGTTTTGCGGTGGTTCGGAGCGCCTGCGGCAGGCCGAACACGACACGCTCTTCGCGCCCGACGACTTCCACCGCCTCGCGTCCGCCCCACTCGCGCAGCCGTTCGACGACATTCTTGACGAGCGACTCCGGCGCAGACGCGCCCGCTGTCACGCCGACTGCGCGCTTGCCCTCGAACCATTCCCGCTGGAGGTCTTCCGCGCCGTCCACGAGATAGCCGGGAATCCCGCGTGTCGTCGCAATCTCCCGCAGGCGATTCGAGTTCGAGCTCATCTGTGAGCCGACGACGACAATGACGTCGCATTGGGCGACAAGCTGCTTCACCGCGTCCTGGCGGTTCTGCGTTGCGTAGCAGATGTCTTCCTTGCGCGGCGTCGCGAGCGAGGGAAAGCGCTCGCGGAGTGCCGTCATCACTTTCGCGGTGTCGTCCACGGAGAGCGTCGTCTGCGTGACGACCGCGAGCTTTGCCGGATCCCCCACCGAGATCTTCTGCACATCGGCGACGGTCTCGACGAGGTGGATGTGGCCACCCAGGCTCTCATCGAACCGCCCCATCGTGCCCTCGACCTCCGGGTGGCCCGCGTGGCCGACCAGGATCACGTCGCGGCCCTCGCGCGCGTACTTGCCGACCTCCATGTGCACTTTCGTGACGAGCGGGCAGGTCGCGTCGAACACGGCGAGCCCGCGCCGCTCGGCTTCCTGCTCGACTCTGCTCGGCACCCCGTGCGCGCTGAAAATGACCGTCGCACCGTCGGGCACCTGGTCGAGCTCGTCCACGAATACGGCACCGAGACTGCGGAGGCGATCCACCACGAACTTGTTGTGCACGACCTCGTGGCGCACGTAGATCGGCGCGCCGAAGAGCTCAATCGCCCGCTCAACGATGTCGATGGCGCGGTCGACGCCCGCACAGAACCCCCGCGGATTCGCGAGGAGGACCTTCACGTCTGCGCCGCCTTGCTCCTGTGGCTGTGCAGGAGCGCGTCGATGATGAGCATGATCGCACCGGTCGTGATGCCGATGTCGGCCACGTTGAAGGCCGGGAAGTAGTGCTCGCCCCAATGGAAGTGCAGGTAGTCGACGACGTGGCCGTCGGCGAAGCGGTCCCAGGCGTTGCCGACCGCGCCGCCGAGGATCAGCGCGAGGCCGATCGAGAGCCAGTAGTGCCCGCGCGCAGGGAGCGAGCGCAGCCACCACAGGATCGCGAGCGCAATACCGCCCGCGAGCGCGAGAAAGAACCAGCGCTGCCAGCCGCCCGCCCCGGCGAGCAGCCCGAAGGCTGCGCCCTCGTTGTGCAGGCGCGTGAGGTCGAGGAACGGCCCGAACTGCAGTATCTCGTAGAGCTCGAAGCGATCCACGACGAACCACTTGGTGAACTGGTCGAGCACGACGACGATGGCCGAGAGCCAGACCCAGATGAGTGCCGTCTTCTCGTGCACGAACTGCCGCGTCATGCGTAGCGCCTCGATTCGCCCGGACCCTCGAGGTTGCCGACGCAGCGCGCGCAGATCTCCGGGTGCTTCGGGTCACTGCCGACGTCTTTCCGGCGATGCCAGCAGCGCGCACACTTGGGCGAGTCCTCCACGGCAACCGAGATCCAGGCGCCCTCCTTCGCCACGGACTCCGCGGCGACGGCGTTCGTGGGCCGCTCCTTGGCCGGCCGTATCCGGGCCTGCGAGGTGATCAGCACGAAGCGCAGCTCGTCGCCGAGGGCAGCCATGTGAAGATGCTGCGCCTGGTCGAGGTAGACGTCCACCGCGGCCTCGAGCGGTGCGCCGAGCTCGCCCGCCGCACGAAGCCGTTCCAGCTCGCGCGAGACGTCATTCTTGAGCGCGATGACGGCGTCCCAGTCCACGCGACTGTCCTTCGCGACGGCCGGCAGCTTCCACCACGTCGAGAAGAATACGGACGCGTCGCGCTCACCCGGCAGGAACTTCCAGATTTCTTCCGCAGTGAACGAGAGGATCGGCGCGAGCCAGCGCACCATCGCCTCGGCGATGTGGTACATCGCCGTCTGCGCTGAGCGGCGCGCGGCGCCTTTCGCCGGTGTCGTGTAGAGCCGGTCCTTCAGGATGTCGAGCCAGAATGCCCCAAGCTCTACCACGCAGAAGTTGTGCACTTTCTGGTAGATGAGGTGGAACTCGTACTTGCGGTAGGCCTCGACGACTTCTTCCTGGAGGCTCGCGGCGCGCGCGAGCGCCCACCGGTCGAGGTCCACGAGCTCCGCGACCGGCAGCGTATCCGTCGCCGGGTCGAAGCCCGAGAGGTTGCCGAGCAGGAAGCGGACCGTGTTACGCATGCGCCGGTAGCTCTCCGACATGCGCTTCAGGATCTCTTCGGATACGCTCATTTCACCGCTGTAGTCGGTTGCGGCCACCCACAGCCGCAGCACGTCTGCGCCGAGCGATTGCATGACCCTTTGCGGCGCGACGACATTTCCGACCGACTTCGACATTTTCCGGCCTTTCTCGTCCACGAAAAATCCGTGCGTGAGCACCTGGCGGTAAGGCGCGATGCTGTGACCCGCAACCGAGAGCAGCAGTGACGAATGAAACCAGCCCCGATGCTGGTCGGAGCCTTCGAGATAGATATCCGCAGGAAACGGGATCAGGCCGGGACGTGTCGCCGGTAGAACGTGGTGCACGGAGCCGGAGTCGAACCAGACGTCCATGACGTCCGGGCTCTTTTCATAGACGAGCGCCTCGTCGCCCAGCAAGTGGCGCGGATTGAGCGCAAACCAGGCCTCGATGCCGCCCTCGGCGACGAGGTCAGCGACCTGCTCGAGCAGCTCCGGCGTCTGGGGATGCGGCTCGCCGGTCTCCTTGTGCAGGAATAGCGCGAGCGGGACGCCCCAGGTTCGCTGGCGCGAGATGCACCAGTCGGGCCGCGTCTCGATCATGCTCGTGATGCGCTGCTCCCCCCAGGACGGAATCCACTCCACGGTCTTGATGCCGGAGAGCGCATCGCGACGCAGTCCCGCCTTCTCCATGCTGAGGAACCACTGCGGGGTCGCGCGGAAGATCACGGGCGACTTGTGGCGCCAGCAGTGCGGATAGCTGTGGCGGTAGGACTCGTGGTGAATGAGGCGCCCGGCCTCCTTCACCGTCTCGATGATCTTCGGATTCGCCTCGAACACGCCGAGCCCTTCGAAGAGCAGCGTGCCCGGCACGAAGCGGCCGTCGTTGCCCACCGGATTGTCGATCGGCAGGTTGTAGCGGCGGCCCATCTCGTAGTCGTCCGCGCCGTGGCCGGGGGCGGTATGCACGGCGCCGGTACCCGCGTCGAGCGTCACGTGCTCGCCGAGGATCACCGGCATTTCGCGGTCGTAGAACGGGTGCTCGAGTCGCAGTCCCTCGAGCGCCTTGCCGCCCGCCTTGGCAACGATACGGTGCGCAGTCGCGCCGATGCGCTTTGCGAACGACTCGACCAGCGCCTCCGCGATGACGAGTCGGTCTGTGCCCGCTGGCCGGTCGAACTCGGCGAGCACGTAGTCGTACAGCGGGTGCAGGCAGACGGCCTGGCTCGCGGGCAGCGTCCAAGGCGTCGTCGTCCAGATCGCGACCGCGGCGCCGGCGAGCGCGTCGCTCGTCAGGTGGAAGCGCCGCGCCGCGTCCAGCGAATCGACGATGGGATAGCGCACGTCCACCGACGGCGAGTCCCGGTCCTCGTACTCGACCTCCGCCTCCGCAAGCGAGGAGCGACAGTCGAGGCACCAGTGCACCGGCTTGAAGCCGCGCACAAGGTGGCCGCGGCGGATGATCGCCGCAAAGGCGCGCAACTGCTCCGCCTCGAAGCGCGATGCCATGGTGAGGTAAGGATTGTTCCAGTCGCCCATCACGCCGAGTCGCTGGAATTCCGCGCGCTGGATGTCCACCTGGCTCGCCGCGAACTCGCGGCAGGCCTTGCGGAAGGCGTCGGCGTCGAGCTTCTGCCCGACGCGCCCGTGCTTCTTCTCGACCTGTTGCTCGATCGGCAGGCCGTGGCAGTCCCAGCCCGGTACGTAGGGCGAGTCGTAGCCGTCGAGCGTGCGCGACTTGACGATGACGTCCTTCAGCACCTTGTTGATCGCGTGGCCGAGATGGATGACCCCGTTCGCGTAGGGCGGACCGTCCACCAGCACGAACTTGCGCCGGCCGGCGGCGCGCCGGCGCAGCTCCATATAAATGTCGTCGGAGAGCCAGCGCGCGACCGTCTCCGGCTCGCGGCGCGCGAGGTCCGCCTTCATCGGGAAGTCGGTATTCGGCAGGTTGATCGTCTGCTTGTAGTCCACGCGATCCCTCAGGCGACGAGCAGCTTGCGCGCAATGCGCGCGTCTTCGTGCATCTGGGCGGTCATCGAGGCGAGATCCGGGAAGCGGACTTCATCGCGCAGGCGCGCGATGAAATCGACGTCCAGGCGCTCGCGGTACAGCTCGCGGTCGAAGTCGAAGAGGTGCACCTCGAGGAGCCATTCCTTCCCCCCGAC
>Ga0075428_100009200_pt1 | contig 10960 bp, 12 predicted proteins | sample RhiMetdeltSRZDD2_FD_75291 | JGI IMG/M metagenome (GOLD analysis project Ga0075428, IMG submission 75291) | Populus rhizosphere microbial communities from Tennessee, USA - Rhizosphere MetaG P. deltoides SRZDD2 | ecosystem: Host-associated > Plants > Roots > Rhizosphere > Soil | place: USA... | reverse complement strand
GTCCGTGACCAGGGACTTTCCGGTGCTGTCCGCTGGGCCCACTCCGCACACCCCACTGAGCGCTTGGACCTTCGCGGTCGAAGCGGAGGACGGTACGAAGATCATGTCGTGGAGCTGGGACGAGTTTCGTGCGCTTGGTCCGACGGAGGTCACGGTCGACATTCACTGTGTCACGCGCTGGTCGAAGCTCGACACTGACTGGCGCGGCATCTCTGTTGATCGCATCTTTGACGCGGCCGGACTCGAGGAGCCACCGTCTCCCTTCGTGATGGCGTTTTGCGATGGCGGATATACGACCAACTTGCCGGTAGCGGATGTGCTCGAAGGAAAGGCGTTGGTCGTCTGGGATTACGACGGCGAACCGCTCGCCGCTGAACACGGGGGACCGCTCGCCTCTTGGTACCGCACCTTTATTTCTGGAAGTCCGCCAAGTGGGTACGGGGCCTGCGCTTCATGGAGGACAACGAGCCTGGGTTCTGGGAAGTGAACGGATACCACAGCTACGGGGATCCGTGGCGCGAGCAGAGGTACGACGGTGATTAGAGTTCCTCAAGCATCCGCATGGCAACCCGCCAGGGTCGTCTCAATCAGCAAAGAGACGCCACGGGTGAAGACTATTCGGTTTGCGGTCAGCAACTGGCCGGGCCACCTGGCCGGCCAACACGCGGACGTACGGCTCGAGGCCGAGGACGGTTACCGTGCCGAACGAAGCTACTCGATTGCGTCACCACCTGAGGATTCCACACTGGAGATTACGGTCGACCGCCTGGATGACGGCGAGGTGTCTCCGTTTCTCACCGACCACCTGCAACCCGGGGACACGATTCAACTACGCGGGCCGATCGGAGGGCATTTCGTCTGGTCTGCTCTGGAGCCCCGGCATCCTCTTCTGTTGGTTGGCGGCGGGAGTGGAATCGTGCCGCTGATGTGCATCCTTCGACACCGCAAACTGTCAGGCAGCGCCGTGCCAGCCGCGTTGCTGTACTCAGTCCGCACGCGCGAGGATGTGATCTACCACGACGAGCTCACCGCGATCGCGCGCAACGATCCCCGGTTCAAGCTTCGGATCACGCTGACGCGGAACGTTGAGTCCGGCTGGTTGGGCGCGATCGGGCGTATCGATCTGCCGGCGGTGCAGGCGCTGCTGAAAGATCTCGGTGGAGTTGCGGATAGCTTCGTTTCTGGTTCTGCCGATTTCGTGGAGGTGGCGTCCGCGCTGCTGTTAGAGGCGAAACAACCGATCGGCTTGATTCGCACCGAGCGGTTTGGGCCTACACGGACATCGCGCGGACGTGCAGGCGATGATGCGCGTCCAACACAATCAACATCGGTCGATTGAGACTGAAAATCAAGAGGAGCCACCAATGAAGAGGTTCGATGTTAGGCACCTGGCATTCTCAGGACTGGGCGTCTGCCTCACGATCGGTCTCGGCGCACTGACCATGGCCCAAAACAGCGGAAGTGGTGAAGTGAAATCGATTCAGCTGTCGCAGCGGGAGATCATCGAGACGCTCGACGGAAAGGACGCCAGAGCAGCGTGGAGACTAGTAACCATCGCGCCCGGCCAGCAGGATTCGGCGCACCGCCACGCCGGCCCGGTATTCGGCTACGTCCTGGAAGGCGAATACGAGCACGCCATGGACGACGAGCCGATCAAGACCTATAAGGCTGGAGAGACGTTCTACGAACCATCGGGCTCTGTGCACCGAGTGGCCCAAAACCCGAGCAGCAAAACCCAGACTCGCCTCCTCGCTGTGATCCTGCACCCTCGCGACGCCAAGCAAGTGACGATTCGGGAAAAGGTCAAGGAGTGAGGGGGTTCACCGGTGAAGATATTTGTTGCAGGCGGAACCGGAGCGATCGGCCGCCCCCTGATCGCTGAATTGCTCGCCAAGGGTCACGATCTTGCTATTCTAACTCGTTCTTCGGAAAAGGCGTAGGGTTTACTGGAACAAGGCATAGAACCTGCGATCGCCAATGTATTGGATCCCGATGCGGTCACAGCAATCGTCCGTCGCGCGCAGCCGGAAATCGTGATTGAACAGCTCACCGCCCTGCCCAGAACTTACACCCGTGAGTCAATTGACTGCCGCCGCCGACTTCAATACCCGCATTCGTCGTGAAGGAGGCGCCAACGTACTAGCGGCCGCGCAAGCGGCAGGTGTGCGTCGTTACCTGAGGCAATCGATCGGATTCTGGGCGGCTCCCGGTCCGGGGTTGGCAGATGAAGAAACGCCGCTGGCGTTTGACGCCTCGCCAGCGGTTGCAGCAGATGCCCGCATAGTCACTGAACTCGAGAATCGCCTCCTGGGAACCCGGAACATAGAAGGGATCGGCTTGCGCTATGGCTTCTTTTATGGACCCGGCACCTGGTTCCATCCCGATGGCGATGTTGCCCGGCAGGTTCGAGAGCAGCAGTTCCCGATCGTCGGCAATGGCGAAGGCGTCTGGTCATGGTTACACATTGAGGACGCGGCGATAGCCACCGTTGCAGCGGCAGAGCGCGGCAAGCCCGGGGTTTATCTGATTGCGAATGATCAACCTTTGGCGGTGCGCGAATGGCTTCCTGCGTTTGCTCGATGGCTGAATGCTCCACCGCCGCCGCAGATATCGGTCGAGGATGTTCTGAGAACCACCGGTGCGGATGCCGTTTACTACGGGACTCGGATGCGGGGTCTGTCGAACGCGAAGGCCAAACGCGAGCTGACGTTTCAGCCGCGACCGTTGGAGTGGGTCGTTGACACGGTGCCGGCTCGTGCCAGTTAGCCGGTGACTCAGCCTAAACGTCGCAAGCGTCGTGTCACCGGTATCGACCAACAAACACGGATCCGCGGGCGAGCTCGGTGAATCGAAGGCCGACGACGCTGCCGTTCTTTACGATCCAGTGGAGATCGTAACAGGCACGGTAACTTGGCGGCCAGAACGAGCAGAAACGGCCTTCACTGTCCACATACCATTCCCCATGCGAACGCTGTTGGTGCTCGACGTATGTGGTGCCACCACCGGCTTCGAAGGTCTGAGTGGCACCGTCGTCATAAGCAAAACTTCCTGCTGTCAGAGCGGTTGCGATGTGGTCTCTCCTGACCGGATCGCCGTCAGCAACAGCGAGGTTCTCGAGCGCCTGGATCATTTTCTCCTCCGCAGGTTTGGCGATTCGTTCCGTACGTTCGTGCGCCTCAATGCTCTACAAGGCCGCGGCGCTGCGCCGGGGCAGTTTCCAGCCGGGCCGCGGGAAGTGGCAGGTATACCCCTGCGGGTAGTGCTCGAGATAATCCTGGTGCTCCGGCTCGGCCTCCCAGAATGCGCCGGCGGGCGAGACCTTCGTCACAACGCGGCCTGGCCACAGGCCAGAGGCGTTGACATCGTCGATTGTCCGCAGGGCCTCGTCACGCTGCTCCTCGGAGACGTAGAAGATCTCCGAGCGATACGACGTTCCGACATCATTGCCTTGGCGATTCAACGTCGTGGGATCGTGAACCTGGAAGAAGAACTCGAGAAGGTCACGATAGCTGATACGTGTCGGGTCGAACTCGATCTCGATGGCCTCGGCGTGAGATCCATGATTGCGATAGGTTGCGTTCGGTACATCGCCGCCGGTGTATCCGACACGTGTCCTGACCACTCCTGGCAGCTTACGGATCAGGTCCTGCATGCCCCAGAAGCAGCCACCGGCGAGCACAGCACGTTCAAGTCTGCTTGTCATGACAAGTCCTCACTTTCCAGTCACAAGTCGATTACACCGGAAGCGTGGGCGCGCGTCTATTGGACGATGGTATGAGTCCACGAGGAAGCTCGCATCAGTGATCGCTCGCGTCGATACCTTTGGATTATGGCGGTCGAACCCAACGTCGCATACGATCGATCGCACCGCAAATCGGGGGAGAACCATAGTCCGTGCGGCCGAACCTGAACCGACATCCAGTTGACTTGCGAGTGCATATGGCGACGAATGCCGATGAAGTCTGGGCGGCCCTGGCGTGGGGCGCCGCGTCCTCCGTCGGGCTGCCGATCGGCGCGATCACCGGATCGTTCTTTCGAATGCGGCACCACGCAATCGCGATGGCCATGTCGGTAGGTGCGGGACTGCTGCTCGCCGGTGTGTCGCTGAAAGTGGCCGCGGACGCTATTCGGATTGCCGGACCAGTGCCAGCGGCGCTGTTGTTACTGCTTGGCGCAGCATTGTTCAGCGCGAGCAACGCGCTTCTCATGCGCTTCGGTGCCGCTCACCGCAAGCGATGCGGCGAATGTGTTCAGCAGCCGACCGAAAAGCAGCAGCCTGGCAGCGGAGTAGCCATCGCGCTCGGCAATGCGCTGGACGGGCTCCCGGAGGCGCTGGTGTTGGGAATCGCTCTGCGGGATCAGGTAGTCCCCTTGGCGCTGGTGTTCGCGTTCTCAGCGGGCAACATTCCGGAGGCTTTATCGAGCGCAGCCGGGATGCGGGCGGCCGGCCGCAGCTACACCTACATTCTTCTGCTGTGGAGTGCGATCGCCCTCGGGTCAGCGGTAACAATCGCGGCAGGGTATGTTGGGTTCACTTGGCTCAGTGGCGCGTGGCCGCCGCGGCTGCAGGCATTCGGAGCCGGGGCGCTGCTCGCGATGACTGCGGAAACGATGATTCCCGAGGCCTTTTCACAACAGTCCGCGCTTCTCGGGCTTGCTCGCCGCCATCGGTTTCGGCCTCCTGCTGCTCGTGGACGCGACGACGCGGTAGAACCTCTCTCCTCCTCTTGTCCGTTGTAGTCGTGGTGTCTTGCCGATCGCAGGCCGTCAGCCTTGACGGGCGCGGGAGTCGGCGGTGAAGAACTCATTGATCTCGGGGTACGGCACCAGGTCCGCGAGGCCTGCGAAGCTCCCTTCGGACTTCAGCACCTGCGCTGCGCGCCTGAGACCGGTCCATGCGGCAAGCGCCAGCGCGGGGCCGACACTGATGCGTCGCACGCCGAGCGCCGCGATGTCGGCGACGCTCAAGCCACTGTCCCGGACGACTAGCAGGTTGAACGGCTTCGGCCGAACCGCCTCGACGAGCGTTCTGATCTCGGCGGGATCGTGGAGGCCCGGCGCGAACAGCACGTCAGCGCCCGCCTCGGCGTACGCCTGCAGGCGCCGGACCGACTCGCGAAGCGCATCGGGATGGCCAACGAGATAGCACTCGGCCCTGCCCGTCAGCAGGACGTCGGCGCGTGACTCATCGATCGCCTGACGCGCGGCGCGAATGCGCTCGACAGCGACCGGCAGGTCGTACAGCGGCGAGGAGGGATCACCGGTGGCGTCCTCGATCGACAGTCCCGCGACGCCGGTCACGATGCAGCGCGTGACGCTATCGGCCACGTCTTGCGGTGTCCTTCCGTATCCAGACGCGAAGTCCGCGTTCACCGGAACATCGACCGCGGCCGCGATGTCGGCGATGTGCCTCAGGTTCCGGTCGCGAGAGAGTGCGGCTTCGGAATCCGGCAGTCCCTGCGAGAAGGCAAAGCCCGCGCTGGTCGTCGCTAGGGCGGGGAATCCGAGATGCTGCAGGTATCGCGCGGAGCCGACGTCCCACGGATTCGGAATCACGAAACAGCCCGCCTGATGCAGCAGGCGAAAGGCTTGGCGACGGGCGCTGAAATCCGCGGCAGATCCCGAGCCGTGCGTCCCGACTGCACGCGTTGTCACTGGTTGCTCGATGGTGTTCATCGCCGACTCCAATCGTTTGTACGGACTCTCTCCGCGGGCCTCTCCACCAGATGGCGCGCCTGCTTCACAAGCTCTCGTTCGACGCGCAAATCAATCCGCGTGATGTCCGGTCGAAAGAAGAGCGCGACCGTCCAGTCAAGGACGATGCGCAGCCGCCGGTCCCAGCGCGGCATCTGAAAGAGGTAGTAGGTCCGCCGCAACCACCAGGCGAGAAAGCCCGTCAGTCGCACACCGAAGACGAGCGCGACGGCTCGCGTGTGCCCGAGCGATGCCATCGTGCCGAGGGAGCGGAATATGAATGCGGAAGGACTCCGTCCGGCGATCACCGCTCCGATGTTCTCGGCGAGCTGTCGCGCTTCGCGGATTGCATGCTGGGCCAGCGCGGGGTACGGACGGCCGTCCGGGCCCGGAATCGCGGCACAGTCACCGAGAGCCCACACCTGCGGATGGCTGCGACTTCGCAGCGTCGGGTCCACCGCGATCCGGCCACGCTGATCGCGGACGACGGGAATGGCGCTCGCGATCGCGCTCGGGACGATGCCCGCGGTCAGCACGATGGTGCCGGCATCAATGGTGTCGCTCTCTAGCTGGACACGCCCGGTCTCGATCGACCGCACAGCTGTCGCGACCTGGATACCAACCCCGCGCCGCTCGAGCACGCGCGCGGCCGTCGCCGCCAGCTTCGGGTCGATCTCCGGGAGAATTCGCGGGCCCGCCTCGAACAGCCGGAAGCACACCTCATCGCGTCGAATCCGTGGATAGAAGCGCAACACATCATCGGTAAACGCCGTGAGCTCGCCCACCAGTTCCGTGCCCACCAGTCCGCCACCGATCACGACGATTGTGAGACACCCGCGCCGCTGCGCCGCGTCCGCGGCTGCGTCTGCGCGTTCGAAGCATTCGATCAGATGATTTCTCAGCACCAGCGCGTCCGCCATCGTCTTGAACGTCAGGGCGTTCGCAGAGCCGGGAATCAGTCCGTCGTTCGTCGACGCGCCGAGCGAGACCACGAGATGGTCATAGGGGAGGTCGTACGCGCCGCCATCAGGTGCCACAGCTCGTACGAACCGTCGGTCGACGTCAACCGATTCGACGGTGGCTTCGATGAAGCGGGCTCGTCGAAGTGCGGCGCGGATGGGCTGCGCGCAGTGTCGCAGCTCCAATCTGCCGGAGCATGCCTCGAACAGGAGCGGCGTGACCACGAAGAAGTTCTCGCGGCTCACGAGCGTGATCTCGACATCTGTGTGCCGACGCAAGATACGCTCGAGGTGTCGCGCGGTCGCCACGCCGCCGAATCCGCCCCCAAGGACGACAATGCGCATGGTCCCTCCCGAATCGCGGATCACTGTGAAGGGTGACCACCAACCTCTGTCAGGAGCGGTTTCCCTTTTTCCACGATGTAGGTGGCCAGCTCGGCTCCTTTTCGGTTGCCGACGTTCTTCGCTGCGTGAACTGCCCCGGCCGGGATGAAGAGGACGTCGCCGGGCTTGAGCGTCACCGACGGCTTTCCTTCGACTTCGTACTCCAGCGGTGCGCCTTCGAGAACGTAGATGATCTCTTCACCTGGATGCTTGTGCCTCGAGGACGTCACGCCGGGGTCGAGTTCGACGATCGTCTGGATGACCTCACGTCCCGGGACGCTGAGATCGTGCCTCTGGAGATCGAAGCGCTTAATCCCTGCCTGTTGCGCCCCCGCCACGAAAAGAGTGAGACCGTTCGCGACGATGACCGACACGAGCACTGCCATTCGTCCCGCTTGCATGTCGACCTCGTTTCTGGGCTAGCACATCCGTGATGAACCCGTTCGTGAATTGGATTCGTTCAATGCACATGACACCACACTGGTGGAGTCGAATCTATTGGACGATCGTATCGGCCGCGCTTCTTCTTTCGTCATTTGGCCATGTCTTTCATGATGAGCGGATTCCCGACGACGAGGCGGAGGTGTACTCAGTCTGACTGAACCGGTCGAGCACTTCGATCAAAGGCTCCTCGAGGCCCAGCCCCACGGACTGGTGGTACGTGGGATGCTTCGTCTCCGGGTAAATGCCGATGGTGCGGCCGACGTGCTTCGACCAGCGCTCGGCAAGCTCGACGACCTCAGCGAGCGTCGGCACCTTGTAGAGCCCATTGAACTGCTGCGGTCGGTTGGCCAGGCGCTGAATCGCTCGCAGCGTCTTGATCTCCGCAAGCGTGAAATCGTCGGCGAACCATCCGGTCGTGGTAATGCCGTCGATTGTTTTGGTTGTCCGCCTATTGGCGAACTCCGAACGCAACGCCACGTCGGTGGTGCCCCTGATATCGACTTCATGCCGCGCGATCAGAACGCCGTCCTGCGTCGAGACAAAGGTCTGGCTCGATGTAGTCCGCACCGCCAATGATTGCAGGCTCGTACGCTGCGAGCGTGTGCTCCGGCAAATATCCGGACGCGCCGCGATGGCCGATGACAAGCGGCGACTTCTTCGCATTCGAGGTCCACACGTCGTTCTTGTGCGCCGACATCCAGGCTCCAGACGTCTCGGTGAGTCTGAGTTCCTGGTGTGCCGAATTGGCAATCCTTGGCCGACGGCAGCAGCGACCGAATCGGTTACGGCCAGTTCACAACGACGATCTATCATCCGGGAATGATGAAATCGATGTGCGGGGCGGCCGTGTTGGTTGCCATGAGCCTGATTGCAGTGGGATCGGCCGTCGAGCCGATGCCAACGCCCGTCGTCGACTGTTCAACGATGACTGTCGAGAACCTGGACGACTGTGTTCGGCTCAACCACATCCAGATGCTGGGAACGCACAACAGCTACCACGTTGCTCCGCAATCCGCCATTCTGGCGGCCCTCGGCGAACGAGGAAGCAGTCTCGATTACACGCACAAGCCGCTCGTCGAGCAGTTGTCGAAGCTTGGAATTCGGCAGGTCGAGTTGGATGTGTTTGCCGACCCCGAAGGTGGTCGGTTCGCATTGCCAGCGATGTTGCGCACGATCAAAGGACTCGAACCGCCGGGTCCCGAGTTGCAGACACCTGGATTCAAGGTCCTTCACGTCCAAGACATCGACTACCGTACGACCTGCGCGACGTTCGTCGCCTGTCTGGGTGCGATCCGCGAGTGGTCCCGAGTGAATCCCTGGCACGTGCCGATCCTGATTCTCGTCGAAGCCAAGGACTCGCCGATCGAGGATCCCGAGAAACTCGGGTACGTCAAGCCGCTTCCGATCGACCGAGCGGCGCTTCGCGCGCTTGAAACTGAAATCCGTTCAGTGTTCTCCATGGAACACATCATCACACCCGATCGAGTTCGGGGCCGACATCGGACGCTCTCGTCGGCAATTCAGTCAGAGGGCTGGCCGCCGCTGCGAGCCGTTCGAGGAAAAGTCCTTTTCGCTCTCGACAATACCGACGAACACCGCGCGGAGTATCTACGCGGCAATCCTTCACTCGAGGACCGAGTGATGTTCGTCAGCTCAGCGCCAGGCGAGCCGTCCGCCGCATTCGTAAAGTTGAATGAGGCGAGCGGCGAACAGGAGAGCCGTATACGCGAGGTTGTCAAGAATGGCTATCTCGTGAGGACGCGTGCGGACATTCCTACTGAGGAGGCAAGAAGCGGGAGCACTGTGCGGCGCGATGCCGCGTTCCGTTCAGGGGCTCAGTACGTCAGCACCGACTATCCCGAACTGAGTCCCTACGGATCGGGTTATCGCGCCCGCCTGCCCGATGCCGAGCCCTTGTCCGCTCGGTGCAATCCTGTCACGGCACCGGTGGGGTGTCGAAACGAGTGGCTCGAGATGGTGCGCAGTAATACTGCTAAACACTGACGGGTTCGTGGCATCGTGTAATCGCGTGGTACAGAAGCGCCTGCGGAAGAGCGTCGGCTGGATCGACGAAGGTCGTGTCAGAGCTTAGCTTCCCGCCGCCAAGGCCGCGCCACTCGCTGCCTTCTCGATGAGATCGGCAACGGCTCTCGGCTGGGACACGTAGACGGCGTGACTGCCTTTCACCTCGACGACCCTTGAACCGGCGCGCTTCGACATCGCGCGCTGCGCGTCGGGCGGAATCATCCGGTCCTCGGTGGCCACGAGATACCAGCTTGGCTTGGTCTTCCACGCCGGTTCGCTGACGGCGCCGTTCAGTGCTTCGAGACCCCACGGCACCTGCGAGTCCGCCATGAATGAGGCCGTATCCTCACTTACATCTGCGGCGAACGACGCTCGGAAGTTGGCCCGGTCGAGGAACAGGTAACCATCCTGAGGCGGCAGGATCGGAGGCACGGGCGCGCCTGGCGGCGGGTCTTTGATCAACGCGGCCACGGACTCACCTTTGTCCGGCGCGAAAGCCGCAATGTAGACAAGCCTAGCGACCTTCGGATCCGTGCCAGCCTCCGTAATCACAACGCCACCTTGCTCATGCGGTTCATCGCTGCACCTCTTGCGTCATCAAAGCAGAAGGGGCTACGGTGCGTCTATCACACGAAGGTATGGTCACCTTCGGGTCGGCCCCCTACCAAGGTCTAATGGACGATTGCGTGTCGCACAAGCATCCTTCGCATGTGCTCGAGTTCGCTGCGATAGTCGACATGCAGATCTTGGCACGATACTGACCATTCACCACACTCGCTGGAGGTCACCATGGCAACCCCACAGAGGCAAAAGGAAGGTGCGGCCCAAACCCCGAGCGCCGCGCCGGTAACCCTGAAGCTCGAGGTCATCACCATACCCGTGTCTGATATCGATCGCGCCAAGCGCTTCTACGAGGGACTGGGGTGGCGGCTCGATGCCGATTTCAGTGGTGACGGCTGGCGGGCCGTGCAGCTGACACCTCCGGGCTCACCGTGCTCCATTCACCTTGGCGCGACGGCCGCTTCGGGGCGGGCGAAGGGACTGTTTCTCGTCGTTGATGACGTTGAGGCAGCACGCGCGGATCTGATCGCGAAGGGCGTGGACGTGAGCGAGCCTTTTCATTACGCCGGCATCTTGGGGCCACGCCTGCCCGGTCCCGACCCCGAACGTGGCTCCTATCGCTCATATGCGGAATTCAGTGACCCCGACGGCAACAGCTGGCTGCTCCAGGAGATCAGCACGCGGCTTCCGGGCCGAGGGCTTAGCCTGGACGTTGCGACTCTGACAGAGCTTCTCGAGGAAACAGAGAAGCGGCATGGGGCGTACGAGCCGACTGCTCCGAAGCACCGCTGGTCGGGCTGGTACGCCGCTTACGTGGTTGCGCGCGAGCGCGGGAGGACTCCCGACGAGGCCGCCAAGGATGCAACGGTGCACATCGAAGATGCTCTCACCGG
>Ga0075428_100009196_pt1 | contig 10962 bp, 10 predicted proteins | sample RhiMetdeltSRZDD2_FD_75291 | JGI IMG/M metagenome (GOLD analysis project Ga0075428, IMG submission 75291) | Populus rhizosphere microbial communities from Tennessee, USA - Rhizosphere MetaG P. deltoides SRZDD2 | ecosystem: Host-associated > Plants > Roots > Rhizosphere > Soil | place: USA... | reverse complement strand
GCGCTCGTGAGTGATGACCCGGCCTTATCTCGGCTGACGAGTCGCGCAGACCTTGCAGATTTCGAAGTAGCGTTCATCTCTTTCGAGCAAGCACTCGCGCAGCCCACGAATGTGCGCAGGCTGAGCGCACTGCTCCTAGACGTATCCGACATTGCAGCCGCCCTAGGACTTCTTGAGCTCTTGAAGGGCGAGGGTGCTCTGCCTCGGCTCATCGCGATCTGTCCGCCTGGCCACGTGAGCGATGCGCTCAGCAATCGTCTCTTCGAACTCGGCTTCGCGGCTCTCGTGCAAAAGCCGCTGCAGTACAGTCGAGTCGTTCAAATCATCCGCACGGCATTGGCCGATCCATTGAGCGGCATCCGGCGCAACTCAGGTCGGATCAATGGAGAGGGCGATAGTCCGAGATAAACAGCACTCCGCGAAAGTGCTCGCCGGCGCGTGTGTGCACGGCCTGATAAAGCAGGGAAGCGGGTACCCAAGTGAATGGATACCGATAGGCAGCCTCGTCAAGGACCAGAAACGCATCCCGCGATTGATCGTACGCGCCTACGGACGAAATATGCCCCGCGCCGGATTGATTCAGCACTCGGCGATCGTAGTTGACGATGACGAAGTCTCCCTTCCGCGCCAGATTGGCCTGGAGGCGTTCTCGAAAGGAGTCCAAATTGAATGCATCGGCATATGCGATCTCCGCGCGCAAGCCGACGGACTGCGCGAGCTCGGCCAGTTCTGCTAGCGACATTCCCGAGTAGAAGGTGTCGAGCTTCGACGACAGCGACGGGAAGATTTTGCCTTGGTCAGCTCCGACATCGCCATAAGCGCGCAGTACGGTTTCGATCGTCGCTGGACCGCAGAATGATCGATATCTCTGAGGTCTGAACGCATCCGCGAGTGCGGCGAAGTCTCGGCCGTAGTCCTCGGATGGGGGGTCTCCGCTCCATGCTTCCAGCGGTGCGGGGACCGCCAGGTCGCTCTTTGTCGGCAAAGCAATCCAGAGGCTGAGACCGATTGCAGCGGCTGCCCCTATACCAAGCATCCCGAGTGGTAGCCACCGTCTCATCAAAAGGTCAGCTCGAAATTGAGGAAAAGTTGGTTGAGATGCGCGAAGAATCCTTCGTTACGCAGGAAGGGTACGTCGCCCCGGATCCCGTCAACGCCGCCGATGTGGTGCTGGAAGATCAGCTGCGATCGGAAGAGATGGCCTGCGAGTTCACGATCGTAGTTGTAGACGAAATCATAGCGGTCGTACGAATTGCCTGAAATGCCGCTGTTTCCGTAGTAGGCAACCGTGAACTCGTGCGCGGCGGAAGGCCGATATGATGCGGCCAGCGAGCCCGCGTGGTCGCCATGCATCCCGCGCTCGAAAGCGGATCGTGCGTTCGTATCCAGGTACGAGTACTGGCCGCTGATCCGCCAGTTGGCGCCCAGGCGTAGAGCAATCTCCGTTTCTGCGCCGCTCAGTGTGAAGGAGTCGCCGTTGAACGGAGGTGGCGAGAAAAAGATCACATCTGCCTGAACTCGATCGCGGATTGTCTCGCGAAAGACCTTGAAGTCGACCGTGGCACTGGACCGGAAGAATGTGCCGAAATATCCCACTGAGTGCGACTCGATGGTCTCTGGGTTCAAGCGAGTGGAACTGGTGAAAACAGGAATCGGAATGCCGAACTGGTAGCTGGACAACGGCTCTCCGCGTCGGCCAAATCGAAATTCTCCTGTCCAGAAGGTTTCCGTTTCTGTCAGCGAGGGAATCCGGAAGCTGCTTGCATACGAATATCGCAAGCTCTGATTTGGTCTGACAGGCCAATTGATCGCGCCTCGCCAGGCCAGCTCCGTATCTTCAACGTTTGATGAATCCTGTGCCATGAATCCCACGCTCGCGTGTACGGGGCCAAGTCGCGCTGCTGTCTCGCCAAATACTCGATACGAGCGCTGACGTTGTTCCATGCCCGCGAAACGTTGTTCGCTGGAAGCGTCGATCTGCGTCGCGGACGCGCCGAGAAGATATGTCCACCGGTCTCTGCGCGATTCGAACTCGATCTCCAGCTCATTGCGTCTGGATTCGGTTGCTACGTCGAGGAAAAAGCAGGTGTTCTCGAGTGATGTACCGAGCAAGCGGGGCACGATTTGAGTAGGGGCCAACAACCTGACTCTATCACTGGGGTCGGTCACGATCGCCAGCAGTCCCGCAATGGTCTCGGGCGTGTAGCAGGCGGACTGTCGCATGGATTCGCGTTGGCGGTTATGGCTGACGAACCAGTCGAGCCGGTTGAACTCGCCTAGCTCCTGTTCGTGCGACAGTGCGACAAACTCGCCGTCATTCTGCTGCTCACCAGTAGACCGTATCAGCTGTGCTCCAGTCTTGTTCTCGCTGTCGTAGAAGCTGCCATCCAGGCGCCAGCGTGAGCCTTCGACGAATTCCCGTTCGACGGCGAGTCTCGCTCGTTTCGTGTCCTTGCCATCATCTCTAGGTGTCTTCTGCGCGTCGTAGTAGTCATAGCCTCCATCCTGCTCGGCCGCAGCGGAAAGCTGGACGTCGTATCCCATCAATCGCTCGTTCAGCGATGCCGAGAGCTTCTGTCGATCGTTGTAGCCCGCGCCAGCTCGCAATGAGAGCCCACGTGGAGAGTTGCGGCCAACAGTCTGGAAATCGATACTCGCCAGGAACGCGTTGTCTCCGTATGCGGCACCGTTTGGACCACGGGTGACGGTCACACGTTCGATGTCTTCGAGCTCGATGGGAAGGCGGTCGAACTCGACATACTGGCTATCTCCGATCAGCACGCTCTTGCCATCAATGGTGATTAGCATCCTGCGATATTGGGCAACAGTGGTGCCGTGATATCCCACGCGGGATTCATCACCGATCTTTACGATGCGAAAGCCTGGCACGGAGCGAAAGATCTCCGAGATCTCCAGGTAGCCTGCACGCCGGATATCTTCCTGCGTGACAACAGTGACAGCCTCTGGGACGTCAAACTCAGAATAGTCGAGGCGTGTGGCGTGTATTGCCGGCGCTGCGTCCGCGAGTTCGTCCTCACCCGACTGCGCAGCAACTGCAGAGTTGAATGCTGCGACGCTTAAGATAGTGAGCGCGCGCAAAGGTAGACTTCGCGCCGGCTCGTCTGCGGCTCCGTTCCGCATGACTGCGACCCTCCAATAGTGCAGCCGCCGTTTGGTTCGGGTCCCCGCTCAGCCCCGGCCCAAGGCCATCGCTGCGACCGACCGCTTCACAAGTTGCATTCAGAATGCACTCATTCTGCATTTAGAATGACAAACGCATAGTAGGTACTTGCCGATGTAAGGATGGCTTGGACAAGCGCGTGGCGAACTCAGCCACTACATATATATGGCCGCTCCAGCTGCGCCGGAACGAAGTTCGATCATGCGGGCACGCTCGCTTGTCGCTGGCATAGCGCGTGTTCGGCACTAGCTACAATGCTGTGAGATGAAACGACGCTCAGCAATGCATGTTGTCGGAGCGACCTCCGCGATCGTCATCCCGACGCTTGCAGTCGTGGTGCTGGGATTGGCCTGGGGTCGAGAACCTGCAGGCGGATTTGTCGTATTCATTACCTTGATGCTCGCGGCGTCGATACTCGCAGCCGTGCACCACGCAGAGGTAGTCGCTCATCACCTGAGTGAGCCATATGGATCGATCGTGCTCGCGGTAGTCGTGACGGTAATTGAAGTGGCACTGATCGTCACGCTGACTGTTGCGGCATTGCGCGGCGCCGAAACGCTCGCACGCGACACCGTGTTTGCTGCTGTGATGATTGCGTGCAACGGCATCGTGGGCTTATCGCTGATGTTTGCTACGCGTCGTACATTCACGGTTTCCTTCAATGCCGACGGAGCTGGAGAGGCTCTTGCCGCCGTCGCGACAGTTTCTGCACTGACGCTGGTATTACCGGCGTTCATTACGAGCGGATCCGGGCCGCAGTTCTCCGTGGCCCCGCTAGGCTTCGCGGCAGTAGCTACATTTGTGCTCTACGGTCTGTTTGTAACGCTCAAATTGGCCGGACCTCGTGGCTATTTCATGCCGACGACATCTGCAATTGGACCGCTCGATTCCGAGCGGGCAGCACTTACGACGACACAGCGACCGCTGGCCAGCCTCATACTGCTACTTCTGGCGCTGCTCTCTGTGGTCGGCGGCGCGAAACTGGTCTTGCCAGCGATCGGACGCGACGCAATTGGAGCGGGACTCCCAATCTCCATCGTGGGGGTCGCCATCGCGTTACTAGTTTTGCTGCCACCTGCGATCGCGGCAGTGCGCGCCGCGCAGGGCAATCGCATCGAGACGAGTCTAAACCTCGCATTCGGTTCAGCGATGGCATGCATCGGGCTGGCTATCCCGGCTATTGCAATCGCTTCAGTCTGGTTGCCGCTGCCGCTGAGGCTTGGGCTCGGTCCCGCGCACATCGTGCTGCTTGTGCTGACGTTCCTCGTCGCGATGCTGTCAGTATTGCCCAGGCGCGCTACGCTACCGCAGGCCGGTGTGCATCTGGCATTGCTCGCCGCTTATCTGTTCCTTGCACTCACTTGACCTAGGAGTAGTCGCTCCTGGGACGCGCGGCTTTGCGCAGTTCATTGAATCACTCAATGACATCCTGCAGACGATCGAGATCAGAGCTGTGACTGACACGCAGGAGCAGCTTTTCGCGAGAGGGTGCCTGCAATGATCCACGGACTTTCAGGATCGTTTGGAAATTCAGTGCCGGGTTCGTTAAAGCCTAAGTGTTCGGCCACATAATTCTAATGGATAAGATCTTCGTCAGCCGGTACAAAGACGGCCTATAGCCATTCCGCTCACTTCCGCGGAATGAGGCTGACGGAGGAGTGCGAGATTGGAAAGCAGGATTCTCCATGCACGCCGGCGCGCGACATGAGCAGCTTGAGCCTCGTCTCGAAGCACAGCCCTGTCGCATTCAAGGTGCACGCGGACTCTTTGTTGGGCGGCGCACGTTTCAAGCTGCTGTGCGCGACTGATCTTTGGGCCCGGTCCGATCGAGCGTTGCAAAAGGCACTTTGGCTCGCTGAAGTAGCGGATGCTCAGCTGTTGCTACTGCACGTAGTTGACGGCGAATTGCCGTTGCGCATTGCCGGCCGCAAAGCGGATTTTGCACGCAGCGCCTTAGAGTGGCGCTTGCGGGACACTGCAGCCTTCGGGCAGCAGCCGGCAGTATCTGTTCGGGTCGGCAACCCCCCAGCAGACCATCATCAAAGTCGCGCGTGACTGGCGGGCGGACATGGTGGTGTTGGGAGAAACCAGCGCACGTGTTTTCGATCGCATCCGTGGTACGACTGCCGAACGGCTCGCGAGCGAGGCTCGTTGTGCGGCTCTCGTCGTTAATCGAGGTGAGCCAGGCGCGTATTCGGGCGCCAGTGTCATCGCCGAATCGTGCTGTCGAGCATTCGCTCTCGAGAATGACCTTGACAGACTGCAAGTCCTGAGGGGCGGCGCACCAGTCCAAGCGATTTATCCACCTCACTCGCGACCCAGCATCTGGAGGGCGCCCGTTCGAAAAGCGGCCGAAGCATTGCTTGCTGCACCTCCAGAGGTCGTGGTGGTGGAAGTGGACCGCTGGCCAGGCGTCGCCGAGCTGTTCCGGCGCGGCATGTCTGGCATGGTCGCGAGAAGCGGAGCGACCGACGTGCTGATAGCGCCACGTCGCAGCCGAGTCTCGGAGTCCCCAGGTCGCTGTAAGCACCATTTGCGCGCGATCAAGTGATCAGAAGGTATTGCACAAAATGACTGCATCGGTGGGCTTCACCCGCGCATGGAACACAGCGCATCCCTCCAGTTTCAGGGTCGAGCTTCTGCACCAAGAGGCACCCACGAATAGGCAGACCCAGACCCAGCAACCCTCTCCATCGCGATCGGGCGTGCCCGCCGCAGGAGTGCACCTGATCTTGGATCTATTCAGCGCCACACACCTAGCCGACATGGAAGTCGTGGAGACTACGTTGCGACGCTGTGTGGATGCAGCGGGAGCGACACTGCTGCACATACATCTGCATCGTTTCGAGCCGAATGACGGAATCAGCGGGGTTGCCGTGCTTGCGGAAAGCCACATCTCGATTCACACCTGGCCTGAGGCTGAGTATGCAGCTCTCGATATCTTCATGTGCGGGCAAGCGAGGCCGGAACGTTGCATCGAGATACTGCTCGAAGCGTTCAAGCCGCAGCGAGCGGTCATGGAGCAAATTCTGAGAGGTCGTGCTTCGTGAGCAAGCCTCAATGGTTTGCGGAGTCGGTCATTCGACCAGTCCGGGTTTCGTACAAGGCATCGCGAGTCTTGGCTGAGCTGAAGACTGCGTACCAGCAGGTTGTGATCCTCGAGAACGAGACATTCGGCCGCGTGCTGATGCTGGACGGGGTGGTCCAGACGACCACGCAGGACGAATTCATCTATCACGAGATGCTTGCGCATGTGCCGCTCTACGCTCATGGAAGCGCACGCGATGTTCTCATCGTCGGCGGAGGCGACTGCGGACTAGCAGAGGAAGTCCTCAAGCATCGGGCGGTGCAGACGGTGACGCAGGTCGAACTCGATCCCGACGTCGTGGAACTTTCACGCAAGTATCTGTCGCAGATCAATGCGTCGGTGTTCTTGGATAGGCGCTTTCACCTTCACTATGCGGACGGCGCCACGTTCGTGCGAGATACTGAGCAGGCCTTCGATGTCGTGCTCGTCGATTCGACCGATCCCGTTGGCGCCGCGCGAGCGCTGTTCACCGCCGATTTTTATCGGGCGGCGCAGAGGCGATTGCGGCCGGGTGGAGTGCTCGTTTGTCAGGCAGGTGTACCCTTCGTGCAAGCGAATCAATTCGGATCGGCCATGCGGCATCTCGCGACGGCTTTCCCGATCGTGGATAGCTACCTGATTGCGTCCCCCAGCTACTTTGGCGGACATCTCGCATTCGGATGGGCGAGCGCTGATCTGAAGGCAGACAGCGCCGATCTCCCAACGCTTGCCGCGAGGTACGCAGCGAGCGGCATTCTGACGCGCTACTACACGCCCGAGGTTCATCGAGCGGCATTTGTGCTGCCTCCGTACGTGGCGGAGATGCGCGACACCGCACCTGGGCCGTAGACCGGGGCAGGATCAGTATCCGGCAAAATCCTCCGTCCGGATGTCGTCGTCATCGATGCCGAGATTGCGCACGACGGCATGCAGGCCTGCGACCATCTGCGGCGGACCGGCAATGTAGTAGATCGCGTTCGCATGAGTGCCCGAGCGCTTGCTATGTCTCAGGATCATTCCAGGATCAATCCGCCCGATCTCGCCCGTCCATGATGCGCGTGAGTCATTGATCCGCGTCATCGTCGGCACAAAGGTGAAACGACGATTCTCGCGCTCGAAGCCGTACAGCTCATCCAGAAATGGCGTGTCCTCAGGGCGCCGGTTGGCGTAGAGCAGCATGATGCGGTGCCCGAGCTTCTCGTGCGCCGCCCGTCTGACGAAGCTCCGGAACGGAGTGATTCCGATGCCGCCCGCGAGCAGTACCGCTGGACGGCTCTCGTTGTTGTGCAGGGTGAAGTTCCCGAACGGTCCGTCGAGCTGAACTCCCGTGCCCAGCGGCAGCGAGCGCAGCACGCGTTTGAAGGCAGTGTCGCGCAAGCGCGTGGTGAAGATCAGCTCGGGATCGTCCGGAGCGCTGTTGATGGAAAAGCCGCGCGTGTTGCCCTCGGCGTCTGTCTCCGACGGATCAAGCAGCGTCAGATCCATGAACTGCCCTGCTTTGAACGTCATCGAGCGAGGCTTCGCGAACCTGAATTCCAGCGTTCGTTCGGCTACCTCGCTTCGAGAGCTGAGCGGCAGAATGCGAACCTGCGAGTCGGCGGCGGTCGCCATCGTGTCAACCCGATGTCAGCAACACTGCAAGCATGCCGAACAGAAGTCCTGCAGCGAACGTGACCACCCACAGCGGGTTGAGCGAAAGCCCGCGCGCGACCGGAGCCGTATTGCTGACCTGTGTGGAAGAGTCAGCGTGTTGGCTGGAAATTCTGTGAATGCTCATGATGCCTCCGAATCACCTAAACGTCTCCGTGGAACGTGAAGAGACGGTAGAAGACATCGCTGCACCAGACAAGCGATCAATTTTCGTCGTGCGTATCGGATTTGCCGATACGAGAAAGCTGGGCGCAGGCGCATTCCGATCCATCGACAACGCCGATCATCAGCTCCACTTTTTGTCGCTTGTGAGGCACGCAATCGGTCATTAGCCTCGGTGTATCCACTCCTGCAGCACAGAGAATCCACATGAGTCTGACATTGCCGCCATTGCCCTATGCACTCGATGCCCTTGAGCCCCATATCTCGCGGCGCACGCTGGCTACACACCACGGACGTCACCACGCTGCGTACGTCGAGAAGACTCGCACCCTCTTGCAACGCACTGGTAGGGAAGATGCCACCCTCGAAGAGATCGTGCTGTCCAGTGCTGTCGGCAGCCCGCTGTTCAACGCCGCTGCCCAGGCGTGGAATCACGCGTTTCTCTGGCACAGCATGTGCCCAGGTGGCGGTGGTGCTGCGCGCGGCGCCATCGCGAGTTTGATCGAGGAGAGCTTCGGCGGTCACACGGCATTCTGCCAGCGGTTCGTAACCGTTGCGGGCGATCAGTTCGGCAGTGGCTGGGCGTGGTTGGTACTAGACGGGACACGCTTGCGGATCGTGGCAACGCCGAATGCCGAAACTCCTCTGGTTACGAGTCTGGTACCGCTGCTGACGATCGATGTCTGGGAGCATGCTTACTACCTCGACTATCAACATCGGCGGCTCGACTACATCGCGGCGTTTCTCGCACATCTGCTCAACTGGGACTTTGCCAACCGCAACCTGAGTTGCGCAGCAGGCCGCGCGCAGGCTGCCACAGCGACAAGGATCCAAGCGCTGAGCGTCAGCACGGAAGGAGGCTAGTCGATGATCCCGTCGAAAAGCGTTTGGGTCCTCGTTCTCGCCGGCGGTGAAGGAAAGCGACTCCGTGTCTTGACGAGGGAGCCGTGCGGAACGCCGGTTCCAAAACAGTTCTGCTCACTCGGTGGCGAGCGCTCGCTCATCGAGGAGGCGATCGACCGTGGGGCCGCTCTGGTTCATATGGAGCGAATCTGCGCGATTGTCGCTGCGGAGCATAGGCGCTGGTGGTCGGAAAGTGTCGCGTTGGCCCGTCTTCCCTCAGCCAATCTGATCGTGCAACCGCGCAATCGCGGGACTGCTGTCGGCATTCTGTACGCAATGTTGCATATCGCAGCGAAGGATCCAGATGCAACCGTCGTACTGCTACCGTCGGACCACCACGTTGCCAACGAAAGCATTCTACGGGAATCGCTGGTTGCGGCACTTCAGGCCGTGCGACGGCGTCGCGCGGGTCCGGTGCTCCTTGGGCTGGAGCCGGACAATGCGGATACCGAATTAGGCTACATCGTGCCTGGTGCCCGCGATCCCTCTGGCGGCTATCGCGTGCGGCAGTTTGTCGAGAAGCCGAGCGTCACGGATGCACGCTCGCTCATCGAGAGCGGTGCGCTATGGAACATGTTCATCATCGTCGCTGCTATCCAGCGCGTGATCGATCTGTTTCGACCGCAGTGGCGCGCGCTCATCGCCGAGATGCAAGCGCTTGTGGCCGGAGATCAGTCTGCTGGATGCGAAGGTATTCGCGGACTGAACGTGGCGGAGAAGTACGAGCGCCTGCCGGAGGTCGACTTCTCGCGGCACGTGCTCTCGGGACAGGAGTCGGCATTGCGTCTCATGCGCGTGCGTCCATGCGGCTGGAGCGATCTGGGCACGCCGCGGCGGGTGCGCGAGACGTTACGGCGTTTGCCGCCGCGTGACTACGCGGCTGCTGTGTCCCGACGATCCGCGTATGTGAATCTCGCCGCTCAGCACGAGCGCCTGCAACGACAGGCATAGCGTTAGAGACACTCGAACAATGAGGATGAATATTTCCAATGGAGCGAATCACGCATAGGAGGTACAACTAAGTTTGCGAGTGAATGTGTCGAGCGAGAGGCCGAAAAGTGAATGCGATGAACGAGTCCGTCCCCCTGACTTACAAAGCCATTCCCCGGATTCTTTGCGCGACAGACTTGACACCCCGCTGCGAGGGTGCGGTACGACGGGCCACACTGTTGGCGAAGCAGATGGACGCGCAGCTGCTTCTGGTGCACGTCGTGGATGAAGCACAACCTCCTGAGCTCATCGGCAGCCAGGTGGAGCGGGCGCAAATAGCCCTGGAGGCGCGCCAGCTCACGAGCGCCGCAGAGGTGGCCGTTCGGGTCGGCAGACCCAATCGCACCATTGCACGCGTAGTGGGTGAATGGGGCGCGGATCTCGTTGTACTTGGAGCTTACCGCGAACGATCTCGGGATCGGTTGTTCGGCAGCATAGCAGAGCGCGCAATTCGTGCTGGCGGCCGCCCGGTCCTGCTGGTCAACGACGAGCCGTCAGGCTCCTACCGGGACGTTCTCTTGGCGAGCGATCTTTCGGATGCGTTTGTCCAGGTGATACGCATGACGCAGCAGCTGGGCTTGCTCGAAGGAGCGAGTGCCTCGATTGTGCACGCGCTGCCGCAAGTCACTCGCTCGATGTTCTATCCGGCGGGCGTTACCAAATCGGAGATCGATCAGTTGATGCACTCACTGCGATGGTCAGCGCGTCGCGACCTCGTTGCTCAGCTCAATGCTGCTGGCCTGGATTCCGCCCGTTTCCGGATTGTCCAGAAGCAGGGTACGCCGATCGGTGCGATCGCGAGTGCCGTGGAACAGATGAAGCCCCAGTTGCTGGTCATTGGTGCGACCCGCCATCCGATTCTCAAACGTATGGTGGGGGCGAGCGTTGCACGTCAAGTGCTGCGAGTCATTGACTGCGACGTCCTCATCGCATCGATGTCCGCGGCGCGTTCGTCGCGCCACGGTCGTCCGCGTCTGGCACTACCGGAAGCAGCGGCGGCGCAGTGGCC
>Ga0075428_100009195_pt1 | contig 10962 bp, 10 predicted proteins | sample RhiMetdeltSRZDD2_FD_75291 | JGI IMG/M metagenome (GOLD analysis project Ga0075428, IMG submission 75291) | Populus rhizosphere microbial communities from Tennessee, USA - Rhizosphere MetaG P. deltoides SRZDD2 | ecosystem: Host-associated > Plants > Roots > Rhizosphere > Soil | place: USA... | reverse complement strand
GGGCAGCCCTCGAACGCGATCTTGAACTTGCGGGGCAGCGCCGCCGCCAGCCGGTGGCGCAGGAAGTAGCGCGTCATGGCCTGCGCGTAGGGCGTGGGATCGAAGATCTCGTCGGCGCTGACGCCAGAGTACGGGCAGCCGCAGATGTTCCGGATCGCGTTGCCGCAGGCCTCGCGCATGGTGAGGCCGGAGTCGGCCAGCCGCCTCATCGCGAGCTCGACGTCGTGCAGCTTCACGAAGTGATACTGCACGTTCTGCCGCGTGGTGATGTGGCCGAAACCCCGCGAATACTTCTCGCCGACCTCGGCCAGGGCGTGGAGCTGCTCGGAGTTCAGGATCCCCTGAGGGATCTTCACGCGCAGCATCTGCGAGTCGGTGCTCTGCCGCTGGCCGTAGGTGCCGCGCGTCAGGCGGAACGCGCGCCACTGGTCGGGCGTGATCTCGCCGCGCTCGTAGCGGCCGAGGATGACGGCGAACTCGGTGATATCGGCCTCGCTCTCGAACGAGAGCCGGCCGCGGCCCAGCGTGGACCGGGCGTTATCGACTGCGGACATGAAGGCCTCCAGCTTCGGATGAAGCGATATTCCCCAGCTCGGCGGCCAGCGAGACGACCTCCCCGACCACGCGGGTTCCAGGAGCGTCGGCCTCAGCCTCGAGCGGCGGAGCCTGGGCGAGGGACTCCAGGGTCCCCGTCCAGGCGGTGGCGTCCCGCTGGGACGCTGCGAGCAGCACCGCGGCGGGAGTCTGCGGCCGCCAGCCGTGCGCAATCAAGAAGGACGCGATGGAGGCCCGCGCGGCGAGCCCCATGAGGACGACCACCGTCAGCGAGTTCGGCGCGACGTTCTGCAGGATGGGACCGTAGGCACTCTCGCTGTGGCCGGCGACGACGAGAAAGCCCGAGGACACGCCGCGATGGGTCACGGGAATCCCCGCGAGACCGGGCGCGGCGACGGCCGACGACACCCCCGGCACGACCTCGAACGGGATGCCGGCCTTCACCAGCGCCAGCGCTTCCTCACCGCCGCGCCCGAACACGAACGGGTCGCCGCACTTCAGCCGCACGACCCGCTTGCCGCGGCGCGCGGCGCGGATCATCAGCCAGTGGATCGTCTCCTGGCGGACCGACTTCTTGTGGGCCCTCTTGCCGACGAAGAAGCGCTGCGCATGGGCCGCGAGCTCGAGCATCGCCGGCGAGACCAGCGCGTCGTACAGGACGAGGTCGGCCTCGGCCAGGAGCCGCGCGGCCTTCACCGTGAGGAGGTCGGGATCTCCGGGTCCGGCACCGACCAGCGAGACGAATCCGTTCATGACGAACCCTTATCGTAGATCCGATTGAGCGCCTGGAGCAGCAGGGGCCGGCGCTCGTTCATGGGCACCGCGTCCGCCTTCCATTGCGCCCGCAGCGATTCGGCTTCGGCGACCCAGCGGTCGAGATCGGCCGGCAGCAGCGAATCGATCCCTTCCCGCAGCAGCCCCGCGATGGCCGGGGCCTGGCCTTCCGTCGAGAACGCCACTGTCACGCCGCCGCGCTCGAGCACTCCGCCGAGGTAGGCGGAGGCGGTGTCCCTGTCGTCGACGGCGTTCACGAAGATGCGGCGTTCGTCCGCCGCACGGGCGACCTCGGCGTTGAGAGCGGGCGTGGCCGCGGCCACGACGTACCACGCCCCATCGAGGTCGGACGGCTGGAACCCCCGGCGCTCCACGCGCACGCCGGAGGCATCGATGATCGCCTTGACACTGGGGGCTACGACTGTGATGTCGGCCCCCGCCGCCTGCAGCGCGGGCAGCTTGGCGGCCGCGACCCTTCCCCCACCCACTACGACGACCTTGCGGCCGGCGAGCTTGACGAACACGGGAAAGAGCCGCGGGGATGTCATGAAGGGATGAGCTTCCGTTCGGCCAGGGCCTTCAGGATCTTGTCGAGGCTCTGGTCCACCGACTCCTTGTCGGACCGGATCAGCACCTCGGGGGTCTCGGGCTCCTCGTACGGATCCGAGACGCCGGTGAAGTTCTTCACCTCGCCGGCGATGGCCTTCTTGTAGAGGCCCTTCACGTCGCGGGCGACGAGCGCGTCGAGCTCGGCCTTGACGAAGACCTCGACGAACTGCGTGCCGTCCTTGGCGGCCATGTCGCGGACCTCCTTGCGGATGTCCTTGTACGGCGAGATGGCGGCGGTGATGACGGGCACGCCGTTCTTGGCGATGAGGCGCGCCACATAGCCGATGCGGCGGATGTTGGTGTCGCGGTCTTCCTTGGAGAAGCCGAGGCCCTTCGAGAGGTACTGGCGGACGTCGTCGCCGTCCAGGATCTCGAAATGCGTCGACTGCGCGAGCTTCGTCGTCACCGCCTCGGCGAGCGTGCTCTTGCCCGAGCCCGAGAGGCCGGTGAACCACAGGATGAACGCCGGCTTCGGCTTCACCGCGGAAACGGCCGCCTTGGCCGCGCCCGACAGGTGATGCGGCGGCTCGGCCGGCTTGTTCTGGCCTTCACCGGCGGCGTAGGCCGCGCGGAGGATCTCGGCGATCTCCGGGCGCGTGAACTCCTCGGGGAGGTGGCCGCCCGTGCGCAGCGTCTCACGGACTTTCGTCCCCGAAAGCTCCAGCCGCTGCGACGCGTCGTGTGGACACGTGCGCAGCGACGCGAGGGCCTTGCAGGCATTGCAGTAGAACGTGGGGTCGAGCTTCAGCGGCTGGGTGCCGAGGTCGTACTGGTCGACGAGCTCCTGCGCCTCGAGCGAGCCGTAGTACTTGCCGACGCCGGCGTGGTCGCGGCCGATGATCGTCTGGGTGATGCCGTAGTTCTTGCGGGCGATCACGTGGAAGATCGCCTCGCGCGGCCCGGCGTAGCGCATGGCGGCGGGGAAGGCGGCCAGGATCGTGCGGTCCTTCGGGTAGTACTTGTCGACGAGCGCCTCGTACACCTGGAAGCGCACGGCGGCGGGCACGTCGTCGCCCTTCGTCTCGCCGACGAGCGGGTGGATGACGAGGCCGTCGCAGAACTCGAGGCCCAGCTTGGTGAGGTGCTCGTGCGCGCGATGGATCGGGTTGCGGGTCTGGAAGCCGGCGATCTTCTTCCAGCCGCGCTTTTCGATCTCCGCGCGGAGCTGCGTCGGCGTCAAGCGGAACTTCGCGAACGGCAGGTCCGCCGGGAGCGGCATCACATCCAGCGAGCCCGCCACCAGCGTGGTCGGCCGCTGCTTCAGATACGCCACACCGGGATGCGCGTCCTCGTCGGTCTTGTAGACCGCCTTCGCCTCGGCGACGGGGTCGCGGTCGAAGATCTCCGTCACGTTGATGACGGCCCAGAAGCGGCCGCTCTGATCCAGCAGGGCCGCGCCCTTGGCCTTGAGGGCTTCGGCGGCGAGGCCCTTCTCGACGGCCAGCGTGAACGGCAGCGACCAGACCGTGCCGTTCTTGAGCCGCATGTTGTCGAGGACGCCCTGGTAGTCCTCGCGGTTCATGAAGCCGGTGAGCGGGCTCGCCGCTCCCGTGGCGATCAGCTCGACGTCCGCCTGCTCGCGGGCGTCCATCGTGATCTTGGGCAGCGTCTCCGCCCGGTTCTTGAGGGCCTGGATGTCCTTCTCGGGGACGATCCGATCAATGAGTTTTCCGCCGTGCGGCTCAACCAGCTTGGACATTCTCGCTCTTGGTCCTTTCCGAACTCTTCTTGTCCGAACTCTCGACCTTCGTCTGAGTGCGAACGGGGAGGTTATGAAGCCCGCATTCCTTCTTTTCGCGCCCGCGCCAGCGGCCGGAGCGCGGGTCTTCTCCGGGCATGACAGGGGTGGTGCATGGCCAGCATCCGATCGACGGGTAGTTTTGATCGTGGAGGGCGTTGTACGGCACGTCGTTCTCGTGGACGTAGGTCCAGACGTCGCGCGTCGTCCAACTGACGAGCGGGTTGACCTTGACGAGGCCGAACTTGCGGTCGCGTTCGACGATCGACGCGTTCGCGCGGTCGAGCGTCTGGTCGCGGCGGATGGCGGTGATCCAGGCCTCGAACGGCGTGAGCGCGTTGCGTAGCGGCAGGACCTTGCGCATCTCGCAGCACTTGTCGGGCGTCCGCTCCCACAGCTTTTCGCCGTGGACCTCGGCCTGCTGCTCGACGGTCAACTCGGGCTTGACCGCGCGGATCGTCACGCCGTACTTGGCCTCGAGCTTCTTCCACAGCTCGTACGTTTCGGGGAAGAGGAGGCCCGTGTCGAGGGTGAAGAGATCGATGGGGAGCTTGTTGCGGCCCACCATGTCGATGAGGCAGCAGCCCTCGACGCCGAATCCGGTGGCGAACGTCATCTTCGGGAAGCGCTCGACCGCCCACTCCATGATGTCGGAGGGGGCCCAGCCTTCCAGCGATTGTCCGAGACGTTCGAGCTCGAGCTCCGTGGACATGGTCCCTCGTTTTCTCTTACCGCTTACCGCGTTGCCCCTAAAACAGCGAAGCCCGGGGCTTTTTGCCTCCGGGCCTTTTGTCCGACCGCGTTTTCTTTGCGACTAACGAACCGTGAACGCGTGCCGATCGTTGGCGCCGGAGACCTGGCCCCGACAACAACAGCAGCAACAACACATCCACGCCTGCATAGACGAATATTCTTGTGGATCTGTACAAAAAAGTCAAGGTTCGGAGGTTGCGGGGGCCTGAGCTGATAATCATCCCGTGGCCACGTTTGCCCTCAGGACGTTCCTCACGCTGCTCGTGGTCATGGATCCGATCGGCCTCGGGCCGGTGTTCCTCGGCCTGGCCGGAGACCGCACGCCGGCGCAGCGGCTGGAGGTCGCGCGCAAAGCGGTGCTCGTGGCCGCCGGCATCATGCTGGCCTTCACGATCGCGGGCGCGGCGCTGCTGCGGTACCTCAGCATCAGCCTCGACGCCTTCCGCGTGGCCGGCGGCGTGCTGCTCTTTCGCATCGCCGTCGACATGGTCTTCGCGCAGCTCGAGCGCGAAACCGAGGAGGAAGAGCGCGAGGCCCGCACGCGGCGCGACATCAGCGTCTTCCCGCTCGCCATCCCGCTCATCGCGGGGCCCGGCGCCCTCGCCAGCGTGATGATCCTGGCCGGCGAGGCTCGCGCCCACACCGGTGGGTTGGTGCTGGTGCTCGCCGTGACGGCGGGAGTTCTCGGTCTCGTCTACCTCGGCCTGGCGCTGTCCGCGCGCACCGCGCGTCTGCTCGGCCAGACGGGCGTCAACGTCGTGACTCGTGTATTGGGCGTGCTGCTGGCCGCCCTCGCGGTGCAGTACGCCTCAGATGGCATCCGCGGCCTGTGGAAGGCGTGAGGTCTAGCCGCGTAGCGCCCGGCGGATGCCCTCGACGAGCTGCGATTCCGACAGCGGCTTGACCATGTAGCCGTCGCAGCCCGCGCCCAGGGCTTTCTCGAGCGAATACGAGGACCCGGTGACGGCCACGACCGGGATCTGCGCTGTCCGTCCATCCGACTTGAGCCGGCGCGTGGCGGCCACACCGTCCGTGCCCGGCATCATCAGGTCCATCAACACGACGTCGGGCTGGAGCTCGCGGGCCAGCTCCACGGCCTCATCGCCGTCGGACGCCGTCACCGCATACAGGCCCGGGATGTTCCAGAGGATGGCCTGCCAGAGGTTGGCGATGGCCTCGTCGTCATCCACGACCAGGACCATCAGGCCGATCGGCAGGTTTGGCACATCGTGGCTCGTGAGGCGCACCAACGAAAATATCGGCCTGGGGATGCCTTTTGTCGAGGGTTTATCGCTTCTGCCCGCACTCCGGACAAAACTTCGCGCTGGGGGCCATCTTGGCCCCACAGCCGCCGCACTCGTCTTTGGGGGCGAGGGGTGTGCCGCACTCGGGGCAGAACTTGCCCCCCGCGGTCTGGGCCTGGCATTTTGGACAGCGGGCGACCATGGGCTGGTCGAGGTCGAGGCCCTTCGTCTGATCGCGCTCGCGCACCTTCTGATGAATCTGCTCGGCCTGCGCCTGGCCCTGCGCGGCCGCCACCTCGACCTCGGTCTTTGGTGCGCACGCGGTGCAGAGGCCCCGCGCCTCGTTCCAGCAGATATCGAGGCAGACCCAGTTCCCGCAGCGGACGCACTGATGGAAATGCGGCTTGACCTCCTCGACCGCCTGCTGCAGCGCATCGTCGTGGGCCTTGCCGCCGATGGCGCGCTGGATCTCGTAGGCGCCGTGTCCGGCCTGGCCGAGGATCCCGCCGAAGAGGCTGCCCGCCGCTTGCAGCAGGCCGCCGGCGGTGCCGACGATCGAGGTCTGGAAGCCCGACATGAACCCGTTGCCGCATTTGTCGCAGAAGAACTTGAACTGGTAGCCGCGGTCGGTGGAAAGGTCCTGATGGTTCTGGACGAATGGGATGAGCGCCATCGCGGCTGAGTTTAGCGCAGCCGCAGGGCGAGCGTCTGGCTGACGAGGGACGCCGCGATGCCGATGGCGAACGCGATCAGCAGCCCGTGTGCGGGCAGCCAGTGCGAAACCGACGCGCAGAAGAGCGCGAAGCCGTAGAGGCCGGGCAGCAACCCGCGGAGGACGCGCAACGCGCCGTCGCTGCCGGCGGCGCCGTGGGCGGCCACCACCAGGACGGTGCTGGCGATGGGGAACGGCACGAGCAGACCGCTCCAGCGCGGGCCGAGGATGTGGGCGAGGCCGGTGACGGTGAGGACGATGGCGGCAGTGGCGATCATTCGCACCCACAGCGAGGGACGCGGTGTCGGGCCGGTCGCCGCCGCCGGCAGTGGGAGCAGAAGACGCCCGAGGGTCAGGCTGAGGGCCGCGGTCAGCAGCGCGGGAAGCAGCGAGAGCGCCGCCTTCGACATCAAGAGGGTGCCGGCGGCGAAGGCGATGTAGGACAAGAGGAGCGTGGGCATGGGCGCGGCCCGCCGGCTGATCCAGCCGTAGGCCACGCAGTACGCGGACAGCGAGACGAGCCCGAGCAGAGTCTGCTTCGCGGCGATGGACGTGAACGTGTGGCCCTGCTCGCGGGCGAGGAAGAACAGGACGGGCCCGGCGACGATGGGGAAGCCGGCCGTCCAGCCCGCGACGCGATGGCCGAAGCGGCCCTCGACGACTGACGCCGCCGCGACGAGAGCCGGAGCCAGTGTGAGCTTCAGAAGGAGAAGGACCACGAGCCGGTTAGGATACACGTCATGGATCTGGCCCATGCGCTCCGCGTCGCCCTCGCTGCCGCACGCGAGGCCGGCGATCTGCTTCGTGCCGACCTTCATCGACCCGGCGGACCGCGGGGGAAGATCGACAAGGCGGAGGCCGACGTCGAGGCGGAGTCGCTGATCCGGGGGCGCCTATCCGCGGCGTTTCCGAGCTGGGGCTACCTCGGCGAGGAGACCGGCCGCATGGAGGGGTCCCCGGGCGCCCCGCTCTGGCTCGTCGACCCCAACGACGGGACGCGCGACTACCTGCGCGGACAGCGGGGGAGCGCGGTGTCCATCGGCCTCCTGCACGAGCGGCGGCCGGTGCTGGGCGTCGTCTACGCCTTTGCCTATCCCGACGACCAGGGCGACCTCTTCGCGTGGGCGGAAGGCAGCGGGCTCGTGCGCCGCAACGGCCGGCCGGTGGCGCCGCCCCTGCCGACCGAGCTGACGGCGGGCGACGTCATCGTGGTTTCGAGCGGCGCGGCACGTTCTCCGGGCATGAACCTCGAGTGTACGGCGCCGGCGCGGTTCCGGCCCGTTCCCAGCATCGCCCATCGGCTCGCGCTGGTGGCGGCCGGGGAAGCGGCGGCGGCGGTCTCGGTCCACGCGCCCGGTGCCTGGGACTACGGCGCGGGCCACGCCTTGATCCGCGGCGCGGGTGCCGCGCTCGTCGACGAGAACGGGCGTGAGATCACCTACAACGAGGACGGCACGAGCAACGTCAAGCGCGCCTTCGCGGGCAGCGAGCCGGTGGCGCGGGAGCTGGCGCAGCGCCGATGGGAGCTCACCCGCGACAACCCGGAGCCTTCGTCCGGTGACTTTCCGCTGCGGCCCGCCCTCGGCCGCACTGTCGCCGACGCCGGCGTGCTCTCGCGTGCGCAGGGCTGTCTTCTGGGTCAGGTCGCGGGCGACAGCCTGGGCAGCCTCGTGGAGTTCTCCCCGGCCGCCGAGATCACCGCGCGCTACGGCGACGGGCCCCGCCGGCTCGAGGACGGCGGCCGTTGGGGCACGATCGCCGGTCAACCCACCGACGACTCCGAGATGGCCCTCGCTCTGGCGCGTGCGATCGTGGCCCGGGAGGGCTTCGAGGCCGAGGCCGTGATGGAAGCCTATCGCGCGTGGCATCGCAGCTCGCCGTTCGACATCGGACAGACGACGGCGGCCGCGCTCTCCGGCGCGCCGCGGTCCGAGAGCCAGGCCAACGGCTCGCTGATGCGCGTGAGCCCGCTCGGCATCCTCGCTCACGCACGCCCGGCGTGGCAGGCCGCCGACTGGGCGCGCACGGACGCCGCTCTCACGCATCCACATCCCGTCTGCGGCGATGCGACGGCGGCCTACGCGGTCGCGCTGGCCCACGCCATCGGTCACGGCACGGGGGCGACATCCTGTTACGAGGCGGCGCTGCGCTGGGCCCACGAAGGGGCGGCGGAGCGCGCGGTCATCGAGGCCATCGAGCGCGCCGCCGTCGAGCCGCCGGTGTGCGAGGGACCCAAGCAGGGGTGGGTGCTCGTGGCCCTGCAGAACGCCTTCTACGAGCTTCTGCACGCCTCGAGCCTCGAGACCGGCGTCGTCACCACCGTGCAGCGCGGCGGGGACACCGACACCAACGCCGCCATCACCGGCGCCCTGTTGGGTGCGGTCTACGGACGCACCGCCATCCCGTGCCAGTGGCGAGGGATGGTCCTCTCTTGCCACACCCACCCGCACAGCCGCTGGCGCCCGCGTCCGGCGACGTATTGGCCGGCGGACGCGCTGGAGCTGGCCGAACGCCTCGCCTGGCTCAGCCGCCGCTAGCGCTCAGTCGAGCTTCGGCGGCGGGCCCAGTACTTCGTCGGTGGTGACGATCCGCCACGTACCCAGGTTCAGCGCCCGCAGCGGGGCCTCGATCACCGCGCGGTCGCCGACGACGACCACCGCCATCTGTTCGGGCCGCAAGGTGTCGGCGGCGGCGCGCGCCGCCTCCGTCACGCCGACGGCCATCGTCTTCGGCACGTACGACTCGAACTCGTCCGGCGGCAGCTCGTAGACGATCTGCTGCGCGAGCTGGGATGCGATCTGGGCCGGCGTCTCGAACTGCTGCGGGTAGCTCATCGCGAGGTAGGACCGCGCGCGGGCGATCTCATCGGGCGGCGCCGGTGTGACGATGCGCCGCAGCTCCTTCAGCATCTCGGTAAGGGCAGGCGCGGTCGACGGAGTCTGGACGTTGGCCGCCGCTCGAAAGGTGCCCCCCACGCGGCGGTACTCGATGCGGGAGTTTGCGCCGTACGCGTAGCCGTGCGTCTCGCGCAGGTTGTCGTTGAGCCGCGAGGTGAAGAGGCCGCCCAGCAGCGTGTTCGCCACCTCGAGCGCGTGGTAGTGGCGCACGTGGCGATCGGGCGCGACCTGTCCGATGCGGACCACGGACTGGGCCGCCTTCGGCCGGTCGATCAGCCAAAGCCGGCGCTCCTTGACCGCGCGTGGTACCGGCAGCGCGAGGGGACGCGTGCCCCCGGCGGGCCAGGCGCCGAACGCCTGCGTCGCGAGATCGACCACCGCCGGCGTCACGTCGCCCACGATCAGCAGCGTCGCGTTTCCGGGCCGATAGTGCTGGCCGTGGAAGCGCCGCACATCCTCGACGGTCAGGGCGGCGATCGATCGCGCGTCTCCCGTCGCGGGCGTGGCGTAGCGGTGCTCGCCGAAGACCGCGCGCGGCCACGCGGCAGCGGCCAGCTCCTCCGGATCGTCACGCTGCTGGAGGATGGCGGTGAGCGCCTCCGTGCGCAGCCGGTCGAGCTCGGCCGGCTCGAACCGCGGACGCAGGACGATGTCGGCGAGCAGCGGCAGCGTTTGGGCGAGGTGCTTGACCGGCACGTGTGCGCCTGCGCTCGCGCTGTCCCAGCCCGCCCCGGTCGAGACCTGCGCCCCGAGCCCGTCGAGCACATCGGCCAGCTCGAGGGCGCCGCGGGTGCCGGCGCCTTCGTCGAGCAGGTCGGCCGTCATGGCGGCGACACCGGGCCGATCCTTCGGGTCCGCCGCCGCCCCGGCCGCCACGAGGAGCGAGACCTGCACCGTCGGCACCTCGTGCTGCTCCACGACGAGGACGGTGAGCCCGTTGGGCAGCGTACGGCGCTGGACCTCGGGGAGCACCACTGCGCGCGGCGGCCCAGGCTCGGGCGGGCGGCTGCGATCGATACCGGCGGCGATCGACGCGCCGGCGGCGAGGACGGCGAGGACGGCGGCCGCGCGCTTCATCGCCGCACCTGGCTGTCGGTGAGGGCCAGCTCGAGGTGTCCCTGCGGGACGACGCTCAAGGCGACGCGGCCAGGCCCGAGATGCTCTTGCGCCGCGGCCTGGACGTCGCTGGGCGACAACGTGCGATACCGCGCCAGGTCTTCCTCGAAGTAATCGGGACGGCTGGCCGCGAAGTAGTAGGCATTGAGTTGGTCGGCCTTGCCGTAGAAGCTGCCCAGGCTTTCGAGCTGGGAGAGGAACGAGGCCTCGCGCTGATTGAGGAAGCGCTCGAGCTCGCGGGCCGAGGGCGGCTCTTTTCGCAGCCGCGCGATCTCCTCGTCGACCAGGGCCTGCATCTCCACCAGCGTGTGCCCGGCGCGGGCGGTGACTACGACGTCGAACGCGGAGCCGAGGGCGGCCGAGGCCTGATACGCGTAGACCTCCTGCGCCACCTGCAGCTCGTACACGAGACGTCGATACAGCCGCGAGTTCTTCCCGCCGGCGAGCACCCCGCCTACGGCATCGAGGGCGGCATCCGCCGGAGAGAGATGCGGCGGCGTCGGCCAGCGCAGGTAGAGGCGCGGGAGCTGCACCTGGTCTTCGTACACGACGCGCTTCTCGGCG
>Ga0075428_100009194_pt1 | contig 10963 bp, 4 predicted proteins | sample RhiMetdeltSRZDD2_FD_75291 | JGI IMG/M metagenome (GOLD analysis project Ga0075428, IMG submission 75291) | Populus rhizosphere microbial communities from Tennessee, USA - Rhizosphere MetaG P. deltoides SRZDD2 | ecosystem: Host-associated > Plants > Roots > Rhizosphere > Soil | place: USA... | reverse complement strand
CTGTCGGAGGAGCTCGATGTCTATGGTCCACGTCGGACGTCTTCGCGAGGATGCGCTCGGCCGCGGCGGCCGCCGTCAAGTGTATAGTTCCCACTCACCCATTCAGGACAAGCGCATGCCTCATTCGCTGAAACGCCCCAGCGGCGAATCTCGCGTTTCGCACATCGTGCGGGTCGGGATGGTCGCGTTCGGCGTCGCAATCGTGGCGACCCATTCCGTGCGTGAACGTCGCTTGCTGCTCCGCGAGCGGCTGTTGTCCGCGCTGTCGTGCCGTGCGAGTCCCGGCCGGGTCGTTGGCGAAGAATCGCATCGAGAATGGCAGGCACACCGATGCGACATCGAACAAGACTTCAAGCGGGCGCTGACGCTGGAAAGCTCGCAGACGCTGGAACAGGCATCGCAGCTCGACTCCGCCGTCATCGATCTCCTTCGAGGCGACACCGAGCGGGCGATTGCCGGTTTCGAGCTTGCGTCGCGCGTGCGAGGAACGGCGGTCGAGGCGCTGACCGATCTTTCCGCCGCCTACCTCCGACGCGCCGCGAGCGAGGATGACTGCCTTGACGCCTTGCGCGCGGTCCATGCGGCGGAGCGTGGGCTCACATTCGCTCCGCAGAACCCTGCGCTGCTGTTCAACCGCGCCACCGCATTGTCGGTGCTCGGCACACGGGCGACCGCTGCCGCGGCGTGGCAGCAGTTCCTCGCCGCGAACGAGCACGGAGGTTGGCGTGACGAGGCAATCGCGCGCCTTCAACAAACCCACCGCCCGACGATCGACGACGAGTGGCAGCTCGTCCGCGCGCGGATTCAGGGCGCCGACGTGCGGCAAGAGGACGTGCAGAATGCGATTTCGCGGTTCCCGGCAAACGCCAGGACATTCGCCGAGGAACAGCTCCTGCCCGAGTGGGCGGCGCGCAGTGCGGTAGGCGACACCGTCGCTGCGGAGAAAAGCCTGGCGCTGGCTTCAGCGATCGGCTCGTCGCTCCGCCACTTGCAGCGCGACGAGCTTCTCGACGATGCGGTGAGCTCGATCCGACGGACGATGGCGAACGGCTCGGCGGGAGAGCGGGCGGCGCTCATGAGCGGCCTGCGCGACTTCGGCGCCGGAGTCGTGCAGTACAACGAGCAGAATCTCACCTCGGCGGAGGGACCGCTCACGCGATCGGCGGCCGCGCTGGCGCGAGCCGGCAATCCACTCCAGTTTTGGGCACGCTTCTACCTGGCGATCAGTGAGTACTACCGCGATGCAACGCGCGGTTTGGCGATGCTCGACCGACTCCTGACGGAGGTCGCACCAGCGCGATATCCGGCCCTCTCCGGCCGGATCGAATGGATCGCCGGAACGGCGGACAAAGTGCAGGGACGCATCCAGTCATCCATCGCGCGATACGAGCGCGCCGAGGAGAATCTTCGTCGCGCCGGAGGCGACAGCGCGGCGGCATTCGTGGCCGTGCTGCTCGCGGAGTCCTACACCGGGTTAGGTGAGTATTCGATGGCGTGGGAAAAGCGGCGCACGGCGTTTCGAAACGTTCCTTTCAGCGAAGGCCCCAGGCGCAACATTGCGATGTGGACGGAGGCCAAGGCGGCTCTCGTACATCAGGGTCGGCTCGCACTTGGCGGTCCGTTGCTGGACGAAGCGGTGGCCGATGCCGAGACGTGGGGGCGACCGCTGGGGCGGACGAGCGCGTATCTCGACCGCGCTGCGTACCGCATCGAGGTCGGACGCCGCGAAGGTGCGTTTGCGGATCTGCGGCGCGCAACAGACGCCATTGCGCATATGGAGCAGAGCGGCCTTCGTAATCAGATGTCGTACATCGCGCTCGTCACCGAGGGACTGCTGTATCGCTCCAGCGATCCGGCACGGGCGGCGGCGTTACTGCGTAAAGGGCTCCAAGAACAGCGGGCAACCGGAACCGATTTCGAAGCGATCAGCTATACCACGACGCTCGCTGAAGCGGAGTTGGCGAACGGCGACACAGCGACGGCGGCCTCGACGCTCGAGCGGGCGTTGGCGATCTTCGAGAGCATTCGGTCGACGGTCGAAGATCCGGTGTCGCGCATGCAGGCGTTCCGTCAGGCGCAGCCGGCATTCGACCGGCTGATCGAGTTGCGCGCAACACAGCAAGGAAGCGATCCGGAGGCAGCATTTCTTGTCTCAGAACGATCGCGCGCCCGCGTTCTCCTCGACCTGCAGCGAAACGGCCAGCCGCCGCGACGCGATGAGGACTTCATTGGGCTCGCCGCGCTCGCGCAGTTGGTCCCACGCCGCATCGCTCTCGCCAGTTACGCGGTCCTTCCTTCCGCAATCTTGGTCTGGGTCGTCGAGGATGGTCGCGCGCGACAGGTGATCCTCCGAGAGAACCGGGGGGAGATCGAAGGTGCGATCGAACGGTTTCGCCTGGAAATCGCGCGCGGCGCCGATACGTCCGTGTTGCGCGAAGCGTCAGCGCCCCTGTACGACGCGTTGATCCGACCGCTTGGATTGTCGTGCAACGCCGACTGCGGCCTGGTCGTCATCCCCGATCGCCGCCTCGCACAACTTCCGTTTGCGGCGCTCTTCGATCGTCTTAGAGGCGAGTATCTGATCGAGCAGCGAACGGTCGCGATCGCCCCGAGCGCGACCCTGCTGGCACGAGGCATCACCACGAAGAAACCCGCCGACCGAGGCGCGTTGTTGCCGGCGCTGGTCCTCGGCATTTCGCAATCGGGAACCTATCGGGGCAGAAACCTTCCGACGTTGCTCGAAGCGGTCCGCGAAGCGACGCGCGTCGCAAAGCTCTATCCAGGATCGGCTCTTCTTACTGGGTCCGCCGCGACGCGCGAGAATTTCCGCCGGCTGTCTCTCTCAACCTCCGTGATTCATTTCGCAGGACATGCCGTCGCCGACCTCGAAGCGCCGCGCCGCTCGGTTCTCCTATTCGCGGACGCTTCCGGCAATACGCTCCAGCCGCTTTCGCTCGGCGAATTATTCGATGCGCGCCCGAGCAGACCAGATCTCGTTGTGCTCTCCGCTTGCCGGACGCAGGACGGCCTCGGCGATGATCGCGAAGGAATGCTCGGACTCGCGGGAGCCTTCGTCGCCGCCGGTGTAGCAGAAGTGCTGGCGAGCCCCCTTGACGTCGACGACCGTGCGGCCGCATCGCTGATGATCGCGTTCCACCGCCATTACCAACACAGCGGCTCCGCCGCCACGGCATTTCGCGATGCCGTTCTGGACCTCATGCGAAACGGATCGAGCGAAGCGCGCTCCCCCGCGGCATGGGGACGGTTTTCCGTCATTGAAGGTTCCATTGAAGGAGCAACGTCATGAATTTCGAGCTCACCATCTCGGGTCTCTGTGTCATCGCGATGCAAGTGGAAGAAAAAGAGGGGATCCCGGAAGCTCCTCAGGCGGTCGACATCATCTGCCCAAGAGTTCCGAGTCATTGCGCGCGATTCAGCTATCTCCCGGGCGATGTCGTCCCGCAGCTCGAGGTGTCGATGGTTGTCGACAACACGGGACGGCGCATTGCGTCGCTGGATCTCACCGACGAAATCCTGCAGATCGCATTCGATCCGCCTCCAGGCATCTCCTTCTTTGTCCACGTGGGAGATCCCGATCTGAAGGTGCCGCCGCCTTCCGAGGTGATGAATTTCGTGCCGACGCTCGAGGAACTGGGATTCAACGACTTCACCATGCCGCCCGACGGCGAATTGCCCCAGGGCGCGGGCGCGCGAGTCTCGCTGCCGCCCGGCGAGATCTTTGCCGACGATATCGTGAATGACGCCGACACCGGCATGCCGCTATTGTGGAAGTTTCCGAAGAAAGAAGGGCTCACGCGTGCACTGGCGAATCATGTTGTGTATCGCGCCCTGAACGTCGGCGATCTCACAATCACGAAGCGCGACGGCAAGACGGTGTTCCAGGCATCCAGCAATGGAACCGTTCGGATGTCCCTCAGCAACGACGACTGCAACATGCCGCTCGACTACAACGACCCGGTCGATGCGCTCAGAGACCTCAAATACCTCGAGGTGCTCGCCGAGTCCGATGGACCGTTTGAGCCACCTGAAATCGACGACGGCGAACACACGGGGCGACCGATTTGTAATCAGGTAATTTTCGTGTACGAGGCTGGAGAAGGAACGAGCAAATGGGAACCTTCCAAATCGGAGAGGCAGCAATCGGGTTGACGCCCATCGGCGCCGGTGTGCGGACCGGCTGGCTTCCGGAGCCGAATGTCGATCAGGATTGGGATCTGACGCTCGACGAGGCACGCGACCTCGCCGCGTTTCAGGCCGCGGGATGGGAATTCCTCCCGGAGCTGGAAATCGATTGGGGCGCGGTTCGCGACAACAATGCCGCATCTGTCGAGGCAGGCCTGCTCATGCGGCATGCGTGGGGCGGCCTGGTGATCGTTCGCAATCATGTGCTCTTCCGACTCCCTCCCGAGATCCCGCTGCCGCCACTCGGTCCGAACGTAGGCAAACTCGAGCGCGTTCCATTCGCAAAGGACTTCGTCGACTTTCATTTCCGGTTGCCGGATCGCGACCTCGAGTCGAAGATCCATCAACAGATCGCGTTCATTCAAGCGCTCGACGGATCGACGGCGGCTGAACCGCTCGTTTCGTACCATGTCGTTCCACACGGTGTGGGCGTCAGCGCAAAGACGACCGGATTCAAGCAGTGGCATTGGGACACGATTGAATTGCGGACCGCTTGGAATACTTTCGGATTCAAAGGCAAAAACGTGCGAGTCGCGGTGATCGATCGCGGCTTTCACCCGAACGAGCCCGAGATCAGCCCGAACGTCACGGCGTATGTCGACGACACGGGCACGCACGTCCCCGGCCAAGCGATCCCACAGAGGAGGCATGGCACACTCTGCGCGGGACTCGTCAGCGCGCTCGACGACGGCAATGGCGTGCACGGCGCCGCACCTGCGAGCAGCAGACTCTTGATCGCAGTGCAGTCGGTCACGACGCAAAAGGGCGTGGCCGGCGCAATCGCACTCGCCATGAAGGGGCCGAACGGAAATGACGGCGCCCACGTCATCACCTGCAGCCTCGGCCCCACCGCGCGTCCGTGGGAGCTTTCAACGATCCTCCAGACGCGGATCGACGAAGCCGCAAGCGCGCGCGCCACGCTCGGCATTCCGATCTTCTGGGCCGATTTCAATGCGAACAAGCCGATTCCGTCGACGTCAGTCGAGAATTACGGTGGCATCGTGTGCGTCGGCCATACGGATCGCCTTGACGTCGCGGCACCCTGCGGAAATGGACCGGGACTCGATCTCATGGCCCCGGGAGTGGGAGTGGCGACGATCATCCGCAATGGAGCGAATGTCATGGTGGGCCTCTCGTATGGCGCGAGCGTCGCGGCACCCTCCGCCGCGGGCGTTGCAGCGTTGATTCTGTCGATGAGGCCTGGTCTCACCGCGCGGCAGGTCATCGAGGCGGTGCTGAAGGGCTGCGATCCCCCTCCGCAACCCGGTCAACCGAAGATCCGTATCGACGATGTCCGAGGATGGGGGCGCCTCAACGCGCTTCGCGCAATGCAAATCGCAAGTACTTTGTAGGCATCCCCCAAGCTCGGGACAGCGCGCGGAGCAGGGCTCAGATTTCCAGCGTGTCGGCAAAGGTGATGCGGTAGTCGAGCGGTTTGTCGGAGGTGCCGATGGGCACGACGGGCGCACCCGCTTGAGCGATTTCAACACGTAGGGCAGCGAGTGCGGAGGCGTTGCCTCCGCACTCCAAACGGTTTACGTGGAGCCCGGGCCGGAGATCAAAGTTCCACGTCCGCGAGCCCGCGCTCCATGTCGCCGAGGCGGAGTCGCATGTCCGCGAGGCCGGAATCCACGTCGCGGGGATCGTCTCCGGCGAACGAAAAAGCGAGCTGCACTCGATAACGTGGCCCGCTCCGATCATCGATTCGGCAACAGCCGTCCTGCTTCTTCTACCAGGAGTAGAGCACTACAGCCTGAATGAGTCCGGAAGGTGAACGCTTAGTTAGACCTCCGGCCTGTCACGCCGGAGGTCGAGCCCCGTTGAGGTGTCAGCGCAGTGGGTCATTCCAGATGTTCGATTTCAAATGGTGGGGTTCGATTGATCTGATCGAATCGCAGATGAGGCAGATGAACATCCGCTGGAGCAATGCTTGCGCGCGTGAACGATCAATGTGTGGAGCAAACCAGGGACCGTCCCGTAATCAACTGAGAGGAATCCAGCAGCTACCGAAGAGCCCCTCACCCTGACCCTCTCCCCGCGCGGCGGGGAGAGGGGAACTGGGGGAATTGGGAGAAACTTACTGCAGGGCCGGTACGAACGTTGGGTCCTGCGTGGTCTGGTCGATCACGGAGCCGTAGGCGGTGATGCGGCCTTCGCCGCTCAGGACGCGCACGGCGAGGCGGCCGTTGTAGACGTTGCCGAGGCCCATTTCGCGGATGATGCCGAACTGGCGGAATTCGTTGGGCTGCATGGTGAACGAGACCGTCGGTGTGACTTTCGAGTCGGGCAGGACGACCTGCACTTCGACGGTCACCGGTTTGCCGGAGACTTCGGTGATGCCGAGGTTCGTGCGGTAGCGGGTGGAGTCCTCGACCTGCAGAACGTGCAAGGTCTTGCCGCCGGCGCCGACCGCCTCGTCCGGTGTCACGGCGGAGATGAACTGGCCGTACGTTCCGTTGCCGGTCTGGTTGTACGTGCGGCCGGTGACGACGAGCGTGCCTAACGCCGAGGTCGCGACGTGAACCGCGCCGCCGAGGTTCTCCTTCTGGAACACCGAGCGCACGATGTCGTCGAGGGTGCGCACTTCGCCGGGCTGCAAGGTGATTTCCGAAGTGAGCGGCGCAACGCCGGGCGCGGTGTAGAACGAAAGCGTCGCGGTCTGCGATGCCAGTCCGGGATTGAAGACGCGCATGTCGGTGCGCCAGCTCGCCGAGGCGTTGGTGATGTCGGCGACGCCGGGCAGCACATACTTGAGCGACGCCGCGCCATTGAGCGGAACGCCGTGTACGAGCAGCGGATCGCTGGTGAGATTGTCGATGACCGACGCATATGCGGTGACCTTGCCGTCGCCGCTCGACACCGTCGCTTCGACGCGCGCGTCATTGGCGGTGATTCCCTGCAGCGCGAGCAGTCCATTGAGCTGCTGTTGCTGTCCGGCCTTGAGCTGCACCGGAACGGTCGCCAGCTTCGCGCCGGTGACGTTGTAGATCGACAGCAGCACATCCGCCGACGACTTCCCGCCCGCTTCGACGACGCCGACGTTCGTGCGATAGACCGCGGACTGCGCGACCTGCTGCAGCGAGAGCACGCTCTGCGCCGCGCCGGGCAGCGCCTTGCCGATGAACGAGCCGAACTTCAGCGCCGGGATGAACTGACCTAACGTGCCGTTGTCGCTCACGTTGTACGTACGGCTCGATGCGACCGCGGACATCGGCTTGCCGTCGGCCGCGCGGATCTCGAGCATGCCGTTCGCGCCGTCGCCTAACGGGCCGACGCCGAACCAGTTCTTGAGAATGTCGTCGAGCGCGGTCGTCGCACCCGCGTCGACGGTGATCGTCGTCTTCTTGACGCCGGACTCGCTGCCGCCCGCGGGCGTGAATGTCAGGTCGTACTTCGCTGAGCTGAAGCCGACGTTGGTCACGTGGATGTCGGACTGCCAGTGCGAGTTGATGCCGTCGAGATGACCGACGGCGGGAATGATCAGCGAATTAGCATCCGGTCCGGTCTTGCTCGCGACCGGCGAGACCGGCGTGACGAGGCTGATGGACACCGGCGTCGTGAACGTGCCGGTGCCGTGCGTCGTGAGTGCGCCATTCGATGGCGAGGTGACCGTGACGATCACGCTCGCGGTGAACGTGCCGTTCGGCAAGGTCTTCGGATCGGCGGTGACTTTGAGCGTAACGCCCTGCGGCGGCAGCGTCCCGTTAGGCGGAGTCACCGTGAGCCATGGACGATCGGTGGCCGCGGTGAAGAAGAGCGTCTGACCCGGCTCGCCGGGCACGAACACTTCGAACACGACTTGTTCCTCGCTGCCCGCGGGCACGTTCGTGTCGTGCTCGCGGTCATCGGGCGGCGGAACTTGCGTGATGACGACGCGCAGCGTCGGCGAGTTAGCCGATGCGACCGGCGAGCACGCGGTGAACGAGCGGACGCGATAGAACTTCGCGCGCGAGCCGTTGGGCACTTCGTGCTCGAACTGCACGAACAGTTGCTGCGTCGAGACCGTCGTCGCGTTCGTGAATTGCGAGTCGTCGGCTTGATCGACTTCGTAGCGCACCGCGCCCGGCACCGCATCCCACTCGACCTTGTACTTCTTGCGCGAGGTGACCTGCCCGATCACGCGCGCGTCCGGAACCGCGGGACGATTGCAGAGCGTGAACGACTCGGGTGGCGACTGCACGTCGCCGCAGTCCGGAACGTTCGCGACGACCCACCACATCACCGGGCCGTTGCCGTCGAGATTCGCGACGAGCGTCGTGGTCGTCGACGTTCCGACCAGAACGGCCGCGCCGTTGTTCACCTGCGCGAAGACGCTGTAGAGCGCCGCGTTCGCAACCGCGGTCCACTGGAACTCGATCGGCGAGCCGTGCTCTCCGCCGATCGGCTTGATGAGCGTGATCGAGCCGTTGCACATCGCCGACGTGGTGAAGGTGATGCACTCCGACGAATTCTGCGGACATTGTCCGGTGACCGCGGCGATGCGCAGCGAGTACTGCGTGCCGGGCAGGAGATTGCTGTACGCGTACGAGTTCGTGAAGGCGAAGGCTTCGAAATGCGCGCAGCCATCCTGATCGGTGCGGCCGAGGTAGACGGCGTAGGAGCCGGCGCCGGTGTCGTCCCACTGGATCAGACCCGACGTCGGAACGTTCGTCGCGCCGGAAGCCGGCGTGATCGAGCTCGGAGCGGCCGGACAGGAGAGCACGGTGATCGTCACCGTCGCGGCGTCGGTCGCGCCGGATGGATCTTTCGCGGTGTACGTGAACGTGTCGGTGCCGGTGAAGCCGGCGTTCGGCGAATACGTGCAATCGCTCAGACTGCAGGCCACCGTTCCGTTCGCGCCGTTGGTCGCGGAGAAGACGTGAAGGGTGTCGCCGTCGGGATCGTTGTCGTTGGCGAGGACGAACACCGTGACCGGCGTGTTCTGCTGCGTCGTGTCGCTGTCGTCGTTCGCGACCGGCGGATCGTTGACCGGCGTGATCGTGACGGTGACGGTGCCGGTCGCAGACGACGTGCCGTCGGTGGCGACGTACTTGAACGAATCGGTGCCGGTCTGATTCACGTTCGGCGTGTAGGTGCAGACGCCGGCGGTGGTGCAGCTCACCGAGCCCTTGCTGCCCTGGGTGTTGCTGCTGACCGTCAGCGTCGAGTCGGGATCGACGTCGTTCGTCAACACGTTGACCGAGTTAGGCGTCTCCTCGAGGGTGGTCAACGAATCGGGATTGGCGGCCGGCGGGTCGTTCGTCGCGCCGATGGAGACATTGACCGTGCCGGTGACGTTCGACGTGCCGTCGGTGACGGTGTACGTGAACGAGTCGGCGCCGGTCTGATTCGCATTCGGCGAATAGGTGCAGACGCCGCCCGGCGAGCAATTGACGCTGCCCTTCGTGCCGTTCGTGGAGCCGGTGACGGTGAGGCCGCCCGCGGGCGTGTCGACGTCGGTGTCATTGGTCAACACGTTGACCGAGCCCGGCGTCTCTTCGGCCGTAGACAGGTTGTCGGGATTCGCGACCGGCGGATCGTCGACCGGAGTGATGGTGACGTTGACCGTGCCGGTGACGTTGCTGGTGCCGTCGGTAACCGTGTAGGTGAAGGAGTCGCTGCCGGTCTGATTCAGGCTCGGCGAATACGTGCACGCGCCGGCGGTGGTGCAGTTGACCGTTCCCTTCGTGCCGTTCGTCGAGCCGATGACCTGCAGGCTCGCCGGCGCCGTGTCTACATCCGTGTCGTTCGTCAAGACGTTGACGGTGTTAGGCGTCTCTTCGGCCGTGCTCAACGTGTCGGCATTCGCCACCGGCGGATCGTCGAGCGGTGTGATCGTGACGTTCACCGTGCCGACGACCGGCGTCGTGCCGTCGCTCACCGTGTACGTGAACGTGTCCGCGCCGGTCTGATTGGTGTTCGGCGTGTACGTGCACGCGCCGGCGCTGGTGCAGTTGACGTTGCCCTTCGTGCCGTTCGTGAAGCCGGTCACGACCAGGTTCGCCGGCGGCGTGTCCACATCGGTGTCGTTCGTCAACACGTTGACGGTGTTCGGCGTCTCCTCGGCCGTGCTCAGTGTGTCCGCGTTCGCGACCGGTGGATCGTCGACCGCGGTGATGGTCACGTTGACCGTGCCGGTGACGTTCGACGTGCCGTCGGTGACGGTGTAGGTGAACGTGTCCGCGCCGGTCTGGTCGAGGTTCGGTGAATACGTGCATGCGCCTGCGGCGGTGCAGTTCACGCTTCCCTTCGTGCCGTTCGTCGAGCTGATGACGCTGAGACTCGCCGGCGGCGTGTCCACATCCGTGTCGTTCATCAAGACGTTGACGGTGTTAGGCGTGTCCTCCGGCGTGCCCAGCGTATCCGCATTCGCCACCGGCGGATCGTCGACGGCGACGATGGTCACGTTCACCGTGCCGGTCACCGACGTCGTTCCATCGAAGACGGTGTACGTGAACGTGTCCGCGCCGGTCTGATCGGTGAAGCCGGTATACGTGCAAGCGCCGCCGGTGGTGCAGTTGACGCTTCCCTTCGCGCCGTTCGTGGAGCCGGTCACGACAAGGTTGCCCGGAGGCGTGTCGACGTCCGTGTCGTTGGTCAACACATTGATCGTGTTAGGCGTTTCTTCCTGCGGATTCATCGTGTCCGCGTTCGCCACCGGTGGATCGTCGACCGCGGTGATGGTCACGTTGACCGTGCCGGTCACGTTGCTCGTGCCGTCGGTGACGGTGTACGTGAACGTGTCCGCGCCGGTCTGGTCGAGGTTCGGTGAATACGTGCA
>Ga0075428_100009193_pt1 | contig 10965 bp, 12 predicted proteins | sample RhiMetdeltSRZDD2_FD_75291 | JGI IMG/M metagenome (GOLD analysis project Ga0075428, IMG submission 75291) | Populus rhizosphere microbial communities from Tennessee, USA - Rhizosphere MetaG P. deltoides SRZDD2 | ecosystem: Host-associated > Plants > Roots > Rhizosphere > Soil | place: USA... | reverse complement strand
ACGTCGGCAAGAAAGCGCTTGTAGCGCTGGATCAGGGTGCCGCGAATGACGGGAGTGGGAAAGCGCATGGCCTGCGCTGATAGCACGGCGCAAGATCAGGCTGCAGGATGAAGTTTTGCTCCTCCCCTGCGCTCGAGGTGACGTGCACTCGCGGGTGCTCCCAAGTTTGCGGTTTTCGCAGAGGCTGGCCCGGGCCCTCGGTTGGCCTCGGCCAGAGACCCATTTGGCGCAAAGGGCGGCCCGCTGAAACGTACTTTTTTGTTACCCAGGGCCTTTCCCGTCGGGGTCCTTGGCCCGGGGCCTCAAAATGTGGCAGCCCGGCCGCACCGTGGTGGCAGGTCCTCGCCGACGGCCGGGGGCAAAACCGGCGATGGCCAAGGGGTTGGCGGGGCTCGGGCAGCCCCAAGGTGCCCCCTCCGACCAGCAGCCCCCCGGGCCCCCCTGCAAAGGCGCGCCGACGCGCCTGCCGCCCCGCAGGGGATCGAGGTCGCCAAACGGGGCGGGTCCCGCCGCGGCGGGCTTCGGCAAATCGCCTTTTCGACCGGGACGGCAGGAGCGCATCACGTTGGTTAGAACCGCGCGACACGCGCGTGTGGCAGTTCGATCCTGTTGACGGCATAGTATACTGCGGCGCGAGGGGCCGCCGGGTTTCGCTCCAAGGCGGGCAACGTGGAGCTTGATCCGCTCGAGGACGGCGGTTTTCGCGTGTAGGTAGCGTCGCAGTGCAAACGAGAATGACGATCGGTCCCGAGCATAATCTGCCCTTTGGCTGCTACGAGCCCACACCACTCCAGTCCTATCTCATCGCCATCGGGCGTAGGTTGCCGCGCAACTGGGCCGGGCGACGCATTGCGTCTCTAATCCGTTCCTTCTTGAAGCGCTATTCGGGCCGCCCCATCGACGTGATCCGGCTCGGCAGTCGGATGCGGCTATACCCGCGGAGCAACTCCAGCGAAAAGCGCCTGATGGCGACACCGCAGTTTTTCGACGCGGTCGAAATGGCCTTGCTCGAGACACGGCTTAGCACCGATTTCGTCTTTCTCGACGTCGGTGCCAACGCCGGAGCCTATACCCTATTTGTGGCCAACCGGGTTGGCCGCACCGGCCGGATCATCGCGGTCGAGCCCCATCCCACGGCGCTGGCGCGGCTTCACTGCAATCTGGCGCTCAATGGGATCGACTGGGCAAAGGTTGTGCCGGCAGCCCTTTCAGATCACAATGGCAGCGTGAGCTTGTTCATCAACGAGCGAAATATCGGCGGCTCTTCGATGCTTGCGGGCCGCAGGCCGGACTTGGCGACGCGGTCGATCGAAGTAGAATGTCGCAGTCTGGCAAGCCTGGTCCGCGAAGAGGGATTGTCTCGCATCGACGCCATTAAGCTGGACGTGGAAGGTGCGGAAGATCGCATCCTCGTTCCCTATCTCGCCCAGGCGCCGCGCCCTTTGTTGCCGCGTTTCTTGATCATCGAGGACAATCGCTCCGTCTGGAAGGCGGATTTGTTGAGCCTCCTTGAGCGCGCAGGGTACGTGACTGAAGCCGCACCCAACGCCAATCTTGTTCTCAGTCTGCAAAGTAAAAAACCGGCGACGGAAGCTCTCCATGGACCATGACCCGGCGGGCGCCCGCCGCACAATTGTCAGTGCCGCGCTGATCGTGATCGGCGATGAGATTTTGTCCGGTCGTACCAAGGACAAGAATATCGGCCACATCGCTGACCACCTCACCGCCATCGGCATCCAGCTCAAGGAAGTGCGCATTGTTCCCGACGAGGAAGCGGAGATCGTGGCCGCGGTCAATGCGCTGCGCACGCGCTATGACTATGTGTTTACGACCGGCGGCATCGGGCCCACCCACGACGATATCACCGCCGACGCGATAGCCAAGGCCTTTGGCGTTGGCATCGATGTCGACGAGCGGGCGCTGGCCCCCATGCGCGCCCATTTTGAGCGTCGCGGCGTGGAGCTGACGCCCGCCCGCATGCGCATGGCGCGCATCCCCTTTGGCGCCGTGCTGGTGGAGAACAGCGTCTCCATCGCGCCCGGGTTCATGCTAGGCAACGTCATCGTGATGGCGGGCATCCCCAATATCATGCAAGTCATGCTCGAGGCCGCCACCAAATTCCTCAAGACCGGCAAGAAGATGCTGTCGGCCGCCATGGACTTGCATCGGCCGGAGGGCGAGATCGCCGATCTGTTTGCCGCTTTGCAAAAGCGCTATCCCGACGTGCCGATGGGATCCTACCCGTTCCAACGCGACGGCAAGCCAGGCACCCAGTTGGTGCTGCGTTGCACCGATCCCGCGCGCCTGTCCGAGGCCGAAAACGAGCTCAAAATTCAGCTTGCAGCGCGGGGCTGGATCTAGCGTCCTGCCTCGAACGCGTCCTCGCTCGCCAGTCGCAATCGCAAGGCGCCGCGTTTCGGCTCGCGAGACAAAGGACGATCAGCCCACGTCCCCCTCGGCCACGGCGGCCAAGGGCGCATCGATGGTGCAAACGACGCCGCTGTCGGCATAGTCGATTTTCACCTCACCGTCGACCTGCACGGCCAGGGCACGTTCGATCATGAGCGAGCCGAAGCCTTTGCGTTCCGGTGCAGACACGGCGGGGCCCCCACGCTCCTGCCAGCGTAATCGAAAGCGATCGGCATCGATGCCCCACACGATCGTTACACGTCCGCCGGCAACGGACAGCGCACCGTACTTGATTGCATTGGTGCACAACTCATGGATGGCCATCGACAAGGCCACCGCACTCTTGGGCTGCACACTTGACCCGATGCTCCAGTTCGCGGAGCAGAAGGTCGCGCTGCTCTTCTGCCTTCTTGCGATCAGTTATGTCGCGAAACACGACGCCCAGACCGTCCCCCAAGGGGAACAACCCATAGGATAGGCAGCGCCCGGCAACGACCACCGAAGGTTTCGGATCGCACGGCCTTGCGGATCGCCATCGCCTGCAGGAAGAGCCGGCCGAGATCCCTTTCACGCGCCCCAGGAAACAGCTCCCAGAGGTTGCGCCCGAGCACCTAGGCCGGCGCGCGGCCAAAATGGTGCGCCGCCTCGCTGTTGAAACGGCGCACGCGCCAATCGCGATCAACCGCGCAAAAGCCTTCGCCGATCCTTCCAAAATAAGGCCGAGTTCGGTCTCTGAGTCCGTGGGCGGGCGGGGGAGTTTGGAAATGGTCACGCCGAACTCGTTGCGAAGCACACATTCATCGCTGGGTGGACAGCACGGCTCGGTCACGCCGGCACGGCGTGCCCGGGACGTTCAAGGGAAGGGCACTTAAGATAGCGCCGACGGCGACTATAGCAGCAGACTCCGGCAGCAACGACGACTGGGATTTCATTTTACGGTTCAAAGCGTTATGCCACACACCGTCGCCGCGCGGAACGGGCCACATCCGACGGAGCGTTCCCCTGGGGCTGTTGCCGATGGCGCCTAGGCAGCGTCCCCTCGCATCACCTTCTCGGCGCGATTGGGATAGATAACCGCCTCGGCATGGCGGTACATCAAGTCGATCTCGGAGTCGCTGCGGTAGAGCGGGCGCGTCCCCCGCATGGCGGCCAAATGCTCGGCCCCGATGTTGCGGCGGATTTCAGCCGTCAGCGAATTGAGCCGATGGTAGGCCTCCGAAATGGTCCGTCCCAGGGCCGTGATGCCATGGCCAAGGAGGACCACCACGTTGGTTTCCGCTATGAAGTCCTTGACCGGCCCAACGTCGGCCTCCACGTCCACATGCGCCGGCACGTAGTAGGGAGGCTTGCCCAAAATAAAGGGCATGTCGAGCGAGAGCACTTTGACCTCGCGAAAGGCGCCGGAGCTGAAAAAGGCAATGGTCGCATCGTCATGCACGTGGATGACCGCGCCAATATCGGGCCGCAGGCGCAAGATCTCGCGATTGAGGTTGTGGCCGATACTGGTCATGCGCGAGCCATAGAGCAGGCGGCTGGTTGGAATTTCGGTGATGACGATATTCTCCATGCCCATTTCTTCGAGCGAGATCTCGGCATGCTTGGTGTAGGCCACGCCGTGCGGGTGATCGGGATGCGTGGCCCGGATCGCCATATTGCCGAGGGTATTGTGGACATAGCCGCGACCCGCCACGAGACGGGCGTAGCGCAGGAATTGTTCACCAATCCGGGAATCGAAATGCACTGGGCTCGCCATGGGCTGCTCCTTGGCTAGGCTCGGCGACCGGCGCTTAGGCGGGCAAGGGCAGGTCGGTAAAGGCCGGCTGCCGAGGGGTGGCCGTCTCGAGAAGGCTGACAGCACGGACCCGTCAATGCAAGGGCTAGGCGCCGGACGCGGCGGGAAATCCCCTACGGCGGCCCGCGGCGACGGCGATGGCGGCGCTCGGAGGCGGCGGGCGGGCCCCGACCCCGTATCGCCCGCCGGCGCCCAGTTCAGACAAAACGTAGGGGGCCATTAGCTTCGGCGGGTGGCGTCGAAACGGTGGGTGTCCAGACCCAAGAGATCCCAGGTCTTGCGCATGTGCGGCGGCAGCGGGGCGGTCACGTCGATCATTGCCTGGCCGGCGACGGGGTGGGGGAGGACGAGCCGGCGGGCATGCAAGTGCAGCTTGGGCTCGATGCCGCTGTCGGCAAGCACCCGGTCGCCTTCGTATTTGCCGTCGCCGACGATGGGATGGCCGATCAGCGCCATATGGGCGCGCAGCTGATGCTGGCGGCCGGTGACGGGCTTCAACGACACCCACGCGACCTTGTGCGCGACACGATCGATAACGGAATAGTGCGTCGTGGCATGCATGGCCAGATCCTGCTCGCCAGGCTCGGCCTTGCGCACGCGATCGCCATCCGGACCAGCGGCCTTGACGAGCGCCGCCTCGACCTTGCCCTGGGCGGGCCGCGGCACTCCCTTCACGAGCGCCCAATAGGTCTTGGCCGCCGAGCGCGTCTGGAAGATGCGACCAAGTTTGGCCGCGGCGTGGCGATGCTTGGCAACCAACAACACCCCGGTGGTATCGCGGTCGAGCCGGTGCACGAGCCGAGGGCGATCGCCGAAACGATCGGCCATGCCGGTGAGCAAGCCGTCGATATGGCGTTTGGTGCCCGTACCGCCCTGCACGGCGATGCCGAACGGCTTATCGAGAACCAGGACGTGCTCGTCCTCGAATAAAATCAACCGCTCGATGAAATCCCGATCCGCCTTCGACAGCCCAGGCGGAGGGGTGAGCGATGGCCGACTGGCGCCGCTGCTGCGCACCACCGGCGGCACACGCACCTGCTGGCCGGCGGCAAGGCGCAAATTCGCCTGTGCGCGCCGGCTGTCGACGCGCACCTGTCCGGAGCGCAGCAGCTTTTGCAGATAACTGTAGCCGACCTCGGGGAAATGCACGCGGAACCAGCGGTCGAGACGCAAGCCGGCTTCATCGTCTTTGACCAGGATGGTTTCGACGGACCCACTCACGTGAAGAGCCCCCGCGTGAGCCACAACCCGGCATAGAGCGCCGCGATCGACAGCACGACCGAGCCAAGCAGGTAGAGGCCCGCGGCCAACCGGTCATGTTGCCCGACCAGGGTGGCGAAATCGAGTGCATAGGCCGAGAACGTCGTAAAGCCGCCCAAGATGCCGGTGGCGAGAAACGTGCGCAAATCGAGCGAGCCCTTGAACTTCAGCGCCAGCACTTCGACGACCACCCCCATCAGCAAGCAGCCCACGACGTTGACGCACAGGGTCGACCAGGGAAAGCCGCTGCCGAGCCAACGCCCGAAGCCGACGTTAATGACATGACGCGCCCCAGAACCCAGCGCACCACCGAGCATGGCCCAGAGCAGAAGTTTCATGGCTGGCGGTCGGTCAAGAGGGCGTCTCGGCCGGCTTCGCCAGGCGGCCGCCGATCATCCAGCCCAGCCACCATCCGATCAGCAGGGCTATGAAGTTGGCGGCCATGAACACCCCGTCCTCCAGGTTACCCACCTCGTCTGGGCTGCTGAAGGTGAATTGGTCGACCATCATGCTGGCCAGGCGTGGACTGAGGAAAATCGTGGCGAGCGCCGCCGCCACAACGGCGCACACCATAGCAATCAGATAGCGCATGCTTCCTCTCCGGGCGCTGCTCAAGCCTGAGCCCGAGCCTACCTCACCTCCCAGAACCAGACTTCCTTTGCCTGTGCGTAGTTGGAGTAGTAGCCGAGCCAGGAGAACCATTCCATCAGCCACTTGGTCGAGGAGCGATAGCCGTTCCAAACATCGATATGGTCACCTGTGGGCGTCGTCTCGCCGTGGCGCTTCCAGTAGTCCTGGATGTAGATAATTCCCGTGCGGCCGAAGATCTTAGGGTAGAAGTGCGAGGCCTCGGTGCCGACGATGCGCTCGACTTTTCCCACACCGGCGATCGACGCACCGGCGAGCCCGCGCGCCAGCTCCGCGGCACGGATATAGTGCATCTCCTCGGCGGCATGCACGTTGCAGGTGGGCTGGCGCAGCAACCCCGGAGAAACGCCCGCCAGCCTCAGGCAAACGCCCATGCGGATCGAACACTGGTTGCCGAACACCGGAAACCCCTGAGGGACGAACCGACCTTCCAGGTTGGTCAGACCTTGGGGGGCGACGCAGGGATATTGCGTGGAGTTGTTGGCGGGGTGCCGATACCACAGGTCCTTGAACGCAACCATCGTGATCTCCGCGCTCTCTAGAGCTGGGGTGGCGAGGCCTTCGCGAGTGGCTTTCAGGGGGACGACTATAGGCGATCGGAGCCGCCGCTGCCAAACGCGCCAAACCGACGGCGACCCCAAGCCTAGCGGCGCCGCACCCGCAGCTTCTGCCATTGCTCCAGGCGCTCTTTTAGCTCGGCCTCGAAGCCGCGGCCGCCGGGGGCATAGAAGCGCTGGTGCCCCATGCCGTCGGGGAAGTAGTCCTGGCCAGAGAATGCCTCCGGGCTATCGTGATCGTACTGATAGCCGGCGCCGTAGCCCTGCTGGTGCATGAGGCGGGTGGGCGCGTTCAAGATGTGCTTGGGCGGAGCCAGGCTGCCGTGCTGCTTGGCCGTTTCGATGGCGGCACCGAAGGCGACGTAGGCGGCGTTGGATTTGGGTGCCGTCGCCAGATAAATGACGGCCTGCGCCAGCGCCAGTTCGCCCTCGGGCGAACCCAAAAAATCGAATGCGTCCTTGGCCGCAAGCGCCTGGAGCACCGCCTGCGGATCGGCGAGGCCGATGTCCTCGATGGCCATGCGCACGAGGCGCCGGGCGATGAACAGGCGATCCTCGCCGGCATCGAGCATGCGCGCCAGCCAATAGAGCGAGGCGTCCGGGTCGGATCCGCGCACCGCCTTGTGCAGGGCGCTGATCAGGTTGTAGTGACCGTCTCGCGATTTGTCATAGAGCGGCGCCCGGCGCTGCAGCAGCTTGCTTAGACCCGCGCGATCGAGCCGGACCGCCCCCGGGGCGACGGAGCCGATGAGCTCCTCGGCCATGTTCAGGGCCGTGCGACCATCGCCGTCGGCCAAGGCCTTCAAGGTTTCGCGCGCCTGGCTGTCGAGCGGCAGCGGCCGGCCTGCTTCGGCCTCCGCCCGGCACAGCAGCTGTTCGAGTGCGGCGTCGTCGAGGCGATGAAAGACGAGAACCAGGGAGCGTGACAGCAAGGCACCGTTGAGCTCGAAGGAGGGGTTCTCGGTGGTCGCACCCACCAGCGTGATCGTGCCGTCCTCCATAATGGGCAGGAAGCTATCCTGCTGCGAGCGGTTGAAGCGGTGGATCTCATCGATGAAGAGCAGCGTACCCTCGCCCATCTCGCGTCGGTTGCGGGCGCGATCGAAAGCTTTGCGCAGATCCTGCACGCCGGAAAAGATGGCGGAGAGCTGCTCGAAGGCAAGCTTACTCTCGTGTGCAAGCAGGCGCGCAACGGTGGTCTTGCCGGAGCCGGGAGGACCCCAAAGGATCATGCTCTGCAAGCGGCCGCTGTGGAGCATGCGGCTCAAGGTCCCGTCCGGCCCGATCAGATGATCTTGGCCGACAACGGCACTGAGCCGCGTCGGACGCAACCGATCCGCCAAGGGGCGCGGGGCACCTTTTTCCAGACCTGCCGCTTCGAACAGATTTGCCACACCTCAGCCGGAGAGCTGGAGTTGCAGGAGCTGGTTGCCGCGCTTGACCACGAGTTGCCATAGGCGCGGCCGTTCTTTGAGCTGAGCTTCCAGGTCCCCGATGCTGTCGATTTTCTCGCGACCGACCTGGACGATGATGTCGCCGGTGCGGAAACCCAGCCGCGCCGATCGCGACGCCGGCTGCACCGATAGGATCACCACACCGTCCTCCTCCTCGAGGCCGAGCTCGGCCGCCATCCCGGGCAAGATATTGGCGACGCGCGCACCATCGAAAGGATGCGTCCCCGACAAGTTGCGCACATCGTCCCGATTGGCTTTAGGCGGGGCACGCACGGCGAGCGCGACCGTCATTTTGCGGCCCTTGCGCACCACATCCAGGCTGCATTTGTTGCCGATCCCTCGGGTCGTCAGCCGATAGTAGACGGCGCGAGGATCGGGGATTTCATAGCCGTCCACGGCCACGATCACGTCACCCGACTGCAGGCCGGCCTCCGCCGCCGCGCTATGCTCATAGACCTTTACCACCAGAGCCCCGGCGACGCGCTCGAGCGCCAGGGCCTCGCCGAGCTCGCGCGTTACCGCATCGAGCTTGGCCCCGAGCCAGGGACGCTCGAGCTTACGGCCGGAAATGGCGCTGTCGACGATCACCTTCACCAGATTGGATGGAATGGCAAAGCCGATGCCGTGCGATCCCCCCGACCGGGAAAATATCGCCGTATTGATGCCAAGCACGCGGCCGGCCATGTCCACCAATGCGCCGCCGGAATTGCCAGGGTTGATGGCCGCATCGGTTTGGATGAATACCTGAGCCTCCGACTGGGTGACCTCCGTGCGGCCTAGCGCCGAAATGATGCCGCTGGTGACCGTCTGGCCGACCCCGAAGGGGTTGCCGATCGCCAGCACCAGGTCCCCAACTTCGGCGCGGTCGGAATCCTCAAACTCGAGGTAGGGAAAGCGGCCCTCGGCGCCCTCGATCTTGAGCACGGCAAGGTCCGACTTTTCATCCTGCAGGACGACCTTGGCGTCGAATTCGCGCCGGTCCGCCAGGGCCACTTTGATCTCGGCCGTGCCGCCGACCTTTACCACGTGCGTGTTGGTGACGATGATGCCGTCGGGGTGCACGATTACGCCCGACCCCAGCGAGTTCTGGATGCGCTCCTGCGGCAAGCCGAAACGCTCACCGAACAGCCGACCGAACAGGGGATCCTGGGCGAATGGGGAGACGAAGGTCTGCACCCGGGCACGCACGTAGACATTGACGACCGCCGGGGCGGCCTTTTTGACGATTGGGGCAAAGGAATACTGCGCCGCTTCGCGCGCTGGCGGCGGCTCACGCCGCTGCGCACCCGCCGGCGGCGCGGGCAGGATGGCAACACCCATCAAACCCACGAGGACGGCCCGACGGGCGTTCGCCAAACCGCTCATAAGGCTTCCCTTTTCCTGCGTTGCGCCCGGACACATATAACGCACCGGTGCCGACCTTTGGAAGGTCGCTGCGGGGCACGACCGTGCCCCAAAGGCATGGTATAGCGCGATTCTTGGCCCCCGGCGGCGACCGCGGGCGAGGTCGGGACGTGCCCATGGCCTTGGCGCCTATGGTACGCGTTGCGGGCCGCGGGCCGGGCCCAGCCTTGGCGGGGCCCTATGCTGGCCACTTTTTTGGTCGCTAGCGGCCGCCGCCTGCCAGTGCGTCGACGCGATGCCCCTGGCCTCAGCCGCGAGCAGATCGGGACTTGATCAGGCGTTGGCCTGCTCGGCCTTCATGGCCTCGGAGCGTTCCTTGTCCTCCTTGCCCTTCACCAGTTCATCGCGATCGACCAGCTCGATGACGGCGACGGCAGCCGAATCCCCGTAGCGGTAACCGGCCTTGAGCACCCGCGTGTAGCCGCCGGCGCGATCCTTGTAGCGGGGCCCCAAGGTATCGAACAGCTTCTTGACCATGGCCTCATCGCGCATGCGCGAGGCGGCAAGGCGCCGGGAGTTGAGATCGCCCCGTTTGGCAAGAGTGATGTATTTGTCCATTACCCGCTTCAAGTCCTTCGCCTTGGCCAAGGTCGTGACGATCTGCTCGTGGCGGATCAAGGCGGCGGCCATATTGGAGAACATGGCCTGGCGGTGGCCGCTATCGCGGCTGAAGCGCCGCCCCAGCTTGCGGTGTCGCATTATCCAAGTCCTTTGCGTTGTTGGCAGCGAGGTTCTGTGGCCTCGCGTTATTCGAGCAAAACCGGTGACGCACGCCTTGATCGGCGCGCGCCGCCCATCTCCCTCAATACTGATCCTCGAAGCGCTTGGCCAGGTCCTCGATATTGTCGGGCGGCCAATTCGGCACCTCCATGCCGAGGTGCAGACCCATGCTGGCCAGCACCTCCTTGATCTCGTTGAGCGACTTGCGCCCGAAGTTTGGCGTGCGCAGCATCTCCGCCTCGGTCTTCTGGATGAGGTCGCCGATATAGACGATGTTGTCGTTCTTCAGGCAGTTGGCCGAGCGGACCGACAGTTCCAGCTCGTCCACCTTTTTGAGCAATGCCGCGTTGAAGGCGAGCTCGGGGTGCTTGGCGGCGTCCTCGATGGCCTTTTTGGGCTCCTCAAAGTTGATGAAGACCGCCAGCTGATCTTGCAGGATGCGCGCCGCCAACGCCACCGCGTCTTCTGCCGTGACCGACCCATCGGTCTCGACCGTCATTGTAAGTTTGTCGTAGTCGAGGATCTGGCCCTCGCGGGTATTCTCGACGCGGTAGGAGACCTTCTTGACCGGGCTGTAGAGGCTGTCGACCGGGATCAGGCCGATCGGGGCGTCGTCCGGGCGGTTGCGCTCGGCGGGAACGTAACCCTTGCCCATGCTTGCCGTGAACTCCATGCGGATTGCGGCGCCCTGGTCGAGGGTGCAGATCACGTGGTCGGGGTT
>Ga0075428_100009189_pt1 | contig 10966 bp, 13 predicted proteins | sample RhiMetdeltSRZDD2_FD_75291 | JGI IMG/M metagenome (GOLD analysis project Ga0075428, IMG submission 75291) | Populus rhizosphere microbial communities from Tennessee, USA - Rhizosphere MetaG P. deltoides SRZDD2 | ecosystem: Host-associated > Plants > Roots > Rhizosphere > Soil | place: USA... | reverse complement strand
CAGCAAGCGCAGCGATACATCCCCTTTTCGTGGTTATCCCAATATTTGCCGGTAAACGCGCGTTCGGTGCCCTTCTGACGGCAAACTTGAAACTGTTCGTCGGTAAGTTCCTTCTTCCATTCCTCATCGGACTTTTTGATCTTTTCCATGACTCGTTCCCCCTACTTAACTGGACTGTTCCAAGCATCAACGCTGCATGTTGATGAACTGCAACGGAATGGCTATCTGGCTGGCGCGCAACAACTGAATCACTTCCTGCAAATCGTCGATCTTCTTGCCAGTGACACGCACCTGGCTTTCTTGGATCGCCGACTGGACCTTGAGCTTTTTGTCCTTGATCAGCTTCACGATGTTGCGAGCGGTGTCCGAGTCGACGCCTTCTTTGATCGCGATGTCGCGCTGGATCATGCCGTGTGCCGCCGCCTCGCTCGGTTTCACGTCCAGGCACTTGCGGTCTACCTTCCGTTTGACCAGGTTTTCAATCAGCGAGTCCTGCACGGCGCGCAGTTTCATGTCGTCTTCCGTCGTCACGCGAATCTTTTTCTCCTTCTTGTCGATCGTGATTTCGGTCTTGGAATTGCGAAAGTCGTAACGCGATAGGATCGCTTTTTTGGTGATGTTGACCGCGTTGTCGACTTCTTGGAGATCGACCCGGTTGACGATGTCGAAAGATGGCATGACGCTTCCTTGCTAAGTGTTTCTTTTGGCGCTTTGGCGCCGCCGACGACCTTTCTTCGGTGCGCGCCGGCGGGAACCCTTCTTTCCACCTTTGCGCGCGCGTTTCGCACCATCGAGCAGGACGAAATCGAGAATATCACTGCGCGTGATGATGCCCACCAGGTTTTTGTTCTGCACCACCGGCAAAGAGCCGATTCGATGGCGGCGCAGCAAACCGACCGCCGTCGCCAGCGGAGTTTCCGGGCGCACGATGAAAATATCATGCGTCATCGCTTCTTCGACGGTGACCTTGGCGGCAAAGCGATCGATTTCCTCGCCTCGGTTGATCATCATGCTCGTCGGATAGGCATCGCGGATGTCGCGGTCGGTGACGATACCGACCAGATGATTGTTGTCGAGCACCGGTAGCTGATTCACGCGATGTTTTGCCATGAGCTGCCGGGCGATCGCGATGCTGTCGAAAGTCTCGACCGCGAGGACTTCTTCAGTCATCCAATCGGCGACACGCACAACCTTAGCGTTGTTTTTCTTCTCCGCCATCACTTTTGCTCCACGCTATAACCCTTCGTTTTCAACATCTCAATCACGCCGTCCTGCCCCACCAGATGCGCCCCCCCGACCACGAGCATCGCGCCGCTGCCGTTATGAATCAATTTTTCGATCTCCGGCAGCCAGCGGCGATTCCGCTCAACGATGATTTTTTGATAAACTTCAGGATACTCTTTCATGCCTGCCAGTAAGAGTTTTGCCAACAGGTCGACGTCCCCTTTCATCCAGGACCGCACGATCTCGTCGATGTTCTTATCCAGCAGGTCCAGTTCACGCACGGTTTCGCGCAGCATCTGTTCTTGGTCAGTTTTCGGCAATTGATCCAATAGACCGATTTGGAATTCGAGCGTCTCCAGTCCACGGGTCGCTTTGCCGTTGTTTTTTGCGCGTTGCGCGAGATAGCGATCGACTCCCGAGTTGGCGTCCAACCCCAGTGACTGCAGCTTGATCGCCACCAGGGTCAGCGCCACAAACCACGGCTTCATCGGGTTCATGATGCGCATGTCGACGCCCAACTCTTTGGCGCGTTGCGCGGCCAGTTGATAAGTGTCCGGAGCGACATTTTGCGCCAAGCTTGTGCCGTCCCGATAGACCGCCTTTTCCAGGGTTAGGCGCTGGGCCGCTTCGGCCGCTGTGCTGTTGAGATCGATTTCCAACACGATCACTTTACTCCCATCAAACGCTTCCAGGATGGCTTTATTCAAAGGATAGTTCTCTTTACGTAAATAATGAATCGAGCCCAAGAGAAAAATGCTGTTTTTGTCATCGCTGATTTTCCACAAGAGACTCTTGTCTTGACCCTCGGCGATCCGGCCAACGACGAGTGATACGAGCGCGAGCATAAAGGCCACTAACGGCCGCACGACGCGGCCGGCCGCGCCCTCGGGAAATTTTAATCTCTGTTTATGCATGCGGTAAGTCGGGCTCGTATCCGGCAGGTTGCTCGTATCAAGACAAACTGGTTGGAAATTTACCCTTTCTTGCGCGGATTGGCTAGAGTCGGGAAGGAATCACTCATCGAGCGCGTACGCGGACCCGGTTACAACGACCCGCGGCGCGCGGGAAAAAATCGGGGTGTTACCATTCGAGGCGAATACAGATCTCTTCGCCTCGTTCTTCAGCGGGCAAAACCGTCAGCGGCGCCGCGCCTTTAGGCAGCGTGCACTCGCCGGAATTGAGATCGTAACAATAGCTATGATTGTTGCAGCGAATCTTACCGCCATCGAGCAGCTGGCCGGCGGTTTTTAGATCGGCTTCTTCATGCGGGCATTGCCTGGAAAAGGCAAAGTATTTTCCCTCGACGAACGCCAAGAGCACCTGGCGTCCGCCGAGGTCGACTTCCTTCATGCCGCCGGAAGTTAATTCACCGGGGCGGGCAACCGGAATATAACTGACCCCCATCCGGTTACGCCGCGGCTTTCTGCTGCCGATAAAGCGGACCGCGAAGGACCTGCCCTGGCAGGTCGCCGGTCATCCGTCCCTCATCATTGATGACGGTGCCGTTAACGATCGTGTAGTGCATACCGACCGAGCGCTGGACCATTCGTTTGGTATTGGCTGGAAAATCGCTGGCCCACTCCGGCTCCTCGGCGTTAACCGTCTTGGGATCAAAGATCGCAATATCTGCCGCATAGCCGGAACGCAACAAGCCGCGGCCCTGGAGGCCGAAGATCGAAGCGGGATGGAAAGTTAATTTATGAACGGCCTGCTCGAGCGTCATCACCTGGCGCTCGCGCACCCACAAGCCGAGCAGAATCGTGCCGTAGCCGAAGTCGGCGCCAAACAACACGTGGGCACCGGCGTCCGAAGTGCCGATGAGAACATAGGGGCTGCGCAAGATCTCGCCCATCGCGTTCCAATCTCCGCCGTTGTTGGCGTTCCAAAAAATCGTCTCCAGGTCCTCTTCGAGCGCGAGATCGAGGAATGCATCCAATGGCGATTGGTTTCGCATCGCGGCTAATTCGGCGATGGTCTTGCCAACGTATTTTTGGTTTTCCGGCTTGAATGTTTTTTCGACCTTCGGAATGTCCCAGCGTTTATGAAAGTTGGTCGGCCGCGAATCGCTGAGCTCGGCCTGGAGTTTTCGCCGGGTGTCGGCATCGGCGAACGCTTGCTTGCGCACTTCCACCGGTAGGAACATCAAATTCTTCCAGGTCGGGAATTCGTCGAAGATTTGGCAATCCTTAAGCGTAAAATGCCGCACGAGCGGCACGGTATGCGATAAACCGTAAGCCTGATAGCCGGCTTTGAAGATCGGCTCGACCGCGTCCAGCTGTTCACGCCAGAGATTGGGCTCAGACCAGCGATGTTGCAGGCTTTGCCACAGAATCGGCCGCTGCGTGCGCTTGGCCAAATCGTGGTACCACTTGAAGTGCTCGATCTTGTTGCGGCCAAGAATGGTTTCGATCACGCCGGCATTGCGTTCGGCCAAGACGTCGCACAGGGCAAAAAATTCTTCGTCATCCGCCAAACGGCTGGCCACCGGCTTGCCGTCCTCGCGCATATGGCGGTCGTTGCGGTTCGTCGACATTCCCAGCGCGCCGCCTTCCATGGCTTCCAACACCAAGCCGCGCATCTTTTGCACTTCCGCTCCGGTGGCGCTGCGCTCGACGGCTTCTTCGCCCATCGCGTTATGACGCACGGCGATATGGCCGACTAGACCGCCGACATTGATCCCGACTTTGCCCTCGAAGTTATCGAGATACTCGCCATAGCTGTTCCAATTCCACTTCACTCCCTGCTCCAAAGCGATCCGCGGCATCGCTTCCACGCGCACGAAGCTCTTGACGATCGCATCTTCGATCCCCGCTCTACGCGGCGCCAACGAAAGACCGCAGTTGCCCATTACGACCGATGTAATCCCATGCTGCGGCTCACAGGTGCCGTAGGGATCCCATAGCATTTGCGCATCTAAGTGGGTGTGGTGATCGATAAAGCCCGGCGCGACCGCCAACCCCGCCGCGTCGATCGTCCTCGCGGCGCCGTCTTTCAGCCGACCGACTTCGGCAATTTTACCGTCCTTGACGCCGACATCGGCGACATAAGACGGCAGTCCGGAGCCGTCGACGACGCGACCGCCGCGAACTATCAGATCGTATGCCATAAGGACCTCCGTGAATCGTTAATGGCCTTTGGTGGCCAGTTACTTTTGGCGATAAGTAATTACTGCCTGCAACATACGCAATGACAAGGAAGCCGTCAACGTATCGGAGCCAATGATGGCGTGGACCGCGAGATCGCGCCACCAACACGGTTGCATCTGGAGTAAATAATTTACCCGGTCCAGTTGGTTGACTCCCCTTTCCTGCCAACTTAGTATGAGCGTCATCTTAGGAGGTTCTTGATGACCGACGTCACTGATATGAGAGGCTATATCGAGGTGTTGGAGGGGATGGGCGAACTGCGCCGCATCGATGGCGCGGACTTGAAAACTGAAGTGGGCGCGCTGACGGAGTTGGCCGCCGACAAAGAAGGGCCGGCGTTGCTCTTCAGCAATTTCAAAGATTATCCCGCGGGTTTCCGGGTGATTTCCAACGTATTTCGCACCTGCAAACGCACCGGCCCGGCGATGGGCATCAACGAAGAGAACGGCATCGACTACCTTTATGCCTGGCGCAAAAAACTCGCGGCTTATAAGCCCGTACCCGTCAATCAATTGGAAGGCGGCCCGGTGCTGGAAAACCAAATGGCGGGAAACGACGTCGATCTCTACAAGTTTCCCGTGCCGAACTGGCATGACTTGGACGGCGGTCCGTATATCGGCACCGGTTGCGGCATCATTACTAAAGATCCAGAAACGGGCGCGGTCAACATCGGCACCTATCGCGTCATGGTCCAAGACAAGAATCACGTTTCGGTCAAAATGAATATGGGCAAGCACGGCCGGCTCGCCTTCGAACGGGCGCGCGATGCCGGCAAGTCATTGCCTGTGGCAATCACTCTGTGCCAGGGTCCGGCGATTTTTCTTGCCGCGCAGATGCCCTTGCCGCCGGACGTGAATGAATTCGAGTTTGCCGGCTATCTGCAAGGCTCACCGGTGCCGGTCGTACGCGGCGCGGCGACCGGCTTGCCGATTCCGGCGAATGCGGAAATCGTCCTCGAAGGTGAGATCCTGCCGATGAAAGACGAAGAGATGCCAAAGGAAGGTCCGTTCGGCGAATGGCCGGGTTATTTTACCGAAGCAAACGTCGGCGAGACGCCGCTTATGGAAGTCAAGCGCGTGTATTACCGCAACGACCCAATCCTTCTCGGTGCGCCACCGCTCAAACCGCCATCAAGTTATCTGCCGATCCCGCTCGGCGCCGCGACGCTATGGGAACAGCTCGAAAAGGCCGGTATCCCTGAAGTCAAAGGCGTTTGGGGTTTTGTTTACGGCGGCCAGCCCGGCCCGTTTACTGTGGTTTCCATCAAGCAGCGTTACGCGGGTCACTCCAAGCAAGCCCTGCTGGTCGCGGCCGGCGCGCGCGCCGGCGCCTACGGCGGCAAGTTCGTAGTCGTGGTCGATGACGATATCGATATTACCAATCCCGCGGATGTCATCTGGGCGATCGCCACGCGTTGCCACGTGCGTGAGGATCTCGATATCGTCAAAGGCGTGTGGGCATCGGTGTGCGAGCCGGCATTGCCACCGGAAGAACGCTCGCCGCGCGGCTATACCACCGATCGCGTGCTGATTGACGCTTGCCGGCCGTTTAAATGGCTCGATCAATTCCCGGCGGTCAATGCCTTTACCAAGGAATACAAGCAGCAGATCGCCGACAAGTTTAAGATTTAACGATTGTTTTCGACAACGCCCGGCGAGTGATATGGTTTGACCCGCGGCAACGTCAAAACTGTATACCGTGGCCGCCAACGGCCGGAATCGGAGTCAATCTATGGGCACAATTGAAGCATTAAGTCTGGCGATGGGCACCGCTTGGACTTCAGGCATCAATCTTTACGCCACGGTGGCCGCGCTGGGCATCGCCAATCGGCTCGAGATGATCCAGTTGCCGCAAAACCTCGAAGTGCTGTCCCATCCCGGTGTGATCGCCATCGCCTGCATCATGTACTTCATCGAATTTTTCGCCGACAAAGTGCCCTACCTCGACACCGGCTGGGATGCCCTCCATACATTTATTCGCGTGCCCGCTGGCGCGATCTTGGCGGCGCGCTCGCTCGGTGACCTGAATCCGGCGTTGGAATTGATGGCCTTGCTAGCCGGTGGTTCGATCACACTCATCGCGCACGCCACCAAAGCGACGACGCGCCTGGCCATCAATGCCAGCCCGGAGCCGTTCAGCAACTGGGCCGCGAGCATTACCGAAGACTTGACCGTCTTCGGCAGTCTCTGGCTGATGTTCCATCACCCGATCGTCATGATCATCCTGGTGCTGGTTTTTCTCGCGCTGGTGGCATGGCTGGTGCCCAAGATTTACCGTTTAGCCAAGCGCGGTTTCCAAGCGCTGCGCAATAAAATGCGCGGCGTCAAACCCGATCAGCCCGCGCCAAACGGATCTTCGCCGCAGCCGACATAGCCTAATGGTCGAATCGAATCCCATGGAGCGCCCGCCGACGAACAAGCCGACCGGCGATCTACCGCCCACCCCGCTGACTCTCGACGGATCGTTCATCCTGCATCAGATGTTCCGCGTGCGCTGGACCGCCTGGCGCGCGCTCGGCTCGGAAAAAAAGCATGTTCTGACCGGCGCCGTAGCAACCTTCAGTGCCATGGAAGAAAACAAGCAAGAGCCCACCGGTCTATTTTCGCTGCTGGGCCACAAAGGCGATCTGATGATCGTCCATTTTCGTAAGACGCTCGATGAGATCAATCATGCCGAGTTGACCGTCGCCCGCACCGAGCTTAACGAGTATATCGAGCCCACGACTTCTTATCTCTCTGTAGTCGAGCTAGGACTCTACGAAGCTTCGGTAAAACTCTACGCCGAACTGACGGCGCAGGGACTTCACCACGGCACGGCGGAATGGAACAAAGCCATCGAAGCGGAGCTGGCCACGCAGCGCCAAGCCGCGGCGGCGCGCTTGTGGCCGGAGATTCCCCAGCGCCGCTATCTGTGCTTTTACCCGATGAACAAATTTCGCGGCGAGACCAAGAACTGGTACAGCGAGCCGATTCGCGAGCGGCAAAGAATGATGCGCGAGCACGGCATGATCGGCCGCCACTACGCCGGACGCGTGACCCAGATCATTTCCGGATCCATCGGCTTCGATGACTGGGAATGGGGCGTCGATCTTTTTGCCGACGATCCGTTGGTTTTTAAAAAGCTCATTTATGAAATGCGCTTCGACGAAGCCAGCGCCATTTACGGCCTGTTCGGCACTTTTTTTGTCGCGCTGCGTTTTCCTTCGGCGCATCTGGAAAGTTTGTTAGACGGCAGGACGCCGAGCTTTACTTAATACTCCTCGCAAATTGGTTTGCTCAGTTCGCTCATCGGCGATCCGTCGCGATGGAGGTCTCATGCGCTTGAAAGACAAAGTCACCGTCATCACCGGCGCCGCCCACGGCATCGGCAAAGCATACGCCCGGCGCTTCGCCGAAGAAGGCGCTCACGTTGTCGTTGCCGACATCGACGCCGGCGGTGGAGAAGCGACGGCTAAAGCGATCGCCGATAGCGGCGGCTCGGCGTGGGCGCGTCACACCGATGTGCGCAGCTTGCCGAACGTCGAAGGCTTGATGCGCGAGACCGTAAAAAAATATGGCCGTGTCGATGTGCTGCTCAACAACGCGGCGATTTACGTCACCGAGAAATTGTGGAAGGGCCCGGTGGAAGAACTGGCGCTGGAAGAATGGGATCGGGTCATCGAAGTCAACTTGAAAGGCGTATTCTTGTGCAGCAAGGCGGTGATCCCGATCATGAAACAGCAAAAGAGCGGCAAGATCATCAATATCGCCTCGGGCACTTTCTTTAGCGGCTCCGGCAACATGCCGCACTACACGACCGCCAAAGGCGGCGTGGTCGCGCTGACGCGCGTGATGGCGCGGCAGTTGGGCGAATGGGGCATCAACGTCAACTGCATGACGCCGGGCTCGACCATGAGCGAAGAATCGGTATCGGACGAAGTGCTAAAACGCCGCGAGGGCAGCGTCGACAAGCGCGCCTTTCGGCGCATTGAAACTCCCGCCGATATCGTCGGCACGGCGTTGTTCTTAGCGAGCTCCGATAGCGACTTCATTACCGGCCAACTGCTGGTTGTCGAAGGCGGCGGCGTGATGCATTGAACCGGTAGGAAACAGACCGGGCCATGCTTCGCACAGCTAGAATTTCACCGAGCCGTTTCATACCGGGTCCTAATTTATGCCGAGCATGGGTTCGTTGCGCGTGAACGCGATCTGCGCAAGCAAGCTGGAGAGCGCCCGCGTCATTCCGAAGAAATGCTGAGCGGTGAGTGTGAGATGGAATCAGGAAGCGCTTGGCGTCACGCCATAGACATGGCCACAGGCGTTGCAGAAAATTACGCTAAATGGCGCCAGGACGAATTGCTTGCCGCGCGCTGAGGCCGAGCCACCCTTGCGCGAGATGATATGATCGGTTCCCACGGCGGCACAGGAAGGACATTTTGGCTCCGGCTCGCTTTTTTGCTTGAAATCTTGCGTGAAGTGAAAACCGTGGGCCTTTCCATCGCCGGACTTTGCTTCGTTCGGCTCGGTTTGCTCTTCTTCTGCGACTTCCTCTTCCTCGGCTTCACCGGTATGCGTGACTTCATCGTAGGTAGCCCGCTTCTTGTTATCCGATAAGACCTCGTAGGCGTCCAAGACCTGTTTAAATTTACCGGCGGCTTCGTCGTCGCCGGGATTGCGGTCCGGGTGGTAACGAAACACCGCCTTGCGGTAAGCCCGCTTAACTTCCTCCGAGCTTGCCCCGCGTTTTAGACCGAGTAACGAATAGTAATCAGGCGTTGTGTCCAAGTTTTAAGGCCGCCGGGCAGAAGAAGGCTTCCTGCCGAGCAGTTTGTCCTTTGTCGAAAATCGTCGAAACCTAGCCGCGCGAACGTGATCGCCGGCCACCGGTGCCGGTCAATTTTCCTCGTTGCTTGTACATCGACACACACATGTCGTAGAGCGCCGATCCCACTCGGTCGTCGATCATTGTTTCACCGTCACGAGTGATATATTCGACTTTGAATATCGAGTCTTTGCCCGTAGCGGCGTTGTTCGTGATGCGAATCAGCTTGGCCTCATTTTTATCGAGATAGCCACCAATGCTGCGAAAAATTTGTACTTGATTGAGAAACTCTTTGGCCGGCGCGGCCGTGCCGCGCTTGGTTGCGCCCACTTGTTCGAGCTCGTCGAGATCTTTGAGCGTATAATGAATCGTCATCGGAGTCGGAGCCGGCGGCTCCTGGTAGCCGCAATCCACGACATATTCATGTTCATTCGGGCGAATATCGAATGTTTTTAGCCCGCGCAGCTCAAGATCCTGAGCAATACAACGCAGAGTCGTCGCATATTTAAGGCGAATCATTACAGAGACTTCCTCAATTGACGCGCGAGGGATCTAAAATCATTTCTAATGTTTTTGACCCAGCCGTAGCGCAAATGGTACGAACAGTAGCCAAAAAAATCAACAAAAAAAGGCAGCGGCCCAAGGCTGTAACCCAGCGGCGCTCGCCCTTTTTCACGATTTTAGCGCTGAGAGGAATTCGGCGGAAACTAGGGAGCTATTCAGGAAGCGAACTCAGGGCGTCCATGACCCCGATCATACTGTCGCGCGTGACCAGTTTGGCAAGGTCGTCTTCGCTCCAACCCTGCGTGCCTTTGGGACGGAGCGGCAAAACCAGATAACGGATGTCCGCTGTGCTGTCATGCACGCGCACTTCGACGTTGTCCGGCGGGTCGAAGCCAAACTCACGCATCACCCCGCGCGGATCGACCACTGCGCGTTGCCGGTAGTTGAAGCTTTTGTACCAGTCCGGCGGCCTGCCCAATATCGGCCGGGGATAACAGGAGCATAAAGTGCAAACCACCATGTGGCGCACCTTCTCAGTGTTTTCGAGAACGACGAATTCGTTGATCGCCGTGGCATCGATGCCGAGTTCCGCACAGGCGGCTTTAGGATCGGCAATGAAGCGCGCCTTGAAAGCCGGATCGACCCACGCGCGGGCGACGAGCTTGGCGCCGTTGGCCGGCGAGCGCGCTTCCTGATAGTCGATCTGGCATTGAATGTCCTTCTCAGTGATCACACCTTTTTCGATCAGCAGATCCCGAATCGCATAGATGCGCTTGGCATGGTCACTCAACTCGTGTTTCGGGTGCTCATGACCGTGGGCGTCGCTGGTTAAATCACTCACGCTGAAATTTCCTCATGCGACCGGTTCGAGCCAATGCTCGTAGATATCGACCAAGACCTTATCCTGTGTTTTTGCCGATTCGCCCCATACATCGACCTGATTGAAGGCGATCAGATAAAGGGTTTTTTTGGGCAGGCCATCACGGCCAAAGGCCAGCGATTCGGGATTTAAGAATTCCCCGTAAACACGCTCCACCCAACCCGTCTTGCCGCGAATATACCAGGGCGTTCGGATGTGGCCGGGACGGTCTTCAAATTTTACCTTGACTCGATCACCCGGCTTGAATTTGTCGACCGCTGCGGTCACGGCTCGCCCCACTTGGTTTCGAATTGCGCCAGCTTTCGATTGATTTCGTCCTCGGTAAGAATTTTCTTTTCGATCAGGATGGCTTCGATGCTGGCGATCCAACGCTCGTAATAAGTCATATCGCGATAAGCGGCGGAGTCCATTT
>Ga0075428_100009185_pt1 | contig 10966 bp, 9 predicted proteins | sample RhiMetdeltSRZDD2_FD_75291 | JGI IMG/M metagenome (GOLD analysis project Ga0075428, IMG submission 75291) | Populus rhizosphere microbial communities from Tennessee, USA - Rhizosphere MetaG P. deltoides SRZDD2 | ecosystem: Host-associated > Plants > Roots > Rhizosphere > Soil | place: USA... | reverse complement strand
ATAGCAACGCTTTAGCCTAGGGCTGTGGATCGAATCGGGACGGGATGGAGTCTGGCTGTCGCGACCGCCGCTGGGAACTCGTCACGATGCTGCCACAATGGACTGCGTGCGGTTGCTGCGATGGTCTCCTGCACAGCGGACTTTCCAAGCGGTTGAGCGTGTGCCATACTTTAAATCGTGGATCAGGGACGGGGGCTTCGCTTGGATTCCTGTGCAGGAAAGAGCTTGGCGCTTGAGGGGGGCGAGAGGTGGTTTCTCGCCCACACACTACCGAGGAGCGAGCGCAAAGCGGAAATGCACTTGGGTGCGCAGGGGTTTAGAACGTACCTACCGCAGATCAACAAGACGATTCGGCACGCCCGACAATTTAGAAATGTGCGCACGGCGCTTTTTCCGCGCTACATCTTCTTGATCTTAGATCTTTCTCGCGACCGCTGGCTGTCGGTGCGGAGTACGGTTGGTGTTTCGAGTCTATTCACGTGTGATGGTCGTCCGGTCCCAGTTCCGGTGGGAATTGTGGAAAGTCTCATCGAGCACTCCGACGGCAACCTGACGGGCTTGGATGTTGGGCTCACCAATGGGCAGTCGGTGCGGATTGTGTCCGGACCATTTGCTGATTTGGTCGGCACGCTCGTTCGCTTCGACGAGGCCGGCCGGACCCGTGTTTTGCTCGACATCATGGGGAGCGGGGTGCCTGTCGCGGTTCACCGAAGTGCACTTTCGCCCGCGGCCTGAAGGGCACGGGTCGCACGACTCTGCCGCACGTGAGCATAATCGCCGAACCATTAACGTCGAGGGGCAGGTGTGCTTTGCATGCAACAGTGTCCCAAATTCGCGGACAACGTTTCTGAATGTCCTTGATTTCTTCACACTACTTGGCATCTTGGCGATAGGTCAGATTGGGAGGGGCAGATGCGATCCGTAGTTGCCGTCGTTAGCGCCGTCGCCATGCTGGCGGCTCAAATACCGCCAGGGTTTGCGCAGAATACGGTTCCGGTGCAGCGTGCGATGTACAATCCCGCGCTGGATCCGACCGTCTCCGTCAATCAGGCAATCGTCGATGCTTTCAATGCCTTCCCGAAAGGGGGCGATCCGCTGAGCAAGCGGATTGCGGACATCATTGTAAAGAATCCCAGGCTCGGAGCGGGCTTGGTCAAGTATGTCCAAACAGCACCGGGCTTGACTAAGGATCAAAAGCTGGCCGCGGAACGTGGTCTTGCAGAGGCGTTGACTCGCCTCGGAGTTAAGGCCGCGGATATGCCGGTGAAGGCTCCTCCTCCAGTGGCGGAAGTCTATGACTATACCTGGATACTGGGGCTGCTTGCGATACTCGGGATCATCTGTTTGGCTCTCTGCCAGAAACCGCCCAGTGAATGCAATGTCATTACCCCGGGCGGTCCCTGTGTGTAACCGCAGGCATTGGTGATCTGCCATCTGAGCAGAAGGGGTGATGTGGCCTGCCATCGCCGATGACGGGTTCGGCGCTGCGATTTTGGGCTCGGGAATCTCATCGCGCGTCGGGGCCTTTGCACCCGGCGCGCGTCAGTTTGTATTGTAACCAATTCTCACAACCTCAGCCCCACACATTGCCCCAGCCGCGACGGTCAGCATCTCGATCCCTTCGAGAATGCTGGCGGAGGGCGAAATTGCGCAGTATCCGCTCGGCTTTCCCCTGCATCATCGAGCTCCCGGACCTGTCGAAGCGCTCGGCGGATCGAAGAGTGAAGGGGCTTCGACAGCCGCTCTATCACGCTGCTGCGGGCCCTTGTGAATCTGGCTACCGCTGGATCGGCGTGTGAGCACCGAAGGTCCGATGGATGGACCTTGCTCAGCGAGCCTTGGCGCCATCGAAGATGAACAGCCGACAGACCTTCGGATCAAGCCCGCGCTCGATCAGGTTGTCGATCAGCGCCTGCACGACAATAGCATTCCCGGTCGCCCCTTCGACCACGCCGAGCCGGTGTTTGTGGCCGTCGGCGTCGATTGCGAGGGCGGCGACCAGCACCAGGTCGTTTTCGACCTGCAGGCCGTCGATCTGGCTCACCACCAGGTCCAGCTTGGACAGGTCAGACGCCTCTCAGCCAGCCACTCGGCCCGACTGCGCCACAAACCGGCGCGAGGCCGCCGATTTCGAGGTGCGCCCCTTGCGCGTCGAGACGTCATCGCCCAGCGGCCAAGCCAGTCCTCGAACAGCGGCCGGGACACTCAGGCGCGAGGTGTTGCGTATTGGGGAGCATTCCCATTCACGAGTGTGACAATTCTGTCACTTCACTTCCCGCATTTTGCCCTGATCATTTGCTAAGGAAATCTCCGCTAAGGAAATCTTAATGAGGGGGTCGGCCTGCCAAGGTTTAGCCGAAAAGGTACGCGATTAGGACGGGGAGGATCGGGTCGTTGGGGATCGCATTTTGCCACTGAAATCGAACACGCGATACCTGCCTACCGTTGGCGGGGCATCAAGGCTGCGTCGGACCGGGATACCACGCTGAGGCGGCGTAAACAGGACCGTGCGGGCGCGACGGGTGAAGGTCCTTCACCCGAACGGCGGTAGCTTGAGCAAATGCGCGCTTCCCACTTCGCCCAGATGAGAACTGAGCCGCGCGCGGCCGGTCGAATATTAAACCTGCCGGCGCTTGGGCTCCTTGTGGTGTTCGCCGTCGCCGCATACGGCGGTGCCAACATCATCGCCTTCGAACGACTACCAGGCTGGGTACGCAGTGCAGCTTGGCAGCCTGTTGACAGTTTATTGGGGCCTATTTTGACATGGAAAAACACGACTGGTGTGGCGGCGCGGGCGCGAACCCTCGTGCGCGACATCGTTTTGGTTAGGACTCCAGGTTACACCGCAGCGATCGAGAATGCTTTAGATGAAGTCGTTAGGGCTTCACCAGCGTCGGTTATCGCATGGCAGGCGCGTGCCGCGCATCAGCTAGCTCGCGGCGCTCCGATGGAACGTGTCGTTCCCGGGTTCCGCATGTCGGTTCTGACGGGATCCCACGAGGGATACTATATGACGCTGCGAGTGACGTTCGGGCTCGAGTACTGGAGTGAGCTGCCGGAGGTCGACCGACGCACGGTGATTCGGGACCTTGTTGGGTCTGCGACGGAATTCGGGCCCGACAGGTATCGCGATATCGTTGCAAAGAAATCCCAGGCTGAGCGTGATGAGATCCGTGCCGCAGTCATGGCTTCCGGACGCGGTAGCAAAGCGCTGTTGCAAGCACTCGGCATATAATGGCGGCGACCGGACACTTCGGAGCGACGTGGGGCGATCCCGAGAGCCGACAGGGCCGACGAGCCTTTGCCATCACAACTGAAGGGGTCTTCCTAGCTCTCTTCGTCTGCGGATTGGCCTGGGTACCATTTTGGTTCGGTAGCAACACCCTGATCGCGTGGGGAATCAATGCCGTCGTGTTTCCTGGCCTGGCGGCACTCTATGAGCTTTCTCTTGTGGTGCGTGGCCTCCCGCATCCGGTGCCGATTCGACGGATCGGCCTTTCAGCGGTTATGTTGGCGGTGGTGGTTCTGTGGGTGCTCGTCCAAAATGCAACTTGGACGCCTGCCGGATGGCAGCACCCGATTTGGCAGCTGGCAGCCGATGCGCTTGGTCAAGAAATTGCCGGGAGTATCAGCGTTGATCGTGATCTGACCTCGCTTGCTCTCCTCAGACTGATGACGGCTGCAAGCGCTTTCTGGTTGGCTCTGCAGCTCAGCCATCACGCCGCGCGGGCTCGATTGCTGCTCTGGTCCGTGGTCGGGATTTGCGCATCTTATGCGGCTGCTGGCATCTTTGCTCTGGGCTTCATGCCCAATGGCCGGCTATTTGCGGAAGTCACTGCGATAGCTGGACCATCCAAATTTGTGACCTCGACTTTCGTTAATCAGAATCACTATTCGACCTTTGCAGGGATCGGTTTGATCGCTGGTGTAGCGGGCCTCTTGCGGCTCTATCGCCAGGAGTTGGGGCGCAGCGGGCGGCTATGGCGGCTTAAGATTGCCACTCTGATCAACACGACCGGGAGCAAAGCCGCTCTGCCGCTTGCATTCGCCGCCGTGATCATGACCGGCCTCCTGCTTAGCGGATCCCGCGGTGGGATCATCGCAACCGCCCTTGGTTTCTTCGCCCTTTTCGCTCTTAACGTCCACAAGAAAGCAGGGGGCTCGCTCCGAAACGAAGCATTGGTCCTTTTGTTTGGGGCGCTAGGGGTAGCCGCCGCATTTGTGTTTCTCAGCGACCTGTTGGTCGAACGACTTAGGGAGAGTGGGCTTCATGATACGGGCCGCCCGGTGGTGTGGATGTTGACGATCAGGTCGATCCTGAGTGCGCCGCTACTGGGTTTCGGATATGGCACTTTTTCGGCGGTGTTCCCCATGTTCCGCGACGATTCGGTCAGCGTCTGGGGAATTTGGGACAAGGCGCACAATACTTACCTCGAGATCTTTCAAGGGCTTGGACTGCTATTCGGCGCGATGTTGATCGCGTGCGTGGCCGTTCTCGTTTGGGAGTGTGTAAAGGGGGCGAGGACACGCCAGCGCCGCACAACGATACCGGTGATCGCGGCAAGTGTCTCATTGCTCGTGGGGACGCATGCTCTCGTCGACTTCAGCCTGCAAATACAGGCCGTGACACTGACCTATATGGCTGTTCTGGGAGCTGGGGTCGCACAGGCATGCGACCCAGCGCTCATTGACGACGTTCCGGTCGCTAATTCGACCAACGATACTGCCCGATGGAGGATCTGAGCGATGAACGCTGGATTTAGGATGCCCGCCAGAATCGACGTTGAGCCGCAGGACCGCAAGTTTGATCCGCGCCAATATATCAATTTCATCTGGCGCCATTGGATGTTCATCGGCGTGTGTACCGCGCTCGCGCTCGTGCTCGCCACGATCTATCTTGTGCGGGCAATTCCTCTCTATACTGCTTCCACTCTAGTATTGCTCGAGCAACCGCAGAAGGCTCCTGGTCTCGAGTCCGTCCTCAACGAGGGTCGCATCGACTCGTTCTCGTATATGGAGAATCAGATGGCGATCGTGCGCTCCGACTCTCTTCTCCGGAGGGTTGTCATCAAGGAGCGGCTGGCGTCGTCGAACACAATGTCGCAAGACTTGACCAAAGACGATCCGACCTCGCCCGAAGCGCAAGCGATTATGAGTGGAGTAAGTCGCCTGCGGGGATCGTTGATGGTTTCGCGGGCCGGACAGGCGCAAGTGCTCAATATCTCCATTACTTGGGACGACCCAGTACGCGCCGCGCAGCTCGCCAACGCGGTAGCCGATGCCTATGTGGTCGATCAACTCGACGCGCGATTTGACTCAGCCAAACGGGCTTCAGGCTGGCTGAGCGACCGCCTGGTCGATCTGCGCCAGCAGCTGCAGGCTTCGGAGGAAGCTGTGGCGAAGTTTCGCAACGAGCACGGGCTTATGCGCAGCGGCCCGACCGTCGCTCTCAATGACCAGCAGCTTTCGGAGTTAAACAGCAAACTGATTGCAGCGCGCGCCGATGCAGCCGAGAAGAAGACGCGCGTAGATTTTCTTGCCGATGTGACCGCGGGTAAGAAGTCGCTGGACTCTCTGCCGGACTCTTTTCAATCGGCATCGAGCGTCATGGGGCCCTTGCGCGCGAAGCTTGTGGACGCATCGCAGCGTACGGCCGATCTGTTGGCGCGCTACAATAGCCGCCATCCTGCAGTAGTGAACGTGGAGGCGGAGAAGCGGGACATCGAGCGGGGTATTGCCACCGAAACACAGCGCCTAGCACAGACTGTCAGGAACGAATATTCGCTGGCGAAGGCCCGCCTGGATGCGACCGAACAGGCTATGCGTGAGGCGACCGGACAAGGCGGGCTAGATAATGAAAATGCCGTGCGACTGCGTGAACTGGAACGAACGGCTGTGGTGAACAAGAGCCTGTTCGAGGACTTTCTGCAGAAGGCCAAGATCACGGAGGAGCAATCGACATTTCGGGCGCGCGACGCCCGCGTCATCATGCCAGCTCGACTTGGGGGTCAGACCTTTCCTAACAAGAATCGTATGATCATGATGGCTTTGTTCATCGGGTTCGGGCTGGGCGTCGGCGGCGCGTTCGTAATGGAAATGCTTAAGGCGGGCTTCACGACTCCTCGTGAGGTCGAGGATACGTTGGGGATCCCCGTGCTTGCTTCGGTCCAAAAGATGGAAGCGACCAAGCTCGTCAAGGACAAGAAATCCTTTCCACTGCCATACTATCAAATTCACCATCCGCTCTCGCCCTTCAGCGAGTCGATACGCACATTGCGAAGCGGCATCCACATGTCGGATGTCGACCGGCCGCCCAAAGTCATTCACGTCACCTCCTCATGTCCCGGGGAAGGCAAGACAACCATCGCCATCAGCCTTGCGATTTCAGCGGCAACTTCGAATCTGAAAGTGGCCTTGATCGACGCAGACCTTCGTCATCCGTCGGCGTCGCGTTTTTTCAGGCTTGAGAAGGACAAGGGGCTCGTCGATCTGCTGCTTGGCGGAACCGGCCCCGAGGCATCGATGTTCCAGACCGACGGCAAGTTGACAGTCATCCCAGCGGGCAGCAAGACCCTGAACCCGACTGATATTCTTGCCTCGGAACGCATGAAGGTGCTGGTTTCCCGCCTTAAGGAGAAGTTCGATTACGTGGTAATTGACACGCCGCCAGTTGGTCCAGTCATTGACCCCACGATCGTAGCGGGACTGGCGGACAAGACCATTTTTGTCGTCCAATGGGGCGCTACACCGCGCGAGCTGGTCCAAAATTCCATCCGACAATTATCGAATAACAATCGTGTTGCAGGCGTCGTTCTCAACAGCGTGATCCAAGATCGCGCCATGAAGTATGGGGGCGAGTACTATTACGGGAAGAGCTACGCAAAATACTATTCCGAATCATAGCGCCACCAGCTGGTGAACCGTGGTGCTGTGCCCGCTCGCCAGTCCAGGGCTCGATGAATATTCATAACCCAACATCCATCTGGCAAGATGCGGTGCTGCATGGGCAGCTCGTCGGTCGCAAGGGACGTCGTGCCCCTGGCTCTGCGAAATACATGCTGTTCGGCATCTTCGGGACCATCGTTGCGATTGCGAATCCCATTCTGCTTGCGCTGTCAGGTATAGGCATGTCCGCGCAGGATTTGGACAGTGCGCTCAATGCAGCATTAGCCTCGCTTCTCGCAATCATCTGTAGCTTTGTGGTCATTCGTCGCCTGCTAAGCTTTCCGTTGCTGCAAACATACGGCTATGTTGCCCTGACCTTTGTCAGCAGCTTCGCGATTGTGGCGGTCGGCCTCAAGTTCTTTCGGATTGATTTCTCGAGCCCCCAGTTTTTCCTGGCGATGGCTCTGATCATCGGTTTGGTTGAGCTGTTTTTCTATACCAATCGACAATGGGCGCCTGTGCACATCGCCGTAGTCCCGGGTACGGCGAATTTGGCCGAGCTTCCAGTCCTGCTGGCCGGCTCGATCCGATTCACGGTGCTGAACTCGATTCCGAGCGCTGATTTCCAGTACAGCGGCGTTATTGCCGACCTCAACTCGGATCTGGAGCCGAGGTGGGAGCGATTTATCGCTTTAGCAGCCCTGCGAGGGATTCCTGTCTACCACGTCAAACAGTTCAACGAATCGATCACCGGACGGGTTGCGGTCGATCACTTGAGGGAGAATACGCTCGGCGCAGTCGTTCCATCACTCATCTATCCGCAGTTTAAACGTGCCTTCGATATTCTGGTAGCTCTGCTTTCTCTGCCCTTGATTGCTCCGATACTCGCGACGTGTGCGATGCTCATCAAGTTCGAAACTCCTGGGCCGGTTTTTTATCGTCAACATCGTGCTGGTTATGGTGGCCGGCCGTTCAATATTTTCAAGATGCGAACCATGACGCATGATCATGGTGGAAAGGATTACACGCTCGAAGGCGACCAGCGGGTCACTCGGGTAGGGCGCTTCATGCGTCGGTATCATCTCGACGAGCTGCCGCAGATCATTAATATACTGCGCGGCGAGATGAGCTGGATCGGCCCGCGTCCGGAGGCGATGTCGCTCGCGCAGTGGTATGAGCGTGAAGTGCCATTCTATATCTATCGGCACATCGTCCAGCCTGGTATCACCGGATGGGCGCAGGTGCACCAGGGCAATGTGGCCGAGGTTGATGCCGCGCGGGAGAAACTCGAATACGATTTTTACTACATCAAACACTTTTCGATCTGGCTAGATGCGGTCATCGTCCTCAAGACCTTGCGCGCGAGCGTCACGGGCTTCGGGTCGCGTTGATCGCACGAGTTGGATTTGCACAGGGCCGAACCCGCGCACATTCCGAACGTTGACGGGTCACGGCGATACCGCGCGCGCCCCAAATCTCAAAAACCATCCCATAAGTCTGGTCAGTGAAGGTAACCTCTAAGGAGGGTTCCATGCACTACGATCGAGCCGGAAAAACTGCCCTGGTATGCGGGGCGGGCGGGTTCATCGGCCATCACCTGGTGAGGCGCTTGAAGCGGGAGGGCTTTTGGGTCCGCGGTAGCGATCTCAAATTCCCTCGGTTTAGCGCGACCGAGGCTGATGACTTTGTGGTTGGCGATCTTCGCGATCCCTATTTTGTAAGGCAGGTGATTGATCGACGTTTTGACGAAATTTATCAGCTTGCTGCCGATATGGGGGGTGCCGGTTACATCTTCACCGGCGAGCACGATGCGGATGTGATGCACAATTCAGCAACGATCAACCTCAATATTCTCAACGCCGCTCACCAGCGCAACAATAAGCGGCTCTTCTACTCGTCGTCGGCCTGTATGTATCCCGAGTACAACCAGCTCGATCCCGACAACCCGAATTGTGCCGAGGCGAGCGCCTATCCTGCTGCTCCCGACAGCGAATACGGGTGGGAAAAGCTTTTCAGCGAGCGGCTTTATCTGGCGTACGCCAGAAACTACGGGGTCGAGGTGCGCATCGCGCGATATCACAACATTTTCGGGCCGGAAGGGAGCTGGAACGACGGCAGGGAGAAGGCGCCGGCGGCGATTTGTCGTAAGGTGGCGATGGCGCACGATGGAGGTGAAGTTGAGATCTGGGGCGACGGCAAGCAGACGCGTTCATTCCTCTATATTGAAGAATGCCTGGAGGGGACATTGCGGCTGATGCGGTCCAATTTCAAGGGACCGGTCAATATAGGTTCTGACGAGATGGTGACCATCGACCGGCTCGTCGACATTGTCGCGGGCATCGCGGGCAAATCAGTTCACAAGCGTCACATCGATGGTCCGACGGGTGTTCGAGGTCGCAAGTCCGACAATTGCTTGATTCGCGAGAAGCTTGGATGGTCGCCGTCGACCGCGCTGGTCGACGGGCTGCGCCCGACTTATGAATGGATCCGCGCGCAGGTGATGCGCAATGCTCGCTCGGGGGAGCACGTCGCTCAGCACAGCCGCAGTCTCGAAAGCGGCGGGCGGGAGTCGTGCCCGAAGATTGCTCAAGTTGCTTGATGCCATCCGAAATGACGGGATCAGAGCGACGCAGGTGAACAGGAGACTTGTCTACTTTTGCGACTGGCTACCGCCGGACTTCGGCGCAGTGGGCCAGTATGCGATGCTGTTTGCGCGGCAATGGGCGAAGGAAGGTTGGTCGGTTACGCTCGTCGGATTGACGAGTCGCGAATCTGGTCGCGAAGCGGCCGAAGCCATCGGGAAGGGCGCGCTTGAAATCATCCGGGTACGTCGCCCCACATACGCAAAACAAAATTTGGCGAAGCGCCTAATTTGGACGATCGTTTCGAATCTGCTGCTCGTGAGGGCGGCACTTGGCGCCATACGAAGGGCGGATGCGGTATTGTTCACCGGCAGCCCGCCGCTGCTGCTGCACTTTGTTGCGCCGCTGAACCTGATCATCCGGGCGCAACTCATATACCGCATCACCGATTTTCACCCAGAGTGTCTCATCGCTGAGCGCGGTCGGACCGATGTTCTTTTGAGCCTGCTGCTTCGGCTCACGCGGTTCTGGCGCCGGCGCGTGCACATTTTCGAGGTGTTGGGTTTGGACCAGGCTCGCCGGCTTACGGAAATGGGCATACAAGCCGAACGGCTTTGCCTCAAACCCGATCCGTCGCCGGTCGTGTTCTCGCCGTTCCTTCGTCCGCTGCCGCTGCCCGATGGCTTGGGCGGCGGATCCGGCGTCATCTTGTATTCTGGGAACTGGGGGATAGCTCACGACGAGAATACCTTTATCGAAGCTTACTCGGAATACATCCGACAATCGCCCGACGGCCTGCGGTTTTGGCTCAATGCGGTAGGGTCCAAAGCCGACCACGTCGAGGACGAGTTGCGCCGCCGCGGCATTACCGTATTCCGCTCTAAGACGGTGGCGCTTGAACAATTGCCGCGGCTGCTGCTCGCGGCGGATGTCCATCTGATCACGTTGAAGGATGCGTTTGTCGGCTATGTGCTTCCTTCGAAAGTGCACGCGTGCATTGAGTCCGGAAAGAGGATCATTTTCGTCGGCAGCGAGGAATCGGACGTGCACTTGCTGGCTAACCGCGCGCTGTCAGTCTCGCACTATCGACGAGTGAACGTTGGCGACGCGCAGGGGATGCTGAAGATCCTTCACGGCATGGAAGAGGCGATTGTCGCTGAACGTCGTGGTATGCTGGCGGCACGGACAACGGCGCCGCCAGCCGGGACCGAGTTCGCGGCTCGTGCGGTGTATTGAGACCTGCCTAGCTGACATGCTCAATCGTTGCAGCTGCAATGCGCCCGTGAAGGCCAGGTACTGCTCGATGTGCGGTGGTGACTCGAAATGTGCGGAATAGTGGGGGCTTTCAGCTTCGATCCTGATGCTCGCGTCCCGGACGCGAGCATCATCGCCCGTCTGAACGAGGTGCAGCGGCGCCGCGGTCCGGATGGACAGGGCCTTTGGTCGTCCAGCGACAAGGCGGTGTCGTTTGGCCATCGGCGCCTTGCCATCATCGATAC
>Ga0075428_100009184_pt1 | contig 10967 bp, 4 predicted proteins | sample RhiMetdeltSRZDD2_FD_75291 | JGI IMG/M metagenome (GOLD analysis project Ga0075428, IMG submission 75291) | Populus rhizosphere microbial communities from Tennessee, USA - Rhizosphere MetaG P. deltoides SRZDD2 | ecosystem: Host-associated > Plants > Roots > Rhizosphere > Soil | place: USA... | reverse complement strand
AGCGCGGCTAAGTACTCGCCAAAACGAGTTTCGGGCATCAGGTTAGAGACTGACGAAGCGATCCCGGTGGAGCTCACTCCGCTGGGCGGCGTCATTCAAATCGGCGGCGTCGACCCCGGCTCGACAGTGTTGATCGATGATCAAAAGGCTCTGAGCGCAAGAATTAGGAAAGAAGAAAAGCTCATCGAGTTGGCCGATGTCGCGGCAGGCCGCCACAAGGTGAAAGTCATACAACCAGATCAAATCGAATGGACCCGGGAAGTAGACGTCGAGGACGGCCGAACCAAGTATATTGCGGCTGAGTTCAAGGCGGCGCTTGTTGGGTTGATGGTCAAGACCGAGCCCGAGGCCGAGATTTACATTGATGAAAATTATAGCGGCCGCGCCAACGAGAAGGGTGAAATCAGGATTTCGAATCTCGCTCCGGGCCTGCATCGAATTCGCGCCAAGAAAAACGAATACGAACCGGCTGAAAAGGCTCAGACTTTCAGTGCCGGGCCGGCGGAGATAAAGCTGGCGCTGAACCGAACGACCTTCTCTCCGGAGTTCGTCGATACCTTTGATCAGGGCCCGAAGTTTTGGAACGCGCCAAAGGGTTGGCTAGCAAGTTCCGGGAAGTTAAAGGTTCAGGGCCCCGGGATAGGGCTGATCAAGGACACAAGCTATAAAGATTTCAGGATGGAATTTGACCTGGTCTTTGGGAACGGCAAAGGAGCAGTGTGGGTTCTACGCGGTCAGGATGAAAACACCTGCTATCTGTTCCAACTGACCGGGCCCTCCGCTGGATCGCCCAACATGTTCCAGACATTCCTTTATCAGAATGGTCAGGCGAAGTTACTCAAGCTGTTCCGCGTCCCCGAAGACCTGGGCGTCCCTGGCGATAAGTTTCACATAATCATCGAGGCGCGCGGTCCGGAGATAAAACACTTCCTTCAAGTGAAGAGCAACCCGAAAGCCACTCAGCCGCAGCCCTTCAGCCTGATGACTGATACCACTTTCTCAAATGGAAAGATCGGTTTTGGCACAAAAGACGGCGAGGAATTCGTCATTCAATTTGTGAGCATAATTCCAGCCAAATGACGGTAGGGCTGCAATTGAAGCAACGATTCTTCTCGTGTTATTGTGCGTCCGTCAGGATCGGGCTCCCATGATCTGACAGCCCAATCAACCCGGGCCTAACGGTCCATGAGCTTCAACGGTCTTCATCAATGGTTCGTCTAATAAGGGGGAGAATTAATGTCCAAAGTAGGAACGAAAATATTCTCTTTGTTACTCGCGCTTTCAGTCTCTGGCGCAAACGTGCAACAAGTCATCGCGCAGACCCAGAATACCGGGGCAATTCAAGGGCGCGTATTCGAAGCTGGATCGCTCGATCCGCTCCCAAGCGCGATCATCACAATCACCCACGAGGAGATTGGACTCGAGCGTACTACTGTCAGCAACAATGAAGGAATCTATTACGTAGGGATCTTGCCCGCCGGCAGGTATCGAATTACGGCCGCCAAACAGGGCTATGAGAATGACAGCGATCCCAGAAACTCGGTCATTAACAACTTTCTAATTCATATTACCAATACAGAGCGAGCCGACCAGCCTCCACCAATCGTCTTGAAAAAGGCTGGAGCAGCTGCGCCTCCTCCGGTCGCTCCGCCACCGGTAACGCGACCTCCAGTGACCCAGCCGCAACCCACTACACCTCCGGTGACTCAGCCCACGCCGACGACGCCAAGGCAGGTCTCCGCGACCGATGAGTCTGATGTAGCTGGGCTTGCCAACACCTCGAATGCGACCCGCGGTGGTAATTTCGACGAGAGATTCCTACTGGTGCTCCCGTTGCCTGGCATACGCAGCTTTGATGACCTTGCTTTCCTGGTTCCGGGCGTTGCTCCTCCCCCACTGTCGATCGGCACTAGCGTCGGTCCGGGAATCGGTCCGGGCGTAGGGACTACCGGCCAGTTTTCGGTGAATGGACTGCGCAGCAGATCTAACAACTTCACTATCGATGGTTCCGACAACAACGACGAAGAAGTCGGCGTCCGCCGTCAGGGTTTTACATCGCTCGTGCCACAGTCAATAGAAAGCGTGCAAGAGTTTCAAATATCCACGCTTCTGCCTGAACCTCAGTATGGCCGCAACATGGGTGCTCAGGTAAACGCGGTCTCTCGATCGGGCGGTAGTGGTTACCACGGTACGATCTACGGATTTCTAACGGATCGATCACTAAGAGCGCGAGATGTGTTCGACTCCGATGCGGGCATTTCGAGTCTCAGGCTCACCGGTAACGGGCAACCGGCAACCTTGAACGGAGCGCCGCTTGTCGTTACTGTCCCGGTGGGCGGGAAGAACCCGTATACACGCGCTCAATACGGTCTGGTGTTTGGCGGTCCAATTGGAGAACGGACTCGTTTCTTCGGCTCATTTGAACATCAGGATATTAATGCAAGCCGCGAGTCTCACTTCGCCGTGCCAACAATTGACGAACGCGGCGTCTTCAGCTCAGGGGGTGTCGGACTGCGTTTGACCAACGGTGCGCTCGTCTTTCCCGCATCGTTGACCGGAAACTCCTTCTTAAGCTTGTTCCCGTTTCCAAATAACCCTGGCGGACCATATCGCGACAACACCTTTACCGAAGTCCTTCCGGCGGGCGCCGACGGAACCATCTACTCGGTGAAGCTGGATCATAACCTCAAGGCCTTCGGCAGAGATCACTCTCTGACTGGCCGGTACAACTCGACCGACGGCGACACGACGCTGCCGGTAACAGGGGAGGCAATTTTTTCGACGCTTCGCGCGCTGGTTAACACCCAGGACGTTGCATTGTCGTTTAACAGTGCGCTGTCGTCAGCTACCGCGAATCAATTTCGATTCTCTTTTGGCAGGACCAATCTGGAATTCGAAGAAGTGCGCAATCCGTTCTTGCTCCGATCCGAGGCGCTTCCCGATGTACCGTTTCTTTTGAATGCGCCTCTTCTGTTCAATGGTTCGCTCGGCTCACCGGCCTTCTTTTCGATTCCGGGCACTGACACTGAGAGCGGATTCGGCTCGATCCCGGGCCTTGCGACCACCGGGACTGGTCCGATTGGACAGGTCAAAGCTTCCGGCTTCAGTCCTCTGGGAGTGGATGTTTTCAATTTCCCTCAAGGACGAACCAACAACACCTATCAATTTGCCGACACAATGATCTCTAATAGAGGCAAGCATCGGCTAACTGCCGGGTTCGACATCCGTCACACTCGACTCGACAGTTTTCTGGATAGAAACTTCCGCCCGCTCGCGGTGTTCAGCGGCGCGAAGGATATTTCAGAGGAGCAGCTAACCACACGTCTGGGAAACCCGGCTCCTTACTATTTCGGAAAGGACTATTTGGCTGCGGGCGCTGCAACGGGGTTCTTCCAGACCTTGTCCAACGGTGACCCGGACTCGAGCATTCGTCTGAGATACTGGCAACACAACTTCTTTGTCTCGGATCAGTTTCGCGTCCGCCCGAATCTTACTCTTACGTTTGGGTTGAGATATGAACTAAATACGGTACCAACCGAAGCCGACCGCAAGATCGAATCAACCTTCAGCTCTCCCGAGGTCAAGGCTTTTCAAGATATCGAAAAAGCCGCTTTCGGTGTTTCCGGCTTAGAGCTGTTCCTTGACGGGCGCGAGAAAATATTCCAGCTGGACAAGAACAACTTTGCGCCTCACATAGCATTTGCCTGGGATCCCTTCGGACGCGGCAAGACATCTGTTCGAGGCGGTTACGGGATCTACTACGATCAAATCCTTGGCGCGGTAATAAGCCAATCGCGCAATGTGTTCCCGACCTTCCTGACTATCAACCTTGGAGGGTTTAACACAAACTTCGATATCGATGATCCGGAAGGAAGCTCTCTGCTTTCACACCCGTTTGTCCCGGCTAATCCTTCGGTCATTTTCGCGGTTCCCGGAACCTTGAATAGGTTTGACCCGAGCAAAGGCAACACGGTCGTAGAAGCGGTGGTGGCGGCCTCCTTGCTGACGAATCTTGCAGCTGGACCAGGTTTCGTTCTCCCTAGAAACGATCTGGTTACTCCGTATTCTCAGCATTGGGGGCTTACGGTCGAACACCAGTTCGGTAGCGACTTGCTGGCTTCCGCAGCCTACGTCGGCACGCGAGGAGCGCATCTACTCAGGTTTGCGACGCCGAATCTCGGACCGAATGCGATACCGCTGGTTGATCAGGTTCTGGGGCAAGACGTCGCCGGGGTGCCTAATGCAATATTCCCCGTGCTCTTTGGCATCAGCATTCCACCAAATATTGGCGCCGCCGAATTGAGACCGTTTCCCCTGCTTGGATCATTCACTTCGATCGAGTCGGACGCAAACTCGATCTACCATAGTCTTCAACTCCAGCTTAACAAGCGGTTCTCAAAAGGGATCCAATTCACCACCGCTTACACATGGTCGCACGCAATTGACGAGGTCTCGGATCTGTTTGATCTGGAGGGCGCGCGCGCCCTGCCGCAGGACAGCCGTGATCGACGGGCCGAGCGTGCGAACGCCAACTACGACGTGCGTCACAGGTTTGTATACAGTCTGATCTGGGACCTGCCGTTTTTCGAGCAGAATAAGATTCTCGGAGGTTGGCAAATCGGGAGCATCGGTACGTTCCAGAAGGGCCAGCCTTATTCGGTTCTGTTCTGTTGCGACGAGAACCTGGATGGCAATCTAACCGACAGAGTCGACCCGGGATCGGCTAATCCAAGCTTTGGCAGGCGAAACGCCTTTAAAGCGCCGGGCGTTGCCACCGTCGACCTGTCAGTGAATAAGTTTTTCAGATTCACCGAGAAGCACAAGATCGAGTTCCGAACCGAGTTTTTCAACCTGTTCAACAGGGCAAACTTTGGAATCCCGGTGCATCAGCTCTTCTTCGGAGGCTACACCCTCGAGCCCGGCAACGAAGACAACCGCCTGTTTGTCGACACCCGAGTTCCAGCGCGCACGATTCAATTTGCGCTGAAGTATTCGTTCTAGGCGTTAGACTCAACCGCCGAGCGGACTGACCTTGCGAGGCCGGCCGCTCGGCGACTAACACGAGTCGCGTAAATGGTTGAGTGCTTGCGGCTCAATTTCACATTCGCTATACTGCCGCGCGAAAGCGCAACCGCGCCAAACAGCAGGATTACGTTCTGACGAATCGTGGTTTGAATTGAAATCGCTTCGGGAGGATAGGATGGCACGACGGGATCTGATTCGTAAGCATCGTCTCAGCAGAACTATCATTGTGCTCGTCGCAATCGTGACTGTTTGTCTGAGCGGAAACTCTATCGCCTGGCTAAGCCAATCCGGTCCGGTCCCGCAAATCACATCCGATACGGCCGTTTACGACCCGGACGGAGGCAGGCTCGTCATCAAGGGCCGGAATTTCCAGAAGGGCGCAACCGTAAACGTCAGCAACGCTCAAGGCCCGATCACCTTTGGCTCGGCAAAAATAAAAGGGTCAAAAAAAGTCATCCTCAACGAAGTTCCAGCGGCGGAGATCAAGGAAGGGATCGACGTATCGATAACAAACCCCGATGGCGTCACCTCGTCGATGGTTCACATCACCGTCGAGATCTTCGCCGACGAGAGCAAGCTGACGGCTGACGACGTCAGGAAGATCATCTCCCAAGCCGTGGCTCAGGCTGACGCGAGTGGATTAAAAGTTACCATCGCAGTCACCGATAAAGAAGGAAATGTTCTTGGCGTTTTCAAGATGAACGGCGCCCGCAATGACATAACGATAGGCATCGGGACCAGGTGCGCGGCAGGCAATAGCATTAACAATCCAACATGTGGACTTGAAGGAATCAGACTTCCGAACCCTCAAGCTCCAATAGACGGAACCGTGCCGGCGGCAATCTCTAAGGCAGGCACTGCAGGCGTGCTCAGCACCGCGGGCGGAGCCTTCTGTCCGCGCATCGCGAATTTCCTCTTGCAGGAGCACATTCCGCCGGGGATCGAAGGCGCTTCAAGCGGCCCGCTTTTCGGCGTGCAGTTCTCACAGCTTTTGTGCAGCGACGTCAATCCTTCTCTTCCTCTCGGTCTTGCGGCTGATCCGGGCGGTATTCCGCTCTACAAAAACGGCCAACCGGTCGGCGGCGTCGGCGTGGAAGGCGATGGAAAATACGCTCTTGCAAACCGACGTGAAGAGCGAATAGACAAGCCGGTTGAAGAACTAATCGCTCTCGCGGCCGGACGCGGGTTCGAACCATCCCCGGAAATAGTAGACACTCTGTTTCCGGGTGGTCTCAGACTTCCTTACGCCAATCAGCAGGTCCCGCCCGCGCTTCCGACAACCGCTTTCGGCAGCCTAAACGGCAGCGTCGTCGCGCCTTTTGGGATCCGAGATACTCCGGCGTCTAAATTCAAGATCGTCAATATCGGCGGCAGCATTCCGGTTAGGATGAAGATCGATGTCCCGATAATCGCGAGTCCAACTGCAGGCGGTCTCACTGCAGCCGAAGTTGAAAAGATTCTTGTTCAGGGGATACAGCAGGCGTTGATCACTCGAGCCCTGATACATCAACCGGTCGGCAGCCACATCGAAGTCAGCGTCGGGGTCTGTGACCAGAACGGGGTAGTGATTGGTGCCGCCAGCACTCTTGACGCGCCAATTTCAAGCTACGATATCGCCGTTCAAAAAGGACGCTCGGCGGCTTTCTTTAGCAATTCAGCTGCCGGGTCCAGGCTGCGCAACGGCGGGCTCGGCAAGTATGTCGATGCTGCAAACAAAGAAGGATTGAACCTCGACGGCAGCGTTGCGATAAGCGGGCGTTGTCTGATTTTTCTGAGCCGCCCGTTTCTACCTGATGGCATCGACGGAACCGAAAACGGTCCGTTCTCGAACCCGATCGAAGACAACAGCGCTTTCAACACCGGCTTGCAGCTGGACACCGTCCTGGCAGGAATAGTCGGGGCGCTCGGTCCGTACTTGACTACTGGTGTGGTTGCTCCGCGGGCGGGAGGCTGTTCACCAATCATTGGCGCCGGGAACGGATTCCAGGTGCGCCAGGCAAGCGTTCCGCTCTACAAGAACGGCCGGCTGGTTGGCGGAGTCGGGTGCAGCGGAGACGGCGATCAGCAGGAAGATATCGTAGTGGGCTTTGCCAGCGCGGGCTTTGAAGCTGAACCGGGGATCCGCTCCGACCGAGTGTTGCTGCGGGGGAATATCAGACTCCCCTGGCTAAAGTACCCACGACATCCAAACCTCTAAAAACATTCGGTAGCTCAGAATATCGACGCCTGCGGAGCCTTTCGGTCTTTGCAGGCGTTTTGATTTTTATTTGTCACCGGCCACGTAGTAACGAATTTATTCGTTTCCCCATTGATGATTCGGAATGCCAGTTAAAGGAAAACGAATAAGTTCGTTACTACGTGGCCGAGCTACTGGCGACTCTCTCTCGATTTACTGACCGACAATATCGCCTTTCATCGGGCCCAGCGCTCCAAGGAGCTCGTTCTTCTCGGTTGCTCCCACATTGAATTTGTCGAGCGCCTTTACCAGATCCTCAACCAGTGCGTTGAAATCCGCGTCGGTTATGCCCATGCCTTTATGCGCATCTTTCATGTTCTTGCCGCCGTACTTGCAGGGCCCGCCGGAGGCCTGGCAAATCTGGTTGACCAGGTTGGTCTTGAACTTCGCTAGCCTTTTGGGGTCCTTGGCCGTGTCGGCAAAGAACCTGTTGATGCGGGTATCCGCGGCACAGTTGTTGACGAATTCATCCACGACGGCGGTTATGGCCTTCTTACCTCCCAGCCGGGAGTAGAGAGATTTAGCTTTCTCATCCATCCTCTCCGCGGATGCAATACTCAAACATCCCATTGCCACTGCCGCCGCGATCGCGACTACCATCAAACTCTTACGCATACTCTTGTTTTCTCCTTCTGTTTGATTAATAACCAGCGGCCTCCCAGCCGCAGCTCTCTGAAGGTGCTCGGTCTGCTGTCCCTGGTGCAATTCGATAGCCGAGCTACGCACTATCAAACATACAGATAATGCCGTTTGCGATTAATATTCCCGATCAGCCGATGCGGTTTGCTGAACATCATTCGGGTTCAAAACTAGTTTACGCCCAATCGAGCCGAAACGGATTCAAGCAGGGTCAACAAAAGAGCTTGGCCACGTGGTAACGAATTTATTCGTTTTCCGCGATTCGACTGCTTGGTACGAGAAAAACGAATAAATTCGTTACTACGTGGGCGGCGTTTCCCGGTTAATCGAGTTTGCTGATATCAAACAGCCTCCAGGCTCGCTCACTGGCCGGCGCGCGGCTGAAAAAGAAAGAAATCATGAACGGCGCGAGCGATCTCGGCTATCGCTCTTTCACGCTCAGCGCCATCCTTCTCCGAAGCCTTTACGAATGCGGCGATCGCAACATGACCGGCGTTATCGGGAAGTGTAATGATACCAACATCGTTTGTAGTGCCGCCAATCGTCCCGGTCTTGTGCGCCACCTCGGTCCCCTGCGGAAGCAGTCCCTTGAGTCGCGCGTCTCCGGTCCTGCAGCGGCGCATAATATCCAGCAGCAGCTCGGAGCTCCCCGGTTTCAAGATATCCTTGCGGTAGATGCGCTCAAGTAAAGCAGCCATGCCGTCCGGCGTCGCGGTATCGCGAGGATCCGAATCAAATCGTTTACCCGCGGCTTTTTGTTCTTCTGGCGTGACCGCGCGATAAGCCGAAGTAAACAAAGCGGGGCTCCATTGATCTTCGGGCGGCAGACCCGTCGCGCCTATCCAGTCGGAAATCAGTTGTGCGGTTGAGCGATTCACGTTGATGCCGTCGATGCCCAGGGCGCGCATCCGCGTAGTTACCGCTTCGGCTCCGCCGGCAGTGCGCAACATTACATCCGTCGCGCTGTTGTCGCTGATCAGCAACATCAGCTCCATCAGGTTGCGCACCGACAGGGCAAGCCCGCCCTTGTTGAAGAGATCTGAGAGCGTTCCGCTGCCGGGATGCAAATCGCTCTGCTTGATCTCGATCATCTGATCGAGTTTCACCTCGCCTTTGTCGATTCGCGTAAAGAGCTGGACCGCGATCGGAACTTTGAAGGTGCTGGCCATCGGAAAGCGTTCGGTACCGTTGAGAGAGACGCGGCGGCCCGTTTCGAGATGGATCGCGGTTACACCGACGACTCCGCCGGATACCTTAGCAAGGCGCGCGATCTCCCGTTCGAGTCTCTGAAGCCCCGGCTCGGTGGCCGGCTGTGAGGCTGCAGCCGCAGATGTTTGTGCGGCAACAATCCCGTTCAAACTAACCGTCAGGAACAGGCTGATGATCGTTCGACGCGCTATTCGAAGTGTCTTCCTCATATAACTTCCTTTCCGCCTTCCGCCTCATCAATCGGATAACCAGCACCAAGAATAACAACAGACCGAGATTCTCTCCACATCCGTTCTACCTTGACAAGGTGCGGCGCTGATTCCATATTTCGGCTTCAATGAGGTTCCCCGAGTTAACCCTGAACGGAGATCGCTATGAATCACCGAGCCTTTAAGCTCAGTCATCTAGTCGCACTATTATTGAGTTGCGTTTCGTGTGCCATCGGTCCGCTTACTCATGTCGGAGTCGCCGCTCTGCCCCCTCCCGAATACGACGTCGTTGTTCTCAACGGCCGGGTGATCGACCCCGAGTCCAAACTCGACGCCATCCGAAACATCGGGATCACTAACGGCACAATTCAAGCCATCAGCGCGACAAGCATGCGCGGGCGCACCACTGTCCTTGCAACCGGTCTGATTGTATCTCCGGGTTTCATAGATTTGCACTCACACGGCCAGGACGAGGAGAACTATCGCTTCAAGGCGATGGATGGCGTCACAACCGCTCTGGAGCTCGAGGTCGGCACAGGCAACGCTGAGCAGTGGTATGCGCAGCGAGAAGGCAAAGCGCTGATTAATTACGGCGCGAGTATTGGCCACATTCCGGCGCGGATGGCGGTGATGCGCGACCCGGGCACATTTCTCCCGAGCGGGGACGGCGCGCACAAAGCGGCCACGGAGTCGGAGATCGAGGGTATTAAACAGCGTATCGAGACTGGGCTAAAGCAGGGCGCACTGGGTGTTGGGTTTGGCATAAATTACACGGCTGCCGCCTCGCATTGGGAGATCCTCGAGATGTTTCGGCTTGCCGCAAAACGCCGCGCGCCTTGCTTCGTCCATATGCGTTACGCAGGTTTGAAAGAACCGACAAACAGCATTAGGGCGCTCGAAGAAGTGCTGTCCGCCAGCGCGATCACCGGCGCGCCGCTGCACGTAGTTCACATCAGCAGCATGGGTTTGCGAGCAACCCCGCTCCTGCTTCAGATGATTGGAGAAGCGCAATCACGCGGCCTCGATGTGACAACCGAGTGTTACCCTTACACCGCGACGCAGACTATGATCCAGTCCGCCATCTATGACGAGGGATGGAAGGAAGCGTTAGGTATCGATTACAAAGACCTTCAGTGGGTTGCGACCGGCGAGCGGCTTACCGCTGAGAGCTTCGCCGCCTATCGAAAAACCGGAGGCAGTGTCATCGGCCACGCCATTCCCGAGGAGATAGCAAGAATCGCGGTTGCGAGCCCGCTGACGATGATTGCAAGCGACGGTCTTCTCGACAACGGCAAAGGCCATCCTCGCGCGTCCGGTTCATACGCGCGGGTTCTCGGGCGGTACGTGCGCGACCAGAAAGCGCTTACGCTTACCGATGCGCTGCGAAAGATGACCTTGATGCCTGCTCAACGGTTAGAGAGGTACGCTCCGATGATGAAGAACAAGGGACGCATTCGAGTCGGGGCAGATGCCGACCTAACCGTATTCAATCCAGGATTGGTGATCGATCGATCCACCTTTGAAGACCCGGCGAAGTATTCGGAGGGGATCGTTCACGTGTTGGTTGGCGGCGCCTTTGTTGTAAAGGATGCCAAGCTACAATCGGGTGTTAATCCGGGGAAGGCTATCCGGGCGCCGGTCAGCCGTTA
>Ga0075428_100009182_pt1 | contig 10968 bp, 6 predicted proteins | sample RhiMetdeltSRZDD2_FD_75291 | JGI IMG/M metagenome (GOLD analysis project Ga0075428, IMG submission 75291) | Populus rhizosphere microbial communities from Tennessee, USA - Rhizosphere MetaG P. deltoides SRZDD2 | ecosystem: Host-associated > Plants > Roots > Rhizosphere > Soil | place: USA... | reverse complement strand
ACCGGGCCTGCTTTGATCACAAACGTGTCGCCGTCTTCACTTGTCAATAAAACTTTATCCTCAAATGCCACGGGTGATGAGGTGAACGTGGCAGGCACCGGGACTCGACCGCCTTCATATTTGACCTCGCCGGTCTTCGCCTCAAGACAGGTGATGATACCCCCATCGGTCATAAGATAGAGATAGTCGCCATACAAGATCGGCGACGGTACGTACGCTGTTCCCTTGTTGTATTTCCACACGACGAACGGAGAGCCCTTGAGATCGCCTGAACCGCCGAGGCGAATGCCGATCGCGAGCTTTGGCTGACCCGACGAGCCGCCGGACACGAACACCATGCCGTGGCCGGCCACGGCGCTTGGAATCGCATGAGAAACAACACCCTCGCTCCGCCATAGTTCTTTGCCAGTAGCCGGATCATAAGAGACCGTGCTTTCAGCGCCGCTCGCTATCAACTCAGTACGCTGCGCCGTGCGCACAAGCACCGGTGTCGCCCACGTCTTACGCTGCGTGCGCGCCACTCGCCACACCTCCCTACCCGTTAACTTATCGAGCGCCGTTATGAAAGAGTCCGGCCCGCCGTCCTCCTGGTCGCATTGAAGGATTACCAGATTCTCATAAAGCACCGGCGACATACCGTTTCCCATTCCCATCTTGGCGATCTTGCCAAGCGATTTTTTCCAGATAAGCTTCCCGTCAAAGTCGTAGCAGTAGACTCCTTCAGCGTCGAAAAGCGTCCACACGTATTTGCCGTCGGTGACCGGTGTCGCCGAAGCGAAAGTATTCTTTCGATGCCGGTCGTCGTGAACAGTTCCGTCGTAGGCAGTTTTCTCCCAGAGGATTTTTCCTGTGTCGCGATCCAGGCACAGGACCTTGATGGTGTAGCTGTGATCTCCGCCGACGCTGTCCGGATGGCGATAGTCGACGCCACGGCGAATGTGGGTTACGGCTTTTGCCCCAGGAACGATTGGTCCCTCGATCGAAGTAGTCAGAAAAATCTTCTTATCCCAGATGATGGGCGACGAATGCCCGCGTCCCGGGATCTCGGTCTTCCAGTAGACGTTGCTGGTGTCGCTCCATTCTGTGGGAAGATTCTTTTCGGTCGAAACACCGCTCGCCTGAGGTCCGCGCCACTGCGGCCAGTTTGCTTCGCTAACAGAATTCTTGTCGAGTACTCGCGCGGTAGACACCGCGACCAAACAAAAGAACAACATTAGGCCAACACAGTATTCTCGCTTGATAGTTATCATCCTCTCTCGCTTCGCATCCCGAATCTGAGGTAAGTCAGGTTGATCTTATTGAGATTCGGCATGCGCATCAAGTGAACCGCCTCCACCGACACGGGTGGACGGCGCGAAACTTTTGATCGGACTCTCCGCCGAATGCTTGAAAAGGACGCTGATTTCACAAATTGGGAGGATATCCGAAGGTGGCGATGGGATGAGGTCATTAGCGACGAGGCGACTGTGGGGTAGCCCATTCGCTGGACCAACATGAATCTAATAGATTATTGCGGGCGAGCGAGAAGCAAGCGGTTGAGGTGTACATTCGATTCGTGGAGGCGGAGCCTGGGTCAGATGTGTCAAGGACGACTACTAGACGACATCGACGACCCGCAAAATGGTACATGCCTTTGAGTATTGTCCTGCTCAAAGGCATGTCCCGTCCGCTTGCGGTAGAGGTTAACGCGGCCTCTACAGTATGTTCAAACACAGACTCGTTCTGAACCGCCTGATAATGCTAGGGATCCAACTTCAGTAAACCGTGCACTCCAGGGCAGGTTCTCCGTTCGTTGGCAACGGGCAGGGGTCCGGGTCAGGATCAGGCGGAGGTGGAGGCATATCGTTGCCATATACCCAGACGGTTGCAGTCCCAGCCGCGTTTCTGCTTCCATCAGCGGTCGCGTTGACTATTACAACGGTGTAGGTGCCCGAGTAGAGACCTGCAAGGCTTGGCACAGCCGCCTGCAACCAAGTGCCGTCCGCAGAAACTGCGGTTGCAGTTGTCTGGTTGAAGAATGTCCCATACTCGTCATAGAACTCGATCGTCGGCATCCCGTATGTCGTGTCGATTCCTTGCCCAGTAAATGAAGCTGTCGCGGGAGGCGCATTTACATCAATTGCCTCGGGCGCCATAACAAAAGCAAAAACGGTATGGCAGTTTAGAGTCACTGTGTTTCCGCAATTGATTGGAAAAAAATTGGACGCGCTGGAGATCAGGCCGCATCCGGTGTGACCGCCAAACCTCGTAAAATTCCAAACTGCCGGCAGCCTTGCATTAGAGACGCGAAGCTTACCTTCTTCATTTGTAGTGCCCTCGAAACCCAACCCCTCGCCGCAGCGTGATCCACTCCTATCGCCCTGCCAGTTTCCTAGTACCACGACGTTAGGATCGGGATGTATTAGCTGGCTCTGGTTGGGTGAAGGAGGAGTTGTAAAGGTTGTTTTTACCGTGAATCCTGATGGCCACAAGAGATCAATGATCCAGCAGCCTGAAGTAAAAACACCGAGTACGGCGACGAGCGTCAATGTCATGATTGCTTTCATGGCTCACTTATCCTCCTTTTTCTGGCGTTCGATCCCAAGCACATCCAGGACTTTGTCCGGCAGGGTATAGAGATCATTCAAGGTCGTCGTAGTCGCTACACGCCGAAAGACTGCTTCCATCTCCTGTTGCCTGTCCGTTGCCGTGTTTGACGGCAGCGCGTCCCCTTTGCCGAAGGTTTGCCGTGACCTGCTATGCTTTTCAATCCATGAAGCTCTGCGCTCCGCCTGGGTCAGTTGGAAATCTGGGTTGTACATCTTTTGATAAACAACGGCCATGGTCGTGTACGCGGCCTCAAGCGGTGACATTTCTGCGATTTTTGCGCCTCGCTTTTTTAGTTCCGGCCTGCCATTTACGACGCGTCCCCTGCCAACGAAGTCCGGTACGAGAGTGAGTAATCGTCCCCGTATTTCTTTAACTTCGCTTGGACTGGTCCAGGTATAGGCAGGGGTCCTGAATTTTATTACGAACCCATTAACGGCTCGGGCGACCTCGACTTCTGAGATGCCCCTATGAGTTCCGCTGTGGAAGCCCTCCTCAGCGCTTACCAGTCGATCCTTGAGAGAGTCCGAAACCGTTTTTGGAGCACTGTCCCAGCCGTATTGACTCATTATCTCATCGGTCAGACCCCGGATTGCCGCCTTATCCGGCCCTTTCACTGCTTTTGCCTTGTCGTTAATGCGTTGGACCCCAGGCTTGGTTCCTATCTCTCTTTGTGGTTGAGTCTCACTGTGAACTCTTCCGCTCCTGCTTGCCCAGGTCACAGCAATTACCAGGAAGCAAAAGACCGAAAGTGAGAGAGTGACTTTAATGCTCTTGTTCATGCTTGTGTTCTCCTTCACGGTGTTGTTTGTTAACGGGCATGCCCATCCTCATTGTTGAGCTAATGAGCAAGGCCTTAGCGATGCACCGCACTGAATCAGCAGAAACTGGATCTTCGGATTCGGCGGGTGATGCAGACAAATGGTGACTCCGGTTGCATGTTCTCCGGTAGCCGTCATTCCAACTTCATTTGTGTGATTATCTGCCGCGGAGAATACATCTTGGTTGTTGATAAGTCCTCAAGTTGCTATCAACTATTTCTCAAATTGTTATCAACCGGTCTATTCGAAGGAGCGGATTGGCATTGCGGCTAGACGAAGTTCGTCGAATGTCGCTACGAAACAGACTGGCGAGTGGCGGTTAAATACGGGCGGTGAAGTTACGCCAGGTGGCAACCGCATGTGACCTGCGGAAAAGGCTTATGAGGAACGCTGAGGCTTGAACCCGATGTCCGCTCATCTCCAGCCAAGAACTTCATAATAACTCTCTAAGAGTCACCCAAAGACTTGTGGTGGAGCGGTCGCTATAATCAGCGTGGTCATGCCGCTTCCGCTGTTGCGATCAATCGCCGATTGCCTCCATTAGGCAAGATTTAGAGGGAAATGGAGAAGCAACAGACATCAAGTCCGATGGAAAAACCGGTTACTTGCGTTCGGGCTTTTTGAGTTCGGGATTACTAAGACTCCTGGCCCACGATCGGCATGTCCGCGACAAGCTCATCGACGAATCGACGGTCGATATAGACGTCCATATGCTAGCAAGAGAAGTTCAAGACTATATCTTTGGACGGTTCTACCTGGACACACGCGAGCGCATTCTGCTGTGTGACGGGAAGGCTGTTCCGATAACCCGAAAGGCTTTCAATATTTTGTTTGTGCTGGTCCGAAGTAGCGGGCATATAGTTGAGAAAGGCGAGCTAATGAACCAAGTCTGGCCCAATGCTTTTGTCGAAGAAGCTAATCTTACGCAGCATATCTATAAGCTCAGAAGAATTCTGGGCGTGAGGGGTGATGGGCGCCAGTACATAGAGACTGTTCCAGGGCGCGGGTACAGGTTTGCTGCCGTTACGAGCAAATCAAAACGAGAAGATGATAGTTGGGTGATGCAACGACAGGCCGAAACTATCACCGGCATTCCAAACAAAGTAGCAATTACGAGCCTTGAGCCTATGATCATCTCACTGGCAATTGTGCCGTCCGACTTTATGAGTGTTGATCCCGATGCCGAGCATCTTATCGATCGCATAGCAGAGAGCCTCAACGGTGTCCTCTCAGGATTGCTCCAACTATGCATAGTGTCGCGTAATATCGCTCACAAGAATAAGGTGCAATAAGCATTAGAATCCGTCATCGGCCAATGCATGCAGCGCCGCAAAAGGCTCGCGTCGATTCGGCGCGAAGAAAAGCGCGCGCAAGGGGTCGGCGGCCGCCTCACGAATGAACGTAGAGGTGCGCCGCTCGCGATTCCTGCTCTTGATGTTCTTGACGATCCGGTATTTGAGCTGAGACCTCAACAGGTCTACCACCAGAGTTGAACCGCCTCGGAACAAAAAGCTCGGGGTTCCGCTTGCTTTGTCTGCTGGGACTCTTCTCAATTGCGTGAGCGCCACTATTATCTGGGGGACGTGTCTGCCGTCCGCGCTGACGCGCGTCGCTCCTCGCAGCTCGTGAACCTCAAACTTCTGTTCGGGATCCAAACCGAGTTCCCTTGCAAAAGCCGGTACTGCCTTGAATGTGCCTCGAAGCTTGTACTGAAGATCGAGCCGCTTTCTACGCGTCGCTTCGAACAGCCTCCCGCGGTCTTCCAGATAAAGACACGCGTCAGCGTACTGCTTTAGTCCGTCGATGACGCCACCATATTGCTTCTTCAACTCTTCCTGCACCGTCTTGCTAAACTTAGTTATGTCGAACCCTTGCCAGCGCAATGTGTCAGCCGAGAGCGTACGCGGTACGTCGGCGGTACTCGTGTCAAGGTTGAGCGGATAAATGCCGCGGCGGCGAAAAGCTTCAACAAAAGCCACTCGATACTTGAGCCGGTCATCGGTGATCAGATCATAGTCAGCCGTGATAAGGGCGCGCAGATACTCAAAGAATGTAACGTCCACTGGGGGCAAGTAGTCCAAAGCACGAATACACATATTGAGGACATGGCTAGCGGACTTCGCCGCTTCGGCAGCGAGCCGGTTTACCAGATCCGGATGGATCGCCCCACTCGGCAACACACCAGTCCCGCCGGTATAGATTCGCAGCAGATCGGCAACCCGTGCGTTGTAGATTGCGATAAAGGCATCGAAGACCGCGGCTACCAACACTGCTCCACGCGAATGCGGCGTCAGTCGTTTCTGCAAATCTGATGGGTCTGGCTCGAATCGTTTCCAAACCTTGCCATCCATGCTTCCAATCGCGTTGCGCAACGCACCACGCCCGCCAGTCGCATAGCCAAACTGCACAGCCAGGCTGCCAAGCATCGACTCTGCCTCAATGTTTCCGCGGGTTCGGCTTATTTCGTGCTCCAGCACTTCCGGGATCGTGAAGTGCTGCATCAGCGCTACTATGTCGGCAAAACCCTCGTGAAGACCAAGCACATCGAGGTTGGTCGGTTCATTGAAACGGCGGTGCATCCCGTCAAGGATAGCGTGCGTCGTCTCGTGGGCGATGATGTCGTGCGAAAGACATGAGTACACCCGGCTGCCAGGCATATTCTCCTGGGGATTGTCGGCGGAAGCTTCGAAGTAGCCAAACTGAAGCGCGACCTCCTGAGGACTGTAAAAGGCATTAGCCTGTCGCAGGGCGTGCGGACGAACGGTCAATTGTTTAACAAAGCCCCTGTCGTCGTTTGGTTTATCCGGGTTCGGTCTCGGACGCCAGAGCACCGGGCGGCCAAGCGCGCGCTCGAAGTGCTGTATCGTTTTCATCGCGACTGCGTAAACCATCTGCTGATGGAATTGCGGATTGCCTTCGGATGGCGCCCAGCCGTCGCGGGCCAGCAGCCGAGGGTCATCGAGGTTCACAGGTTTGTAGCGTTTGTTCTTTGCGTCGACATCCTCAACAGCGAGATATTCGCCAACCGGCCCTCTCTTGAGATCCTCCCAGCGAATGCTCAGAGTCACTACATTGCTCCCTGCCGTCTCGAGCCGCGACGAAAGACTAGGGTCAACAGCATAGACCCGGAGCCGGCGGTGCGCCGGATTCCTGATTGTGGGTTGCTCTTCGCAAGCCGGCAGGACCTCAGTCACAACTTCTTTCGTTGAAGGTGTGCTCGGCGCCGGGCTGCCCGAGGCGACCGGGTAGCGCCCGGCTATATGCTTGCGGAGCGCCATCGACGCCCCGTCGTCCTCGATGATCACCTGCATCAGCCGCCGCAGGTCTTTTTCATTGAGTCTGGTTTTGTCGGTCGGGTCGGGGACCAGCTCCTGCAGCTCTTCGTTGAGCAGCCAGCGCTGGGCCAGCTCGAGGTTGAACATCTTCTCGCGAGGCGGAGCCTCGACAATTCCAAGACCGGTGAGAACACGAAGAAAAGCAAACGAGCTGTTAGACTCATCGCTTTTCTTCAACCCGAGAACCGGTTTGACATTGAGTGCGGCGCGCGCCTGGAGAACACCATTGCCGAAGTGCTTCTTGTCTGTTTTCAGCTTGGCTGTGGTGAACAGCGCGTTGCGGACGGCTTCTACGCGCCGCCAATCGCGGGGCAGCTCGTTCTTGTACTTTTCGAACCAAAGCGCGGCGGCCGCAGCCACCTGCGGTGTCGCAGCAGAGGTGCCTTCGCCGTTCAGACGTACGATGCTTGCGCAGCCGAAACGCGCCCACGGAATGTTCGGAGTATAAGCTGCGATTGCAGCCTTCATCGCCGAGTCCGGGCCGAAGCTTCCTTCTAGCGTTCTTCCGGTAAGACCCGCGTAAGGCTTGTGGTTGGCCATTACGCCGCACACGGCGATCACACGGCTGTATCGCGCCGGATAGACCAGTGTGTGCGGGGGTGCAAGGCCAATGTGGTTGCCGGCCGCCGCGCAAATGCAGAGCCCGGCCTCGTAAGCCTTGTCGACCGCCTCACCCCACGCTCGCGAGGGCAGACCGCCCATGCTCATCGTGACGACGTCGCAGCGCTGCTCGACTGCGTAATCGAGGGCTCGCGCAAGCGCGCTGGTTCGCAACAACACAACGGTGTCGGCAACGCGCAGCGGCAATACCTCCGCGCCGGGCGCCCCGCCCATGTACACACCGTCAAAGGCCGGTACTTTTCCGCCCGCTACAATGCTGATAGTGCCTGTGCCGTGACCTGAATTGTCTAGTATGAGCCGTCTATTATCCGGGTCTTCCGCGCTACTCGGATCGGCGTCAGCGCTTACAAAGTTCTTCTCGAGATGGCTTAATACAAACTCTGGAACGGTGTCGTGGGTGCGGTAGTAGCCCGTATCGATGTGCGCGATGCGCGTACGCGGGTCCGTGAACTCGACAGCATCTCGCGCTTTCCCGAGCTGTGTGAACTCGTCGCCCAGATGCCATCCGAACTCGCCGGGGCCGAGTGGTTTGCCGTGAGTCGCGTCTTGAGGGATATCAACGCACTGCTCGCCGACGGCGAAGGGCTGGCCGGTCTTTGAATCTTCCGATTCAGGGAAGATGTTATGAATTGTGTCCGGCTCTGCGAAGATCACATCGGATTCGGGGACGCCAAGTTGATCGGCTACCCGTGCGTGGGCGAGGTCCCATGGTGTCGCGGCTCCATCGGGTAGTTCTGCAAGGTACCATTTCGGTTCGACCCCGAGGCCGAGGATTCCAGCGGTTGCCTGAGGCGTATCGTAAAGAGGTTGCAAATCTACGCGCGATTCGGCAGCTCTCAACGCGTTAGACGGTCGAAGCTTGACTAGAATCTGATTCGTGTCCGCGAGTTTGTGTTTGTCTGTCGCCACGATGCCTCCTGGACTCGGGCCACCATTTCACTAGATTGGGACAATCGCCAAAGAGCGAGAGCGGCAAATATTACGCTCGCCACACTTTGTGATCAAGTGATACTCTACCCGGACGTTTATAAGCCTGTTGATCCAAGAGGAACAATGAAGATCGACGTACACACACACTATTACCCTGAAGTTTTTTTTCAGATGCTCCGAGACATCCCGTCCGAATTCTCATTTTCCGAGGATCCCACCGGTCGAACAATAATCACCCATAAAGGCGCTCGCTTTTTCGGGGTCACTCCGCCGATGAGCGATCCTAACAAACGTCTCGAAGACATGGATCGCGTGGGGATCGATGTCGAGGTCATCTCAGTCTCTACACCCAACATTTTTTTTGCCGACGAAACCCGCCAACCCGAGGTGGCTCGAACCGTGAACGACGCCTATGCGGATTTGATAGCGCAGCATCCAAAACGGTTCAATGGTTTTGCCTCGATTCCGATGGATGCGCCCGACGCGGCGCTCAATGAGCTGCATCGTGCGATCGATGAGTTGAAATTCAACGGCGTTGTTCTCCTGAGCAATATCAAAGGCCGGGCATTGACATCGCCGATCTACAGGCCTTTTTTTGAAGAGGCCAATCGCATGAACTTGTGCATCTTTTTGCATCCGATGATACCGATTTACTCGGAGCCGTTTACCGAATATGTGCTTGGACCGTTGGTGGGTTTTCCGTTCGACACAACTCTGGCGGTCGCGCGGATGTGTTTTAGTGGAATGCTGCGCGAACTGCCAAACATCAGGTGGATCATCGGTCATCTCGGTGGCGCCATACCTTACTTGATGGAACGGCTCGACAGCGGTTATCGAGATTTCGCCGAGTGCCGGGTGAACATTGATCAGCCACCAAGCAGCTATCTGAAAAAACTGTATTACGACACGGTAACGTTCAGCCCGCACAATCTGCGACTCGCGCGCGATCTGGTCGGTGCGGATCATATGGTAATGGGCAGTGACTACCCGCATCTTTTGGGGTCGATCGAGCGCTCGGTAAGCTCAATAGAAGAGCTCTCGATTGACGAGAGTGAGAAGAAGAAGATCTTTAGCGAGACGGCGCTTTCAATAATGAACAATGTTTAGAGGATTCGGATTGAAGAATCAAAGAATTGAAAATTGAAAATTGAAAATTGAAAATTGAAAATTGAAAACCTGCTGGTGCTTAGCGACTCCCTCAAATTTTCAATTTGCAATTTTCAATTTTCAATTTCTTGTGACGCACTTTCTCAATTTCTCTATTCTCGCACCCTAAGGACCCTTGAGCCACATTACTCCTCAGCCCAGGTTTCTAAGAGCCGTGGGTTTATTCGGCTTAATCGCAATAGCTGTGAACGGGGTCATCGGCTCTGGGATTTTTGTGTTGCCAGCTACCGTCGCGTCGCTGCTCGGGCCGGCGAGTCCGATCGCTTATATCGTCGCCGCGTTTTTGGTTGCCCTTATCGTCCTGTGCTTTGCCGAAACCGGGAGTATGTTCGACCAGACCGGCGGGCCTTACCTCTACGCGCGTGAGGCGTTCGGGCGTTTTGTTGGATTTGAAGTCGGCTGGATGTTTCTGCTGTCAAGATTGGTCGCAGCCTCTGCTATCGCCAATGCGTTCATCCTGTATCTGGGATACTTTTGGGCTTCGATGGCAAGCGGTATAGGCCGGGCAATCGCACTAACAGTGCTAATCTGGGGTCTAGCCGTTTTGAACCTGGCGGGCATACGATACGGCGCGTGGGTGGTCAACGTGCTGACCGTCGCCAAGCTTATTCCATTGCTCTTATTCGTCGGGGTCGGTCTGTTTGTCGCCGACAGTAGCCGTTATCAATTCCTGGCTCTTCCCGAGCTCACGCCCCTTCGACAAGCTTGTCTTGCGCTGATATTCGCTTTTGGCGGGTTCGAGAACGCATCGGTGCCAACCGAGGAGGTTAAGAACCCGGCTCGCAACCTTCCGATCGCCCTGATCGCTTCGATCGTTTTGACGGCGTTGCTCTACATTGCGATTCAAATCGTTGCATTGGGGACGCTTCCGGGACTGGCCTCGGACGCTACGCCGCTCGCTTCCGCGGGGCGAGTATTTCTCGGTCCCGCGGGTGCTGCAATCATCACCTTGGGCGCGGTGCTCTCTACCACCGGCAGCATCAGCGCAGTCGCATTGGTCGGTCCACGTATTCTGTATTCGCTTGCTGAAGGCGGACAGCTGCCGAGTGCTCTTGCTCGAGTACATCCGCGATATCGCACGCCGCATGTCGGGGTGATCGTGTTCGCACTGGCAACCTGGGTGATTGCGCTGTATGGAAGCTTTGCTCAGCTTGTAATGGTAAGCGCAATCGCCCGTTTGCTGTTCAGCGCGACAACGTGTCTGGCTGTTCCGGTGCTCAGGCGAAAGATGCCGGACGCGCCGCGACACTTCAGGGTTCCGGGCGGCGTGATTATTCCAGCGCTTGCGGCAGTCATTTCCTTCTGGTTGCTCACCGGAATAAATCAGGCACAAGCGATAGCCGGGGTTGTTGCGTTGTTGTCGGGGGTGGTGGTGTATCTGTTTGTTAGGAAGTCCGTGGTCCGTAGTCCGTAGTCCGTAGTCCGTGGTTTGTGGTTCGTGGTACGTGGTACGTGGTCCGTAGTCCGTAGCTCGCAGTCCGTTATCACCCTGCAGTTCATCCATCGCG
>Ga0075428_100009176_pt1 | contig 10972 bp, 10 predicted proteins | sample RhiMetdeltSRZDD2_FD_75291 | JGI IMG/M metagenome (GOLD analysis project Ga0075428, IMG submission 75291) | Populus rhizosphere microbial communities from Tennessee, USA - Rhizosphere MetaG P. deltoides SRZDD2 | ecosystem: Host-associated > Plants > Roots > Rhizosphere > Soil | place: USA... | reverse complement strand
CCGTCTTTGACCACCTGAAGACCCTGCTGACTGACAAGTGGTTCCGAGTCCGCATAAATGCATGCAGAGCACTTGCTGATGCCGAACTGATAAAGGCGATCCCTGACCTGACATGGGTGACGGAGAACGACTTGGACTACAGGGCAAGGAGGGTAGCTGAAGAATGTATAAACATCATAAGAGGAGCAACAAGGAAGCCAAAAGAAGTCGCGCAGATGAGAGAGGAGCTTGAAAACCTCAAGTCAAAGAATCTGGAAATACTGCAAAAGGTGGATAGGTTGGAGCGGGAGATTCGCTAACTTGGGATAACAAATTCTGCAACTATATCCTGTTAAAGCGCGGGGCTTATCGCTCACAAGAAACCTGTAAGATAAGTACGCAATCACCTGCGGTCCTCCTATTATGAACTTCTTCGATTTTATTTTGTCTACTTTTAGATGGAGAAGCAAAGGCAGGCAATCAAAAGCAAAGGTTTGACAATACAGACATCAAGTATGGCATACACGCAGGTCATCAACTTCCAAGTATCTCAGTGCAATCATAAGTGTAAGAAATGAGCTACAACTTAAATTGCTTGTTGTAAAGGATGAACTGCTCATGTTCTTCTATCAGGAATTTATTAATAAAGGATGATAATTGTTTGCTGTCGTAACATACTAGCTGCAGACCGTCAAATTTACCATTTAAGTAAAGATTCATCATAAAAGAGATAAGTTCACGGAGTGAGCTTGCAGGTACAACGTCAAGATAGACTACTTGCAGAATGTTGGCCCGGTCCCAGTAACCACACTTGTTAATTATTGCAATGCCATCAATGGGCCTGCCAGTCACAATTACACGTTCTTCTTTCACGAAATTTAGAAGTGCTCTACGGTCAAACGCGTACCAGCGCCATGACTTAACATATCTCTTTCCAGACAGGCGATAGATCTTGGACTGCTGAAGGTACTGCCAGATATCAACTATATCATCAGCATTTGCAATTCTTGCATTTGACTCTTGGTGCCTCGATGTACCTACTATACTGTAGTATATCCACTTTGATATTATCTTAAAACCATTCTTTTCCATCAGGCTCTGCGATGCAAAATTGGTTGCACCCACTATTGCAGATGCTTGTCGAGCGCCTTTCCGCCTGCCATACTCTAGCATTTTTGTGAGGAGCCTTGTCGCAACGTAAGACCGGCGATGATCAGGGCGTACTCTTACACCTTCAAGCCAGATACCTTTGCCTTCGGGACAGATAGCAACATGTGACATCGCAATCTTCTCCCCACCAGACTCGACTACAAATAGCTGGCCATTCTTTTCTGTGTACCAATAATCCCACACTCTATCGATGTAGTCGCCCCAGCTGAAGGTATTTATGCAAAAACTGAGGATCTCATCCTTGTCTGATCTTCTGGCGGGCCTGATCATTATCATCAAGTTTTCTTATAGCACCTGGTTCCATCATGTGGATAAGAGTTATCATGGGCTACTTGACGTTCTTAATGAATTCATGGACGACTTCTACAAGCGAGTCAATCTCTTAATATTATGACGACAGGGGGATGTATTATCAAACTGGCATATCGCCGACATATTTTGTATGCAGGCTTTTGTTGTAAAAATGTAGTTCAATATAGTCTCTACACCTAGGGACGTTGCTGCCTGCTGCGGCTGCTCTGATTCTGCTTGGTCTAAGTACAATAGAAGAGGACGCCACTTTTATTGCTTGTCAATATCAGTTTCAATGTCTACATTCAACTTTAAACACAGTTGGCATATAGTGGAGAAATCATATCATCTCTTGTTATGGCTGCAGCTCAATTTGGCATATAGATCATAACATAAAACATTTCAAATGTCAAGGCGTTTAGCTGATGAGTTCTATCCTAAAACCCTGCTTAAAATGGACTTCCTGCACTGCGCCAGCCAGTCACTATACGATAGTCTTGTTTGGGTGGGGCCTGCGACAAATGCCTTTGATTCGCGGAATACAGGTGTTCAGCTTATCAATGTCATTAAGTAGGGTGCTTTTAGGCAAAAAAACTCATGTTAAATTGGGCGATAAGGACTAGTACTACTCTTACTTGCTCACTGCCTTTGCTGATGACTCTGGGTCTGCAGTAATTACGGAAAGCCAAGGTTTCAACAGGTCGGGATTGAGCTTGACCAGATCTACATTTGCATCTCTCAGCAGCTGCGTGCCGTCTTCAGGGTAGTAGGCAAGCATCACTATCCTCTTTATGCCGACACTTATAGCCATCTTGCTGCATTCTAAGCATGGAGCAAAAGTAGAGTAGAGCATAGCGCCCTTTGTGCTCCCAGCATTGCCAAAGAGGGCGCACTGCATTATTGCATTCGCCTCAGCGTGAGTGCACAAGCAGCGATCAAGGCCTTCACCTGACTTGACCTCACCCTTCGTTCTGGCAAGACAGCGAAGACATCCGCCCTCATAGCAGTTCTTTATCCCTGGCGGCGTTCCATTATAGCCGGTAGCTATCTGCCGGTTGTCCTTGACAATTACTGCGCCAATGTGACGGGTAAGACAGTTTGAACGAAGCTTGGCTATTTCTGCTTGCAACATGAAATATGTGTCCCAGTCTGGTCTCTGCATTCTCTAGCAGTAGTGACAATTACTATAAAAATTGTTATATTATTTTACGAGTGGAGGCTGCATCTTCAATAACATGCTTCTTGTGTTGTTGTTGCTGGCGCGCTTGCGTATCTTCTTAAGCTGTCGAGACTATGCTTAGAGCAAATACGTAGTAAGATCTCATTTGCTTATGGTTTGGATAAAATAGCGAGATTGAGCAAGAGGCTAGATAAAATGCGCACTTAATTGAGTGCTACTATAAAAAAATTCTAGTAGTTGCCAATTAGTAGTCTTTTGCGTCTCAGCAGCAACTCATCCTTTGCCAGACGGAGCCCTATCAAACCCATAAGCACCGTCATAGTCATCATCCCTGTCACAGCGTACCATTCCATTATGAGACTCGAACCTCCATCGAAGCCAGGCGCCTATTGCTAATCCTCCATACAGAGTCCATTACATTCAGAGTAGGAACAGATCCCAGCACATCCCAGCGGATCGATCCATGCTTTATTTTCATTCGAGGTACATGAACAGCAAACAGAATGATTAACTCTGCTCAAATGTATTTTGTAACTATCAGATTCAGATCATAATAATTAGAATGTACGAACAATATCATGAATGCTTTTGAGCAGTCAAACATGAATATGATAGCACATAACCGCGCGTGTTACCAGAGGTAGGGAGTTATATCTTGCAAGTAGACGCATATATGGTTGGACACATAAATAGACAAAAATTAAATCAACATTTTCAGTCTATTCTCTGTTACATTTCCAAAATTTGGAAACGGCTCAGAGCTAGAAAGCAGTCATCATTACCATTTCCATAATAACAGCGTACTTTTATTATAGAGACCTAGCAGATAAATGTTAAGAACTCGGCTGGCAGGTTTACTCTTATCAGTTGATAAAGAATTCTGACGTTGCTAAGGCTATGCGCGACCTCGGATTTCTTACAGAGATGACAGAAGAGGATCCTAATGTGCAATTCCGAGCTCGCGCCTACTATAGGGCTGCGGACACGATCGCAAGCCTCTCAGAAAATGCTACCGACATATACGACAAATATGGAGTGAACGGGCTACTAGAGATCCCGTCGGTTGGTAAGGCAATCGCGTCGAAGATAGAAGAATACCTCAAGAGAGGCAAGATGCAGCACCTTGAAGAATTAAAGGCAAAAGTGCCTATCAATATAGACGAGCTGTATGGAATAGAAGGCATGGGCCCAAAGACAATAAAGATGTTCTACGACAAGCTGCAGATAAAGAACCTGGCTGATCTAGAAAAAGCCGCCACCGAAGGCAAACTGAAGACCTTGCCTGGCTTTACGGAGAAAAAAGAACAAGATATCTTTAAGCAGATTGAGTTTTTTAAGAGAGGCAAGGGCCGCCTCATAATAGGCGAGGTCTACCCACTTGTGAAGCAGATCGAGAAGCGTCTTCAACATGTTGCAGGAGTCAAGAATGCGGCTGCAGCTGGTTCGATCCGCCGCATGAAAGAGACTATTGGCGATATTGACTATCTAGTGGCAGCCAGCGACCCGGAGCAGGTGATAGATTTTTTTGTCAAAATGCCAGAGGTACAAGAAATTCTTGGCATGGGCCGGGCCAAGGCATTTGTCAAGCTTGCCAGCGGGATCGATGCTGACCTACTAGTAGTGCCTGAAGAAAGCTGGGGCTCGGCTCTTCAGTATTTCACGGGAAGCAAAGAGCATTCTGTTCAATTGCGCAAGATAGCGATATCAAAAGGCCTTCGTCTGAATGAGTGGGGTGTTTTCAAAGGTGACAAGCGCGTTGCAGGAAAGACAGAAGAGGAAGTATACAAAATACTAGGCTTACACTGGATCCCGCCAGAGATGCGAGAGAACGCCGGCGAGATAGAGCTTGGAAGACAAGGCAAGGTGCCTAAGCTGGTCGAGTATGGGAGCCTGAAAGGAGACCTGCAGGTACATAGCGAAAACAGTGACGGGACGGCAAGTATAGAAGAGATGGCCCGCGGCGCCAAGGCATTTGGTCTTGATTATATTGCAATCACTGATCACACAAAGAGCCTGAAGCTCGCCGGTGGCCTTGAAGAACAGGAACTTTTGGAGCAGGCAGACAAGATATCGCAACTCAATGACAGGCTAAGAGAAGAAGAATTCCGCATACTCTCCTCAGCTGAGGTCAACATTATGAAGGATGGCTCGCTTGACATCCCAAATACGGTCCTTGACAAGCTCGATATCGTAGGCGCTGCAATACACTCGCATTTTAACCTGCCAATCGAGACGCAAACAGAGCGGCTGATAAAAGCTGCCAAAAACCCAAGCGTCGACATACTGTTTCATCCTACTGGCAGGCTCATAAACAAGCGTGCCGGCTACCCTGTCGACATTGAAAAAGTGATAGAGGTTGCAAAGGACACCAACACAGTTCTTGAAATTGATGCTCACTATGACAGGCTCGACCTAAAAGATGAATATGTGAGAATGGCAGTAAGAAATGGGGTCAAGCTGGTCATCGACTCTGATGCGCACCATCCTATTCACTACTCCTTTCTTACATTTGGCATAGCGCAGGCAAGGCGGGGTTGGGCGATACAATCAGATATCCTTAACACACTGCCGGCAGACAAATTACTCAATGCATTAAAGTAAATCATATATCATGCTTGTAGAGATACTTTATCCCTGTGCGCACGACATTTGAACAGGATGACTTGAAAGCAAGGAAAATATTTCTGGGAGTCTTTTACTTTTGTGCCTTTGTTATGGCATCAGTAACGTTCTATGCCCTCTATGTAAGCCTTGGCGAGTACCTGCAGACAGGCAGGGTGGTAATAGGCGAGGTGTTGGTAGACACGGAGTTTCCGTTCAAAGGTCTGGCCAAGCTCACCACCTATTTGATGATAGCATCTGTGGTTGGATGGTACTGCGTGGTCAGGTTGGGTGGCGAAAAGGTAAAAGGTATTCCCCGATGGCTCAAATCCATCATACAGTTGATGGTACTTGTATTTGCAGTCGTGGCTCTCTATGAATTTGTCTACAACTTTATCGTATGGAACTCACTGATTACTGCAGATGTAATAAGAGGGGTAATGAGATTTGATGATCTTAGTGTAGAATATCCAGACCCCGAAGCTCCTTGGAACTTAGTATTTGCGACCAAGATGACGCTTGCTGCATTCTTGATCTCAGCCCACTGCTTTTATACAATTTCCAAGCCTGAAAAAAAGTCAGAATAGCCATTCTTTTACTCTGACTCAGGTCTTGATTTTTCTCGAAGTTATGCTTAGACAGGACTTAACCTGTTTGGGGGGGGTCATCAGGTTTGAAAAATCTGCTTCTTGCTGCGAAATCTTCTCAGTAATATTGTACTTAATCTATGGCAGCGACAATCATTTATCGTTCCTCGCTTTAGGTGAATCCAAAAAGTGATTTCTAAAGAAGTGTCATTTACCGTTCTTGGGTTGTAGGTCTTATCAATATCTCATTTACATTTACGTGATTTGGAGCCTGTACTGCAAATACAATGGCATTGGCGATATCTTCTGCCTGCAGCGCCTCCATCTGCTTTGTCCTTTCAACATAATTTTCCAATGCCTTGTCGGTTATAGTGTTTATAAGTTCTGTCGTCACGACTCCTGGCTCAATGCACGTAATCCGTATGTTAGACCTCTGGCTGAACTCCTGTCTAAGACCTTCGCTGAATGCTGTAATGGCGTGCTTTGTCGCACAGTAGACGCTCCCTGCGGGATAAACAATCCTCCCAGCTACAGAAGAAATATTGACTATGTGTCCTGACTTTTTGTTCAACATAGGCGTAATTACTGCAGCAGTGCAGTAAAGCACTCCCCTTATGTTGACATCGATCATTTTGTCCCACTCCTCAACCTTGAGATTCTTGAAAAAGCTCAGTGGCTGGAGACCAGCATTGTTTACAAGGATATCGATGGTACCCCACTTTTTCATAACAGCATCAACGAATACGTCACATTCTGATTTTATCGTGACGTCCAGTTTTTGAATGAAAACTTCTCCTCCATTTTTGATAATCTCACTTTGCAACGATTCCAGTCTGTCCATGCGTCTTGCGCCTGCTGCGACTTTTGCACCAGCCCGAGATAATGCCAGAGCAGTAGCATAGCCTATGCCGCTGCTTGCTCCTGTAACTATTGCAACTTTATCTTTTATCATCTGCTATCATCATTCGTTTAGTTTTTTATATGTTGTAATATGCTGCTTTTGCCAATAGGCGTCAAGTTTAAGTACAATGCTTACATTTTTAGAACTTGTGTATTTATGAGCCTCGACGACAGCGACGAGCTGGCCTATCTATGGACTAAGGTAAAGTTTATCCAAAAATACATGAGCAAACACGATTGCAACTATGAAGTCGCCGAGCGCGAGTTTCACATTTGGATTGAAGGACTAATGGATAGCAGGATCGAGCTCGCAAACAAAATGCTAAATTCGCGTTAGACGTTCTGCTGTGGCTGCTCGATCTTTTGCTTTCTTGCCATGAACAGCAATAGTGCACCAAACATTCCAAGCACTATTGCCAGCCCCTGCGCGCCGCCATTTGGAACTGCGATAACATACACGATTGCAAAAGTGAGGCAAGTTACTGCCTGCAGAAGATATGATTTGACAGCATGCATCTTCGTCTTTTTTGCGACATATCCTATCACGAAAAACGCGGCTGCAGGATATATAGTGAGAAGAATAAACTGATCAATGTCAATGCCAAGGTGAACCATCGACAATCACTGTCCGTCAATACTAAATAAGAATTTTTAGTCTTTATCGATAGCAGGCATGACGATTTATCATAGTTCATTGGACATATTATGACACGGATTACCTGAATCTTCACTCAGTCATCAAACAGGCTTCTTCCTTTTCGCCTGTATTTTCCAGTAAGCAGCTTGACACGTTCCTTTCCGATTCCATAATAACTTTCTATTGCCATCGAGACCGGCTTACGCTCTTCTTTGCACTGCCTTTCCATTGCAGATTTCTTGCCAGTATATAGAAGATCTGCTACTTTGCATCTCCTGTACTCTACCGGATCCTAAAATATTTTAGAAGGTGCTTTGAAAGTAGCATCATGACTGTTCTGACCTGCGCAGGGCAGATTTTTTACTAATTAGGCTACTAGTTGAACAATCCTTGTTTTATAACAAAGCATGCTCGCATTGCTAATAGTAGGCTCTACATAATTTATTTTTCCGGATTATTCGACACATGCTTCGATGGCTCCACCGCCATCAATTATCGAGCGAGCATTTTCGAATGGAAGGGATGCTACATCTTCCTGCGCGTATGGCCCGTACTTGTTCATATCTATTCCAACAAATGCTTCTATTGGCTTGAGGAATCGGACCACTATTTGTTTTGAGCGCATCCTTGCAGATATCGACTCGAGCACCTTTGACCTACCTTTGACCAAGGCAGCCATGACTTCGTCTATTCTTTTGTTTAATTCCCGTTTGCCATCAAGGACATATTTTTCCTCATCAGTTAGCTTTGAATAGTCCAGAGGCTCGTCGCCCGAGCTGATCTTCGCCTGTCTTGTCACTATCATAAGACATGACGAAGCCGCAAGCATCTCGACCATCCTATCCCTTACCTTTGCTTCGACACCTTCGTAGGCCTGACCCTTCAGGGTGCCTAGTGCCTCTGCTATTTTCTGGAAAGTGTCTGGTTCTATTGACTGAAGTGTTGGAGTTTCAACTTCTTTTTCTAACATTCTGTAAACATCTTTGAGCGCAAGGCTTCCGCTATTCTCGGCATCCATTTCATTGCTGTTTCGTTGCCCAGCTGTTGTTGACATTTGGCTCACTAAGCCTTAAATTATAGGATTTTAGTGCCTATTGGTAGGATATCTCAGTTGCCTTATAAATTGATTGACGGCAGGATCGAGCCATTGACATTTAGTGCGGAACAAGTCATGCGACGGCTCAAAGAAGACAATATCAAGTTCCTCGATTTGCAGTTCACCGGCCTTTTTGGCCGGTTCCACCACACTACGATAGACTCCAAGATGTTCCGGGTCCAGGATTTCACGGATGGCCTTCCAAAGCTTGACGGATCTTCAATACGCGGCTTTACAGAAATACATGATTCTGATCTTATTATAAGACCTGATTCGGCTACATATGCCACCGTGCCTTGGATTGGGACGCCTACTGCAAGGCTGATATGCGATATTTTGAGTGGAGGGAGCAAACGTGAGATATTTCCACGAGACCCCCGTGGCATTGCAAAAAAAGCAGAAAGATATCTCATAGATCAAGGCTTTGACACTTCTTATTGGGGCCCAGAAGTTGAATTCTTTGTCTTCGATAAGCTTGAGGTTAACACCATGACTCCATACCAGGGTCAGAGCTACCATATCACATCAAGAGAAGCACCTTGGTCTACCGATAGTGTGGGCTATGCGCTTAGGCTCAAGGAGGGATATCTTCCAAGCGCGCCTGGCGACACCCTCATGGAATACCGAAACGAATGCGTTGATGTACTTTCGAATAATTTCGGCATAGTGTGTGATGCTCATCACCACGAAGTAGCGACTGCAGGTCAGTGCGAGATCGACATTCGATTTGATACCTTGGTTAATGCTGCCGATGCCGTTCAAAGTTACAAGTATATTGTCAAGAACATTGCCAAAAAACAGAACATGATTGCAACGATGATGCCAAAGCCGATAGCGCTTGACAATGGCTCGGGCATGCATGTTAATATCAGCCTTTGGAACAAAGGCAAGAACCTATTCTATGACTCTGCTGATGAATATGCAGAAATTTCGCAAACTGCACGCTATTTTTGTGGAGGCATAATAGAACATGCTCGAGCACTTGCAGGAATCGTAGCTCCTACTACTAACTCTTACAGGAGGCTTGTGCCCGGCTACGAGGCTCCAGTGTACGTCGCATGGAGTACCGGCAATCGATCTGCAATAATCAGGATCCCAGCTCATTACAAAGGAACCAAATTTGCTCACCTAAAGCGAATCGAGTTTAGAGCTCCTGATCCTTCATGTAACCCCTACCTTGCGTTTTCAGCCATTCTTGCGAGCGGCCTTGATGGCATCAAGAAGAAGAAGGACATAAGCGACCCAGTGAATGAGGATATATTTAGGATGACCTCAGAGAGGAGGCGCCAGCTAGGGATAACGCAGCTGCCAGCAAGCTTGAGAGAAGCCTACGAGGAGCTTAGAAGTGATAACGTGTTCTTAAAGCCGATATTTGACAGTGAGATCATTGATAGAATAATAGAGCACGAGGAGAAGGAACACATAGAGCTGGCAGTGAGACCTCATCCCCATGAGTTTTCAATGTATGCTGACATATAGCCTCTTTTTTGCATAATGAATCTTGCGCCTCTAAAAGAGAGATACTCTCACCTTTTCCTTTCGTCAGCAGGTAAGAAGCATATAGGATTATGTAAAATTGTTGTGATGGACTTCGTTTAATTCTTTTCATAAAAGTTTATCTAGGGATAATATCATATAAGATTGTATAAGATTACACAGTTTGCAAATATACAAACAAGTTTTCGAAATCATGATATAAGCGCAGTCGGTAGTTGAGATAAAATGTTGGACGATGATTCCTCTTTGTCATCCTCGGCTGCAATCCCTTTTCCAACACTTACAATCCTGTATTTGCCATCAGAGGCCAACACGGTGGTTGAAGAAGTAGGTCAGAAATATCCCAACAGCACAGTGGAGGAGTGCATTGGTTTTTTTCACGGGGTGCAGAAACACTACAAAAAGGTCACGATCTGGAGTCAGGGCATAGACAGCCTGTGGCTCAATGCAGTAGTAGCAAGAGCAAAAGAGCTTGCTGGTGTGGAATTTGTGACGCTTGTTTCAGGCGGCATAATGTACCTGCTATAGGGGTTCCAGAGGAAGCAATAGGTAACTGTATATTATGTATCTTCTTCATTTCGTAGTAATCTAAAATTTCTTTTAAATTATTTACGAGGTACGATAGATAATTGTGAGAAAGAAATATTGTATTTATCCTAGTCTTCAATTCTTGATGTATGACCATCGGAAAGTAACAAATCATCTTACCAAGAATTGTTTGTTTTCGCAAGTCGAACAGATATAACAGTCAAAGTAGAAGAAGTAATAAAAGATGAAGAGGATGAAAAAGATAGAATAGAGACGGTTGATAATATATAATAGCGCTCACCTAGGCAATTAATTAATCAATCAACCACAAGTCTTGTGAATACTTTTTCTCCTCTACTCTTGCACTTTCAATAAGAAGCATCATTGCTACTACCATGCTGCTGCTTCTTTGATTCCATCTCACTACCATGTGGCAGTGGTAGCAATATTCTGCTTGCATAACAGGTATATCACATGAACAAACAGCAGCAGAGCGTATATTTTCC
>Ga0075428_100009173_pt1 | contig 10972 bp, 8 predicted proteins | sample RhiMetdeltSRZDD2_FD_75291 | JGI IMG/M metagenome (GOLD analysis project Ga0075428, IMG submission 75291) | Populus rhizosphere microbial communities from Tennessee, USA - Rhizosphere MetaG P. deltoides SRZDD2 | ecosystem: Host-associated > Plants > Roots > Rhizosphere > Soil | place: USA... | reverse complement strand
TCAGCGGCCCGGACCGCGGGTGGCGGAGGCGGCGAAGGCGCTCAATGCGATACTGGATAGGCCATGACGCAATATCACCTCGCCCAGATCAACATCGCTCGCATGCGCGGAGTGAACATCGAGGATCCGATCATGCAGGGATTCGCCGCGCGCCTCGATGAGATCAACGCCATCGCCGACGCCGCGCCCGGCTTTGTCTGGCGCCTGCAGACGGACGACGGAAACGCGACCTACCTGCGCCCGTACGACGACGACCGCATCATCGTCAACATGTCGGTGTGGGAGTCGGTCGAGCATCTCAAGGCCTACGTCTACAAAACGCCGCACGCGGAACTGCTCAAGGCCCGCCGCGAGTGGTTCGAGCACTTCGAAGGCTCGTACTTCGCGATGTGGTGGGTGCCCGCCGGACACTTCCCCGGCATCGATGAGGCAAAGAAGCGGCTCGCGCATCTCCAGGAGCACGGGCCGTCGCAATACGCGTTCACGTGGCGCACGATTCAGCAGCCCGACGAGTCGTTCCTCGCCGGATTCGACTGGTCGGTGTTCACGCCGTGCCCAGCGTGACTCGTTCGATCCTTGCACTCGGCATTCTCCTCGCCATCGCGATCGCACTCGGCATCTCGTTCGGTTCCGTGACGATCGATTGGAACGATGAAGTGGCGCGCACCATCCTGCTGCGCATCCGTCTGCCGCGCGTGCTGCTCGCGGTTGCGATCGGCGCGGCACTCGCGGTCGCGGGAGTCACGTTTCAGACTCTGCTCCGCAATCCTCTCGCCGATCCGTTCATCCTCGGCGTCTCCGGCGGCGCCGCCGCCGGGGCGGCGATCGCGACCGCGTTTCGCTGGTCGCGCGTTCCGGGACTGGTCACCGTCATCGCCTTCGCTGGCGCGATCGGCGCGACCGCGGCGGTGTTTCTTCTCGCGCGACGGCGCGATCACACCGATCCCACGCGCCTCTTGCTCTCCGGTCTCGTGCTCAACGCGTTTTTCTCCGCGGTGATCCTCATCGCCTTCACGCTGTCGCGGCAGGCGGATCTCACCGCGGCGCTGCGATGGATGATGGGCACGCTCTTCGGCGCGACCTGGACGAGCGTCGCCCTGGTGATGTCGCTGCTCGTGATCGCGATGATCGTGCTCGCGTTTCTCGCGAACGATCTGCGCCTGCTCGCATTCGGCGAAGAAGACGCGAAATCGCGCGGGGTCGACGTCGAGCGCGTGAAGCTGATCGGCTTCGGAACCGCGTCCGTGATCACCGGAGCCGCGGTCGCGGTGAGCGGCATCATCGGATTCGTCGGCCTGCTCGTGCCGCATCTCATCCGCCTGATCTGGCGCCGCGATTTCCGATTCCTGCTCCCGCTCTCGGCCCTCGGCGGCGCGACGCTCGTCGTCGCGTCGGATCTTCTCTCGCGCATCCTCGTCGACACGACCGAGCTCCCGATCGGCGCATTCACCGCCGTGTTAGGCGTGCCGTTTTTCCTGTCGCTGCTGCGGAGGGCGCGATGACCGTGGGGCCGGCTGCCAGCCGGCCGTTCCGCCGCCGGCTCGGCGGCGCGCCGGCCGGCGGCCGGCGTTACGGCGGGCCAGCGGCCCGCCCCACGCGGAGGGCTGACCGGTCCGAACGGCTCGGGAAAATCGACGCGGCTCTCGCGCATCCTCGTCGACACGACCGAGCTCCCGATCGGCGCATTCACTGCGGTGTTAGGCGTGCCGTTCTTCCTGTCGCTGCTGCGGAGGGCGCGATGACCGTGGGGCCGGCTGCCAGCCGGCCGTTCCGCCGCCGGCTCGGCGGCACGCCGGCCAGCGGCCGGCGTCACGGCGGGCCAGCGGCCCGCCCCACGATGGGAGTCGCATCGTGTTGAGGCTGCGCAATGTCTCGTATTCGTACGAGAGCGTCGCCGCTCTGCGCGACGTGAGTCTCGAAGTGAGCGCGCGGCAACTCGTGGCCCTCACCGGTCCGAACGGCTCGGGAAAATCGACGCTGCTCAAGATCATCGCGCGCGTGCATGCGGCGCAGCGGGGCGAAGTGTGGTTCGAAGAGAAACGAATCGAGGACTGGCCGGCGAAAGAATATGCGCGTCGCGTCGGCTATCTTCCGCAGGATCCCGATCCCACGTTTCCCATGCGCGCCATCGACGTCGTCGTCTCCGGACGCGCTCCGTACCTCGGCCGCTTCGCGTGGGAGAGCGATCGCGACTGGGAAGAGGCGCGCTCCGCGCTCGAGCTGTGCGATGCCGCGCATCTCGCCGATCGCTACTTCGACGAGATGAGCGGCGGCGAGCGCAAACGCGTGTTTCTCGCGCGCGTGCTCGCGGGAACGCCGCGTCTCATCGTGCTCGACGAGCCTTTCGCCGCGCTCGACCTCTCGCACGTGCAGCAGTTCTCGCAGCTCCTCCGCGGCATCGTCGATCGCACCGGCTGCACGGTCCTCTTCGCCGCGCACGATCTCAACTGGGCTGCGGCGCACAGCGATCGCATGCTCGTGATGCAGAGCGGCGCGCTTGCCCTCGATGCGACACCGGACGCGGTGATGCGTCCCGGCGTGATGCGCGAGCTCTTCGGCTTCGACGCGGAGACCGTCACATCCGGCGGCCGCACGTGGATCGTTCCGCGAAATTCGCGATGACGGTCCGTCTCATAGATGAGGGCGTTGATGAATTCGCGCAAGCTGCACGAGGTCATTCCGGCAGCGCTGCCTGTGCTCTGCGCAATTCTCGTGATCACCATCGATCTTGCGTTGGCTGATCGATTCTTCTCTTCGCCTCCTACCGTGGCCAAGCTCTCGCCCGACACTTATGCGCGGCGAATCCATTACGTCGCAGCCGCGGAATTTCAGGCGGTCGCGATCGCGGCGGCGCTCGGCTTCGGATTCCTGTTGCTGCTTCGCCTCGCGTGCGACACCGAGTCCGGATGGCGTTTTGGATTTGCGACCGCGATGGTGGTGCTCGCATGCGTCTCCGCGACGCTGTTGATCACGCCGGAGAGGCCGTCTCCCCTCCACACATTACTGCGAGCGACAGCTCTTCAGAATTTTCAGATTGCGTTCGAGCGCGCGACGGGCGTGGCCGCCGCGGTTCTGGTTACCGTCGCTGCTCTGCTTCGCCGCCAACGCGATCTCTGGTATCTGCTGCTGTTGGGCGCCGTGCTTCTCGCGGGTGACGTCCTGCTTGCGATGTTCGCCGGACGATGGGCGGCAACCGGAGTGGATGAGCTCGTGAATGCGATCGTGTTCGGCCGGATCGTGTTCGACACGCTCTTTCTCGCGGCGACCTGGATTCCCGCGGCGATCGTAAACACGATCCGTTGCGACGACGTCCAACCGGCATGAAACGAATTCTTCTCGCCGGCGCGCTCCTGCTCGTCGCCGCGACTCCGCGAATGGCGGAACGGCAGCGCGCCGAGCATGTGCTCGACCGCCTCGCGTTCGGCGCGCGTCCGGGCGACGTCGAAGAGGTGATGCGCATCGGCGTCGATCGCTGGATCGACCAGCAGCTTCATCCCGAGCGCATCTCCGATCGCGCCGTCGAGTCGCGCGTCGCGAAGTATCAACGGGAGGTGAAGCTCCCGACGCGCGAAGAGGCGAAGCGCGACAAGAAAATGGCGCGACAGGCAGGGCGCGCCGCGATCGGCGACCTCTCCGCGCAGCGCATTCTTCGCGCCGCGGAGTCGGAGCGACAGCTCAGCGAAGTGATGGTCGACTTCTGGATGAATCACTTCAACGTGTTCGCCGGGAAGTCGATCGATCGATTTTTGATCACCAGCTACGAGCGCGACACGATCCGCGGGCACATGTGGGGCCGCTTCGAAGATCTGCTGATGGCCACCGCGAAATCGCCGGCGATGCTGTTCTACCTCGACAACGCGCGCTCGCGCAGCGGCGCGATCAACGAAAACTACGCGCGCGAGCTGATGGAGCTCCATACGTTAGGCGTGGACGGCGGCTACGCGCAGAAGGACGTCACCGAGCTCGCGCGCGTGCTCACCGGCTGGAGCATCTCGTGGGGCGGGCCGCTGGCCCGCCGTGCGGCCGCCGGCCCGGCGGGCCGCGGAACGGCGGACCAGCGGTCCGCCCCACAGTTCATCTTTCGCAGCGCCGCGCACGATCAGGGCGCGAAGAGCGTGTTGGGCGTGAAGCTCTCGGGAGGTGGCATCGACGAAGGGGAGCGGATGATTCGCGTCCTCGCCACGCATCCCTCGACAGCGCGTCACCTCGCGACGAAGCTCTGCCAGCGTCTCGTCGCGGACGATCCGCCGCCCGCCCTCGTCGATCGCGTGGCGAAGCGCTTTCTCGACACGCGCGGCGATCTGCGCGCGACCGTGCGCGCGGTCGTCGAGTCGCCGGAGTTTTTCGATCCGAAGTACTACCGCGCGAAAGTGAAATCGCCGTTCGAGTACGCGATCTCCGCCGTGCGCGCCGCCGGCGCGACGATCGACAATCCCCTGCCGCTCGCGCGGCAGCTCAAGACCATCGGACAGCCGCTCTACTTCGCCCAGCCGCCGACCGGCTACTCCGACAAGGCGGAGGCGTGGTCGAACAACGGCGCGCTCGTCGCGCGTCTCGATTTCGCGACCGCACTCGCGGCGAACAAGATGCCCGGTGTGCGCGTGCGCACGGACGACGCGGTGTTGCTCGCGAAGAAGCTCGGCGGACCGGAGTTTCAAAAACAGTAGCGAGTTGCGAGTAGCGAGTTGCGAGAGCCTCTCTGGTTACGCGAACGCGCTCGCAACTCGCTACTCGCAACTCGCAACGGAGATCAGATGAACCGCAGAATTTTTCTCAAGACCTCCGGCCTCACTCTCCTCGGCACCGCGCTCACGCCGCGCGTCTTCGCGCGCATGGCGCAGGCGAGCGGCACACGGGGGAAGAAAGTGCTCGTCGCGATCTTTCAGCGCGGCGCGGTCGATGGACTGAACATGATCGTGCCCTACGGCGAGAGCGCGTACTACAGCGCGCGTCCGACGATCGCCATCCCGAAGAAGGACGTCCTCGATCTCGACGGCTTCTTCGGTGCGCATCCTTCGCTGCAGTCGCTGCTGCCGTTCTGGAAGGATCGCTCGCTCGCGATCGTGCAAGCAGCCGGAAGTCCCGATGCCACCCGCTCGCACTTCGATGCGCAGGACTTCATGGAGTCGGGCACGCCGGGTGTGAAATCGACCGAAGACGGATTCCTCGCCCGGGCCATGGATCCGCCTAACAAAGAGCCGCTGCGCGCGCTCGCCATCTCGCCGTCGATGCCGCGCATCCTCGCCGGATCGAACGCCGTCGTCGCGACCGACATCGCACGCTACGCGAACGCGCCGTCGACGAAGGTGTTCGGCTCGATGTATCCCGAGGCCTTCGAAGCCTCGCGAATCCTGCGGACGTTAGGCGCGAACAGCGGCACCGCCTATCCGCGCAATCCCCTCGGCGACGCGCTGAGTCAGATCGCGCGAGTGATCAAGAGCGATGTCGGACTGGAGATCGCGTTCGCCGACGCGGGCGGATGGGACACGCACGCGGCGCAGGGCGGCATCGACGGACAGCTCGCGAACAATCTGCGCGGCTTCTCTGAAGCGATGACCGCGTTCGCGAACGACCTCGGCTCGCGCATGAGCGACGTCGTGCTGATCACGATGTCCGAGTTCGGCCGCACCGTTCGGCAGAACGGCAACCGCGGCACCGATCATGGTCACGCCACGGTGATGCTCGCGTTAGGCGGAAACGTGAAGGGCGGAAAAGTGCACGGACGATGGCCGGGTCTGGCCAGCCATCAGCTCTTCGAAGGCCGCGACCTCGCCGTCACGACCGATTTCCGCGACGTCTTCGCCGAGGTGCTCACGAAGCACCTCGGCGTCCCATCGATGGCGAGCGTGTTTCCGAAGTACGAGGCGCGGCGCGTCGGCCTGATGTAAGTCCCCTCTCCCACCGCAGTGGGAGAGGGCTAGGGTGAGGGCCCCTCACCCCGACCCTCTCCCCACTGCGGCGGGGAGAGGGAGTAAAGCAGTTAGAACCGCACTTTTACGATCAGCACCGCCACCCACGTGCCGTCGTCGCGCTTCACGGCCAGGCCGTCGACCGTGTCGCCGGCGTGAATCCCCGGCTCGACTTTCGAGTCGCCGGTGACGACGAACGTGAAGTCTTCGTTCTTGTTCTTCACGACCCACGTCGATCCTTCGATCGACTTCACCGGTCCGTGGAAGTGCGTCGTGCTCGGAATCGTCGGCCGCGCGAACTTCACGATCGAGATCGCGACGAGCGCGTGCGCGGAGTCGATGCTGTAGAGCACCTCCACCGTGTCGCCGACGCGCGGCTCGCCGACGATCTTCGTCTGCGCATTCACGGTCAGTGTGAGCGGCTCGCCCTTGTCGGGGGCGATCACCCACGAGTCGGCGGCGATGCTCTTCACTTCACCGCGCGCAGCGTGGATTTGTGGAGGCGCGGGCGCGAGCACGATGATCGACGACGCGACGAGCTGTCCGTTCTTCGCGTCGGCTGCGACCTGCACGATGTGATTCGGCTGGATGTCGCCGAGCTCCGGCTTGCCGTCGCGATGGATGCCGCCGATGCTCGTCTCGTCGGTGACGTGAATCGTGCGCCCGAGCACGGTGAGCGTGTGATTCGCGACGTCGACTTCCTGCACCGGTCCGAACAGCGTCGCGTCGGGAACGCGGAGCAGCGTGATCATCGATGCCGGCAGCGGCGCATTCGGCGCGATGTCGGATCTCGTGAGCGTCGCGAAGAGGATCATGCCGGGCTTGATGTCCGCGATCGCGCCGTCGCGGCCGCGGTCGAGCACGATCTTCGCGTCTTTCGCTTCGATCGCGACCTGTCCGCCGGCGAGTTGCACGAGCGTTCCCTGCACCGCGTCGACGATGCCGGTGACGGTCGCGCCGGCCGCATCGGGATGTTTGCCGGGTGTGACGGAGCGCGTGCGGGCGAAGGTGCTGACAGAAACGATGGTGGAGAGGAGGACTACGAGGACGAGGGATTTCCGGAGCATTCCGCCATGATAGCGGCTTTCGGTCTAACGAGCGCGAGGCTGGCGGCCGCCAGACCAAGGGCGAGGCACGCAATCCAGAGCATCGCCGGGCTGCGCTCGTAGAGCATCGTGCCGAGTGCGGGTCCGAGGAGCATTCCCGCCGACCAGGTGGAGTGCCAGAGTCCCATGTAGCGTCCGCGATAGCGCTCCGGTGCGAGTGCGGTGACATACGTCGTCGAGACCGGAGCGTAGACCATCTCGCCGATGGTCCAGATCATGACCGTCACGGCGAGCATGGGAATGCCCGTGGCGAGGCCTGTTAGGCCGAAACCGATTCCTGTTAGGCCGTATCCGAGGGCGATGAGCGGCTGCGGCGGGAACCGCTGTGCCCACGCGGTGAGAAGCAGCTCGAGAGTCACGATCATCACGCCGTTGATGGCCAGCAATCCGCCGTACACCGCGGGCGAGTAGCCGAGCTTCGTGATGTGCACGGGGAACGTCGAGAGGGTCTGGAACTCGACACAGACGAGGAAGAGCGTCGCCAGCAGGAAGAGCATGAACATCCGGTCGCTCAGCGCGACGCGCAATCCTGCCGCCGGCTTCTCGTCTTTGCCGCTCGAGCGAAGTCCGTGCGGGAGCGCAACGAGCGCGACGATCCCGTAGACGAGCGAGGTCGCGCCGTCGCCGAGGAAGATGTAATTGAACGAGCGATCGGCCAGAAAGCCCGCCACCGCGGGACCGCATGCGAATCCGAGATTGATCGCGAAGCGATACATCCCGAACGCGATCATGCGCTGCTCGGGCGCGACGAGGTCGCCGATGAGCGCCGTCGCCGCGGGACGGTAGATCTCTCCGACCATACCCGCGATGAAGACGACGACGAGCGTCGTCGCGAGCGTGTGCACTTGCGTGAGCGCGACCATCACGATCGCCGAGGCGAACATCGACAGCGCGATCGTGTTGCGTCGCCCGATGCGATCCGCGAGATGCCCGCCGATCACCGCCGCCACCATGTGCCCCGCGCCGTACGTGCTCAGCGCGATGCCCGCCTGCGTCGTCGAGTACCCCTCGCGCGTCAAGTAGATCGCGAGAAACGGCATCACGAACGTGCCGAAGCGATTGATGAACGTCCCGCCGAACAGAATCCACACGGGCCGCGGCAACGCGCGCAGGGAGGTGAGGAGGGTGGGCATGAGGTGCTTCAAGTTTATCCCGAGCGGAGTCGAGGGATCAGCGGAGGCGCAGCTGCGGAGAAACAGTAAAGGCGATGCGCGTGCATCGCCTTTCGGAACGCGCATCGCTGCCGCTCCACTGACCCCTCGACTACGCTCGGGGTGAACTAAAAGAGGAGCAACCGCCCCATGAACCTTTCGAACTGCGATTTGCTCGTCGCGCCGACGACTCCGCTCTCGCTCTTCTCCCACTCTTCGCGCGAGAGGACGGTCATCGCGTCGATCTTGCGCGCGGTGAGGGTGCGATTGAGGCCGGCGAGCGACTGGGTCGTCGCGTCGAAGGATGCGCTTTTCTTCGCGAGCTCCGCTGCGACGACGTCGGCCTCGGCGAGTTGCGATTCGGTCGGGCGGCCGTCGTAGCTGTTCACGGCGCCATACACGGAGGCGATGCGCTCGCGAAGCTGCTCCTCGCCGGAGAGCCATCCGCCTTCACGCGTGGCTACGAGCGCTTTGTATTGCTCGTCGAGCTTCGACGCGAAGTCGCTCACGCGCTTCTTGTCGCCGCCGCTGAGCTTCTCCGCGCGCGCGTTCGCCTGATCGCGCAGCGATTTCACGCGCTCGGTGAGGAACGTGAAATCCGCGAGCAGGTCGTACAGTCGCCGCGCGGTTTTCTGCTGCAGCGCCCGATCCTCGGCCGTGTACGTCGCGCGCGCATCCGGCACGAGCTCGAGCTTCGTCGTGTACGTCTCCTTACCCTTGATGAACTTCACCGTATACGTGCCCACGGGGGCACGCGGTCCGTAGAACGCGCCGCCGGAGAAGACGATCGAGCTGCCGCCGGGCATCTTCGGTGCCTTCATGCGCATCGGCCATTCGACGCGATTGATGCCCCGGCGTTTGCCCGCAGGCAGAGTGGCGAGGAGTTTGTTGCCGGCGTCGTAGATCTCGATCTTCGAGTCGCCGACCACGTGACGCTTCCTGAGGTAATACGAGATCGACGCAACGTCATCGACGTTGCCCGATGAATAGAGGTCATCGCCTTCGGAGCGGCCGTCGTATGCCGGGATCTTCAGCACCGACGCGCGCGAGGGGAGCATCGCCACGTCTTTCGTGAGTGTGTCCGTGGTCATCGCGCGCAGTGATGTCAGGTCGTCGATGATGTACAGACCGCGGCCGTGTGTCGCGATGATCGCGTCGCCGTCGCGCGGATGGAGCTGGACGTCGAACACCGGCGCGGGCGGGAAGTGCTCTTCGAAATGCGCCCAGCTCTTGCCGGCATCGACGGAGATGTACAGCCCATACTCGGTGCCGAGGTAGAGAAGATTCGGATTGACGAGATCCTCGCGGACCACCTGCGCGTAACCGCGCAGATCGTCGGTCGCGAGCGCGTCCCAGGTCTTGCCGGCGTCGCGCGTGCGGAAGACGTACGTCTTCATGTCGCCGGTGCGATGTCCATCGAACGTCGCGTAGGCGGTCTTTTCGTCGAAGTGTCCCGCCTCGACGCGCGAGACCCACGTGCGCGGCGGCACGCCTTTCACATTCGCGACGACATTCGTCCACGACCTTCCGCCGTCGTGCGTGACCTGCACGTTGCCATCATCGGTGCCGGCCCAGAGCACGTCCGGATTCTTCGGCGACTCGGAGACGGAGATGATGGTCGTGTAGTTCTCGGCGCTGGAGTTGTCGATCGAAAGGCCGCCGGACTCGAGCTGCTTTTGCCGGCTCTGATCATTCGTGGTCAGGTCGGGAGAGACCCGCTCCCACGAATCGCCGCGATCGCGTGAGCGCATGAGATATTGCGATCCGATGTAGATCGTTCCCTTCTGCGTCGGGCTCGCGTAGATCGGCGTGTTCCAGTTGAAGCGAAGCTTCGTCTCGTCCTGCTTCGCGTAGGGATAGATCTCTTTGTTCTCGCCGCTCGAGCGGCGGAAGCGCACGATGCGCCCGCCCTGCGATTCGAGATAGACGACATCGGGATCGGTCGGATCGACGATTGCCGCGAAGCCGTCGCCGCCGCCGATGGCGCGCCAGTGATGATTCGTGACGCCGCCCGGCCACTGCGACGGTCCCATCCACGTGCCGTTGTCCTGCAGTCCGCCGTACACGTTGTACGGCGCGTCCATGTCGAACGTGACGTGGTAGAACTGCGCGACCGGCAGCACGTTGAGGAAGCGCCAGTGCTGGGCGCGATCGAACGACTGATACGCACCGCCGTCCGTGCCGAGAACGAGCATGCTCGTGTCGTTCGGATGAATCCAGAGCGCGTGATGATCGGGATGGACGCCGGCGCCGCCGGTGAGTGAGCCGGTGAACGTCTTGCCGCCGTCGTCGCTGAACGTGAGCTGGTAGCCCGGCTTGTAGACGCGGTTGTGATCTTTCGGATCGACGACGAGATGCGCGAAGTAGAACGGGCGCACCTGCACGTTGAAGCTGTCGTTCATCTCGCGCCAGTGCTCGCCGAGATCATCGGAGCGATAGAGCGCGGTCTTCTTCGCCTCGACCACGGCGTACACCGTGCTCGGACGCGACGGCGCAACCGCGACGGCGATGCGGCCGAGGTGTCCGGAGGGCAGTCCGTTCTTCAGCTTCTCCCAGGTCTCGCCGCCATCCTTCGTTCGGTACAACCCGCTCCCCGGACCTCCGGAGCGGAAGAAGTCCGGTTGCCGGCGGAACTGCCACATGCCGGCGTACACGATCGAAGGATCCTGTGGATCCATGGTGATGTCGCCGCAGCCGGTCTCTTTGTCGACGTAGAGGACTTTCTTCCACGTCTTGCCGCCGTCGGTCGTGCGGAAGACGCCGCGCTCCGCGTTCGGTCCGAAGGCGTGTCCGATCGCGGCGACGT
>Ga0075428_100009172_pt1 | contig 10973 bp, 13 predicted proteins | sample RhiMetdeltSRZDD2_FD_75291 | JGI IMG/M metagenome (GOLD analysis project Ga0075428, IMG submission 75291) | Populus rhizosphere microbial communities from Tennessee, USA - Rhizosphere MetaG P. deltoides SRZDD2 | ecosystem: Host-associated > Plants > Roots > Rhizosphere > Soil | place: USA... | reverse complement strand
CCAGCCAACGGCAGCCCGATCACTTCCAGTTCGTTTACACCGCCAAACAATTCGCTGCTAGTGGTCCCCGTCAGCGGAGATACATCCGGAGTGGGAGGGGCCACCAGCGATATTACCGTATCAGTGTCGGGCGGGAGTCTGACATGGACGAATAGAGCCGAACGCGACACAGGTGATGCTGGAGGCAATCGCGGCCACGTCTCGATATTTACGGCAGAGGTAGCGACGGGCGCCTCGATGACTGTTGGCGTCACGCGTACGGCTGGAGATGGTGGAACGAATCGGCTGAGCGCGAAGGTGTACATTGTCACCGGCTACAACGTCGGCGATCCGGTCGGCGCTGTGGGCGAGGGCAGCACGACGGCCACGAGCAACACGCCAAACGCTTATACGTCCACGGTTGATGGCTCGCGCGGGTTTGGCGCCGCGACGGATTGGGGCCAGAACGGAAATTTATCCTCCTCGGATGTGGAAGATGTCGCCGATTACGCCGGCCAGATCGCCGTAATCTCGCTTTACAAGGCCTCCAATACCTCGCCCTCGGGCAGCACCGTCACGATTAACTTCGTCACTGACGGCGGGGCATCGTCGGAATGGAACTGGGTCGCGCTGGAAGTCAAGCCAGGGGCGGGAGGCGCCGGGAACTCAATTAGTCCAACCGCCACTATCACGCCCGCGGCCTCGCTTGCCCTTTCGGCATCAAGGAATAGGGCCTACACCGCGACAGTCACGCCCACAGGCGCCCTGGCGAATGCCATCACGAGAATCCGAGCCTATACGGCCACAATCACTCCGACTGCCGCTTTAATCGCGCTCCGATTGCTCATCAGAGCCTATACGGCAACCATTACGCCCACGGGCGCTCTGACGTCCATCAAGGCGGCGCTGAAATCATTCACGGCGACAATCACACCAGCAGCGGTGCTCACAAAAGCAGCGTCCATTCTCCGCGCCTACACGGCGACAATCACCCCGGCCGCCACCCTGGCCCGAGTGGCGTCATTCGTCAAGGCGTTGACGGCCACGATCACCCCTGCTGGATTGCTAGCCAAGGCCGCATCCAGGCTGCGAGCCTACACGGCCACCATCACGCCTACAGGAGCGCTGAGCGCGTTTAAAGTGATTGTCCGGACATTCACGGCCACAATTACACCGACAGCCACGTTCCTAAAAATAAGCGTCAAAAGTTTTGTAGGCTCAATCACGCCCGCAGGGGCGCTAATCAAGACAGCGGCATTTGTCAAAAGTTTTACAGCGGCGATCACCCCTGCCGGCGCCCTGTTCAAGACGATTTATAAATTCTTCACCGCGACGATCAGCGCAATCGGCGCCGCGCTCGTGGGACTCTTCGGAGTGGCCGATCGGGTAAGCGTGGCGGTGGGTGACTACCAGGTGACGGGGGCGATGGTGCGTGATGGGATAAAGACGATAGCGGCGACAGGCAACGGACTGAAGACATACGTGATTACATCAGACGAGGCAGCAAGTTAGGAGTAAAGATGCAAAAGCAAAGTTCTATGGCGCTGGGCGGGACATTGAAGATCAAGCGAATCAAACGGCAGCGCGTTCCGTCCGGACGTGAGTTGAGCATCTGGGAGATGCTGAAATACGGCTTTCCCCACTTCGGACTGAGCCGCGAAGTCGCGCTGTGGCGATTTAAGAACATCCCGAATCTCTGGCGCGGATTGTGGCGGATCGCGCTGGCTCGATTCTTTGGGCTGCCCCACTTCTACGGCCAGCTCGTTCTTACGGTCTTTCGGGGAAATGGGCAGGTCGTAGACCTGGGGTTAGCCAGCCTGCGCGTTATCACCACAACCGGCGTTAATTACATCGTCGATGCGTTTCAGAACTCCGTCGAGGTCGAGAATATGAAGTTTCACGGCTTCGGTACGGGCTCCGGAGCAGAGGCCGTAGGCAACACCGCGTTGGGAACCGAACTTACGACCCAATATGCGGGCGATGTCCGGCCAACGGGAACGACCGAGGAAGGCGCGAGCGCGAATATTTATAAAACAGTCGCCACGCTCACCCCCGATTCCGGTGGAACCATACAAGTCACGGAGCACGGTATTTTCTCTCAGGCCGCGACAGGCGGCGGGACAATGCTCGATAGGGACTTGTTCACAGCGGTTCCAATTGTGGCCGGATCAGACTCCCTTCAGGCCGACGAGCAGATTACTTTTGCCGCGGGCGGTTGACTTTGCTTATCGCCTTGCAGCGTATCGCTTATGAATAGCTATTATCCCGGTAACGTGGTCAGGATCTGGACGGAATTCACCGATGCGGTGAGCGGTGACTTTGTCGATCCAACCACGGTTACGGCCAAGGTGAAAGATCCGGTCGGCGTGGAGACAGCCTACATTGTCACGTCTGGCCAGATTGTTCGTGATGAGCTAGGCAAGTTCTCGCTCGAACTGGAGCCGGACATTCAAGGCGTCTGGACTTATGAATGGAAAGGCGCCGGGACGAACAAGGGTTCGAAGGATGGATCGTTTAAGGTGAGTGAGTCCGCTTTTGATTAACGTGTGCCAGATCCCGTCATCCAACTCGCGAACGAATTCCGCGCCGCGCTGCTCGCACGAGAGCGCAAGGCGGCGATAAGACTTATAATTGCGTATGGAACAATCTGGGAAAGACTCTCAAAGCAGATCGCCGCACTCGGCGCACAAATTCGTGAAGCTCAGGGACGCGGAGAGATTGTTAATCAATCGTGGCTGTTTAGAGAGCGACGATACGGAGATCTGCTACGACAGGTCGAGGCCGAGTTCCAGCGATTTGCTAATATCTCCGACTCCGCAATCACCAAACAGCAATCCATCGCCGCAAAAACCGGATTGAGCGATTCATTCGCACTGATGACTACTGCCGCCGAATCAGCCGCCATCTCCGCCACCTTCACCAAACTACCAGTCGCAGCCGTTGAGAATATGGCGGGATTCTTGAGCAACGGAGCGCCGCTGAGATCCCTCCTCGACCAACTGCCACGCGCAAGCCGGAAGATCGTCGAGGATGCTTTGCTCGAAGGTGTTGCATTGGGGCGAAACCCTCGAGCGATTGCGAGCCAGATAAAAGCGGCGCTAAATGGCAACCTCACTCGAGCGCTTACGATCAGTCGCACAGAAACCCTCCGCGCATACCGAACCGCAACCCTCCAGACCTACCAAGCGAACGCAGACATAGTTTCCGGCTGGTACTGGAGAAGCTCTCGCTCACGCCGCTGTTGTGCGGCCTGCGTGGCCCTAGACGGCGTTTTCTTCACGGTACGCGACCCTATGCGTCCGCACCCCCGCTGCCGTTGCAGTTTAATCCCTGGAATTAAAGGGGTTACGGTTGATAAAGGTGTGACTTGGTTCAATAAACAGGACGCCGAAACCCAAAAAGACATCATCGGGACGGAATCGGGATACAAGGCGTTCAAGCGCGGCGAATTGACACTCAAAGACTTCGTTGGATTGGATCGCAATCCGCTGTGGGGAGAATCCTACCATCAGCTATCCGTGAAGCGCGCATTGGCGGGTGAGGCGAAGTTTCCGAAATAAGGCAATCAAAGCATTTATCCTTGATATGCAATGCCGAAGACGAAACAACCTGAATGGTGGACGAATCGCATCGTGAAATACGGCGAGATGCCCGCCAATCAATTCCTGGCACACGAGATGAACGCGCGGCGCCATCCTGCAAAGCAGCGGGAAGCATTGCGCGGCTCGCTCGATTCCGTGGGATGGATCGCGCCCGTGCTGGTCTCGTCGAAGACCGGCAAGATGCTCGATGGGCATGCTCGGATTGAGGAAGCGCTGAGCCGGGATGAGGCAATGGGCGTGCCCTTCGTCGAGGTTGATGTGAGCGAGGAAGAGGAGCGCTTAATCCTCGCCACGCTCGACCCGATCACGGAACTTGCGACTTACGACAAGGAAGCGCTCGATTCATTGCTGCGCGAGGTCTCGACCGGGAATGCCGCATTGATGGAAATGTTGAGCAAGCAGGCCGAGGAGCACGGATTGATGCCGCTGCTCAACGGCAACGCGCCAGGCGCGGGCGGTGACGACTTCGACACGACGCCGGAAGAGACGCAGACGCGGGTTGAGTATGGCGATCTGTGGCAGTGCGGGGAGCACAGGGTATTGTGCGGTGATAGCACGAAGGCTGAAGATGTGGCGAGGGTGATGGCGGGGGAGAAGGCGGATATGGTTTTTACTGATCCCCCATATGGAATCAATTACATAGCGATGCGTGGCGCAGATAAAATCGCCAACGACCAAAACGAAGCCACCGCTAAGGCAGTCACAACCGCAGCCCTGGTTCACCACAGAGATGCAGCCTCCTTGTTCGTTTGCTGCGACTGGCGCTCATTGCCGGTCATTTTAGACGCGATGCTGGACGCGAACATCGAGCCGAAAGCATGTATCGTCTGGGACAAGATGCGAGGAGTTCAGAATCTGGATCGCTACCATAAGCAACACGAGTTCGTATTGTATTCAGGCCCATACGGTGGCGAAGAGACACAATGCGGAGACGTTTGGCAGTTTCAGCGCGATTTCGACCCTGATCATCCGACCCCGAAACCTGTCGGATTAGTGGAGAGAGCGATTAGCACAGCATCTAGTCATGGCGAGATCGTCGCTGATCCCCTCGGCGGCTCCGGTACAACCCTCATTGCATGCGAGCGCACCAACCGCAAGGCGCGCGTAATGGAGATCGAGCCGAAATACGTCAACGTGATTCTGTCCCGCTGGGAGGCTGAGACGGGCAAACAGGCGCAACTATTAGAGCGGTTATCATGAGTAAAGATGTTTACATCTATGGACTTAAAGACCCACGAGATGGGTTGATTTATTACGTTGGTAAGACCATCAATCCTCGCGGGCGTTTCAAGAACCATTTGGACGGCGATTGCAACGCCAATAAAACAGCTTGGATACAAGACTTAGCTATTCGTGGTCTAAAGCCCGAAATGTTGATTTTGGCAACTGCAACACAGAAGACATGGCCCGCGCTGGAAAGGAAATGGATTAGAGACGGATTGGAAATGGGATGGCCGCTGACAAATGCCACCTCGGGCGGCGAGAGCAGTTATCTTTATCGAGATACGGTGATCCTGGAGCAGTATATCGCACTTGATATGCTCTTTGATTTTCATCAGCTCTCAGCGAGCCACAGGAAGGCAATCATGGTCGAGTCGGCTAAGATAGTCGCCCCGTATTTGCATCAAATCATACAACAATGGAAGACCGGGCCAGCGGATAGGGCCATTCAAAGACAAGGTATAAACGCTGTCGAGTCTTATGTTAAGACCGCGATATTGACGCTGCGTGAAGGCGACGAACTGCCGAAAGTGCCAGTCGATGCCTAGATATACTGAAAAACAAATTCAAGAGGCATTGAAGCAGACTAAAGGAATGGTCTATCTGGCTTCTCGTCAATTAGGATGCTCGCATCATACAATCAAGGATCGCATCGCTAAAAGTCTTAAACTTCAACAGATAGTTGAAGCCGAGAGTGGCATGGTGGTTGATACAGCAGAATTGAAACTGTATCAGGCAATCTTAGATGGAGATATGGGCGCGATTAAATATATGCTGAGCACCAGAGGCAAGGATCGCGGCTACGTCGAGCGCCATCAACTCGAACACAGCGGAAAGATAGATGTTACAAAGCTCTCAGATCAAGAACTCGAAGCGATCGTTGATTCTGAGGGCAAAGGCTGAACTGGAGCGCCGTCGCCGCAAGCGCGAGCAGCGAGAGGCAAGCCCTACCAGATTCGATGATTTCATCTCGCGCGTCTCGCCTCGTTATCAGCAATATCGTCACTGCCAAGTATTAGGCAACATCCTCCAGCGCGTAGCCGATGGCGAGATCAAGCGCCTTCTCGTGTTCACCCCTCCACGCCACGGCAAATCAGAGACAATCTCCCGTCTCTTCACCGCGTACTTCCTGCATCGCTATCCTGAACGCTGGGTGGGGCTAAGCTCTTACTCCGCAGACCTCGCAAACACCCTCTCCCGCAATGCGCGCGACAACTACAGACTCGCAGGCAACACAGTCAAGGCCGATGCCGCGGGCGTCCAGCATTGGGAGACGGGCGAAGGCGGGGGCTTGTGGGCTTGCGGCGCCGGTGGTCCAGCAACGGGTAAGGGCGGTCATCTGCTTGTGGTAGACGATCCGATCAAGAACGCCGAAGAAGCTGCGTCGGAAGTGATCCGCGCCAAACTCCAAGATTGGTGGAATTCGACTTGGTACACAAGAGAGGAACCATGGAGCGATACCGATCCGAACGGCGCTATGATTATCGTTCAAACCAGATGGCATGAAGACGATCTCGCCGGCTGGCTACTCGAAGAAGAACGCCAAGCCGAGGAAGAAGACGAGCGCGAGCGCTGGCATATCGTGAATCTGCCGGCTATTGCTGAGGATCGCGAGCCAGAGCAATTCCCACCATCCTGCAAGGTGGAAGACGATTGGCGACAGATAGGCGAGGCGCTATGTCCTGAACGCCGGCCGATTGAGAAGTTACTGAAGATCAAGCAGCGGATCGGCGCATATTACTTCGAGTCTTTGTTTCAGCAGCGGCCCACAGCGCGTGAGGGCGAATTCTTCAAGGTGTCGAAGTTGGAAGTGATAGAAGCTGCCCCCGCTGATCTGCGCCTCTGCCGCGGCTGGGATCTCGCATCCACAGAAGGGGGCGGCGCGTTCACGTCGGGCGTGTTGATCGGGAAGGACAGCAAGGGGCTGTGGTACGTTCTCGACGTCGCGCGCGGCCAATGGTCGAGTGATGATGTGGAAACGCAACTGATGAGCACATCGCGCACTGATGGCGTAGGCGTCAAGATTCACATCCCACAAGATCCAGGGCAGGCAGGGAAGAAGCAGGCGACATCGTTGGTGCGGATGCTGGCTGGGTTTAACGTAAAGACTGAGCCCGCATCCGGCTCGAAGGAAACGCGCGCATTTGCATTCTCAGCTCAGGTGAACGTGGGGAATGTGAAACTGATAAAAGGCGCGTGGAATAAGCCGTTCGTTGAAGAACTGCGCCAGTTTCCACGCGGTAAGTTTATGGATCAAGTGGATTCAGCGTCGGACGCTTTCAATGAATTGGCGCTGGGCGGGCAATTCTCGCAGGGTGAGTTCTTCCGTTAGTCACGGTGCAATCTTATTCAGAATCCAAAAGCCCAATGCAACTATACCCACAAAGGCGAGTCCAGCGCAGGAAAGGGCAATCAAGCTGAAGAGACCTAAGGCCGTTTCCTTTAGAAGAATAACAGCACCCATGAATAGTTGTTTAAATAGCCTTCTCATGTTCCCCTATTGTTGACGTTTGAAAATAACCCCACCCCGCGTCAATAATGCCGCGCGAGTGTTTATGCGGCTACGGTGTTATCGCTTTCATCGTGGCCGCTTTTTTCTGCGGTGCCGAATGCTTTTATCATTCCCCGCATTCCGGTAAACAGTTCGTCTTTAAAGGCCACTGATTCACATGCCAGGCCTAGAACGATCAGCAACTCGTCCCGGTTCATTTCGGTAGCAGGCTTGCCAAAAGCCGTGATCCGTTCGCCTTTTTTCTTCAGTTCGTTCGCTCGTGATAGGTCTGTCAGGTTCACTTCTCTCCCTCTCCCTTTTCTGCGCTGCGGGCGCGGATTTCTTTACCGATCGTTTCTGCTGCCGTGATCGCGAACCAATGACCGCTGTAACTGTGCTGATCTCCGCGCTTATCGGCAGCATTCAAGCATTCTCTTCTCGCCTTCAGTTCTTCGTCGGCTATTTGCGCGCACGCCTCGCGCTCAGCCTCGACGTCCGATTCGCCCGTAATTGGCGGCTCAAGGACCCATTCAAGCGCACGGATAAAGGCTGTAGCTTCCCCCTTTAGCCTATCGTCCCATTTTGCAATGTTGAGACTTTCCTTGCGCATTGCTTCTAGTTCGACTTCAACCTCTAGCTTCCTTCTCATTTCTTCACCTTCTTTTCTTTCCCTTCGGCCATCCCGCGCCCATTCTCGCCCCGCCGCGCTCGCGTCTGTCGAAGCCGAGCGCGAGGCGTAGCACGCTTGGGGGCGCGAGCTTATTGAGTAGCGCAACTGCTTCCTTCTCGTCCATTCCCTTACCTATCAGGGTTGCGCTGGCCCTGTCGTAGAGGATGGCCTTTTCGGTTGTTGAGAATTTGAGATTGGTGATTTTCATAGTTGTTAAACCTTTGGCAACCAGCAAACCCTGGGAATGATTATTGCTCGCGAACTCAGCGGGAACAGCGACAAACTACGGAAGCCCCAGACCTGATCGGGCGGCGTCACATTCGCAAGGTTTACTGATTACCAAAGAGCGTTTCGATGAGTGAAGAATACCAAAGTCGCATTTGATTATCAAGGGAAATCTTCAGCTCTCGCAAAATAAATCCTCACCCTCTCGTATCTTCCGCCCGTGGCAGGCGACAAGAACAAACCTGATTATTGCTGTGCTTCCTACGACGCCATGAAATGGTCATGGCAGGTGATGGCGGATACATGCGCTGGGACGCCTGCATTACGCAAGAATGGCATCGCATACTTGCCGAAAGAGCCCGCTGAGCAGGCAGATCCCTACAACTACCGCTTAAATAGAGCAATCTTCTTCAACGCTGTGGATCTGACGCTCGCTGGTCTTGTTGGGATGGTTTTCCGCAACGATCCCAAGCTCGCCGACAACGTTCCGGAGGTCATTCGAGGCAGGGAAGCGGAAGGCGAAGCGGCGGCGGTCGAGGGTGAATGGGAGAACATAGACAACGCGGGGACGCACGGTGTCGTGTTTATCAAGGACGTGTTTAACAACGCCGTCCGCGATGGACACGCCGCGATCCTGGTTGATATGCCACCTGCGCTTGAGCCTGGCTCGACATTGGCCGATGAGATGCAGGCAGGACGGCGGCCGTATTGGGTGAGTTACTGCGCCGATCAGATCATCAACTGGCGAACATCTGTAATTGACGGCCAAACCAAACTCACGCTCGTTGTTTTCAAGGAATGCTCAACGGAGCCAGACGGCGAATATGGCGAACAGAAAGTCACACGTTATCGAGTTTTACGGCCTGGAAGTTGGGAACTCTACAAGGAAGTCAAAGGCGAGAACCTTCAGCTCAGCATCATCCCCGACCCCGACAATCCAGGCGGTTCTACGTCCCTGGATGAGATCCCGGTCGCAATCGTCTACAGCCGCAGATCCGGCATCCTCGAATCACAGCCGCCGCTGATCGATCTGGCCTACACGAACCTTGCTCATTATCAGAAGTATAGCGACTTCTCCATCTATCTGCATATCTCATCTCGTCCGCTTCTGTGGTTCAGGGGCAGAGATCCCAACAAGAAAGTTGAGACCATTGGCGCTTACACGTTCTTCGACGTCGGCGAGAACGGGACGGTTGAATTTGCTGAGACGACAGGGGCGGCCCTGGGTGGGGCCGCGGAAGACCTCAAGAGCATTGAGGAGCGGATGTCTATTATGGGCCTCTCGCTGCTCGTCAAGCGCACTGGCAGCCAGGTCACAGCCACTGAAGAGCGCGGTGACCAGATTGAGGAATCATCCGACCTTGCGACCTGGGCGCGATCACTCAAAGATGCCGTAGAGCTAGCCCTTAGATTCCACACCCAATACAGAACTCCAACCGCCACGACAGGCGGAAATATCGAGGTAGGGGCCGCGCTCGATGCGCAGGAGATCACTCCGGAAGAGATGACGGCCTGGTCGAATGCCGTGGCTGTTGGCCAATTCACCACGGAAACAATGTGGAAGGTGTTCGAGGCGGGCGGGAAACTGCCTGACGACTTCGATCCGAAGGTCGAGAAAGAAGCGCTTGAGAAGGAAGCGCAGGCGAAACAAGAGCGCGAAATCGAGACCCAGACCGCGCTCGCCCGCAATTTTGACCGCGGCGGACCCGCTGAGGAATAGGAGCAATTATGCCATCAAGTTTTATCTATACCGTAAGAATGGCCCCGACCGCGATCACGACCGCGAAAACCTTGATTCAGATCAAAGCCGGGGAAAAAGCCATAGACATCTTGGAAGTAAAAATCTTCCAGATCACCAAGACCACCATTGAGCTGCAGGCGCTTCAACTCCTACGCAAAAGCGCCGCCGCTACCGTGACGCTGGCCACGCCTCTGAAATGGGACACAGGCGATCCGGCAGCCGCCGCAATAGGCGGGACTGCAGCCACAGGGGTGAACGCATCCGCCGAGGGGACCGACACGGACATCATCTATGAACACATCTGGAACGTGGCCGAGGGAACATATTCATTCAGTGACGCGCTTGAGGCGGGGCCCCTACGTGTGGAGGCGGGCGAGATATTTGGATTCAAGCTGAACACCGCGCCGGCTGCGAGTCAGACCACGGGCGCGATAGTCAAATTCCGCGAAATTACACCGAGCGCATAGCGTCGAAAAATAAATCCTGACGCTATGAATAATCACCACCAACCCGGCTGAGCCGGTCAATCCGAAGCTGAGCTAAGGAGACACGTTATGCCGATTGAATTTGAAGTTGCCGACATCAACAGCGTTGAGGAAGGCATTCGCAAGGCTTACGTCGAGAAGGAAGGGAAATTCATCCTCGATGTGGACCGCTACCACGAGATAAAGGCTGAGCCTCTACTCAGGAAAAACCAAGAGCTTCTGAACGAGAAAAAGAAGCTCGCAGACTCAACCCGAACGCTTGAAGAGAAAGCCAAGAGCGGACTCGGGGACATTGAGAAGCAAATTCAGGAAAGAGACAAAGAGATTGCGGGGCTGAAAAGCCAGGTCCGTGAGCACTCGATCTGGGGGCCGGTCAAGGATATGGCGCTCAAGCACGGCGTTATGCCCGATCGAATCAACGCGTTTATGACGCTGCTTCGGACAGGCGAGCGCTTCGACATGGAAGACAGCAAGCTCGTCTTCAAGGACCGGAACGGCTACCCGACAACGATTAAGCCCGAGCGGGCTTTTGAGGTTTATTTACGCGAGGAAGAGCCCT
>Ga0075428_100009171_pt1 | contig 10975 bp, 7 predicted proteins | sample RhiMetdeltSRZDD2_FD_75291 | JGI IMG/M metagenome (GOLD analysis project Ga0075428, IMG submission 75291) | Populus rhizosphere microbial communities from Tennessee, USA - Rhizosphere MetaG P. deltoides SRZDD2 | ecosystem: Host-associated > Plants > Roots > Rhizosphere > Soil | place: USA... | reverse complement strand
CACCTGCCGCCGCTGCGCGACCGGCGCGAGGATCTGCCGCTGCTGATTCGGCACTTCATTCGCGCGATCAACGCGAAATTGAACCGCAATATTCGCGCGGTGGACGATGAGGCGGCCAAGCGCCTGCAGGATCACGCCTGGCCCGGCAACATCGGCGAGCTCGAGCGCGTGCTGACGCGCGCGGCGATTCTCGCCGGCGGCGACACGATCACGTCAAACGACATCGCGTTCCTGACCGATGCGGTCTATCGCGCGGGCACCGAGGGTCTGTCGAGCCTGGGCCGCGCCGTGCGCGCGGCGCTCCAGGAGCGGCTGGTCGATGCGCCGAAGGACGCGTCGGTCTTCCATCACATTGTCGATGCGGTGGAAACGGAGCTCGTGAAAGAGGCGCTGGCCATCACCAACGGCAATCAAGTGAAGGCGTCGGAATTACTCGGACTCAATCGCGCGACGCTCAGGAAAAAGGCTCCAAGCGACGGCTAACGCCGTCGCTGTCCAGACTCGTTTTCCAGACGCGCTCGATACCAGACCCATCCCGCGGCGGCGACCGCGATCAGAATCACGATTGCGGGCACGACGCTGTCCATTTCTCTCGACACCGCGCCGGCATAGGCATAGACAACGACGATCGGCACCGTACCGATCGTTGATGCGATCAGAAACGTGCTCCGCTTCATCGTCGAGAGTCCCGCGACGACACTCATCGTTTCCATCACCACCGGCAACGCGCGCGTCACCGCGACCGCGGCGGCGCCATGGGTCGTGAGAATGCGATTGAGGCGCTGGCGCTCGGCCGCATCGCCGATGAATCGCGTCGATAACGCCGTCCCGTATTTGCGCGCCAGCTCGAAGCCGAGCCACTCGCCGCCGATCGATCCGATGAACGCGAGGACCGATCCCCACACCACGCCGAAGGCGGCGCCGCTGAGGACCATCACGATGCTCGATGGCACGGGAATGAAGATGTCGACGGCGAGCAGGCCGATCACGGCGGCGGCGCCGGACGGTCCGGCATGCGCCATCCACGATCGTGCCGATGGCTCGAGGCTGATGCCGAGGAGGTTCTCGAGCAGCAGCTTCGAGCCGATGACGAAGGCGGCAACGATCGCAATCAGTGCGATCGTTCTCCGCATTACTGAAGAATCGCTTCGATCGCCATCATCGTGAAGGCGGTCACGAGCGTCTTGTTGCCCTGCATCTCGGCGGGATTGGTGTTCACCCACGAGCCGTCGGTGCCTTGCAGCGAGATCAGCTTCTTGCCGAGGTCTTCGCGCCAGTTGTGCGACGCGCCCTTCGAATCGACGATCGCGTTGTCGCCGAAGGCGGCGAGGGCCTTCGCGAAGACCATGTAGTAGTAGTACAGCGCCTTGCTGCCGATGCCGGGGTTCTCGTCGACCGTGTAGTTCTCGCCGATCCATTTGAAGGTGTTCTGCACGCGGCGATCGTTCTTCTGCAGGTTCGCCCACGAGTAACTCAGGAGACCCGCGTAGGTGCCGCTGCCGTACGACTGCGTGGTGTTCTCGACCTGGCTGTAGCCGGGGTAGTAAATGAAGCCGCCGTCGGTGCCGCTCCAGCTCTGGTCGTTGGTCTCCTTGTTGTTTTGCGTTCGCTGCAGGAACTGGATCGCCTTCTGCCACGCGGCGTCGTTGGCGGGCAGCTCGGCTTCCTTCATCGCGCGCAGCCCGAACTCGAGAGAGATGATGTCGGCGATGCCGCCGTCGCTGGTGCCGCCGTAGCCCAGACCGCCGTAGAACTTGTCGCTCTTCTGGACCCCTTCACCTTCATCGAGAAGATGATCGGCGAGGTACTTGCGCGCCTTCTCGATCGCGGGCTTGTCCGCGGCGCGTCCGCCGGCGACGAGTGCCTGCACCGCCGTCGACGTGATGTAGTGCGGAATCATCTGTTCGTAGATGCCGCCATCCGGTTTGGCGAGCGACTTCAGATAATCGAGAGACTTGCCGACGGTCTTCAGCTGCTGATCGCGTTGACCCGGTTGCAGCAGCTGGGCCGCCGCCGCCATCGCCGTAATGCCGGGATGGTTGTCGTACTTGCCATCCGGTTTCTGTTGCTGCGCGAGGAAGGCCGAGCCCTTATTCAGGCTGGCGACGAGCTGCTGGCGCGTCTGCTGCGACAGGCCGGGCGCGGATGGACGCGGCGCGGGCCTGGCGCCCTGCTGCGCGGCCAGCGCGACGGGAAGAACGAGGGCAAACGCGGCGATACGGAACGTCATGTCGATTCCTTCCAAGAAAGTCGGCGCTACTTCTGCGTAACCGAGATGGCTCTGACGGTCAGCCGGACGGGAGTGCCCGCCGCGAGACCGAGATTCGGATTGAGGACGAGGTCACCATAGCGGCGGGTGCCGAGCCCGCGCGGACTCTCGATCACCGGCGCGGGACTGTGGACGAAACCGATCAACACGCCGTCGATGTCGGCGAGATATCCCACCTGGTTGATGAAGGCCGAGCCGGTGTAGACCCACGTCGTGCCCGGCAGCACCTCGCGCGCCGGCGTGTCGTAGATCAGCTCTGAGGCGTTGATGCGGACGTTCTCGCCGCGGCGCGTGAATTCAACAGTGATGTCGACGGTATCGCCAGCGGGCGCGGCCGGATCCAGGTGGTACGCCGCCCTGCGGGCATGCGACGGATCGAGTCCGAGCAGCATCAGCGCGGCGTTGAATTTCACGGCATTCGTATCGAGCGTCAGCGCGCTCTCATAGGCCTTGGCGCCGCCGACGGTGTTGGCGATGAATTCGAGCGTCGTCACGTCATTCGAAAACCCGCTGACGGTGAGCGTTCGACGCGCGGTGTCGACTTCGATCGCGCCGATCTTGTAGAGGTTGTCGCCGACCTTTTCGATCGCCTGTGCCGGGGGCTTTCCAAAGGGCGAGGGCGGCTGCTGGGCGTACAGCACAGCTAAGAGAACGAATTCAAGCATGGGGGGCGCGGGCTGAATTCTAGTCACCCTGCATCCGCCTCACAACACCCAAAAGCGTGCGAAGCGGCCGTATGTTTTATGCCAGCTCATCAGAAATAAGACGCTAGCGTAAATAGCTGATATTAAAGAACATATTCCGTCGTGATTATTTTCTAATCGCTGTTGCTTAAAAAATACACAAAAGAGGCTTGACGAATCTGCTCAGTTGCCTTTGAATACGACGCTGGTCGAGCTTCGTAGATGGGCTTGATCCATCTGAAAAGGAATCGGAAATGACACGGAAACCCCTATCCGTCGCGGCCGTAATTGCAGGCGCATGTTTACTGCTAGCCTCAGCGGCCATTGCGTCCAACCCAGAACACGTCAAGTTTCTGAAGCAGAACAAGCGGTGCCCCGGCTGCAGCCTCGACGGCGCAGACCTCGCCGGCGCGATGTTGAAGGGCGCGGATCTGAAGGGTGCGAACCTTTCTGACGCGAACCTCTACAAGGCCGATCTGAGCGGCGCCGATCTCACCGACGCGACATTGTCGGGAGCGGACTTGCGTGGCGCGCATCTCAAGGGCGCTATAGGCGCGGTGCTCGCTGGAGCGACGACTGACGCGACGACGGAATGCCCGAGTGGAGATCAGGGGCCGTGCCAATGACAACCATCAAACGTTTTTCGACGCTGTATTCGCGGACCATCCTTGGCGCGGCGCTCGCGATTGCGCTCGCAGCCACGTTCGTTTCGCTCGGCGCCACCAGCGCTCCGGTCGCTGAAGCGATCGCGCCAACAGCCGACGCATCGGCGGTTCCCGTCGTCGAACTGGGAACGGCCTTGACGCCCGTCTCGCAGATCCGGTTCGTCGTCAATGAGACGAACTGCGACGACGGTTGGGGCTCGACGTCAACCTACTCGTTCTATGTCGGCGGCCAGCTGGTCGGCAGCGCTGGTTCGGCGAATCCCGGATGCGTCAACAACAGCAATAACCTCGTGTTCACTGTTGACGATACGAACGATCCGACGCATGCGATTCGCGACCTCGCCGAGGATCCAGCGTGCGTGACGTACCGCATCGATACGGTCGGCACCGCGTATGTCGCCTTTGAGCGTGTCGAAATCGTTCACGACGATGCGACGGTGGATTCAGTCTGCGTGTTCGACTCTGTGCCGGCAGGATGGAGCGGATGGGGTTACCCGCAGAACTGCGCGGATCGCAACGTCTGGGATTACAACTACCAGTACGGAACACAATCACATTCGAGCGGATCTGACCTTGACAACGACGGCACCACGGATGCGTGCGATACCGACCTCGATGGTGACGGCGTGGCCAACGGGAGCGACAATTGCCCGTACGTCAGCAACGCCGGTCAGGAGAATGTTGGTCCTGGTAGCGGAGCCGGGACCCCCGGCGATGCGTGCCGCGACACCGATGCCGACGGCGTGCTCGACGTCGGCGACAACTGCCTGACGGACTACAACCCAACGCAGCAGAACATCGACGCTGACGCCGAAGGTGATGCTTGCGACGCTGACGACGACGGCGACAGCGTTGCCGACGCCTCTGATAACTGCCCGACCGTGCCGAACGTCGATCAGGCTGATCTCGATCTCGATGCCGTCGGCGATCTTTGCGACGACGACATCGACGGCGATGGTTATGCGAACTGGCAGGACAACTGCAGCACGGTGCCGAACCCCAATCAGAAGAACACTGATGGCGACGGGCTCGGCGATGTCTGCGATCCAGACGATGATAACGACGGCATCCTGGATGGCGCCGACAACTGCCCGACGATGGCCAACGCCGATCAGGCGGATACTGACGCCAATGGCGTCGGCAATACCTGCGAAACGCGCGTCATCACGGTGCCATGGCTCGGCAACGAAGCGCAGCCGCATCAGGTATACAGCGGCGGTTCAGTGACGCTGCAGGGCGTCGCGGTGACGTCGTCATACGAAGCTGGCATTGTGACGGCGGCGACCTGGGATCCGGGTGATGGATCGGGACCGGTCGCAATCAACATCGACAACCCGCTCATCCTCGAATTGCAGCACACCTACGCCGGCTTCGATGGTCAGCCATTTACAGCGACGCTCTCGGCTGTGACCAACAGCGGAGCCACCGTCACGGATACGTTCAAAGTTGTCGTGGTGGCGAAGACGCTCGACGTCGAAGCCAACATGGCGATCGATAAGGGCCTCTGGTATCTGCACAAACAGATGAGCGCATTCAACGGCTCGAGTTATCCGTATCGCTATCGAGACGGCGACGGCAACCCGATCGGCTATCAGGTCGATCAGAGCGGGCCGGCATCAACGGCGTCGATGATTCAGGCGATGGAGATCAATAACCATCGTGAGACCGGCAACAAGAACGCCGACCCGTACGTCGACGACGTCGAGCGCGGCATCAACTACATCACCGCCCACCTGTTCGCGCAGAGCATCGGCCTGCAGGAAGCCGGCGATCCGGATACGAACGCCAACGGCATCGGCCTCTGGGCTGACGGCGGCTCGCAGATCTACGTCACCGGCCAGCTTGCCGATGCGCTCGTCGCCAGCGGCACGCCGGATGCGATGGCGCGAACGGGCGACCCGACCTGGGTCAAGGGCCGCACCTACAAGAATCTTGTCCAGGACATGATGGACATGTATTGGTGGGCGCAGGCCGATCCGCTGGGCGACCCCCCGGGCAACGTCAAGCGCGGCGGCTGGCGTTACAGCATGAACGATCAGGATTCCGACTCGTCGACGGCGCAGTGGGCGGCCATTGCCGGCCTTGCCGGTCGCGACGTGTGGGGCATCCCGGTGCCTGCGTTTGTCTACGATCAGAATCTCAACGGCTGGCTGCATTGGGATCAGATCTATGACGGCACCGGCGTGGGCGCCGACGGCCGGTTCGGTTACGCGGACGCCGGCTGGGTGTTCAGCAACGGCATGGCGGACACACCGTCAGGCCTGGTGCAGATGATCTTCGACGGTGTCGATGCGAACACGTCGCCCACCAGCGACGATGAGACCCGCTTCCAGACCGCGCTGCATTACCTGGCGCGCACATGGGCGCAGACCAACACGCTGCACAACGAGATGAACATCTACGGCATGTTCGCGGTTGCGAAAGTCATGCGACTTGCGGAACCGAACCAGATTCAGTTCATCGGCGACTCCGCCAATGGCATCGCTGACTTCGACTGGTATCGCAACGATCCGGGCCAGAACTGCGTTCCCGATGGCTGGGGCGGGACGGTTTGTACACCGGCCGGCCCAATCGGCCTGGCGCGCGATTTGATCAACAACCAGACGTCCGATGGCGCGTTCCATTCCGGTCAGTGGGTCGGCACCACGCTCGGCACCGACTACGCGATCATCATCCTGTCGCCGACGATCTTCGAGCTCGGCCCGTCGGCGGTGTGCGAAGTCAACCCGAGCGTCGTCGCCATCGGCCACGACGTGAACTTCGACGGTTCAGGATCGTTCCACAACAACACTGACGGCAGTCACTCGGTCGTCGGCTGGTCATGGAACTTCACGGATGGCAGCAACAGCTCCGGCGTTGAGGTGACGCATCAGTTCTCGGCGCTTGGCACTTACAACGTCGAACTGACCGTGACCGACAACAACGGCCTGACGGCGCAGACGACTTGCGCGGTGCAGGTCATCGACGGCAACCTGCCGCCGACGGTCGACATCAATGGTCCGTACACGTTCTGCCCGACCGCTCCGAAGACTCTCACGGCCACCGCGTCGGATCCGGAAGGCGGCCCGCTCACCTACGCGTGGGATACCACCGAGCCGATCAACTTCTCGCCGGCTGATGCAACCACGGCGTCGACGACCTTCACTGGTGGCACGGGCAGTTACAACATCGGCCTGCAGGTCACCGACGATCATGGTCACACGACGACGAAGTTCACGACGGTGACCGTGCTCGACGCCAGCAACGACAAGTGCTCGGCGAACACGCCGCCGGCTGTGACGGCGCCCGCCGACATCACCGTCGAGGCGACGAGCCCGGCCGGTGCGGCGGTCTCGTTCACGGCGACCGGTTCGGACACTGAAGACGGCGCGCTGACGCCGGATTGCATGACCTCGTCGGGATCGACGTTCCCGCTCGGCAGCACGACGGTCACGTGCTCCGTCACCGACTCGAGTGGTTTGTCGGCATCGGACGCATTCACCATCACGGTCGTCGACACGACGCCGCCTGAGTTCACAGTGAGCGACATGACGGTCCACGCGACCAGCTCGACCGGAGCTAATGCGACCTTCTCGCCGACGGCGACCGACATCGCCGACGCGGATGTGCCGGTTGTCTGCAATCCGCCGTCGGGTTCGTTCTTCGCGATGGGTCCAACGACCGTGACGTGCACGGCAACCGATGATTCCGGCAACTCGACGACGCATACGTTCGTCGTGACCGTGACCAACAGCGCGCCGAGCTGCTCGGCCGCGACGCTCACGCGCACATCGTTGTGGCCGCCAAACCATCAGTGGGTGCCAATCTCGCTGGTTGGTGCAACCGACGCCGACGGCGATGCGTTGACCATCACTGTGAATTCGATCTCGCAGGATGAGCCGATCAATGGCCTCGGCGACGGCGATACGTCGCCCGACGGCGACGGCATCGGCACGTCGACCGCCATGGTTCGCGCCGAGCGCCAGGGCACGCCGCGCGCGCCCGGCAACGGTCGCGTGTATCACATCTCGTTCACGGTGAGCGACGGTCTCGGCGGCACCTGCACGGTGCCCGACGCGACGGTCGGCGTGCCGCACGATCAGTCGCCGCAGCGCGGCACCGCGATCGACGGCGGGAAGTTGTTCGACTCGGTGACGGGCGCGAAGCTGCCGTAACGAGGCGCACGGCCGGGTAGAGGTATACAATCCGCAGGGGGGAATGTCCCCTCTGCGGATTTTTTCTTTATGCGAGCGAACATGAATGTGGCGTTACGTGTCGTTGTCGCTGCGGGTCTGATTGCCGGCGCGGTGGCGCTGTCGGCGCAAACGCGACCCGCGGAGGAGCGGCTGGCCGCTCTGGAAGCCAGCCAGAAGGAAATCCTCAAGCAGCTCGCGGAACTCAAGCTGATGATCGCGCAGCTGCGGCAACCGATGCCGCCTCCGGCCGCAGCCGCAGCCCCGTCGGCCGCCGGTGCGCCGCGCCCTGCCGGCGCGGTCCCGCCCGGACTCGCCATCCCGACGACACCGATTCCTATTGATGGCGCCGCGAGCCGCGGAAGCGCGACGGCAAAGGTCACGCTGGTCGAGTTCTCCGATTTCCAGTGCCCGTTTTGCGGACGCTACTCGCGCGACACGTTCGAGCAGATCGTTCGCGACTATGTCGATACCGGCAAGGTGCGCTACGTCTTCAAGAACTTTCCGATCGAGTCGCTGCATCCGCGCGCGTTCCGCTCGGCGCAGGCCGGCGAGTGCGCGAAGCGACAGGGGAAATTCTGGGACCTGCACACGCGGCTGTTCGCGAATCAGAGCGCGCTTGGTGAGCCGGACTTCATCGCCCATGCCAGGCTGATCGGTCTCGACACTAATGCCTTCGCGTCATGCCTCGCCGGTGACTCGACGACGGCGCGGATTCGACAGGACATGACGGATGGCCGGCCGCTGTCGATTACCGGAACGCCGGCATTCTTCTTCGGTACCGCGCAGGGCAACAGCGTGCGCGTTCAGCGCCGCCTCACCGGCGCGAAGTCGTACGCCGAATTCAAGGCCAACATCGACGTGTTGCTCGCGCAACCGGCCCCCCAGTAATTCTGCCGGTGGCCAGATCGCTCCTCGCCGCGGGCGCGGCACTGATCGCGGCAGTGGTCGTGACCAACGGCCAGCAACCGCCGCCGGGGCGGCCATCGCCGGCGCCGAGGTTCGAGGACGCCACGCAGAAATCGGGTCTTTCGACGTTCAAGCTCACCTCAGGCTCGCCGGCCAAAAACTACATCGTTGAAACCATGTCCGGCGGCGTGGCGCTGATCGATTTCGATCGCGATGGCTGGCAGGACGTGTTCTTCGTCAACGGATCGACGATCGACGCCGAGCTCGCCGGCAATAACGCGGTCAGCGACCGGCTGTATCGCAATAACCACGACGGCACGTTCACCGACGTCACGCGCGAGTCCGGCCTCACCGAGAACAAGTGGGGCATGGGCGTCGCGGTCGCGGATGTCGACAACGACGGCAACGATGATCTGTTCGTGACGAATTTCGGCAGGAACGCGCTCTACTTGAATACGGGCAAAGGGACATTTCGCGATGCGACCGCGCAATCAGGCCTTGCCACCGAGAGCATGTGGAGCACCGGCGCGGCATTCGGGGATTACGACGGCGACGGCGATGTCGATCTCTACGTGTCGACGTACATCGATCTCGATCTGAAGCATCTTCCCACCTACGATTCGATGCCCGGTGCAGCCAAGCAAAACTGCCTGTATCGAAACCTCCGTGTGTTCTGCGGTCCGCTTGGACTGCAGCCGGCCGATGATCGCTTGTACGAGAACAAGGGTGGCGGACGCTTCGTTGATGTGTCGCGGACCTCTGGAATCGCGAACGTTCCGCCAGGCTATGGCATGGGCGTACTCTGGCTCGACGTCAACGAGGACGACAAGCCGGATCTCTACGTTGCCAACGATCGCAATCCGAATTATCTGTTCACGAACAACGGCGACGGCACGTTCACCGAGACCGGCATGCTCAGCGGCGCTGCGGTGAGTGCGGCGGGCAAGGCCCAAGCGGGCATGGGCGTTGACGCCGGCGATTACGACAACGACGGCCACCTTGACTTGGTGGTGACGAACTTCTCCGACGATTACAACACGCTGTATCGCGGCGAAGGTTCGACGAGATTCGGGGATGTCACCGTGCGATCGGGAACGGCGTCCGTCGGCTATCCGTACGTCGGCTGGGGGACGAAGCTCGCCGACATGAACAACGACGGCCGCGTCGATTGGGTTGTGGCGAACGGTCATGTCTTTCCGAGAATCGATGGCGAGCAGACGATTTTCGGCGCTTACGCATACCGGGAGCCGACGCTGCTGTTTCTCAATCGTGGTGGCGGCATCTTTGAGGATGCGTCAAAGACGAGTGGCATTAACGATGCGCCGTTGCGTTCCAATCGCGGCCTGGCGACCGGCGACATCGACAACGATGGCCGCCTCGATGTCGTGATGTCGGCGATCGATGACGGACCGACGTTACTGCATAACGTGACCGAGATGGGTCACTGGCTGCTGTTGGATCTGAAGGGCACCGTGTCGAATCGCGGCGCGATTGGCGCGCGCATCACCGCCCGGACCGGCGGTCTCGTGCAGACGCGGCTGGTCGTCAGCGGTGATAGCTACTTGTCACAAAGCGATCGTCGCGTGCACCTGGGTCTCGGCGCCGCGGCGTCGGCTGAAGAGATCACGATTCGCTGGCCGAGCGGTCAGCGGCAAACCCTGAGAGATGTGGCCGGCAATCGTGTTCTGGTGGTTACTGAGCCAGCGTCTTCATCACCTCGTCCGAAACGACGGGATAGATTCTGATGGCGTGATTGCGCACGCGCGGACTCATTGACGCGGCGCTCGCTGTGACGCTGATGACGCCGGACGTCTGGTTCGGCATGTGACAGTCGATGCAGCGGTTGGCAATCTTCTGTCCCGCCCTCGGAAACAGCCGGCAGGCCTGTACGGTGTGGCAGGTCAGGCACTTGCCGGCGAACGCCGCAACGTCGCGCTGCGGTTCGTGCACGTTGTGACAGGTGGAGCACGTCATCGTCGCGCTATTGAGGTAGCACTTGCTCGATTGCATCAACCCGACCTGGTTGCCGTGCACTTCCGCCGACACCGGGACCGCCGGCGGGCCTTGCGGCGGCAGGAGTGGGCTGCTCGGCCTGGGCAGCAGACTCCCGGGTGTCGGCGCTGCGATGAAGTAGTCCCTCAGCGCTGCGCCGGGAACGTATGAAAATGCCGGCGCCGAACCCATGATGCCCCCCGAGTGACAGGTTCCGCATAGATCGATTTGTCGTTCGCGGGTCAGCTTCGCGGTATTCACGACGTCCTTCGCAATCGGCGGTCT
>Ga0075428_100009170_pt1 | contig 10976 bp, 10 predicted proteins | sample RhiMetdeltSRZDD2_FD_75291 | JGI IMG/M metagenome (GOLD analysis project Ga0075428, IMG submission 75291) | Populus rhizosphere microbial communities from Tennessee, USA - Rhizosphere MetaG P. deltoides SRZDD2 | ecosystem: Host-associated > Plants > Roots > Rhizosphere > Soil | place: USA... | reverse complement strand
ACTTCATCGTCGATCCGAGCTCCGAGAACCGGTTGCTCGCACAGCTCGTGACGCGCTTCATCGACGAGGTTCATCGCGATCACAGCCGCGTGCTCACGTCGCTCGAGGCGACGTACTACCGTGCGGTGGCCGCGCTGTACGCCGGCGATCTCGGTCGCGCGCGCGAGGGATTCAGCGCGGCGTGTGCGTCCGAAGAGTCGGACGAGGCCAACGACATCAAGTACAAGTCGTACGTCATCCTCGGGCATCTCTCGCACGAGGAAGCGGACTACGCGAGAGCGAAAGAGCTGCACGACCAATCGATGCGCTACTCCGCGAACGACAACGTCACCGCGCAGGCGCTGACATTGAAGGCGCTCAACTCGTACGCGCTCCAGGACTACGACGACGCGCTGCATCTTTTCCAGGAAGCGCTGCGCCTCTTCGATCCCGACAAGCCGTTCTTCAATTCGTACTTCTTCCGCAACGCGCTGCTGTTCTGCGGCGCGATCGAGTTCGATCGCAAACGTTACGCGGAGGCGGAAGCGTTCTATCGGCGCGTCGTTCAGAGCGTCGATCACAGTTCGTTCGATTATTTCGACGCCCTCTCGCACCTCGGCCGCATTTTCTACGCGCAGAATCGATTCGACGACGCGGTCTCGTCATTCGAGAAAGCCGTGCAGACGCATCGCCTCAGCGAGAACGAGTACGTCGTCGACACGTGGTTCTGGATTGCGCGCTGCCATCTGCGCCGTGAGTGTGCCGGCGAGGCGCGGAAGTATCTCGAGAAGATCGCCGCGACCGACGTGCGCTACGACAAAAAACCGCAGGCCATGGAGCTCCTGCAGAGAATCGCGTGATCCTCGCGGAATTCGAGCGCGCCGTGATGACCGGCCTTCTCGCCGGTGACGATCCCTTGCTCGAGACGCTGCGGCAGCAATACCAGTCGGCGGCCGTGCGCGATCGCGAGGTGACCGCGACCGGATTCGTCACGCGCTTCGACGTGCCATCGAGCGTGCCGCCGATCGCGCGGAAGCTCCTGCATCTCGACGATCTCCAAGTCGAGATCGAAGGCGCGAACACTCCCGCCGACACGTCCGTGCACGTGCACAACGGCCGCCTCCGCTCACTCGAGTGCTTCGTGTATGAAGGCGTTTTCCCGGAATCGCCGGTGATTCGCTCGGCGTGGTACTACGGCACGAAGAAGTTTCCCGGAATCACGCGCGAGCTCATGGCCGCACGTGATGTGGAGGAACTGCTAGAGGAGGAATAGGACTTCATAGGGCGTCCTAGGACGTCGTAGAACGTCCTAGATTGTCCTATTCCGCTTTTGCCACCACGACATCCCCATACTTGTCGAACAAAGACGTGATCCAGATCTCCGGCCGCTTCTGTCCGCGCGCCAGCTCAATGGTGAAAGGCTTGTTCGTATCGCCTAACACCTGATCGCCGCCCATCACGCGCATTTCCACCGGCTTCCCGGTCGTGGCATCGCGCGCAGTGATCGTGATCTCGTTTTTGCCTCGCTTCAGGGCGGGCGGCGTCATCTCGACGGTGAGCTTCGGGACGTCGATCGGAATCGGCATGCGCACGACGGGATAGCCCTTCGCCGTGATGACCATCGCCGGCACGACGAACTCGCGATGCCCTTCCGGCGTACGCGTCTCGTTGAACTTCACCAGCCAGGTCATTCGATATTGCGACATCGGCAGTCCCTCCGGACTGTCGCGCGAGAACGGAAGGGTCTGCCCTTCGACCGTGATGTATGCCATCACCGGGATGCGCGTTTCCGCATCGATCGCGTAGACGGTCAGCTTTCCGTCGAAGGCAGGGCCGAATTGGTTCGGTTCGATCCACACGTCGAGCCGGCGCTCGCCGGGCAGCGGAGTCTCGGCCGAGCACTTCTGTCCCTCGCGAAAGGATGCGCGAATCGAGTTGTCGAGAAGCACGTGATACGCGCGCGTCGCCCACGCCCACTGGTCGTAGTCGTCGGTGCCTTTCGCGAAATGGTTCGTCGCGACGAACTCGTCGAACATGAAGTCGTTGCAGAAGAGCCACGTGTTCGACGGCATGGCCAGGCAGTTCGCGACTTTTGCCTGAACCGGCTTGAACGCCGCCATCATCTCGTTCCAGTGCGCGTCGAGCCAGTCGTTGCGGAGATTCATCCGATGCAGCGTCCGTCCGACGTTGCCGATGTGCTCCGGAGTCTCCTCGGCGCCGATCAGCTCCGGACGCGCGCAGGAAATCGGCTTGTAATCGGAGGGAAATGGCTCGCGCGGCGTGTCCGCGAGCACACTCGTGGCGACGAGAAGGAGAAGCGCGAGGATGTTCTTCATTACGTTCAGTGAAACCGCGTCACCACGAACGCAATGTCATCCTTGAATTCTTCCGTCGCCGGGAAGCTGTTGACGTCGCTGTAGATCGACTCGAAGACATCCGCCAGATTGGCGTCGCGGCCCTGCTCGAGCACTGCGGCCACGCGGTCGATCGAATAGAACTCGCCGCTGCTGTTCATGCGATCGGTGAGGCCGTCGGTGTAGACGAACAGCGTGTCCCCCGGCGACACCTTGACGCGCTCCTGTTCGAACGACATGTGCGGCATCGCGCCGAGGAGATGGGAGGGCTGCTCGACGACGGTGGTGCGGTCGCGGTCGCGCTGATACAGGAGAAACGGCGGATGGGCCGCGTTGGCGTAGACGAGATGACGGTCGGAGTTCATGCGGAACAGCGCCGCGGTTGCGAACTGCGTCGGCAGACTGACACCGAACAGAAAGTCGTTCAGGCGCGCCATGAACTCGGAGAGGGACCGATCGTTGTCCGCCTCGGTGTGGATGTAGCTCTTCAGCATCGACACGAGAATCGCTGCGGGCAGGCCGTGACCCGACACGTCCGCGACGAAGAGATACATCGTCTCGTCGAGCACGAAGTAGTCGTAGAAATCGCCGGAGAGCATTTCGCTCGGGATGTACGCCGAGCGGATCTCGAAATGCGGCGACGCGAGCTCGCGCTGCGGCACGAGCGCTTCCTGCACGCGCCGCGCGATCTGCAGGTCGCGCGTCATCCGGTGATTCATCCGCCGGAGCTGATCCTGATACGCCTTCATTCTCAGCAGCGAGCGAAGGCGCGCGACCACGACTTCGATATCCGAGCCCTTCGTCACGAAATCATCCGCGCCCGCGCCGAGTCCCTGCACGACGTGCTCGGCGGAGTCGGCGCCGGTCAGCATCAGCACCGGAATGGTCTGCAGTTGCGGATCGCTCTTGATGCGGCGCGTGACTTCGAATCCGTCCATCCCCGGCATGCGGTAGTCGACGATGATCGCGTCGGGGAGGACCTGCTCGGCGAGCTTGATCCCTTCCTCGCCGGAAGTCGCGGGAAAGGCGGCATACCCCCGCCGTTCCAGGAACCTGCGGGTCACCTGAACGTCATTCGCGTTGTCGTCGATCAAGACGATGCGCTGCGGGTGGTCCATAGACGAGATTCCACGGATGTATTGCAGGAATCTGACCAGGATTCAGTAGGCAGTAGGCAGTAGGCAGTTTGCAGGAGATGAACGACGGTCTGTGTTCTTCTGTCTCTCCTGCCAACTGCCTACTGCGTACTGCATACTTCGCCACCATGAAACTGATCGTGGGCCTCGGCAATCCGGGTCCGGAATACGAAAAAACGCGACACAACGCCGGATGGCACGTCGTCGACGCCTTTGCGAAAAAATTTCGCATCGACGTGTCGCGGCACGAGAAAAATTCGTTCACCGGGACGGGGAGGGTGGCCGGCGGCAGCGTGATGGTGGCCAAGCCGCTCACGTACATGAATCTGTCCGGCGACGCGGTGAAGCTGCTCGTGAACGCGTACGTCGAATCGACGCAGGACCTCATCGTCGTCTACGACGACATCGATCTTCCGTTAGGCAAGCTCCGCATCCGCCAGAACGGTTCCGCCGGCACGCACAACGGCATGCGCTCGATCGTCTCCGTGATCGACACGGAACACTTTCCGCGCCTGCGCGTCGGCATCGGCTCGGCTAGTGGAGAACCGCTGCGCGATTACGTGCTCGACGAGTTCAGTGCCGAGGAACAACCGATCATCGATGCGGCGATCACTCGTGCGGTGGATGCGCTGGTGTTGTTCGTGCGTGGCGATCTGAGGCGGGCGATGAATGAGTTCAATAAGGACAGTAGCGAGTAGCGAGTTGCGGGTTGCGAGAGCGTTGTCGTGAACCGGACTTGTGCCGGAGCCGACGCTGCCCGCGCAACTCGCTACTCGCAACGCGCAACTCTCTGCTACGCTCGCCCCCATGACCTCGATCCACACCCTCGGCGAGCTCCGCGCGGCCGGCTATCGCGTGCGTTCCGTCAAAGACGAGATGCGCGCGAATCTGCTGGCGAAGATCGCGAGCGGCGAGCCGACGTTTCCGGGCATCCATGGTTACGAGCGCACGGTCACTCCGGCGATTCACAACGCGATCCTCTCGCGGCACGACATCATCCTGTTAGGTCTGCGCGGCCAGGCGAAGACGCGCCTCCTGCGCTCGCTGACGTCGCTCCTCGACGAGCGCATTCCGGTGATCGACGGCTGCGAGATCAACGACTCGCCCTTCGAGCCGAATTGCAAGCGTTGCCGGCGCCTCGCGGCGGAGAGAGGCGATGATCTCCCGATCGCGTGGCTCACGCGGGACGAGCGCTATCGCGAAAAGCTGGCGACGCCCGACGTCACCGTCGCGGATCTGGTCGGCGACATCGATCCGATCAAGGCCGCGAATCAGCGGCTCACGTACGCGGATGAAGAGGTCATCCACTACGGCATCATTCCGCGCACGAATCGCGGCATCTTCGCGATCAACGAGCTGCCCGATCTCGCGCCGCGCATTCAGGTCGCGCTGTTGAATATCCTCGAAGAGCGCGATCTGCAGATCCGCGGATTTCCGGTGCGCATTCCGATGGACGTCGTGCTCGTGTTCAGTGCGAACCCCGAGGACTACACGAGCAGGGGCAACATCATCACGCCGCTCAAGGACCGCATCGATTCCCAGATCCTCACGCACTATCCGCAGAGCGTCGAGACGGCGCGTCGCATCACGGAGCAGGAAGCGTGGCTGAATCGCGATGCGGCGGTCACGGTCGAGATTCCGGTCTACGTTCGCGATCTCGTCGAGAGCGTGGCGTTCGTCGCGCGCGAATCCGAGCTCGTCGATCAGTCGTCAGGAGTCTCCGCGCGCCTGACCATTGCGGCGATGGAGCTTCTGCAATCGAACCTCGAGCGCCGCGCCGCCCTGACGAAGGATCGCTACGTCTTTCCGCGGCTCTCCGACCTTTCGATGGTCCTTCCGGCGATCACCGGAAAAGTCGAGATGGTTTACGAAGGCGAGCAGCAGGGCGCGGAGGTCGTCGCGCGAAAGCTCATCGGCCAGGCCCTCGGCAAGTTGTTCGAGTCGAAGTTCCCGCCGATCGAGCGCGCGGGTGTCGCGCAGCGCGCGGAGCGCGAGCGTCGCGGCTACGGCGACATCGATCCGGACGATCTCGACGATGCATTCGCCGGACGCCGGGTGAAAAAAGAGCCGCGGCAGGAGGAGCCGAAGCCGAACGCGCCATCCGAGCCGGCGTACGACTCGATCCTCTCCTGGTTCGCGAGCGGCAATCGCGTGATGCTCTCCGACGAGCAGCCGTTCGCGGAGTACTTCGGCGAGCTGTGCAAAGTTCCCGGCCTCGCCGAGCTCACACGCAAGTACGCGCAGGCCGCGCGCGACGAAGAGCAGGCGTTCTGGATGGAGATGGTGCTCGAGGGATTGCACCAGGCGCTGCGGCTCGCGCGCGAGGATCTCGACTCGACGATCACGTTCCAGGAGCTGATGAAGTTCAACGTGCTCCGCACGGTGCGTTAGCATTAGAGCGCGCATGGCGAAAATCACGGTCGAGATTTCGAACGAGCTCTCGCGGCAGATCGATCGGATCATCCGCGACGGATGGTTCCCCGATCAGGAGTCGGTCGTGCGCGAGGCGCTCCAGCAGTTCGTCGACGTGAAGTCATTTCTCGGCGACTCGCCGCGCATGCTCCATCGCTTCGCCGCCGACGCGCTCAATGACTCGAAGCCCGAGGTTGCGCTCAAGTTCGTGAGCCGCGCGTTGTCTCTGATGTCGGCGCAGAATCTCACCGACTTCACGCTCTATCAGGCGCTCGTCGAGCTCCGCCTGCAGATCCTTCTCGTCCTCGGCCGCGAGGACGACGCTCTCGCATCCGCCGAAGAAGCACGCGAGAAACTCCCCAACAACCCGGCCATCGCACGGTGGATCGAGAAGCTGAAGAAGAATCAGCCGCGCGGCCAAGCCTAGTAGGCAGTGCGCAGTAGGCAGTGCGCAGGAGAACCCTGCATACTGCCTACTGCGAACTGCCTACTCTCTACTCTCATGCGCCACCGCTACTCGTTCCTCGACCCCGACCTCATCCGGCGCCTCCTCAGTGAAATGGGACTGCGCCGTCTCTTCAATCATCTGCTGTTGCAGACCGGCGGCGATGTGGAAGAAGCGATGCGCTGGATGCGCATGCTGCAGGAGCGCGGCTATCTCGATCCGGACATCGACCTCGACGCGTTCTTCGCGCAGCTCATGGACGAGAACCTCATCGGCCAGGACGCGAACGGAAACCTCGTGTTAGGCGCGGGCGGCGAGCGCCAGATCCGCCGCGATGCGCTCGACGAGATCTTCGGCGGATTGCAGAAGTCGATCAGCGGATATCACTCCGTTCCGAACGCGGGGCAGGGCACCGAGCGCCTGACTGAGACGCGCGCGTACCAGTTTGGCGACGATCCGATGTCGATCGATTCCATCCGCTCCATCCAGAACGCGATGAAACACAACGATCCGGACGATGCCATCGCGATCACGGAAGAAGACCTGGAGGTCTTCGAGACCGAGCACAACTCGAGCTGCGCGACGGTCGTGATGATCGACATCTCGCATTCGATGATCCTCTATGGCGAGGATCGCATCACGCCGGCGAAGAAAGTCGCGCTCGCGCTGACGGAGCTGATCCTCACCAAGTATCCGAAAGACGCGATCGATGTGCTGCTCTTCGGCGACGAAGCGCACGAAGTGCCGATCTCCGAGATCGCGTACGTGCAGGTCGGCCCCTATCACACGAACACGAAGGCGGGACTCGAGCTCGCGCAGCGGATCCTGCGCCGCCGCAAGCACAACAACAAACAGATCTTCATGATCACGGACGGCAAGCCGTCCGCGCTGACGGAGAACGGACGGCTCTACACGAACTCGTTCGGCCTGGACATGAAGATCGTGAACCGCACGCTCGAAGAGGCGGACCGCTGCCGCCGCGCGGGCATTCCGATCACGACCTTCATGCTCGCCACCGACCCGATGCTGGTGAACTTCGTCGAGCAGCTCTCGAAGATCAATCGCGGCCGCGCGTTCTATTCGTCTCCGGATCGGCTGGGGGAGTACATTCTCGCGGACTACATTCGGAATCGGAGAAAGTTCGTGCACTAACAAGTCGCAAAGTCTCAAAGCCTCAAAGTCTCAAAGAGGCTCCGCTCTTGGCGAAGCATCTTTGGGACTTTGCGACTTTGAGACCTTGCGACTTCTACTCTTCGGGAATCACCGCTTTCACGAGACTCGTTCTCCTCTCCCGATGCGCAAGTTATTTGCCGTCGTTCTGATCGCCGCCACTGCCTCCGCGAACGAAGCCACGTACCGGTCGATGCAATCCGGATCGCCGACCGGTCCGACTCCGCTTCACGACCATGGCATTCGCGGCGAAGGGCAGATCATCGCGCTCCTCGACACGGGCGTCGACTACACGTCGTGCTACTTCGCGGAGGCGGACAACTCGCCGCCGCCCTTCAACACCGGCGCGCCTAACAGCGGCCTGGACTGGGAGAACGTCGACGCATCGCGCCGCAAGATCATCGCGTACGACTTCCTCTATTCATGCGATCAGTATCCGAGCGGGCCGGGCTGCGATCGGCCGGGCATGCCGGGATCGACCGACAATCAGGGCCACGGCACGCATGGTGCGGCGACGGCGGCGGGCGATCGCGGTACGCCGCTCGTGCACGATTACGCCGACTCGATTGCGCCGGCAGCAAAGATCGTCGTGCAGGACGGCGGCTACATCGGTGGCGATCTGTGCTCGCAGAGGCCGGGTTTCGGCTGCCCGGTGAAGCTCACGCCGATTCTCGAGCAAGCGTATCGACAAGGTGCGCGCATTCACTCGAACTCGTGGGGTGACCTGCAGGGACGTTTCCCGAATCCTCCAACGGCGAACTATCCGCAGTCGGCGCGCGACGTCGACGCGTTCGTCTGGTCGCATCCCGACATGCTGATCGTCTTCAACACCGGCAACCTCGGCTCGCACAGTGCGACACCTCTCAGCTCGCTCTCCGCGCCGGGGAGCGCGAAGAACACGCTGCAGATCGGCGGCACGCGCACCGGTTGGAACGAAGACGACATCCTCGCGAGCTTCACGCTTTTCGGTCCGACGCGCGATGGCCGCATCAAGCCGGATCTCGTCGGCCCGGCATACGTGCTGGCGGGCGACGTCGGAAGTTGCACGACGAGCACGCAGCCGGGCACGTCGTGGGCGTCACCGTCGGTCGCCGGCGCCGCAGCGCTCGTGCGGCAGTACTACACCGACGGCTTCTATCCGACCGGTGTGGCGACGACTGCGGATCGCTTCACTCCGAGCGCTGCGCTTTTGAAAGCGACGCTCATCGCGGGCGCGCGTCCGCTGCGCTGGCGCAGCGACATCCTGCAGGCGACGACGGTCGCGGCGCTGCCGGTTCCGTCGCACGAACAAGGTTGGGGTTTTCCTGTGCTCGACGACGCGTTGTATTTTCCCGGCGATCGCGCGCGAATGCGCGTCTACGATGTTGCTTCCGGACTCGCGTCCGACGAAAGCATCACGTATCGCGTCAAGGTCGCGGCGGGGACTCCGTTCAAAGCGGTGCTCGTCTGGACGGATCCTCCCGGAACGGTGCGCTCGGAATTCGACACGACACCGCAGCTCGTGAACGACCTCGACCTGCGCGTGAACGCGCAGTCGATGAACGATCATCGGAACAATGTCGAAGTCGTTTCGATCCCGAGTCCGGACGCGGGTCTGTACACGATCACGGTTTCGGCAAACCAACTCGGCGCAGGACCGCGACAGAGCTACGCGCTCGTTCTGACCGGCGACCTGAGCGACGCGGCGACCCGCAGGCGCGCCGTGCGCTGACGCGCTATCATGCGCGCCCATGTTGGCCCGTGAGTACCTCCGTGAACATGCAGACGATTACCGTCAGGCGCTGACGAATCGCGGCGCGACCGTCGATCTCGATCGTTTCCTGGAGCTCGATGTCGAACGCCGCCGCGCGATCTCCGAAGTCGAGCAGCTCAAGGCGCAACGCAACGCGGCGTCGCACGAGATCGCGACGCTGAAGAAGAACAAACAGGACGCGTCCGCGCAGATCGAGGCGATGAAGAAGGTCGGCGACGACATCGCGCGCCTCGACGAGAAACGCACACAGATCGAAGAGGAGCTCGCGCAGATCGAGCGCGTGTTCCCGAACGCGCCGCACCCGTCCGTGCCGGTCGGTCCCGACGAGTCCGCGAATCGCGTCGAGCGCACATGGGGCGCACGTCCGCAATTCGATTTCACGCCGAAGCCGCACTGGGAGATCGGCGAGAAGCTCGGCATTCTCGATTTCGATCGCGCGACGAAGATCACCGGCGCGCGCTTCTCGGTCCTTCTCGAAGCGGGCGCGCAGCTCAGCCGCGCGCTGATGAACTTCATGCTCGACTCGCACGCGCAGCACGGCTATCGCGAGGTCCTCACGCCGTTCATGGTCAACGGCGACTCGCTGATGGGCACGGGTCAGCTTCCGAAGTTCGAAGAGGATCTCTTCTCGATCGAAGACACGCCGTATTACCTGATCCCGACCGCAGAAGTGCCGGTCACGAATTTCTATCGCGACGAGATCCTCGACGCCGCGACGCTCACGCAGTCGTTCTGCTCGTACTCACCGTGCTTCCGCAGCGAAGCGGGATCGTACGGAAAAGACACGCGCGGGCTCATTCGCCAGCATCAGTTCGAGAAAGTCGAGCTGGTGAAGTTCACGCTGCCCGAGAAATCGTGGGAAGAGCACGAGCGCCTGACCAACGATGCCGAAGCGCTGCTGCAGGCGCTCGAGCTCCACTATCGCGTGGTCACGCTGTCGACCGGCGACATGGGGTTCGCGTCCGCGAAGACGTTCGACATCGAAGTGTGGCTGCCGGGGCAGGAGACCTTTCGCGAGATCTCGTCGTGCTCGAACTTCACCGACTTCCAGGCGCGCCGCGCGAACATCCGCTATCGAACGGCGGACAAGAAGATCGGCTTCGTGCACACGCTCAACGGTTCGGGTCTCCCGCTCGGACGCACGCTCGTCGCGGTGCTGGAGAACTATCAGCAGGCCGACGGATCGGTCGTCGTGCCGAACGTGCTGCGGAAGTACATGGGGCGCGATCGCATCGGTTAGGCGCTACTCGGGCGACGCGCTCCAGAGAATCTCGTACACCAAATCCGTCTGTCCGAAGTGCACGCGGTCGCCGTCCGCGAGTGTCGCGACGAAGATGCGCGCGCCGTTCACCCACGTCCCGTTGCGGCTCTTGAGATCTTCGAGCACATAGCCGTCGGGTCCGCGATAAATGCGCGCGTGGAATCCGGAGATGCCGAGGTCGGGGAGCTGGATGTTGTTGTCGCGGTGGCGGCCGGCGAGGTACTCCGGCTCGGTGAGCGGAATGATGCGGCCGGATGCATCGCCGTTGATGATGCGAAGCTGCGCGACCGTTGGCTGCACGATGTCGCCGTACGAGAGATTCGCATCCTCCGCGACGAGCAGGCTCGTGTCGTCCATCTCCTGATCGCGCACGGTCGACTCCGCGCCGAAGCGCGGCGTGCCCTGGCGCATCGTCGCATCGGCGTTCATCGGAACCGGCGTCGTCATGCGATGACCTCCGGTGTCG
>Ga0075428_100009167_pt1 | contig 10977 bp, 9 predicted proteins | sample RhiMetdeltSRZDD2_FD_75291 | JGI IMG/M metagenome (GOLD analysis project Ga0075428, IMG submission 75291) | Populus rhizosphere microbial communities from Tennessee, USA - Rhizosphere MetaG P. deltoides SRZDD2 | ecosystem: Host-associated > Plants > Roots > Rhizosphere > Soil | place: USA... | reverse complement strand
CACCCCGCAGCACATGCCCGAGGAGTTGTTGGCCAGGATCCCGCCGAGCATGGCCGCGTCGATGGAGGCCGGGTCGGGGCCGAGACGAACGCCGTGCGGCCGCAGCACCCGGTTCAGGTGGCCACCGATCACCGCGGGCTGCGACCAGATCCGCCGGCCGCCGTCGAGGACGCGGAAGGCCCGCCAGTGCTGCGTCAGGTCCACCAGGATGTCGTCGGTCACAGCCTGCCCCGACAGCGACGTGCCTGCGGTGCGGAAGGTCAGATGACGGCCACCGCGTGTCGCCCAATCCAGAAGCGCGCGAACCTCGTCGAGACCCCTGGGTCGAACCACCGCCTGCGGGACCAGCCGATAGAGGGACGCGTCGCGGGAGCGGACGATGAGGTCGATGTCGCGATGGAGGACGCGCTCGGGCGCGAGCAGGCGCGCAAGCTCCGCCACCAGCCCGGCAGACGCAGGCAAGCTACTCCGGGAGCACCGGCACGACGATGCGATAGCGCGTTCCGCCCGCGTTCATCACGAGCTCCGCGGTGCGATTCGCGGTGAGTCGATCGCGGGTCATACCCCCACTGTCCGTGACGAGGACGCGGCCTTGCGAGAAGAGCGTGCCGTTCGAGGCCCAGAGCCGCACCTCCACTCCGGGGAACGGCGCGCCCCCCCGGTACGTTGCGCGAACCAGGACCTGGACCATTCCACCTCCAGGCGGGAGGTGGGAGGGCTCGGCCCAGGCGGAGACGACGACCTCCTCGGCGGCGGGCGCGACCTTGAGCTCGGGCGACTCGTGCTCGGGGGGCGCCGGCGTCAACGGAGCGCCGCGCCGGCTGGGCTCGGTGGGCGGCGCCGAGGTGACGGGTGGACGGGTCGGGGCCGACTCGCAGCCCAGGGCCAGCACCGAGGCCACGGCGAGCGACGCGAGGAGGGCGCGGCGTGGCCGTCGCATGAGGACTTCCTATCGTAGCCCGGGGGGCGAGGGAAACGTGCCACCCATGAGGCAGGGAAGGCGACTCGACCATTCCCGAGGAATATCGGCCACAATCCGCGCGATCCTGGCTTCGTGGAGGGATCGATGCCTGCCTTCGTCAAGAAAGCCGTCGCGCTGGGTCTGCGGATCGCCTCGGCGCTCGCGTTCCTGGCACCGCTGCTCACGCGCATCACCGTCGGTTATTCGTTCTTCCTCACGGGGCGCGGCAAGCTCGGCAACCTGGAGACCTTCACCGGCTACCTCCAGGAGCTGGGAGTGCCATTCGCGTCCGCCCAGGCGCCCTTCGTGGCTGGCCTCGAGTTCGTCGGCGGGATCTGTCTCGTGATCGGGCTCCTGACCCGGCTCATGTCCCTCGGGCTGCTCGGCACGATGGTGGGCGCGTTGCTCACCGCTGAGAAGGACAGCTTCATAGGCTCGTGGGCGCCGACAGGCGATGTCGGACCGCTCGACATCGACCCGTGGGTCTTCTTCCTCCTCCTGAGCTGGCTCGTGTTGTATGGTCCCGGACCCGTCAGCGTCGACAAGCCCGCGTCCAAGCTCCTCGGCCTGACTGCGAGCGACCCGAAGTAAACTCCGAGCCTCCCGCCCGCCGGTCGCGGTTACGCCAGGAGGCTCATGCGTCCTTTTCGGTTGATCCTCGTCCTCGTGCTCGCGTCGACCGCGACGTTCCCGGCCGGAGCCGCCCGCGACCCCGTCTACGCCATCGTCGGCGCGAGGGTCAGGCCCGTCACGGGACCGAGCCTGGAGAAGGCGACCATCGTGATGCGCGCCGGCACGATCGAGGCCGTGGGCGCGGACATCAAGGCGCCTCCCGACGCCCGCGTCATCGATGGGACGGGGCTCGTGGTCACGCCGGGCCTGATCGACGCCTTCGGCGGCCTGGGTTTGCCGGCTCCGCCGAAGAAGGGCGCGGCCCGTGAGCCCAGCCCGAAGCCCGACACCCTCGCGCCGCAGCGGAACACGCTGGAACGCGTGCAGGCGCAGGAGGCGCTGAAGGCGCGGAACGATGGGGTCACCACGGCCCTGGTGATCCCGGCGGAGGGGGTGCTGCCCGGCCGCAGCGTGCTGATCGACCTCGTCGGGGACAAAGCCGAGGGCATGGCGGTGCTGCAGCCCGCAGCGATGCACCTCCACATGGCGACCCAGGACGACAAGTATCCCGACTCCCTGATGGGCACGGTGGCGCTCGCACGCCAGTCGCTCTGGAACGCGATCCGCTACCGGGACGAGTGGGCAGCCTATCGCACGGCGCCGCGGGGAAAGAAGCGGCCGGCGTGGGATTCGGCGCTCGAAGCCTGGCAGGACGTGCTGGCCGGGCGCGTGCCGCTCATGATCGGCGCGCGCCGGGAGAACGACGTCCGACGCGCGCTGGCCCTCGTCGACGAGTTCAAGATCCGCGTCGTGCTCGCAGGCCCTCCCCAGGCGGCACGACTCGCGTCCCTCCTCACGGGGCACAAGGTGCCGCTCGTCCTCGGCGTGAACTTCGACCCGCCCAAGGAAGCATCGTTCGAACCGGAGGACGAGGAGAAGGCGCGGCAGGACATCGACGAGGCCGAGCGCGGCCCAGCCGAACTGGCCAAGGCCGGCGTGCCGTTTGGCTTCGGGTCCGGCTTCGCCAAGGACTACGTCGCCGGCATGCGCAAGGCCGTCGAGCGTGGGCTCGATCGCGAGGTCGCCCTGCGCGCCGCCACGCTGGGCGCGGCCGAGGCGCTCGGGGTCGCCGACCGCATGGGCAGCCTCGAGAGGGGCAAGCTGGCCAACGTCGTCGCATGGTCCGCCGAGCCGTTGACCAAGGAGGCAATGGCACGCCTCGTCTTCGTGGACGGGCAGCTCTACGAGCCCCCGGCGAAGGATGAGGACCGAAAGGACGAGGAGAAACAGAAGGAGGACGAGGACAGGAAGGCCGAGGACGCGAAGGTCGCGCCGTGGAGCCGGCCGGCACCGCCGGTGGCACCCAAGGGGCCCGTGGCGATCGTGGGCGGCACCTTGCTCACGATGTCCTCCGCGGGAAACATCGAGAAAGGCACGCTCGTGATCGAGGGCGGCAGGATTCGAGCGATCGGCGCCGATATCCGTGTGCCCGCGGGCGCGACGGTGATCGATGCGGCCGGACGCTACGTGATGCCGGGGATCATCGACACGCACTCCCACACGGCCGTGGAGGAGAGCGTCAACGAGTGCACCGACTCCGTGACCGCCGAGGTACGCGTTGCGGACGTGGTGGACCAGGACGACCCCGATCTCTTTCGCCAGCTCGCCGGCGGAGTGACCACCATCAACGTGCTCCACGGTTCGTGCAACGCCATCGGAGGCCAGAATGCCGTGCTGAAGCTGCGCTACGGGCAGCCGCCGGAGAAACTGCTCTTCGACGGCGCGCCGCGTGGGATCAAGTTCGCCCTCGGCGAGAACCCCAAGCGCGCCAACTTCCGGCGCGAGCAGCGGCGCTACCCCGGCACGCGCATGGGCGTCGAGCAGGTGATCCGGAACGCGTTCGCCGAGGCTCGAGCCTACAAGCAGGAGTGGGACGACTACGCCGCGAAGCGCCGGAGCGACGGCGCCAAGAGCGAGAAGCCGCTCGCTCCGCGCAAAGACCTGCGACTCGAGGAGCTCAAGGACGTCCTCGAAGGCAAGGTGCTCGTCCACTCCCACGCCTATCGAGCTGACGAGATGCTCATGCTCATGAAGGTGGCCGAGGACTTCGGTTTCCGCGTGCGCACCTTTCAGCACGGCCTCGAGGCCTACAAGATCGCGAGCGAGATCAAGAAGCATGGCGCCGGCGTCGGCACCTTCATCGACTGGTGGGGCTTCAAGCTCGAGGCCTACGACGCGACGCCGTACAACCCGGCGATCCTGGCGTCGCACGGGGTTCGGGTCTCCCTGAACTCCGACTCGAACGAGCTGGCGAGGCGGCTGTACTGGGACGCGGCCAAGGCGGTCAAGTACGGCGGAGTCAGTGACGACGAGGCGCTCCGCATGATCACGCTGAACGCGGCCTGGCAGCTCGGCATCGAGGAGCGCGTCGGGTCGCTCGAGGTGGGCAAGGACGCGGACATCGCGATCTTCGCGGCCCACCCGCTCTCGCCGGACGCTCGCGTCGAGATGACGCTCGTCGACGGCACCCCCTACTTCGAGCGCTCCAAGGCCGCGCGCGCCGGAGGTGCCCAGTGATGCGGCGGGTGCTGCTGGGCCTCGCGCTCGCGATCCCCGCGAGCGCCGAAGACGCGGTCGTCGTCCTGAAGGGCGGCCGTGTCGTCACGGTGTCGGGCGCCGTCATCGAGAACGGCTCCGTCCTCGTCGAGTCCGGCCGCATCGCGGCGGTCGGCGTCGACCTGTCAGCGCCTCCGGGTGCGCGCGTCGTGGACGCGAAGGGAAAATGGATCTACCCGGGACTCATCGATGGCCTGACCAGTCTCGGGCTGACCGAGATCACGAGCATCGCGGGGTCGATGGACACGACCGAGGTCGGTGACGTGAACCCCAACGCGAAGAGCTGGGTCGCGCTGAATCCCCACAGCGCCCACATCGCGGTGGCGCGCGCGGGCGGCATCACCTCGGCGCTCTCGGCTCCGGAGGGAGGCCTCGTGTCGGGGCAGAGCGCAGTCATCCGCCTCGCAGGTTCGACGCCCGAGGCCATGACCGTCCGCGCCGGCGCCGCGATGCACGTCGCCTTCCCCTCGGGGCGGCCTGCGGCGGATGCGACGCCCCCGGCCGAGGAACCCGAGAAGAAAGGTTTCAGTGCGCGGCAGAAGGAGAAGACAGAGAACCAGCGGAAGCAGCTCGAGCGCTTGCGCAACCTGCTCGAAGACGCCCGGGCCCACGCCGCCGCACTGTCGGCCGCGCAAGAGGGTCGGGCGGAGCGGCCGAAGCCCGATGCCGTCCTCGAAGCGCTGGCCCCCGCGGCGCGCGGCGAGATGCCCGTCATCCTGCGCGCGAACAGCGAAGACGAGATCCGCGCAGCGGTCGCCTTCGCCGAGGCGCGCGGCCTCAAGCTCGTCGTGGCCGGCGGCCTCGAAGCCTGGCGCTGCGCTGAGCTCTTGAAGCAGCGCGACGTGGCGGTCCTGCTCAACGTGTTGCGCCTGCCTCGCCGCCGCTCGGATCCGTACGACGCGGCCTTCGCCAACGCCGCTCTGCTCCACCGGGCCGGGGTGCACTTCGCGATCGTGACGGACGAAGAAAGCAACTCCCGCAACCTGCCCTACCAGGCGGCGATGGCGCGCGCCTTCGGGCTGCCCGCCGACGCGGCGCTCCGGGCCATCACGTTGTCCCCGGCCGAGATCCTGGGCGTTGCGGCGCGGCTCGGCTCGGTCGAAGCCGGTAAGGACGCGAACCTGGTCGTCGCCAGCGGGGACATCATGGACGCCCGGACGCGCGTCGAAGCCGTCTTCATCGACGGGATGGAGCAGCCTCTCGACACCCGCCACACGCGACTCTACGAAGCGTTCCGGGAACGGCCATAGGCGCGGCATGAAGACCCTGGTCACCGCGACCCTCGTCCTCGGGCTGCCCGCCCTCGCCGCCGATTGGCCTCGTTCCACACCCGAAGCGGAGGGTCTCGACGTGCAGCCTCTGGAGGCATTCGACGCCGAGTTGAAGCGCGGCGACCACGGCCACGTCGACAGCATGCTCGTGATTCGGCACGGGCGGATCGTCTTCGAGCGGTCCTACGACCGCGACTACGCGCGGCTGTTCGACGCGAAGCGCCACGGTCCGCGCGGTATCTACAACTACTACGACGACACCTGGCACCCCTACTACCGCGACACGCGCCTTCACACCATGCAGTCCGTGTCCAAGAGCGTGACGTCGCTGCTCGTGGGCATCGCGATCGGGCGCGGGGAGATCGCCGGCGTCGAGGCGCCGGTCGCCCGGTACCTGAAGGGCTTCCGGATGAACGGTGACGCGCGCCAGGAGCGCCTCACGCTGAAACACCTGCTCACGATGACCGCTGGCATCGCGTGGGACGAGTCGACGGTGGACTACACCGACCCGAAGAATACGTGCGCCGCGATGGAGGCCAGCAAGGACTGGGTGCAGTTCGTCCTCGACCAGCCCATGGCAGAGGAGCCCGGGAAGGGCTTCGTCTACAACAGCGGCGCCACGGAGCTGCTCGCCGAGGTGCTGCACCAGGCCACCGGGAAGCAGGCCGACGACTACGCGCGTGAGTACCTGTTCGGACCGCTCGGCATCGAGAGCTACTACTGGAAGCGCATCCCGACCGGCCAGCCCGACACCGAAGGCGGGCTCTATCTCGTACCCCGCGATCTCGCCATGCTGGGAAGGCTCCTGCTGTCCGATGGCGCCTGGGAGGGCCGGCGCCTCCTGCCCGAGGGCTGGGTCCGGGACTCCGTGACGCCGCACGTCTCGGCGACGTCGCGCTCGAAGCAGGCGCTCCAGTATGGTTACAAGTGGTGGCTCGTCCCGGCCGGAGAGGGCCGGCCGGTCGTGATCGCGGCGCTGGGCTATGGAGGCCAGCAGCTGCTGGTCGTGCCGGATCTCGACCTCATCGCTGTATTCACCGGCTGGAACATCTACGGCGACCACCCTGATCTCCCCGTGATGCTCTCCACGAAGCGGGTGCTGGCCGCGGTGAAGCGCTGACGTGATCCCACGCGCGCCCTGGGGCGGCCTCTGCGACGAGGGGACCGGGCCGTCATGGCTCAACCTGCTCGGCGTGCCCTGGGACGGCAGCGTCGGCTGGCGAGCTGGCGCCTCCGAGGCGCCGGGTCGCCTGCGCAAGATCTCCCACACCTCGCCCGCCATCTCCGAGGACGGCTTTGCCCTCGACCCGGCGCGCCACCGCGTGCGCGACCTGGGCGACGTCGGACCACAGGTCGAGGAGGGGGTGCTGCGCTATTTCGACCGCGTCCAGACGGCGGCGCAGGCCGTCCTCTGCGCCGCCGAGCGTCCGTTCCTGTTCTCGATCGGCGGAGATCATTCGGTCCTGATCCCGCTGTTCCGAGGCTTCGCCGCGGCCAGATCCGGAACGCTCGGGCTGGTGCTGCTCGACGCCCACCCCGACCTCTTCGACGAGTACGACGGATCGCGCACGAGCCACGCATGCCCGATTCGCCGCGCCCTCGACACCGGCCGGCTGGCTCCCGAGCACCTGCTGATCGTCGGCACGCGCTCCTACAACGCCGTGGAGCTGGACTTCATGCGGGCCCACGGCATTCGTTTCGTGCCGGCCCGCGAGCTGGAGCGGCAGGGTGTCGACGCCGTTCTGGCCTTGGCGCGCCAGCGCCTCGCCGCCTGCTCGGCGGTGTACCTCACGATCGACATCGACGTCGCGGACCCGGCATTCGCGCCAGGCACGGGCGCGCCGGTTGCCGGCGGCCTCACGAGTCGCCAGTTGCTGGAACTGACTCGCGGCCTGGTGGAGTCGCTGCCGGTCGGCGCCGCCGATCTGGTGGAGGTCGCGCCCCGCCTCGACCCGACCGACGCCACGCTCTTCCTAGCCCTGCAGATCGTGTTCGAGACGATGGCCGCCCTCGCCCGAAAGGAGGCGTGACATGCCGTTCCCCTCCGACGAACGCGCACCTTCCGCGGTCCAGGCCGCGACAGCGAGGCTCGACCTCGGGCGAGCCTTCCGGTTTTTCTTCGAGGATCCGGACTGGGTGAAGAAGGGCCTTGTCGGCGCGCTGTTCTGCCTGCTCGGGCTCATCTTCGTCGGCTCCTTCTTCGTGGCCGGCTATCTGCTGCGGCTGATCCAGCGTGTAGCCCGGGGCGAGGAGCGGCCGCTGCCCGAATGGGACGACCTGGGCGGGCTGTTCGGCGAGGGAGCGCGCGCAGTAGGCGTTTACCTGATCTACATGCTGCCCATCATGCTCGTGCCGTTGTTCGTGATCGGCGCGGGCGCCCTCGTCTTCGGCGGCACGGCCGGCCTGGCCGAGCGCTCCTCTGAAGCCGCGGACGCCATGGGGGCCCTCTTCGGGTTGCTCATCTTTGGCCTGTATGCGCTGTTCACGGTGGCGATGCTGGCGATGTCGTTCTACCTGCCCTCGGCGCTGGTTCGCCTGGCGCTGCTGAAGCGCTTCAGCGTCGGGCTCGAGTGGCGCGAGAACGTGGCCTTCATTCGGCGCAACATCGGCCCTTACGTGCTCGCCTTGGTGTTCTATCTGCTGACGAGCTTCATCGCGCAGTTCGGGGTGATCCTGTGCTGCGTGGGCGTCTTCCCCGTGACGTTCTGGTCGCTTGCGGTCCTGGGCTGGAGCCTGGGCCAGGTCGCTCGCGGCGACGCCGCGCTGCTGCGCGAAGCCGCGCTCGGGTCCTAGTCCAGCTCCCCCTCCACGAACCAGCCGCCGCGCAGCCGGTCGCGGAAGATGCGGTAGAGTCCGCTCCCCAGCGTCACGTCCCATTCCTCACGGCTGTAGGCCTCGTCCCACCAGTCCCCCGAGGCGCGCCACGGCCCCGCTCGGTCGAGCACCGCTCCGCGGACGCCGGACGCCAGGACGAAGGCCGGTGCGCCGCCCTCGAGCCGCACCTCCGCCGGCAGCGGCGGGCGGAAAGCCCGGAGCGCGAGGCGCGGGAACGGTGCCGCCTCGAGCGGCGACAAACGCGCCGGACCGGGCGCGAAGTTCCTGACGGCGAAAGCTCCCGGCCGATGCGAGTCGAGGAGCGCCGCCGCCCCGCCGCGGCCGCCGGCCGTGAACTCGTGGAGGCGCGCCAGCGTCTCCGCGAGCTTCTCGGGCGAGGGCTGGGCCGGGTCGAGGAGCGAGAACTGCGTCTCGCGCGCGGGCGTGGGCTCGGCGCACACCCGCACTCGCTGGATCGCTTCGCCGGGCGGGTGCGCTTCGAGGTCGAGGAGCAGCAGCGTGCGCCACGTGCGCGGCAGCGCCGAGGGCGCCGCCGGCCGAAGCGTGCGCTCGTGGACGCGCCCGTCCACGAGGAGCAGCTCCAGGTCGAGCGCCGCGGCGAGGCGGCCGCGGCCACGCAGGGCTTCCGCGAGGGGATCGAGGACGCGCTGGAGCAGGAACGCGAAGGGCTCCAGGCCTTCCACCGGCCATTCGAGGTCGAGCGTAATCTCGAAGCGCTCGGCGGGGGGAGCCGGGACGAGAGGCCGCGGATCCTCGCCGCGGGCCAGGCGCACCAGGCGCGGCCCGCTCTCCCCCAGCCGGGCCGCGAGGCCGTGGGCGGGGAGCGCCGCGAGCTCGCCGATCGTCCGAAGCCCGAAGCGCGCCAGGAGATCCGCTTCCTCGGGAGCGATGTCCAGGAGCGAGAGCGGGAGCGGCGCCAGCGCCTGCGCCTCGGCCCCGATGGGAACGACCGTGAGCCCCTCGCGGCTGCGGGCCAGCACCATGGCAGCAGTGCGCGTCGTCGCGAGGGCGACGTTCACGCTGCGGGCACGCTCCCGCGCGGCCTCGAGGAGCGCCCGCCCCAGGGCCTCGGGCGAGGGCCAGGCGCGGCTGAGGCCCTGGAGGTCGAGCAGCACCGGCGTCGGGGCGGCGGCTTCGATCCGCGGCGTGAAGGCCCGCGAGACCTGGACGAGCGTATCGGGCGAAGGAAGCGGCTCCGGTGAATGGATCCCGCCGAACAGGACTAAGCTCCCCAGTCTTTGATTAAGTCCCCCACCCTTTCCCTCCCCCAAGGGGGAGGGGAGTGGCTAAGCAGACGCTTGCGTGCGTAGGCATCGTTACCTGCGGCTTTGGTGACTCCAGTTTTGGTTTCAGTCGTCGAGGCTCTCGCGCTCCGTTGCTCTCCGTCCTCTCCCGTTCCTCTGTGTTCCCGGTCCGTGGCTCGTTTCCCGTCGAAAGCTCCAGTGCTGCGCCGCGCAGCGCGAGCGGCCCGGGGCGCACCTCGGCATTCAGCGACATCAGCAGGCGCCCCGAGCCCGCGCCTTCGAAACGTGCGCCGCGCGGGGCGAAGGCCAGCGAGACGCCGTACGGCCCCCTCGCAACGTGCTCTGATGCGAGCAGCAGCAGTGCGGCCTCGCCAGCCTCGAGGGCCCGTTGCAGGCGGACCCACGTCGTGCCGGGAAGGAGGCGCAGCTCGCGGCTGGAGGCACCCGCGAGGTCGAGGACCAGGAGTTCGAAGAGCCCCGCTCCAAGGAGTGTCGCGACAGCTCGAGTGGCGTCGACGACGCCCCGAGCCCCATGCGCACCACGCAGCCAGAGCAGGCGGTCGAGATGGATCCCGGACGCTGCGGCCGAGGCGGGGTCGAGGCGATCGTGGGGATCCACCCAAGCCGCGAGGCCGCCCGTCCCGGTGACGCGCGCCAGGGTCGCGAGGGCGAGGCCGGTGCGGCCGGAGGACGCCGGGCCGAAGGCCTCGGAGAGCTGCCCTCGTGGAAGCCCGCCGCCCGTGCGCGCATCCAGCTCCGCATGGCCGGTCGTGAGCGGCCCGCGTCGCCTCTCCCCGCGCAACGGGAGGGCGTCCGGTGCGAGCCTGCGCTGTCGGAGCAGGTCCTCGAGGGCGGCTTTCGTGGCGGTCCGCATTTTCGCTTTTTTTTCGCTTCCGCCTCATTCTTTGCCGCCGTTTCCGACGCTGTCAAGAGCGAATGCAACCCCCTCGCTTAGAATCCGGCCCATGCCGGAGCGTCCGCGGCTCCTGATCTCGAACGACGACGGCTACGCCTCCGAGGGCATCCGCAGCCTGGCGGAGGCGCTCGACCCGCTTGGCGAGGTGTGGGTCTGCGCCCCGGAGTCGGAGCAGAGCGCCGCCTCCCACGCCATCTCGATCTATCGTCCGCTGCGCATCCGTGAGGTGCGGCCGCGTTGGTACGCCGTGGATGGGACACCGACCGACTCCGCCTGGATCGGCATCAACCACATCCTCAAGGACCAGCGGCCGGCGCTGCTCGTCTCAGGGATCAACCACGGCCCGAACCTGGCCGACGACGTCACCTATTCCGGCACGGTGGCTGCGGCCATGGAGGCCTCGCTCCTCGGCGTGCCGGCCATCGCGATCAGCCTGGCGGCGCGCGGCAGCTTCGACTTCGGCCCGGCGGCCCGCTTCGCCCACTCCCTCGTCGCCGCGGCGTTGGATCAGACCCTCCCGCC
>Ga0075428_100009166_pt1 | contig 10979 bp, 11 predicted proteins | sample RhiMetdeltSRZDD2_FD_75291 | JGI IMG/M metagenome (GOLD analysis project Ga0075428, IMG submission 75291) | Populus rhizosphere microbial communities from Tennessee, USA - Rhizosphere MetaG P. deltoides SRZDD2 | ecosystem: Host-associated > Plants > Roots > Rhizosphere > Soil | place: USA... | reverse complement strand
GATCACGTCGGGCTTTGCATCCTGATCGATGAACGTAGGCCCGCGCGAGCTGAAGCTGGCCACCACGTCGTCGCTGCGCCGCGTCGTGCCCTGATGGCTCGAGGCGCCGACGGTCAGCACCCAGGGCGCGTTGCCCGGAGAGGTGATGCCGCCGTACTGAACCTGCCCGCTCTCAGTTGCCCCGAGGTTGCCGGCCGCGGTCACGACGACGATGCCCGCTTCCACGGCGCGCCGGGCCGCCTGCGTGAGCGGGTCGTGGCGGTACGACTCGAAGACCCCAGAGGCCACCGACAGGTTGATGACCCGGATGTTGAGGGCGTCCTTGTTCGCGACGGCATAGTCGAGCGCCGCGATCACGTCGCTGATGTAGCCGTTGCCGTCGGCGTCGAGCACCTTGAGCACGATGAGATGCGCGCCGGGAGCGATGCCCGAGCGCGCACCATCCGAGTCGTAGCCGCAGCTGGCGATGATGCCGGCCACGTGCGTGCCGTGCCCGTATTCATCCGACGCGGCGCTGGCGCCGCCCGCCGGCAGATCCTTCGTGAAGTCCTTGAAGTGAGCGATGCGATCGTAGGTGCGCGTCGGGTCGCTACAGAGGTACAGATCGTCGTGCCAGCCGGTGACGCCCGAGTCGATGATCACGACGCCGACACCGTGCCCGGTGTATCCGGTCTGCTGCTGCACGAGCTTCGCCCCGGTCGCGGCCGTGGTGCGAGCAAGCGTCGCAAAGGCCGGGCGGTCGACCATCACGCGCTCCACTCGCGGGTCGGCGGCAACGCTCTCGAGGACTGAGTTCTCGAGCTCCGCCACCTGCTGGTTGGTGAGGCACTTGAAAGCCCGGCCTCGCCGCGCGGTGATGACGCGCACGTCGCAGCCGCTCCTGAACTGCACGATCACCCGCGTCCGGCCGACAGGCCGAGCCGCTTGTGACATGAGGACGGGATCGAGCTTGGAGGCAGCCGTGTCCGGCACCTGCGCGCTCGCCGACGATGGTGCTGTCGTCACGAACGCCGTCAGAAGCGCCGCAAATGCCACCACGCGGATCACGGCCGGAGCAGAATTCGGCATATGAAGCTCAACGGCAAAAGCGCTGCCCGACTTGAGAGCAGCGCCGTGCCTCCGAATAAGTGACTGTTGTGCCTGGGGTTACCCGGTCAGCCGACACGCCGCCCGCAACAGCGCGCGAGCGTGCGTGTGCAGGAACGGCACAGCTATTTGTCGGTTTGGTGCGCGTAAATCTTGATGGGTCAATGACGTGACCTGCACGGAGTGCAGTGTTTCGAAATGTCACACGGCTGAACTCTGAAATTGGCGTGGTTTTATCGCGCCGAGGTCATCGGCGTGTCTCGATCTGGACCACGCCCCGCTCGAGGCCGTAGTCGAGAATCTTCCGATAGAGCGTTCCGCGGCTGATGGCGAGCACCCTGGCCGCCTCTTTCTTGTTCCACCGCACTGCCTCGAGCACCCGCGCGATGTGCGTTCGCTCGGCGTCGCGAAGGGTGGGCAGCCGCGGAGCGGTCTCGGGGGTCTGCGCGGCCCCCGTGTTAAGGAACTCGATGTCGGCCCCGCGGATCGTGCGGCCGGGGGCGGACAGCGCCGCGCGCGACACGGTGCTCTCCAGCTCGCGGATGTTCCCGGGCCATGGGTAGGCCTGCAGCAGGCTGGAGGCCTCGGACGAGAGCGTCTTGGCGTCGTTCGCCAGCCCGTGCGCCGCGCAGTAGCGCGCCAGGAATCGGTTGGCGAGCACCGGAATATCGACCGGTCGTTCGCGCAGGGAGGGCAGCCGGATCGCGAAGGCGTTCACGCGGTAATACAAATCTTCACGAAACCGCGCGTCGCGGACGAACTGATCGAGCGGCCGGTTGGTGGCCGAGATGAGCCTGAAGTCGACCTGCACCGGCCTCTGGCCGCCGAGGCGCTCGAAGCGGCGATCCTCGAGCACCCGCAGGAGCTTGGCCTGCGCGATGACCGACAGGTCGCCGATCTCGTCGAGGAACAGCGTGCCGCGATCGGCTAGCTCCAGCCGGCCCGGCTTCCGGTCGTGGGCGCCGGTGAACGCTCCCCGCTCGTAACCGAAAATCTCGGATTCAAAGAGCGTGTCGGGAAGCGCCGCGCAGTTGACCGCTTGGAAGGTTTCCTTCCCGCGCCGACTCAGGTCGTGAATCATGCGCGCCACGAGCTCCTTGCCCGAGCCGGTGGGGCCGAGGATCAGCACGGCGATGTCGGACTTGGCGGCGGTCCGGATCCACTCGAAGACCACCAGCATCTTCTCGTCGCGCCCGATCAGTTCCCGGAACCGCTGGACCGCGGTCGACTGATCCTCGGTGCTGACGCTGGCGCGCCGCTCGAGAAACACCTCGAGATGCTGCGCGAGCGCCGGGTCGCCGGGACGGGCCGCACGATAGGTGTCTGGCGAGCCGGGCATCCGCTGGGCGACGCCGCACGCCACGAGCTCGCGCAGGCAGTTCTCGATGTCGGCCGCCAGCCGGCCCAGCGCCGACATGAGGGCAGCCGTGTCGAACGCGTCGTCCGGCCGTGTGTGGAGGAATCGCAGCAGCCCGGCGCGAAGGGGCGACTGGACGAGCGCGCGAAACCGCTGCTCGACGTCGGACGGCGCGTTGGTCGTCAGCAGCAGCGGAGAACGGCTGGCCGCGGTCATGGGGTGGCTCATCGAGATATCGGCGGATCGAGAGCCGGGAGACAGGGGTCGCCTTCGACGGTCGGCTTGGGGCGCGGCAGGCTCGACGAGGGAGGGCCGCAGAAGTTGCTGGGGGGAAAGGGTCTTGCGGGGGGAGTGACGACTGTCCGCGGCGCGCGCGCAGGCGCGCCGCGGAGGGCGGATCTCTATTTCCCGGCGCCAGCTCCCCGGCGGCCCCCGCCAGGCGCCTGCCCGGTTGGCTGCTCACCGCCCGGCAGGCCTATGGTTGGCTCCTCCTGGGCTGGCGGGATGCCGCGGCCCCTCGCCGCAGGCGTCCAGCCGTCGCGGGCCGGGCCGTTCTGAACGAACCGGGTGTCGGCGCTCACCTTGTAGCCGGTGAGGTATTGCGCGCCCGCGTTGCCGTAGTACTTGCCGGCGCGGAGCGCCGCGTCGTGCACCTTGATCAACGCATCCTGGTAACGGTCGTCGTTCTGCGACCAGCCGGAGAACTGCGACAGATCGTTGTTGCCCAGGATGACCACGTCGACGCCGTAGGTCGAGGCAATCTCGTCGGCGTTGGCCACGCCCTCGAGCGTCTCGATCATCACCACGACGAGCATGTTGTCGTTGATCGTCGCGCGGTAGTTCATGCCGGGCGCGTTCCAGATCTGAAATGCCGCGCCGCCTCCCGAGCTGCGCCGGCCCACGGGCGGGAATCGCGCGAAGCGCGCCGCATCCCGCGCTTCGATCGCATCGTCAACCGTCGGCACGATCAGCCCGAGCGCGCCGAGGTCGGCGGCCTTCTGCATGTTGGCCTCGAGCGCGTCCGGCATGCGGATCATCGGCGCCGCACCCACGCGCGGGCACGCCTGAATCATGCGCCGGACCTCGTCGAACGACATCGTGCTGTGCTGCATCTCGAACCAGATGTAGTCGAAGTGCTTGCCGAGTTCGCAGTAGAGATCCGGATCGAAGCTGGTGACGGTGTAGCTGGTGACCTGCTTGTCCTGGAAGAGGAGTTCTTTGGCCTTGTTGTAGAACGGCCTCGGGGTGCTGGGGCTTATGCTGGCTTTGACCTGCCATCCCCACCCGCGCGAATCGGGCGTCATAGGCGTCAGCGTGCCCTGGGCCTGCGGCCCTCCGCCGCCGCGTCGGGCGCCGCCACCGCCGCCACCCTGCGGCGCGGCGCCGCGCGCACCGGAATCCTGCGCCATCGGCACCGCAATCGCGAACGCGGCCATCACGCACACGCCCGCGAGGAGTCCCTTTCCCCAGCTGGTCATATATCCTCCGGTTGAACGGTCCGGGCGCAGATCGTCCGGCCAACGGCACGGCGCGGATGATCGGCTCATCGCGATGCGCGCGTCAAGGGTGGCGTGTCGAGCTGCGCTGTGACGCCGTTACCACACATGCTCGAGCACTCGGACTGAGGGGCGAACCGCCCCGCCTGCAGAGACGGGAGCCAGGCGCGCGCGGATCTCGATTCTGACAGTCACATCGCCGCCGCGAGGCCCGGCATCCCGGCTCCAAGTCGGCGGCGCGGCTCGCCGCCCAGGTCGACGCGCGACAGCCTGCGTGGCGACGACATCACCTCGCGACCGCGACCGCCGCTCTCCGCGAGACGCCGGACCTCACGTCGGCGCTCTCAATCCGGGAAGGCTCACGAACGCTACCTGCCATCTCCACCCGTCCTCGCGCGTGCTCCGGCGGTGAGGTGTGGCATTCAGGCCGCCGCGAGGCGCCCTTGGCTCTTGGCTCTGTAGATGCTACGTAACTAGGTTGTGACGCCAAGAACCCGAAAGCCGAGAGCCCAAAGCCAAAAGCCGCAGCGACAGCGTCCTCATCGGAGTTAAGCTAGCCGCACATGCCTCATCGATCTCCCGGTGCCCCGGAATCGCCCCGGACCAGGCACTTGAGCGGAAAGCCCATCCGCTACTACCGTCCCCATGGAAGCCCCGACATCCGGCATCTCATCGACGAGGGATTCCAGGCATTCAACGCCGCCCGTCTCGGCGAGGCCTGCCGCATCTTCACCGACAAGATGCTGCTGCCCGAGCACGACACCACGATCGCGCTCACCATCGCTGGCGCGATGACGCCGGCAGGCCTCGGCGGCTGCGTCGTCGAGCTGATGGAGCGCGGGCTGATCGACTTCGTGATCAGCACCGGCGCCAACCTGTATCACGACCTGCACTACGCACTGAACTTCACCCTGCATCGCGGGTCGCCGTTCGTGAACGATGTGGAGCTGTTTGAAGAGGGCGTCATTCGCATCTACGACGTCCTGTTCCCCGCGACGGTCCTGCTCGAGACGGACGCGTACATCAGAGAGTTCCTGGTTCGCTCCGGGCTGAGCGGACCGGTGTCGACCGCCGACCTCCACTACGCCCTCGGCCTCGACCTGATGGAGCGTCATCCCGGCTGCGAAGAGTATTCCGTCGTCGCAGCCGCCGCGGCCACCGGCGTTCCCATCTACACCTCGTCGCCGGGCGACAGCTCGATCGGGATGAACGTGGCCTATCACGAGCTGATCAACGACAGCACGCTGATGATCGATCCGAACAAGGACGTCAACGAGGTGTGCGCGTTCATCCTGGCGGGAAAGAAGAACGGCTGCGTGATCCTTGGCGGCGGGTCGCCGAAGAACTTCTATCTTCAGGGGCAGCCGACGCTGTGGGAGGTGTATGGCATCCCGAAAGGCGGAAACGACTACTTCATCCAGATTACGACCGACCAGGTCGTGTGGGGCGGGCTGTCGGGTGCGACGCCGGCCGAGGCCGTGAGCTGGGGCAAGGTGAACCCGGGTGTGCTCCCCGACACGGTGGTGGCGTACGCCGATTCCACCATCGCCTTCCCGCTGTTCTGCGAATACGTCGTGGGATCGCCGCATTCGCGGCGCGAGCGAAAGGGGCTCGTGCACACGCGCGGCGAGCTCGTGGCGGCGCTGCGCCGCGACGCGCGGCGCGCGGTGGCCGAAGCCGCGGCAGACACGAGCGAGGCGGTACCGGATCTGGAACGACACCGGTGAGGCGCGAATGGGAACGCTGTCATCCGAGCTCGCCAATCACGCCGGGCGGGTAGCCGGCCATCCGCGGGTCTACATCGACGCGAACGTCCCGGCCGGGCTCGTCTCCTACATGCGGGGCGAGCTGCGCTGGGACGCGCTGTTCGTGATCGAGCACGACGACCTGCGCCGCGCGAGAGACCACCGCCACTACGAGATGGCGCGACAGCTCTGTCGAACGCTCATCACCTTCGATCGCGACTACCTGGACGACGAGAAATTCCCCCCGGACCACGGCGCGGGAGTGGTGGTGCTCACCGCCCCGGATGAGCGCGCCTTCATGGTCCTCCTCGCGCGGCTCGATCGGGAGCTCTTCCTGAGCGGGCCTCTTCCGCTCGAAGGGCGGAAGCTGCACGTACACGTCGATTGGAAAGGTCCCGAGTGATCGTGCTGTCGGGCGGCGACCTCGTCCTGCCCGACCGAATCGTCGCCGGCGGGTCGCTGATCCTGGAAGGCTCGCGTATCGCCGCCGTCGAGGCCGACGAGCGCGGGCCGTCCGGCGGCACGCGCGTCGACGTGCGCGGCTGCTACGTGGTGCCGGGCTTCATCGACGTGCACGTCCACGGCATCGGCGGACACGACACGCTCGATGAGGGGGATGCGCTGGCACGGATCGCGGCCGCGCTGCCGCGCTTCGGCGTCACCGCCTTCTGCCCGACGACAGTCGCCTGTGCCCCGGACGCGCTGGGACGCGTGCTGTCCCAGGTGAGGACTGCTCGCGCCGGGCACGCGAAAGGATCGGCGCGCGTCCTTCCTGCACACCTCGAGAGTAACTTCATCAACCCCGAGTTTTGTGGTGCGCAGCCGGTCTCCTGTCTCCGCGTGCCGTCCGGGCGCGACGATCGCCGCGCCGGCGGGGCCTTCTCCGGGTCGGACATCCTCGACACGATCGCGGCGTCACGACCCGAGGTCGGGATCGTGACGCTGGCGCCAGAAATGGATGGTTGCATCGATCTCGTCCGGAGCCTCGTGAACGACGGCCACCGCGTGTCGCTTGGGCATTCCGGCGCCGACTTCGACACGGCGATCGCAGCCATCGATGCCGGCGCGCGCCATGCCACGCACCTCTTCAACCGGATGTCGCCGCTCTCGCACCGTGCACCTGGCCTGGTTGGCGCGGCGCTGTTGCGGCACGAGGTGGCGGCGGAGCTGATCTGCGACGGTGTTCACGTCCACGATGCGGTCTGCCGTCTGGCGATTGCTGCGAAAGGCGTCGATCGCATGATCGCGATCACCGACGGCACGGCGGGGTCGGGGCTGTCGTCCGGTGCAACGGCAAGACTCGGTGGGAGGACGATTCACGTCCGGGATCGTGCGGCCTATCTCGACGACGGCACGCTGGCCGGGAGCACGTTGACGATGGACGGAGCGCTGCGGCGGCTGGTGAGCCAGGTTGGCTGCTCGCTCCGGGAAGCCGTCATGATGTGCTCGACGACGCCGGCGCGGGAGCTGAAGCTGAGTGGGTTCGGCACGCTCTCAGAGGGCGCCTTCGCCGATGTGGTCGTGTTCAGCAGGGAGCTCCAGGTCCAGAGAACTTTCATCGACGGCCGGGAAGTGTTCCAGACGGAGCAGGCGGGTGACTGATCGAGCGGGCGCCGGCCGCTCAGCGAACCGCGGATGCCAGCGCGAGCTCGCGCAGACGCTGCAGATGCGCTCGCGCGTTCGTGGAGAGTTCAAACGGGTCTCTTCGCGCGAACCTCAACGGACAGGCGCCGCAGCGTAGACTGTCGGGTCCGGGAGCCCGGCATCGCGGAAGCCGTCGCGCCGCTCGCGGCACTTGCTGCATCGGCCGCAGTGAAGGCCTTGCTGCGGGTTCATGCACGAGAGCGTCAATTCCAGCGGTACGCCGAGCTCCACGCCGAGACGGATGACGTCCTCCTTGTGCTTGTCCGCGAACGGCGTCTCGATGGTGAGGGCATGAGCGAGGCCGAGCGACAGCGCACGCGCCATTTCGTCGAAGAACTCGGGGGTCGCGTCGGGAAACGGGTTGCCCGCCAGCGGCCCGAGGACGATTCGGCCGATGCTTCGCTGGGCGCAGAAGATGGCGGACTTCGCGAGCAGTGCGATGTTGCGTCCGGTCAGGTAGACGTCTTCGTCAGGGGTATCGAAGGCCGGAGGCGTACCGCGAAGCGCCCAGTGCGACGGCGGGTAGAGATCGGTCACCGTGAACGTCAAGCGCTCCAGCGGCGCCAGTCCTGCGAACGGCGGCGTGACGAGCAGTCGCTCGAGCGCCGCGAGCTCCGCGGCTTCCCAGGCCAGTCCGGCGGACACGTAGACCGGGTGCACCCGGCCGTGTCGCGCTTCCTGCGCGGCGAGGACGGCGCTGTCGAGACCAGCGGAGAGCAGGACGCAGGAAGACAAGGTGATAGACGAATTGACGAATTGACGAATTGACGGATTTACGGATTTCGCGTCGGTCCGATCTGGCAGGCTTTCAATCCGTCGATTCGTCAATCCGTCAATTCGTCAATAACATTATGTCTATGTATTCCGTTTCCAAGCGCATCGACTTCTGCTATGGCCACCGGCTGCTCGACTACGACGGCATCTGCAGGCACCCGCACGGGCACAACGCCGTCGCCGAGATCGAGGTGCGAACCGAGGCTCTCGACTCGCGCAACATGGTCATGGACTTCAACGACATGAAGCGGCTCGTCAAGGGCTGGATCGATCGCGAGCTCGATCACAAGATGATCCTCCGGCACGACGATCCGCTCGTGGCATCGCTCCGCGCGCTCGGCGAGCCGATGTACGTCGTCGACAGCAATCCGACCGTGGAGCGGATTGCCCGGCTGATCTTCGATGTCTCGCGCGAGCACGGTCTCGCGGTTTCGCGCGTCACCGTCTGGGAAACACCGACCTCGTGGGCGACATACACCGCCTGATCGTCTTCGACCTCGACGGGACGCTCATCGATTCCCGGCAGGACCTCGCCGATGCCGCCAACGCGCTGATCGTCGAGCGCGGCGGGCGGCCGCTGCCATCCGATGCCGTCGGCCGCATGGTGGGCGAGGGAGCGGCCATGCTCGTGCGCCGCGCGCTCGACGCCGCCGGGCTGCCCCTTGACGCGGCAAGCGTGCCGAGGTTCCTGGAGCTGTACGATGAACGGCTCCTGCGAACGACGTACGTCTATCCGGGACTGCTGTCCGTGGTGGAGGAGCTCGCGCAGCGGTCGGCGCTGGCGATCGTCACGAACAAGCCGCTCGCGCCCACGAGCACGCTCGTCGAGGCGCTCGGCCTGCAGCCGTTCTTCCGCACCGTCATCGGCGGCGACGGTCCGTTTCCGCGCAAGCCGGACCCCTCGTCGCTGCGCCATCTCATGGAGAAGTACGGAACGACAGCGCGCCAGACGGTCCTGGTGGGCGACTCCACAATCGACTTCGAGACCGCACGTGCCGCAGGAACGCCCATCTGCCTCGTGCGGTTCGGGTTCGGGTATGAGACCTTTCCGGCGGCCCAGTTACGCGGCGATGAGGGGCTCGCCGACGACCCAGGGCAGCTGCCCGCAATCATCGAGCAGCTGCTGAATTCACACTAGCCGCCAGGCCTCGAGAAATTCGTCAGGGCGGTGAAACGCGAGTAGAATCCGGGACCGAGCGAGGAGACGCATGATTCCAGAGCGCTACGCACCGATCACCTACGCCCTGTTCAGGATCGTATTCGGCTTCGTGTTTCTGTCTTTCGGCCTGCAGAAGCTGCTGGGTTGGTTTGGCGGGCCGGCGGCGCCGCTCGTGGACATGCGAGGCTATGCCGGCCTCATCGAGACGGTGACCGGGCTGCTGATCATGATCGGCCTGTTCACGAAATACGCGGCGTTCATCGCCAGCGGTGAGATGGCCGTGGCGTTCTTCTACATCCACGTGATGGTGATCGCGATGGGCGAGAAGGGGCCGGGGCTTCCCGCCGGACTGTTGCCGCACATGAACAACGGCGTCGACGCCACGCTGTTCTGCTTTGCGTTTCTCTACATCGCGACGCGCGGCCCCGGGATCTGGAGCGTCGATTCGATGCTAGCAGGACCCACCAAGCGGGTTTGACGCGAGTAGAGGCGGGTCCCGAAGACCCGCCCCTACGCTATGTCTCTCGCGCGTTCTTGAGGGCCCGCGTCCACCAGGTCAGCTGATCGAGCATCGCGTTTGCGGCCTGGAGGTTCGCCTCCGTCTTGAGCTCGCTGGGGTCCTTGACGAACCACGGGTTCGGAATGTGGACCGCCCAGCGGATCGGCGCCATGTCGAGCTCCACCGCGACGAGCCGCAGCTGCTCGACGCCGCGCGTGCCTCCTGCGCCGCCCCAGCTCACGAACGCCACCGGCTTCCGGCTCCAGTCGTAGTACACGTAGTCGAGCGCGTTCTTCAGCACCGCCGGGTAGCCATGGTTGTACTCGGGCGTGCAGATGATGAAGCCGTCCCCATCCACCACCTTGGCGCGCCACTTCATGATGGCGGGCTTCGGGTAGTTGTCCTTGCCCTGCAGTCCCGGCGGCGCCGGTTCTTCGAAGAACGGAAGCGGATAATCGCGAAGATCGACGAGCTCGACGTCGAGCGCGTCGCGCTTCTTCGCCTCCTCGAGGATGACGCTCGCCGGCTTCTCGGCAAACCGATTCGCGCGCGTGCTCGCCACGATCACTTTGATTTTGAGTGTGCTCATCTCGGAGTGGGCGGAAAGAGTGGACGGGTCGCCGCTCGTCGGTCGTGTCACCCGGGTGCCCGTTGCCACGTGGGACGCACCGGCGGCGGCTGCTGCCAGGACCGCGCAGCCGGGACATTATGGCGCAACTCCACGGCGGCGGCCGAAGGGGGCCGCGGCGCGCCCGCCCGCGGGCGTAGAATGAGCGAATGGCGCGCGCCACGTTCAGGCTCGTCGAGGCATACTCCGGCATCGGGGACCTCGTTCGTGCAGGAGCGGTGCTGCACCGCGTGCGATACCGCGTCGACCGTTATCAGGGGATGATGGAGGGCTCAGGTCTGCCCATTCCCGGGCTGCACCGCCTCGAGGGCACCGTCGAGCCCGAGGTTGAGGCGCTGCCGCCGTCGATTGTCGGCGCCGATCTCGTGCTCAGGCTGGAGGACGGCCGCTCGGTCGCGATCACCGTCGTCAGCCAGGATGGGTCGATTCTCGCGGAAGGCCATGGGCCGGGCCGCGGCTGCTCGTGCTGTTGAGGAGATCGCCGAGCTGAAGCTCGGCGCTGCAGAACAGAGGTGGCCGAGCTGAAGCTCGGCGCTGCGAAACATATGCGCTATCTCGTGACTGCACGCGTCAAATCAGGCCAGCGAGAGG
>Ga0075428_100009164_pt1 | contig 10981 bp, 10 predicted proteins | sample RhiMetdeltSRZDD2_FD_75291 | JGI IMG/M metagenome (GOLD analysis project Ga0075428, IMG submission 75291) | Populus rhizosphere microbial communities from Tennessee, USA - Rhizosphere MetaG P. deltoides SRZDD2 | ecosystem: Host-associated > Plants > Roots > Rhizosphere > Soil | place: USA... | reverse complement strand
ACCTCCCCTTCATCGAGGACGACTACGCCCGGGCGCTGGGGGAGGCCCGGTCGCGCAAGCTGCCGCTCTTCGTGGAGAGCTGGGCCCCCTGGTGACACACCTGCCGCTCGATGAGGGAGTTCGTCTTCCCTGACGCTTCCCTCACGAGCCGCGCCGGACAGTTCGTCTGGCTCGCCATCAACATCGAGGACGAGAAGAACGCCCCGTTCATGGTGAAGTTCCCGGGCGAGGCCGTGCCCACGTTCGCCGTCGTGGACTCGAAGGACGAATCGGTGGCGCTCCGTCAGGTCGGGAGCATGACGGTTCCCCAGCTCCATGCCTTCCTGGACAGGGCGCGGATCGCGGTGGCCAGCGGCGGGGGCGGGGGACAGGAGGCGGACGAGGCCCTGCGCGCGGCCGACCTGCATTACGGGGCACGCCGCTACAAGGAGGCCGCTGAGGCCTATCGGCTGGCTCTCGACAAGGCGCCGGCGGACTGGCCCCACTACGGTAGGGCGGTCGAGGCGCTCCTCTTCTCTTACCAACAGAGCTCCGACCACGACCGGTGCGTGGACCTGGCCCAGGGCGCGTTGAAGCGCCTGGCCGGGACGCCATCGGAGCTGACGGTGGCCGCGGGCGGCCTCGACTGCGCGCTGGCCCTGAAGGCCGACGCGCCGGACAAGGCCTCCCGCGTGGCGGCCACGGAGGCGGAGGTGCGCCGGATCGTGGCCGACCCGAAGGTCACCGCGGCGGCCGACGACGTCTCCGGCGCGTACACGTTCCTGGTCCAGGCGCGCCGGGCGGCCAAGGACGAGGCGGGGACGCGGCGCACGCTGGAAGACTGGGCGGCCTATCTGGAAGGGGCGGCGGCGCGGGCGCAGACTCCGGCCCAGCGCACGGTCTTCGACTCGCACCGGCTTGCGGCCTACCTCGACCTGGGGCACCCCGAGCGCGCCGTACCCATGCTGGAGGCCTCCGAGCGGGACTTCCCGCAGGATTACAACCCGGCCGCGCGGCTGGCCGCCGCGTATCAGGCGATGAAGGACTGGGACAAGGCCCTGGCCGCGTCGGACCGCGCGCTACGGCTCGTCTACGGCCCGCGCAAGCTGCGCGTCCTCGACATCAAGGCCGAGGTCCTGAAGAGCAAGGGCGACCTCGCCGGCGCGCGCCGGACCCTGGAGGAGGCGGTGGCCTTCGCGGACGCGCTGCCGCCCGGCCAGCGGTCCGACGCCCGCGTGGCGGCCCTGAAGAAGAAGCTGGACTCGTTGAAGGCGGCGAGCCCGGCCCCTCCCTCCTGAGGTAATGGTCCGGCGCCTCGGGGCGGTCGTGGCCACGATCGTCCTGGCCGAGGCCGTGGCCCAGGGGTACTACGCGTTCACGACGGGCGACGTCCTGGCCCGGCGCGCGGCGCTGCCCATCTTCGAGGCGGACGCCACGCGGTGCTATCGCGTCCGCGCCGGGCTCGCCTACCGGCACCGCACCCCGGAGTTCGACGTCACGCTCTACACGAACGGCGAGGGGATGCGCACCGGCGCCGGCCGGCCGCCCCTGGGCGAGAAGCGACCCGGCGTCTTCCGCGTCCTCTTCCTGGGGACGTCGTACGCCTTCGGCTGGGGCAGCGAGTACGAGCAGAGCTATGCGGCCCTCGTGGGCGCGGGCCTGGCCCGCACGGGACGCGAGGTCGAGATCGTGAACCTCGGTACGCCGGCACAACCCGTGGGCTCCCAGCTCTGCTGGCTGCGCGAGCAGGGCAGCCGCGTCCGTCCCGACCTCGTCATCCACACCGTGTTCGCGGACGCTGCGGTCATCGCCGCCTCCTGCGAGGCGGACCGGAACTGCCCGCAGGTCACGGACGGCTATCTCGTGCGAGAGGGCCAGGTCCCCGGCTTCGTGGGCGAGCTCGGCAAGCGGTCCGCGCTCGCCTTCTACGGCTGGTATATCCATCACCGGTACCTCGCGTCGGGCCGGTCCCGAAGCGAACGGGCGGGCGACCTTCCGCCGGACGACCTGAAGCTGCCCGACGAGATTACCGACGCGCTGCCCGCGCGCTACAACGGCTTCGTCCGCTCGGTCCGCGAATCCGTCGGCCAGCCGGTGGCGGTGGTCTTCGTCCTCGTCCCGCCGGCCTTCGCCGTGCACCCCGGCGACGCGGCGCGCTGGGGCGCCATCGGGCCGTGGGGCGAGGTGTTCCGCTCCCGGGCCCGCGCCGCCGCGTCCGCCCTGGAAGCGGGCGGCATCGTTTTCGTGGACGCCACGCCGGCCCTGGAGCGCGCGGCCGCCGCGGGGCGGATGTTCTACTGGCTCGACACCCACCTGACGCCGGCGGGCAACCGGGTGGTGGCGGACGTCCTCCTTTCGAGGCTGTCCTCGCTCGCGGACTCGCCGGGTGGGCCCGCGTCCCATGAGGGCGGGTGATATCCTCGCCACCATGCCCACCCGACGAGGGTTCGTGCTGATCGCAGGCGCCGCGCTGGCGCTCGCCACGGCGAGCCCGCCGGCGGCCCGGTCCGCGGACGACGCGTACGAGGAGATGGCGGTGGATCTCCTCCGCCGGTACCTCCAGGTGGACACCACCAACCCGCCGGGCAACGAGCTGAAGGCGGCGCTCTTCTACAAGGAGGTGCTGGAGCGCGAAGGCATACCCGTCGAGGTGGACGAGTTCGCGCCGGGCCGCGCCAACCTGCTGGCCACCCTGAAGGGCACCGGGGCGCGGCGGCCGCTGGTCCTCGCCAACCACATGGACGTGGTCCCCGCCGACCCGGCGCGCTGGTCGGTGCCGCCCTTCTCCGGGGTGGTGAAGGATGGCGCGATCTACGGCCGCGGCGCCGAGGACATGAAGACCGAGGGCATCCTCCAGCTCGTGGCCCTCGTGCGCGCCCGGCGCGAGGGCGGCCCCTTCGCCCGCGACATCCTCTTCCTGGCCACGGCCGACGAGGAGGCCGGCTTCCTGGGCGCGCTGCGCGCGATCAGCCCCGACGGATGGCGCGACCGCCTCGCGCAGGCCGAGTACCTCATCACCGAAGGCGGGGAGAACCTCGTGGACGCGGCGGGGAAGATCCAGTACTTCGGCGTGGAGACCGCGGAGAAGGGACCGTTCTGGCTCAAGCTCCAGACGAAGGGCACGCCGGGCCACGGCTCGCGGCCCATCGAGGACTCCGCCCTGAACCGCCTGGTGCGGGCGCTGGACCGCGTCCGGCGGCACCGGACCGCCATGAAGGTCCTCCCGTCCGTGCAGCGCTTCTTCGCCGACCAGGCGGACCAGGTCGAGGCCCCGCGCTCGGGCTGGTACCGCGACATCACGGCAGCCCTGCGCGACCCCGCCGCGGCCCGCGCGCTGTACGACGACCGGGAGGTGTCGGCCCTCCTGCGCAACACCGTCTCCATCACGGTGGTGAAGGCCGGGTACAAGACGAACGTCATCCCGGGGACGGCCGAGGCGGAGCTGGACGTGCGGTTGCTGCCCGGCGAGGACCCGCAGGCCTTCCTGGCCGAGATGCGGGCAGTGATCGACGACCCCACCGTCGAGATCGTCCCTCCGCCGTCGTTCCGCGCGCCGAACGACAGCCCGGCCGACAGCGACCTCTTCAAGACCGTCGAATCGGTCCTGCGCCGGCGCCATCCGGGCGTGCCCGTCACCACCAAGATGCTCACGGGCGCCACGGAGTGCGTGCTCTACCGTCCGCTGGGGATCGGCTGCTACGGCTTCACGCCGCTGCTCACGACGTCGGAGGACCTGGCCACCGTCCACGGCGACGACGAGCGCGTGGGCGAGGCCACGGTGCGGCGCTCCGCGGGGATCTTCTACGAGGTGGTGCGGGACCTGGCCCGATGAGCGACGGCCTGCGGGTCCGCTTCGCCCCCAGCCCTACCGGCTACCTCCACGTGGGGGGAGCGCGCACCGCGCTGTTCAACTGGCTCTGGGCCCGCAAGAACGGCGGCGCGTTCCTCCTGCGCATCGAGGACACGGACAAGGAGCGGTCCACCGACGCCAACACCCGCAGCATCCTGGAGGGGCTCGATTGGCTCGGCCTGCACTGGGACGAGGGGCCCTACTACCAGAGCGATGGGGTGGACCGGCACGTCGAGGTCGCGCGGCGGCTGCTCGCCGAGGGCAAGGCCTACCGCTCCTTCGCCACGCCCGAGGAGCTGGAGGCTCAGCGGAAGGAGGCGACCGCCGCCGGCCGGCCCTGGCTGCGCGACCGGAAGAGCCGCGACCTGCCGCCGGCCGAGTCGGAGCGGCGGGCCGGGGCGGGGGAGCCCTTCGCCATCCGCTTCAAGGTGCCGGAGGACGACGGCGCGACCCGCTTCGAGGACAAGGTGTACGGGCCGCAGGAGCGGAAGCACCAGGACATCGAGGACTTCGCGCTGCTGCGCCCGGACGGCAGCCCGCTCTACAACCACGTGGTGGTGTGCGACGACGTCCACATGCGCGTGACCGACATCATCCGCGGGCAGGATCACCTCTCCAACACCCACAAGCAGATCCTGCTCTACCAGGCCGTGGGCCGCACGCCGCCCAGCTTCACCCACCTGCCGCTCATCAACGCGCCCGACCGTACCAAGCTGTCCAAGCGGCGCCACGGCGAGGTGGTCTCGGTCACGACCTACCGCGACCGCGGCTTCCTGCCCGAGGCCTTCCGGAACTTCCTGGCCCTGCTCGGCTGGTCGGCGGGCGAGGACCGCGAGATCTACTCCACGGAGGAGCTGATCCAGGCCTTCACCCTGGAGGGCATCGGGCGCTCCAGCGCGATCCTGACCTTCTCGGAGACGGACCCGCGGCAGTGGACCGACCGCAAGGCCCTTTTCGTCAACCAGCAGTACCTCTCGCGCATGCCGCTGGCCGATCTGCTCCCGCTTGTGGAAGACGTGCTGAAGAAGGCCGGGATCTGGGACGAGGCCTTCGCGGAAGGCGGGGCGCGGCGCGAGTGGTTCGCGCGGACGGTGGACCTCGTCCGTCCCCGCTTCATCACGCTCCTGGACTTCGCCGAGGCCGGCCGGGCCTACTTCGACGACCGCTTCGACATGGACCCGGAGGCGGTGGACAAGAACCTCCGCAAGGAGCCGCGGCTCCGGGAATGGCTGCCGGAGCTGGCGGAGCGGTTCCTGCGGCTGGAGGCCTTCGACCCCGCCTCCGCCGAAGCCGCCCTGCGCTCCTTCGCCGACGAGAAGGGCGTGAAGGCGGGCGTCCTCATCAACGCCGCCCGCACCGCGGTCACGGGACGGTCGGTGGGCGCGTCGCTCTTCGAGATCCTCGGCTGCCTGGGACGCGAGCGGGTGGCGCGGCGCCTGCGCGACGCCGCGCCCCTCGTCTAGCGCCGGACCGTCAGCGGCCGCTCCAGCCTCAGCGTCAGCACGGATCCCTCCCGAAGCTCCACGTCGTCTCCCTTGGTGGCCGCGATCGCGCCGCCGGCGCCCACCACCAGGCCGATGATGGCCCCTTCCGTGCCCCCCACGACCTTGCCCAGCACGGCCCCGAGCAGGGCGCCCATCCCCGCCTTCTTGGCGGTGTCGCCCGTGACGGTGTCCTCCTTGATCGACACCACCGAGGTGCGGATGTCCATGCGCGGACTGCCGGGAATGGTCAGGTTGTCGAAGCGCAGGTCCAGGCGCCCGGCCTTGGACGGCCGCTCCGCCGCCTCGGCGGCCTGGACGACGCCGCGCACCCGGCTGCCCACGGGGATCACCACGCGGCTGCCGGAGCGCACGGGCTCCGCCACCGTGCCCTCGACACGGTCCTCCATGCGCGCCGTCTTCGACGAGAGCGTCTGCTCCAGGCGCACCTGGATGTCGGTGCCGGCCTCGAGCACGCCCTCCCCGGCGTCGGCGCCCTCGCCCGCGACCTGGTCCTCGATGTCGTTGTGCAGGGCGTTGATGTCGCGGCGCAGGTTTTCCACGTCCGCGCGCGAGGGGCCGGGGGTGCCGGCGTCGCGCTGGTGGCGCCTGACCTGCACCTTGACGTAGATGACCTCCTCGCGGATCTCCTCCGCGCGGCCCTGCAGCTCCCGGTAGCGCGGATGGTCGGTCTCCAGCATCTCCAGCGCGTGATCCAGGCTGACCAGGTCGTCCTGGAGACGCTGCAGGTCCGCGGACGTGGCGCTTCCCGGATGGTCGGCCACTGCGGGCAGCGCGGCCAGCACCAGGACCGCGCAGAACAGGAACGGTGCGAACCTCCTCATCTCGTCCTCCTCCAGACGAACGTCGCGGCGTCGGGTGTCCGTTCGGCAGGCCATATCCCGCCGCCGTTTGTCGCCCCAGGCCTGACGCAGCAAGGGACGTGCCACTCCAACTGGTATACTCCCCAACCGTGCGCGGCGCGGGCGGAACGGAGGGCGGCGTCGGTCAGTTCCTCATCGGCCTGGCGATGGCGGTGGGGGGCGCGTACCTGCTCACCCAGCAGGTCATGGTGACGACCGGCTTCTGGGGCTGGTTCGGGCCCCACACCTTCGGCCTGACGCTGCTCCCGCTGATCGTGGGCATCGGCGTCCTGTTCTTCGACGGCAGGAGCGTGCTGGGTTGGGTCCTGACCGTCTGCGGGGCGGTCCTCATCTTCCTGGGTATCCTGATGAACCTGCGCGTCTACTTCGAGCCCACCAGCCTGTTCAACACCCTGATGATGCTGGCGCTGCTGGCCGGGGGCCTGGGGCTGGTGGCGCGCTCGTTGCGGCCGCAGCGACCCTGATTTGACACGTCCGACGGCCGTTTCCTATACTGGTCGACGGCGCTATCGTCTAGGGGTTAGGACGGATGGTTCTCAGCCATCAGACCGGGGTTCGAATCCCCGTAGCGCTACCAGCCGCCTTTTGAGCCAATTCCGTGCCCTCCCCCGTAGCTCATTTTCGTTCACTTTTGGTCCATACGAAGCGCAATCGCTTTCGATCGAGTGACGTCTCGAATTTGACATTTCAGTGTTTGAATAACCGTCGTCATTGGGTTAATCTCTGGCGTCATTCGCTTCCTAGGCTTCGCTTCACGATTGGAGTCTGATTCAACATGGCAACATTGGCATCCGCCCTCAAGTCGGAGGTCCGCCGGGTGGCGGCGAGCGAGGTCAAGAAGGTCCTGCGCCCCGTGCGCAGGCTGCTGAAGCAGGTCAAGACCCTGAAGCAGGCCGCGCGCGACCAGCGCCGCAACCTGGCCAGCGTGGAGGCCCGGATGGACCGCCTGAAGGTCCGCCTGGCCCTGCGGCGGGCGCGCGGGAAGGGCCCGCGCGTGTCGGCGGACTCCATCCGCAGCTTCCGCAGCCGCGTGGCCATGACCCGCGAGCAGTTCGCGCGCCTTTTGGGCGTGAGCCCCGGCTCCATCTTCGGATGGGAGACGGGACGGACCACGCCGCGCGGTCGCAGCGCCGCGCGCTTCCTGGAGGTCCGCAAGCTCGGCGTCCGCAAGGTGCGCGCCAGCGCCGGCCCGGGCAAGGCCCGGGGACGGCGCAAGGCGCGCGCGCGGAAGAAGCGCTAGAGGCTCCGCCCTACTCCAGCGGGTCGGGCTTGCCGGTCCCGGTGCCGGGCTCCGTCTCCGGCGCAGGGGCCGGTCGCGGCGCGGGGTCCCGCCGCATCCAGGAGAAGAGCGAGAACGGCGCGCGCTCGCCCGTCTCCCCCGGCGCCGCGCGGTCCTCGTCCGCGCGATGGGTCTCGGACGGCGCGGGCGAATCTCCGCCGGAGGCCTCGTCGCCCGACGCGGTCTCCTCGGCCATGTCCCCGCCGGTGTCGTCCCCCGCATCCTCGTCGTGCTCGTCGATCACGTCCCCGCCGTCGTCGTGCGACTGGGCGGCGGCGCCGGGATCGATGTAGGCGCCCGCGGCGAGGACGGACGCCCCGCGCGGCTTGCGGCCCCGGCTGCGCCTCCTCCGGGAGGGCCGGGGAAGCGAGGCCGCGTCCGCCGACTCCGCCGCCGCCGACGGGGGCGCGGCCGGCGCGCTCTCGACGAGCCGGGGCGCGGGGGGCGGCGCGGCCGCGGCCTCGGGCCGGCTGGAAGCCGCCAGGGATCCCGAGCCGAGGTCCTCCACGATGTAGCTGCCCGACTTCTGGTCGCGCCTCAGCACCACGATGGCGCGCCGCTGGGCGTCCTCGAGCAGGTGGGAGAAGGTCCGGAACCCGTAGTAGGTCTCGTTGAAGGAGGGCTTCTTGCGCTTCATGGTCTCCTTGACCATGGAGCCCCAGAGCACCTCCTTGTTCTCGCGCTGGAGCGCGAGGATGGAGTCCACCAGCAGGGAGAAGACCTCCTGCTGCTTCTCGTTGGCGTTGGCGATGACCGGCACCGGCCGCTGCTGCCCGCGGACGAGGTCCTCGTAGAAGATGAACTCGTCGCAGTTCTCGATGAGCAGGTCGGAGGTGGAGTTCTTCACTCCCAGGCCGATGACGTACTTGTTGTTCTCCTTCAGCTTCGAGACCAGGGGCGAGAAGTCCGAGTCGCCCGAGGCCACCACGAAGCAGTTGATGTGCTCTTTCTGGAAGGACATGTCCATGGCGTCCACGACCAGGCGGATGTCCGCGGAGTTCTTGCCGCCCACGGACTTCTGGGGCACCTCGATGAGCTCGATGGCCGCCTCGTGGAAGCTGCGCTTGTAGTCCGCGTACCGGCTCCAGTCGGCGTAGGCCTTCTTGACCAGGAGCTTCCCCTTGTCGAGCAGGCGCTCCAGGACGAGGTTCACGTCGAACTTGCGGTAGTGGGCGTCGCGGACGCCGATGGCGATGTTCTCGAAATCGATGAAGAGCGCGAGCCTCTGCTCGTGCTCGTCCTGATGGTTGACTGCCAAAAACAACCTCCTAAGGGGTTTCTTTCGACACCCCCGACCCGGACCCAGGGGTCCCAGGCGGGGGGCGCCCGGGGGAGACCCGGGGTCGCAGGGTAAGCCTCACTATACCACGCGGTTAGCCCGAGGACCCCAAAATAAAAAAGGGCGGCGGCGCCGGAGCGCCGCCGCCCAGCCAGATAGATAAGGACGGTTGCGGCTATTCATCCTCGATGTCGTCGACGTCCTCGCGCTCGCGTTTCTCCTCCCGCTCCAGGGGCATCTTGGTGTTGGTGTACGGATTAGAGCGGCCCCGGCTGGGCGTCTCGTTCTTGGATCGAGAGCGGTCCTCGTTCATCCTGTCCATGGCTTTCGCTCCTTTCCCTTGAACGTCAGAAGAGGCGTGGGGTGCGTTCACGCCTCTACTTCGAAAATAGGCCGTAAGTGCCTGCTGTCAATGGAAAATTGTTCCAGCCGCGCCTTGCAAAAACAGGCTTGACAAGAGCGCGGGAAAGGCCGATATTCCGCCATTAGCGAAAGGAAAGCGAATGTCTGCGCCGGCCCTGAAAGCCGCCCTCGAAGACCTCTTGCGCAGCCGCCGCCTGCGGGAAGACGCTCCACCGCTGCGGGGAGAGGACCGAAGCCTCCGCCCGCTGCCTATGGGCGTGGCGGCCGTGGACGCGCTGCTCGGCGGCGGCTTGCCGCGGGGCGAGCTGTCCGAGGTCTACGGGCCCCGTTCCTCGGGGCGCACGGGGCTCGCCCTGTCGTTCGTCGCGGCTTGCATGGCGCGCGGGAGCCTCGCGGCCTGGGTGGATCCCGCGGACCGCCTGGCTCCCGCGTCGGCGTCGGCCGCGGGGGTGGACCTCGCCCGGCTGCTCTGGCTGCGCGGCGACTCCCGCGCGCCCCGGGCGCGCGCGCTGCCGGATGCGGTGTCGGCCGTGGCGACGCTCGTGGGTTCCGGCCTGTTCGAGGTCGTGGTCCTCGACGTCGCGGGCTTCGCGCCCCACGACCTGGGCCGGTTGCCGGGCCCCACGTGGCTCCGACTGCAGAGGATGATCGCCGACAGTCCCGGCGCACTGCTCCTCCTGGCCGAGTCCCACGTGGCCCGCGGCCCGCGAGGCGCATCGCTGGAGCTGCGATCCGGCGGCCCGCGATGGTCCGGCGCGCCCGGGCCGGGGCGGTTGCTGCGGGGTCTCGGGACCGAGGTCTCGGCCGGACGCCACGGCGCGCGGCGCGCGGCCTTCGAGCTCCAGGCGTTCGTCTGAGGGACGCGGCCGGCGCGCTTCCACCGAAGACATGTACGGATGCCTCCACTCTCCGCGCCCGCTTCCCTCCGACGGCGTCCTGCTGGACGTCGCGCGGGAGTTCACGCCGAGGGTGGAGGGGCTGGGCGCGACGGTGGTGCTGGACCTCCATGGCCTGGGCCGCGTCTGGGCGAGCCCCGCGGTCCTGGGCCAGAGCCTCCTCGACGCCGGCCATGGCCGCGGCCTGGACCTGCAAGCGGCCCTGGCCTGGACGCGCATGGCGGCCCTGCTCGCGGCGCGGGGACTTGCCGGCCTGACCCTCGTCCCGCCCGGCCACGAGGGCGAGGTGCTGGCGCCGCTGCCGCTGGAGCTTCTCGGCCTCCCGCCCGACCGCCGGGACCTGTTCCGCCGGTGGGGGCTCCAGAGCCTCGGCGACCTCGCGGCCCTGCCCGCGGTGGGCCTGGCCGAGCGGCTGGGGCCCGACGGCGCGCGCCTGCGGCGCATGGCCCGGGGCGAGGACGAGCAGCCCCTGGTCGCGACGCCGCGGCCGGAGTCGTTCGAGTGCACGCTGGAGCTCGAGTGGCCGGTGGACGGCCTGGAGCCGCTGTCGTTCCTGCTCGCCCGCGTCCTGGAGCCTCTTTGCGCGGGGCTGCGCGCGCGCGGCCGCCGCGCGGCGGGACTCGCCCTGGACCTCGCGCTCGTGGACCGCCGGTCCTGGCGGCGCGTCCTCGAGCCCGCGGCCCCCTCCGCCGATCCCCGGACCTGGCGCACGCTGCTGCTGCTCGACCTCGAGGCCCACCCTCCGGACGAGGCCATCGCCACGATCACCGTCCGGGCCGAGGCCACGCCGGCGCGCGTCGTGCAGTTCTCGCTCCTCGATCCCGCCCAGCCTTCGCCCGAGCGGCTGGCCGAGACGCTGGCGCGCCTCCACGAGTGGACGGCCGCGGGCCGCGCGGGGGCCCCGGCCCTCGTGGACACGCACCGGCCCGGCGCCTTCGTGATGAGCTCGTTCAGCCCCGGCGCTCCCCGC
>Ga0075428_100009163_pt1 | contig 10984 bp, 7 predicted proteins | sample RhiMetdeltSRZDD2_FD_75291 | JGI IMG/M metagenome (GOLD analysis project Ga0075428, IMG submission 75291) | Populus rhizosphere microbial communities from Tennessee, USA - Rhizosphere MetaG P. deltoides SRZDD2 | ecosystem: Host-associated > Plants > Roots > Rhizosphere > Soil | place: USA... | reverse complement strand
CGCCGCCCACGGCTTCGTCCTGGCCGACGTGGACGCCCGCGGCCGCGCGCTCGCGGGCGGCACGCACCGCTTCTTCCTCGACCTCGTCCACATGACGCCTGAGGGTAACCGCTTCAAGGCCCAGGTCGTCGCCGACGCCATCACGGACGCGGGGATCGCGCCTCAGCGCACCCGGTAGAGCGTGCTGCGGTACTGCTCGACCTCCGCCGTGAGGAACGGCTGCAGGAGCGGCGTCCGATACCGGTCGGGAACGGCCTCCGACTTCGGAAGGCGCAGGAAGACGTAGTCCGCGCCGAGGGCCCGGAGGCAGGCCACGAAGGCCGCGGGCTCCGCGGGCGCGAAGTCGCGGTGGTCGTAGACGAGGTGGCGGTGGTCCGCGCCGGTCAGATAGTAGTTCGCAATCTGCGACGTCGTCTCCCGCTCCGAGTCGTTGAAGATCACGGCCGGGCGCAGGGTGTCGATGGCGGGTGGGATCGCGAAGCCGGCCGATCCGGGAAAGTCCTTGAGCAGCTCCTCGCTCCGCAGCTCGGGGGCGCCCAGGTCGTAGCCGTGGTAGCGCACCGAGATGAGCAGCGTCAGCACGGCCAGGCCCGTGGCCAGCGCGCCCAGGGCGTGGCGCGCGATCCCCCGCCCCAGCCCATCCACCGCTGGCGCGGCCAGGGCCGCCAGGAGGCCCAGCAGGGGCAGGCTGAACCGCGGAGTGCGCGCGGCGGCAAACCAGAAGACGACCAGGCCCGCGAGGGTCAGGAACAGGAGCCGCCGCCGGGCGGTCAGCGCGCGGTCCGTGCGCATCGACGCGAGGTCGGCGAGGCCCGCCAGCAGGCCCAGGAGCACCAGCGGCACGAACAGCGCGCCGAAGCCGCTCTCCTCGAAGTAGGCGGGATCGCGGAAGGGGAAGGTGAGCCACTCCCACCGCGAGGCCATCCCCATCCGCTGCTCCCAGTAGCCGGACATGGTCTCCGCGGCCGTGCCCGGCATGAGCGTGAAGCCGAGGACACGGATGCGGAGCGGGTAGACGGGATTGCCCTCGAAGAGGATGGCGTTACGGACGTACCAGAAGGCGCCGGGGAGGGCCGCGGCGCCGGCGAAGAGCAGCAAGGACCGGACGAGTGCGCGCGGCGAGGCCCGTCGAGCCCACCGGGAAAAGCCGAGCGCCAGGACGACGAGCGGCAGATGCGACCAAGCCGTGTACTTGGCGCCGAGGGCGAGACCGAGGGCCAGACCGGCCACGGCGATCGATGGAGCGGGCGGCTCTTCGGCCGCCTCCGCCCGCAGGAGGAGGGCCACCGCCACCAGCGACAAGGCGCCCGAGGCGAGATCGGTCAGCGGCACGGTGGACTGGTTGACGATGAGCGGGGCCGACGCGAACGCCAGCGCCGCGAGATGGGACGCCGCGGCGGACGCTCCCGTGCCACGGGCCAGGGAGAAGGCCGCCCACGCCCCGAGCGCGGCGAAAGGGAGCTGCGCCAGGCAGGCCAGGAGGTCCCACCCCGCGAAGAGCGGCAGCGCCATCAGGAGGTTCGCGTTCCCGGGGTTCGCGAACTTCTCGAGGCCGAGGCGTCCGAACATCACCTGGCGCGCGAGCGGCTCGCTGAGGCTCTCCAGCCGGATCCATTGGAGGGGCACGAGGAGCTGGTAGGAATACGCGTCCCAGGCGCGGGCACCGTGGCGGATGGTGCGGCCCACGCCCTCGCCGTAGAGCGCGAGCACCACCAGGGCCACGGCCGCCAGCCACGGCATCAGGGGATCCGCGGGCTCGCCGGCGGGCGCGGGTGTGGCCGCCGGCTCGGCGCGCGGACGCCGCCGCCGCGCGAGCGCCAGGATGAAGACGGCGACCCACGCCGCCGCGGCCCACGGCCAGGGTCGCAGCAAGGGGCGGCGCAGCAGCCAGCCGGCCGCATCCAGCACCTGCGCGGGCACCACGAGCGTCGCGTAGGTCCCGAGCGCGGCGACGACGAGCCGCGGCGCGGCCCCGGCCAGCATCGCGGCCACGAGCGTCCCTCCCGCGAGGCCGGCGAGGAGGATGAGGGCGAGCGGGGCCAGGCCCCGCGCCTCCGGCAAGACGGGCTGTGGGACCTGCAGCTCGCCGTACGGCGACGAGAGCAGCATCCCGAAGTGGAAGCGGAGGTAGAGGAGGCTGGCGGCGAGGAGGACGGACCAACCGAGCAGGCGGCCGAGCCCCCCGCGCGCCGTGCTCAAGCCTCGAGACCCGAGAGCCGCGCGGCCCGTCCCGACCGGTGCGCGTCCACGATCCGGCCGTAGGCCTCCTCGAGGCGGTCCACGTAGGAGTCGAAGCTCCATCGCCGCCTCACGTCGGAGGCGGCCGCATCGCCCAGGTCGCGGCAGAGATCGGGCGCGCGGGTGAGGCGAAGGATGGCCTCGGCCAGCGCGTCGGGCCGGCCGGGCGCGACGAGCAGGCCGTTCCGGCCGTCGTCGACGGCCTCGGGGGTGCCTCCGGCGGTGGTGGCAATGCAGGGCAGGCCGGCGCACATCGCCTCGAGCAGGCCCGCCGAGAAGGGCTCGTCCCAGGTCGAGCAGAAGAGGTAGACGTCGTGCTCGCGGAGCTCCTCGGCCAGCCGCGGCCGCGGAACCAGGCCGCGCAGCGTGACCCGGTCGACGACGCCGGCCCGCTCGATCAGGCGCTGGAGGTGGCCCAGGAAACCGTCCGTCCCCGCACCGAACACGTCGAGGTGGAGGGCGGGAGCATCCGGCCGCTCCTTCAATAGGCGCATGGCCTCCACCGCGACCTGCGGTCCCTTCCCTTCCCAGAGCTGTCCCGCGAACATCAGCCGCCAGGCGCGCCCCTGCGGCGAGGAACCATCACGTCTCGGAAACATCCCCACCGGCACGCCGAGGTACGTCGCCGCCGACCTCTCCGCCGGATAGCCCGCGCGGACGTGGAGGGACCGGATGAACTCCGACACCGCGAGGACGTAGTCCGGCCGCGCCGCGCGGCGCAGCACCGGCCGGGCCAGCGCGCTCGCGAGGCCGAGCACGCGCCCGCCGTTCGCGCGCGAGCCGGCGCCGTCGTAGAGCCCATGGAGCAGCCACTTGTCCGCCGGCTGTGCGACCACCGGGCCGCCCCAGCGGCGCGCCGCCACGAGCGGCGCCATCGAGGCGCCGTAGAGGTTCCACGCCACCGCCAGGTCGGGGCGGAGCGTCTCGAGCGCGCGCCGCACCCCGCGATAGGCGCGGCGATCGAAGACGTGGCGCCGGATGGCTTCCGCCGCGCCGAGCGGCCGCGCCCCGAGGAAGAAGTCGTCCTTTCGGTCGAGATCGAGGCCCAGCGCCGGATGGGTGAGGCCGTCCTGACGCAGGTCGCGGCCGGTCCCCGTCAGCACGTGCACGGCATGGCCGCGCACGCGCAAGGCCTCGACCACGTCGCGCGCCAGCACCTCGTTCCCGCCCACGACGTAGGGCGGGTACAGGTTGACCACGACGGCCAGCGTCAGCCGGTCGCGGCTCATCGGCCCCGGAGCAGGGCGTTGCGCGCCACGGCGAGGTTGTAGCCGGCCCGCAGGTCCTCGGCGTCGAGCCGCAGCGCCTCGGCCATCTCGCGGAGGGCCTCTTCGTGGCGGCCCTGAAGCCAGAGGCTGACACCCTCCTGGCGGGATCCGACGGTCGCAGGATCGCCATCGGCGCGGGCCGGCGCGGCGGCGCCTGGCGGCTCTCCGGCCACGGCATAGACCGCGACGCGGCGGACGCCGTCGGGCTTCGAGATCTCGACCCATGGCCGGACGGCTGTGCGGCCGTCCAGCGTGAGGACGAGCTGCCGGTCGGCGGGCTGATCGATCGCGAGGAGCACGAGCCGGCCGGCCGCGAGCAGGCGCTCGATGGATTCGCCGAAGTCTCCGGCCTTCACCGGCGCGTCGACGACGTCGATCCCGGCATCGCCGCCCCGCAGCATGAGGTCGAGCCCTTCCCGGAGCGGCGTGGACGACTGGTCCCGGAGCACCGTGACCGGCGTCCGCTCCGCCGCCCGGCGCATCGCGGTCACGACCTCCGCCAGGCCGTAGCCCGACGGCCAGTCGTAGATGTACTGCGACCGCTCCACCGGCGGGAGCGGCGCGCGCGCGGGATCGGCGATGAGGGCGGCGTCGAACCGGACCCAGGCCGCCGTGAGCAGGCCGGCCGTCACCCACGTCGCGGCCCGCCCCCGCCGCTCGGCCGCGAGGGCCACGAGGAGGAACAGCGGAGGCATCGCCGGCAGGACGTAGCGTGGGAACCAGTAGCGTCCGCCCACGAGCACGAAGAACGCGCACCAGCCCAGGGCGACGCACAGCAGCAGGAGGTCGGCGCGCCGCCGCTCGCGCAGGGCCAGGGCCACGGCCACGGCGACCAGCGCCGCTCCGATCGGCGTGAGGTAGGCGAGGAGCCATTCGCCCGCCAGCCGCGCGTTGCGCCCCAGGAACGACGCCCCGTCCGCGCCGGGGCGCAGGACCCAGAGGTTCTCCGAGAAGAATTTCCCGGTGCCGGCCAGGTCCAGGAACAGGGGAACGAGCAGTACCAGCGCGATCCCGTAGGCCCAGGCCAGCTGGGCCCGCAGCCGGAAGCGGTGGGGGGCGCGGGACGCAAGGGCCAGGGCGGCGGGGAGCGCGAGCGCGAGCAGGCCGGACAGCTTCGTCAGGCCCGCGGCTCCCACCGCGAGACCGAGGCCGACCGCCCAGAGGCGGCGCGCGGTCCGCGCCCACAGCACGCCGAGCACGAGCGCGTGCGTGAGGAGCGCCGCGAGCAGCGAGTCCACGAGGGCCATGCGGTCGTAGAGGAGCGTGAAGGGAGCGGCCACGTAGAGGAAGGCGGCCAGGATACCGGCGTGCGGCGAATCGAGGAGGCGGCCGAGCCACGCCAGGCCCAGGAGGGCCGTCAGTCCGGAGACCACCGACAAGAGCCGCGCCGCCCGCAGGGGATCCGACGCCTTCGCCGCCACCACCGCCCAGGCCCAGATGGGCAGATAGCGTCCGCCGTCGGTGTGGCCGACGAGCTGGCCCGTGGCCGCGGTGCGGAACGCCCAGTCGAGGTGCATCGCTTCGTCGAGGAAGACCGGCAGGCGCATCAGGTGCGGGAGCCGGGTGATCAGGTGCAGGGCGACGATGGCGCCCAGGGCCCACGGCCACCACCGGGCGGCGGCACCCGGGTGCGGCGCAGCGGCGGGGGTCACCGCCCGCGCCCCAGCAGCCGATCCAGGAAGCGCAGGCCGCGGAAGGTCAGGCTCCCGCGGATGTGGTCCAGCTCGGACTGGAGCCGCAGCAGACGGTCGTCGCGCTCGCGCGCGGCTGCGCCGCGGGCCGCGGGCCAGCGCGTGGGCCGAGCCGCCCACTCCCGGAGCGGTGCCGTCGTCGCGCGGGGCGTGGCGCTCGCCTCCCACAAGGCGCGGGCGCTCCGGGCTTGCGCGGCGAGCGCGGTCCTGTCGCCCGCCAGGCGGAGCAGCGCTTCCGCCAGGCCGGTGGCGTCTCCGGGGCGAACGGCGACGCCTGCCCCGGCCTCCTCGATCGAGCCCGCCAGATCCCCCAGGCCCGTGAGGAGCACGGGCCGCCCGTAGGCCAGGGCCTCCACCGCGCGCTGGCGCGAGCCCAGCTCCGCTTCGAGCGAGGGCCGCGCGATGGCCAGCGCCACGTGGCCGGCCGCCAGGACCGCTCGGGCCTCCGCCCGCGTGACGCGTCCCCGGTCCTCGAACCGGGCGGCGAAGCGCGAGGCTCGCGCGCGCGCCCAGAACGTGCAGTGCGTCCTGGCCTCGCCGTCGAAGACGGGCCCGCCCGTGGAGACGAACACGATCCCTTCGCAGCGGGCCATGGCCTGCTCGAGGCCGTCGAACATCGTCTCCGGGTCCAGCCACGTGTTGTAGCCGCCGGAGGAAACGACGCGCAGCGGGCCCGCCGGCAGCGCGGGAGGCGCCGCCGGCCCATCGCTCGCCACGGGCACCACGGCCACGGGGTCGCGGCCCGCGGTCTCGGCCGTCAGCCGGCCGCGGGCGCCGAGCTGCCCCAGGAGCGCCAGCCGCTGGCTCGGCCCGACCACCGAAAACCGGTCACCCACGGCCAGGGCCCGATCGAGGACGGCGAGGTAGTCGGCCAGCATGCCGTCGTCTCCGCTCGCCGCCGCCCGGAGCTGGCCCTCCGCCGCCAGGTCTCCCGGCAGGTCGATCCACCGCGCCGCCCCGCTGGAGAGGCCGGAGACGACGCGCGCGGCGTGATAGCCACCGGCGGCGACCACGACGTCGGGCCCGAAGGAATCGTGCAGGCGCTGGAGCGCCTGACCCGACCTGAAGTCACCGGGGGGCAGGATCCGGACGCCGTCGATCGGCGCAACGGCGGCGGCGCCCTCCTCGTCGAGCAACACCGTCTCCACGACACAGCCGGACTCCTGCAGCGCGTCGCGAAACTGGGCCGTCCGGTGTCCGGGGAAGCCCAGGCCGAACGCCTGTTCGTCGGCGGGGAGCGGGTGCACGCCCACGAGCAGGACCCGGCGCAGCGATGCGCGCTCCCCTGTCGAGGCCGCGCCCGCCAGGCCCCGGCACAGCGGCTCCAGCGCGCGGACGACCGCATCCTGCCGGAAGGCCTCCTCGATCTGCCGCGAGCCGTGCTGCCCCAGCGCGGAGACGAGGCCCGGATCCCGCGACAGGCGCAGGAGCGCGTCGACCAACCCGTCGGACGTCTCGGCGCCCAGGTAGTGCCGGCCCGGGTCCAGGCCGAGGTTCTCCACGCCGATCTCCGTGGACACGACCGGCATGCCGCAGGCCAGGGCCTCCAGGACCTTCGTCCGGCTGCCGCCTCCTACGCGCAACGGGACGACGAGGGCGGCCGGGCCCTGGAGAAGGGACGCGACGTCCGCGACGTAGCCGCGCACCTCCACGCGCGCATCGTCGCGGGGCAACGAGGGCGGGGCGTCCCCGGATCCCACGACGACGGTGCGCAGCGCGGGCGCGGCGTCGCGCAAGGCCGGCCACATCGACGCGAAGTACGACGCGTTCGCCAGCGCGTTGGGCGGATAGTCCAGCGTGCCGTAGAGCAGGACCTCCCGCACCTCGGCGGAGCGATCCGGCGGCCGGCGGAAACGATCGTCGACGGCGATCGGGACGACGTGCACGCGATCCGCGCCGTGAAGCGGCCGGAGCAGCGCGGCGTCGGCGGGACCCGTGGCCAGCACCGCGGCGAAGCGCCCGGCCAGCGACTCGTCCCAGCGCCGGAACCGGCGCGCCTCGGCCCCGCTCGCGGCCGCGCCGCCACCCGCCGCGGCCAGGGCCTCGAGGTAGCTCCACTCCACCTTCTGCCGATCGATCACGAGCGGCGCGTGGACAGCGCCCGCGTACTGGGCCATCACCAGCTCCTCCAGGAAGACCAGGTCAGGCGGGGCCGAGCGCAGCTGCTCGTCGAGGGCCGCCGCCAGGGCCGGGCTTCGGAAGTGCGAGACGGCATCCGGCAGGCGCTGGACGTCCGTGGGGTTGGACTCCTGGGGACCGGGACCCGTGGGCTGGAAGACCTCCAGCGTGACGCCCAGCGAGCGCAGCGCCTCGCGCGATTGCGCGGCGCGCGGCTCGTAAGGGTCGCCGGCGGCGAGCACGTGGACGGTTGCGAAGCCCGAGAGCGCGCGGACGAGCGACAGCGCCCGGTTGTGGCCTCCGTGGCGGACGGGCCAGGGCGCGTAGGGCGAAAGGAAGAGGACCCTCACCGGGGCGAGACGAGGTCCAGGATCGCCGCGTCCGACGGCCCGCGGCCGCGCCGGCGCGGGTCCGCGGCGTCCCGCGCGAAGGCCTGGGCGAGGCCTTCGAGCCGCTCCGGGCGCGTCTCGAACAGGGCGAACGCCGCCCAGGCCCCGAAGCTGGACGCCCGCCGCGCGGGGTCCCGGAGGTTGCGAAGGTGGAAGAGCACGCGGTTGCGGAAGGAGATGCGCTCGCGCTCGTCGAGGGTGCGGCTCTCGGAGAGCGTTGCCGACCCTTCGTGATCGCACGCCGCCTCGGGCACGTGCAGCGTGCGCAGCCCGCGGGCCCAGGCGCGGTACCCCAGGTCCACGTCTTCCCAGAAGAACGGCGCGAAGGCGTCGTCGTAGCCCCCGAGGTCGAGGAACTCCGCGCGCGGGCAGAGGTAACAGCAGCCGACCGGGTAGAGGGTCGGATGCGCGCCGTCGGCCTCGACCTCCCGGATCTCCAGCAGGCCGGCGGCGAACTCTCCCGCCTTCCCGCCCTCGTCCCCGCAGGCCGCCAGCGGCGACCGGATGGACGGGACGGCGGCGAACAGCGTGGGGTCCGGGAAGCGGGCGCGCAGCGCGGAGACGGTGCCCGGCTCCAGGCGCACGTCGTCGTTCAGGACGAGGAGATAGTCGCCGGTCGCGGCGTCCGCGCCGGCGTTGACCGCCGGCCCGTAACCGCGGTTCTCGGGCAGCGCCAGGATGCGCGCGGGCGCGTCGAGGCCGTTCAGGCCGCCGCCGGCGTCGTCCACCACCACGATCTCCCAGGGCTCGCCGGACGCGGCCAGGGACGCGGCCACGCTGCCCAGGTTCCTCTCCAGGCGGGCCCGGCCGCGGCACGTGGGGACGACGGCCGAGATCACGCGGTGTCCCTGCGCAGCGCGGCCGCGATGTCGGCGAGGCGCGCCCGGGACTGGCCGCGCTTCCAGACCGGCAGGTCCGCCACGGCCCCGAGCGACTCCGCCGCGCCGCGGACGACACCGCGATGGTGCTGGAGGAGGCGGTCGTGGGCCGCGGACGCCGTGCGCCACTCGGCGCGCACGCCCTCCATCTCCTCCTTGAGCCGGCCGCACTCGTCCTGGACGGCCCGGCTCTCCTCCTTCAGCCGCCCGATCTCGTCCAGCAGGCGCGCGTGCTCCTCGCGGACGCGCCGGTTCTCGTCCTTCACCCGGCCGTTCTCGTCCTTCAGCCGGCGGTTCTCATCCTTCACGCGCTCGTTCTCGCCCGTGAGGCCCTCGATGGACTCCGCCCGCCAGGCGTTCTCCTTCTCCAGCGTGTCCACCCGGTCCTGCAACGGGCGCAGCCGCTCCTCGAGGATGAGCCGGGCGCGGTCCCGGAGCCCCGCCGCGAAATCGGCGATACCGTCCTGCGCGATCGCCTTCTCGTGGAGAGCCGCGGACAGGATCTCCTCCAGGACATCTCGGGCCAAGGCAGCCTCCTACGCGGGCCGCAGGGCGCCCTGGTAGAGGCGCTCCAGGCGGTCCATGAACAGCGGGAAGGCCTGCGTGCCGCGGGCCCAGGCCTGGCCGCTCGCCGCGAGCGACGCCGTCCGGCGCGGATCGGCGGCCAGGCGCAGCATCGCCGCGCACAGCGCCGCCGGATCGCGCGGGGGCACGAGCAGGCCGGTCCTGCCGTCCTCCACCGCTTCGGGGGTCCCGCCCGACGCGGCCGCGATCACGGGCAGGCCCAGGGCCATGGCCTCGAGCGGCACGACGGAGAACGGCTCGTCCCAGATGGAGGGCAGGACGACCGCGTCGTGCTCGCCGTAGGCCCGGGTGACGGCCGCGCGGTCGAGGCGGCCGAGGAATCGGACCGGCATCCCCGCGGCGGTGGCGCGGAGCTCCGCGACGTAGGCCCGCGGCCCTTCCCCCGCGAAAGACAGCGAGATGTCGGGCCGCTCGCGCATGGCCTCCCGGAAGGCGGCGAGAAGCACCTGCGGTCCCTTCTCCGGCACGAGCGCGCCCACGAAGAGGAACCGGCGCGTGGGGCCGGAGCGCGGGGTCCCCGGCATGGAGCGGCCGATCGACGGCTCGACGGGCCAGTGGAGGACGTCCATCCGATCCGCCGGCAGTCCCTCCGTCTCCACGAGACGATCGCGCAGGAAGCGGCTGGGCACCACGAAGCGGGCCGGGCGCGCCAGGCGCACCAGCCGGTCGACGGTCCAGCGGGCCGCGGCGCGCAGCGGCGCGGGAAAGGCCGGCGGGTGCGGGTTCCGGAACGGGTTCGCCGCCACGTCGGAGAGATGAACCACAGCGGGAACCTCGTCCAGCCGCGCGGCCAGCAAAGGTGAATACGTCACGAAGGACGCGTTCCAGAACGAGAGCACGTCCGGACGGAAGGCGGCTATTGCCGCGCGGCTGGCCGTCAGGTTCCCGCTGTTCAAGACGTGTCGTTTCATGCTTCCCACCAGCCCGCCCGGGAAAGCGATGCCGTTCCCCCGGTGCATCTCCAGGAGGGCGGGCTGGTCGAGATCCAGGCCCGTCGTGACCCCGGGCTTCCCCATCAAAGCCGGTCCACGGCCGGTCAACACATGCACGTCGTGTCCCCGCTCCTTCAACCCAGCAGCGACCCAGCCCGCGATCTGCTCATATCCGCCTATCCAATACGGCGGATACAGGTTCGAGACGAGCAGGACCCTCACGCCGCCCCCGCGTCGCCGATCCGGCTGACGTGGAAGCGGTGGCGCAACGAGACGAGGCCGTGCTGAGGCGGATCCATCACCACCCGGAACGGGTAGAGCCGGTGGTCCCACGCGTAGGCGTAGACGTGGTCCTTGTCGTAGAAGGAGACGGAGACCTCGTAGCCGCCGCCGAGCAGCGGCAGCTCGTCGAACTCCGCGATGAGCCGATAGCGCCCGTCGTACGTCCCGCGCAGCGACGCGTCGTGGCGGGTGTTGGGCCCGCAGCAGTAGACACCGTCCTCCCGGAAGATCGCGACGCCCATGACCGGCGAGTCCAGGGGCCGGCGAGCCTCGAAGTCCACCTCGACGCGCAGCGTCTCCCCGGAGCGGAACTCGGTCCGCTCGCGTCCTTCGGCCCCCTTCAGGCGCACGGAGCGGATGGCGACGTCGCCGGTGCCCCTCCGGCCCGGGGCCAGACCGGGGGCCTCGGCGGCCTTGAGACGCAGGTGCTCCTCGTAGCGGCCGATCACGTCTTCCGCGGGACCGAGCGCCACCGCCCGGCCCTGCCGCAGCCAGAGCGCACGGTCGCAGAGCCCCTTGAGCGCGTGCAGGTCGTGCGAGGCCACCACCAGCGTGGAGCCCGCGGCCCGCATCTGGCGCAGGCGGTCGATGCACTTGCGCTGG
>Ga0075428_100009161_pt1 | contig 10985 bp, 10 predicted proteins | sample RhiMetdeltSRZDD2_FD_75291 | JGI IMG/M metagenome (GOLD analysis project Ga0075428, IMG submission 75291) | Populus rhizosphere microbial communities from Tennessee, USA - Rhizosphere MetaG P. deltoides SRZDD2 | ecosystem: Host-associated > Plants > Roots > Rhizosphere > Soil | place: USA... | reverse complement strand
AGGAGTGTTTCACGGCCGTACGGGCCTACGGTCGTCTCCCACATGCGCAGGGCCTCGAATTGTGTATCGAGCGCCCTCTGGTAGTCGCGGGTGGCGCGGTAAACGTTCGCAAGGTTCGTGAGGACGCCTGCGAGACTGGGATGATCCGGACCCAGAAGCCGCCGGCGGATCGATAACGCGCGATCATAGGACGCCAGTGCCGTAACGTAATCCTTCCGTTCGCGCGCGATGATGCCGAGATTCTGAAACGCCGTCGCCACGAACAGGCTGTCGGAGCCCAGGATGGACTCACCGATCGCGAGCGATTGCTCGAACAGCGACTTGGCATCAGCGTAGCGATTCGTCGCTCGCAGCACCTCGGCAAGATTGTTCAAAAGCGTCGCGTGCAGCAGCGTCCCTGTTTGTCCGGTCTTTTCGATCACGATCAGCGCGTCGCGATCGATCCGCTCAGCCTGCTGCAGGTCGCCAGCATCCTGACGGAGATTGGCCAGGGTAGCGAGCGAACGCAGATACCACGGATGCTCCGGCCCGAGGGCGCGCTCGAGGAGCGGCAACACGTCCCGTAGGCCGGCTTCCGCTTTTTGTCGCTCGCCGCCGCGTTCATCGAGCAGCGCGAGACGCGACCGCGCCATGGCAGGGTAGGGATGGGCTGGTCCCAATTGCCTCTCGAACGTACGGACCGCGCGTTCGTAGAGCTCCCGAGATCGAGCGTTGTCCTGTCGTTCCAGCGCGTTGCCGGCGAGGTCGAAGGCGACGAGCGCAACATAAGGGTCGTCGCAACCGCGCACCGATTCTGCGGTGGCGAGTGATTGCTCGAACAGGGATCTGGCCGCGGCATACTGTCCGGTGCGTTCGAGCTGTCGCGCGCGCGTGCGCAGAACACGTGATTCCTGCAGGCGCCGGTCGAGCACGGTGGCCCCGCGCCTGGTCTCGATACGAACCACATAGTCGCCATCGTCCACGGTTCCGTCGGCCGGCGTAATTGACAGCGTGTACGAGCCAGCTCTCTCCGCGACGATCTCGATGTGCTCTTCACCGTCGCGCCTGATCTCGTCCTGAACGTTCTCGACCAGCGCGTTGCTGCCGTCCCGAACCGCCACCCCGACGTCGATGCCACGCTGCTCGACAACGACACTCGCGAACTCGCCGTCACCGAGAACGATCAGGTAACGGTGCTCTTCGCCGCGGGCGAGGTGACGCTGGATTGGCTCTTCGGAACTGAGAACGCCCTCGAGATCCTGGCCTGCTGCGTTCGAGATGATGAGTGCCGTCAACGGCGGGACGATGAGGTGGTGCAACAGCAAACCGCGGTGCATTATTGCCGCACTACCTCGAATGCGTAGCTGCTCACGAACTCAGGCGCACGGCCGGATCGGAGTTCGAAAAGATCGACGACGTAATGCTGCGCCTTCAGCAGTCCACCCGGCAGTGACACCGGCACCATCGGAAGCTTTCGCGCACGCTGCGGCGCGAGCGGTGGACTCCGCCACACGGCGCGATTGCTGGCTGGATCTCTGAGCGCGACGTCATACGACGTCCCGCCTGAGGCTTCCAGCGCCAGGCTCAGCGGCACTGCGGATGCTCCTGATGGCACGGCGAGAATCGGCACTGACGTGACACCCCGTGTTTGTGGGGACAGGACCAGTGCGACAGCCATGGGCGCCGGGGCCGTGCGTGCATCAACGAGCGCCTGTTTCGCGGCTGCGGCAGCTTTCTGCTCCATCACGAGCTGTTGCGAGGCCGCTGCTGCTCGCTGGTTGCTATCGGTGACTTGACGTGCCGTCTCGCGCAAGTCGCGCCGCAACGAAAAATTCTGAAGGGCCAGCACTCCCACCGTCAGAATCAATACCGCCGCTGCGGCAAGCGGCCACCAGGATGGGGCCCAGATGCGACGCGACGGTTGCGTCGTGGTGTTCTGAGCAGGTCGTGGCTGATGCGTCGATCGCTCGATGGCTCCTTGCAAGCCCTTCGCAAACGCCGCTTTGCTTCGGCGACGAGGTGATGCGAGGTAGAAAGTCTCGAATCGTTGCAGCCGCTCGCCCGTGAGTGTCCCTGCCGCGTACGAATCGACGAGATCGTCCTCGACCACCCGCAGCCTTTCCGCCAGCTCATCGTCCACGAAGGTTCGCTCGTCGAGCCGCTCCACTTCGTCGGCCGGCAAAGCACCGAGGAGATATCGAACCAGGTGGTCGTCGGAAATCGGCGGCGTCGGCGGCATGGCCATTCTGGTGTCTATAGGATGCGAGACTGCGAAATCTTTCATCGCCGATTCCGGCATGCGGCGACACACGCCTCGAGGTTTGCTCTGAGCCGCCACGTGCGAATCGCAAGGGCGTTCATCGTGATCCCGAGGCCGCGCGCAAGTTCTCGCCGCCGGTCGATTCGCTGTCGCTTCGCGTCGCGATAGTACTCGACGATCAGGTTACGGTCCTCAGGTTTGAGCCTGTTCAAACAGTGCGTGAGGCACTGGAGCGATCGCTCAGCAGCGTCGTCTGTATCCGCCCGGTTCGCCGACGGACCCTGCTGCGACGCAGGCCGTGTTTCATCGAATGGGATCTCGCGTTGACTTCGACGGATGTCCTCGAGCAAGACAAATCGCGCGACGACGTAACAGTAGCGAGCGGGCGGGGTGACCTTGATCCGTCCAGATTCCTCCAGCGTGCGGCTGACGCGGTCGAGCGTTTCGTCGGCAAGGATGTCCGGTGCCGATCGGTTGCGGCGATCGAAGTAGGCGACGAGGCGTCGACGAATCTCGAGATACCGCTCGCCTTTCGAGTCGACGCCATCATCGAGCCAGCGCAACAACCGTGTAAACGAGGTTCCCGAAGTTCCCGAATCACGACGATCAAGCGTAACGACACTCATGGGCGCTTCTTCGCTCTTTGTTAAACACTCGCGTGAGTGAGTGAGATGCACGCTTCCATGCAAGACACATGACGACCGTGGAAATCGAAAGTACTAAGCGGTTACGTCGCTTCAGATGCGGGAATCACACACACCACGCCCCGCATGTCCAATAACCGTGGCGCGGGGCAGAAAATTCCAAGGCGAGTCGTTACGCTCTTTGTAAAGAAGGATCGTGATTTCGAAAGCAATTACGACACGGAGGGCCAATTGGTGGTTGGTCTGTTAGAAAGGTAAAAGGCAAAAGGTAAAAGGTGTACCTTTTACCTTTTTACTCCGCGACCATCACGGTGCGGAATGGCACGCTGATCGAGACGGCTGACGCTTGTTCGTCCAGAGTGAGTCCGACTTCCTGCCTGTCACCATATAGATCGCGAAGACGTTCCCGAACAGCCGCCAGTCGTCGTGTCCAATGCGACTGAGTCGTCGCTGATGCAGTCGATGCGCCGGCCATGCGGCTGATTCGAACATGCAGTCTGGTGTCGTCGTGCCTCGATTCGATGGTGATCGCGGCCATGAGCTGCTGGCCAGTCGGATGATCGAGGAGGAGTTCGACGATGTTATGAAGCGTCATTGGCGGGAACTCGGCGTCGAGCGTGTCCGGATCAATCTCCAGCGTCATTGACACTCCTGTACCGAGACGGAGCTGCTCGATTTCGATATAGCGTTCGACACACTCCAATTCGTCCTGCAGGGGGCCGACGATAATCCCGGTGCGGTTGAGCACAAGCCGCAGAAAGTCGGCGAGCTTGCTGATGACGCGGTCGGCCCGATCTGGATTGACATGAACAAGTTTCGCGACGGTATCGAGCGCGCCGTAGAGGAACTCCGGCTGCAATTCCCCCGCGAGCGCGCCTAAACGCGCCTCGACGAGTTCGGTCTCGAGCTTGGCCACCTGGAGGGCTCGATCATGGCTTCGGCGGCGAAGATTGAGCGCGTATCCAAGTATCGCTATCGAACTATAGGTCGCGATGGTCCAATTGATGTTGTCGAGATAGATCGTCTGTGCCGAGGAAAGCAGCGGGATCTTCTGCCATCGCCCATCGAGCCACCAGAACGACCCATAGAGCAGAAAGAACGCGATGAAATGGATGATCGAAAATCCGAATAGCGCGCCAACGTGGTAGAGCGCTGAGCGTGTCCACGACGCGCCGGTACGGGAGAGCCACTCGACGAGGCGGAAGATCGAGGGAGCGAGAGCTGCCGGAATCCACCAGAGCGTGAAATTCAGCGCCAGCAACCGGCCGATCGGCAGCGACGTCGGAGGCCGGATGCCGAGCGCGGTCATGCGCGCCGCCTGGAGCGTCGACGAGAGTGCGAGTATCGTGGCGACGGCGAAGATCCAGCTCCAGCGCGGCATTGATGGTCGATTCGGGCGCATTTTACGCTCAGTTGGTCGTTTGCTCGTGTCCGTCCCCACTGATGTCGCCGTCAGCCCGATAGCTTGCCCACAACACAATCGCAGCTCCGAGCATGATCGCCATGTCGGCAACGTTGAAGATGCCTGTCCGAAGTGATCCGACACCGACGTTCATGAAATCAATGACATTTCCGTAAATGATTCTGTCGAGCAGGTTGGACGCTCCACCGGCGGCAAACAGGCTTACACCAAGCAACGCCGGCCTCCTCCAGCGAAGCCGAATCGCCGTTGCGACCAACCCGCAGAGGAGGAGCGCGTTTCCGATCCCGAAGATGCCGGTGCGCATCCAACCCGGCCACTCGGCGCCGAGGCTGAGAAAAGCCCCTGTGTTTTCGGCGTACTCAAATCGAATGGTGTCGGCAACGAACGACAGGCCCGGAGCACCCGCCAGCGCTTTGGTCGCGACATGCTTGGTAAGCCGGTCGCAACTGATAGTGGCGACAATCGCCGTGAGCAAAATGATTCGCGTGGCAAGCGTTGACATGATGAAAGTGGTAGTCGGTCTCCCCAAGCGTATCTGATCTTGGCCGGCCTCGTAGTTTCAGCCGTTTCCGCGAAACATTTTAACGCGACGGTCCTACGTTGATGGGTGGCTGATAGCCCGTCACCGACGCGGTCATTGATGCCGCGTCGATGCCAGCGATTAATTGGGAGGTTCCATGTTGTCATTTCGGTTTGCTTTAGTGTTCGCAGTCATGCTGCTGGCGAGCGCATGCGGGGGCGGTTATTCAGCACCGACGCCAGTGCCGGCGCCATCACCAACCCCGCCGGCGGGTGCAACGCCGATCACGATTCCTACCGGCGCGTCGACTCTCGGCAATAGAGCGTTCAATCCGGCTGAACTCGATGTGGCGGTGGGCACGACTGTCACCTGGACGAACAGCGATTCCACTGCTCACACAACAACCTCGGACGGAGCTGGGTGGAACTCGGGAACGTTGCAGCCCCGAGCGCAGTTCTCTACCACGTTTTCTACTGCCGGCACGTTCCGTTATCACTGCTCGATCCACCCCGACATGGTCGGCTCCGTCGTCGTTCGGTAACCATCGAGATTGAACGATGGACGGTGCGGATCAACCAGGCAGAACGTGCGGAGGGACTTCCTGAGTACGTCGAAACACCATCTGCCGACGAGGGTTGACAAGCAACGTCAGCGTCGCCCCGGCGAGATAGACACAGGCCATGATCACGAGCGGCGTCGACCACGAGTCCCACAGCTGCACCGAGTAGCCGACGACGAGCGGGCTAAGTGAGCCGCCGAGGTTACCGAGGGTATTCATTGCGCCGGTGATTGTTCCTGTGGCTTCGCCGCCGATGTCGTGGCACATCGCCCAGCTCGGCGTCAGCGACAACTCGGCGAAGAAAAAAGCTGCGGCCATGAGCACGGCGGCGAGGAGTGGGTGCGGCACGATCGCGCCGGCGAGAATGAACGACGCACTCAACGGCATTGCGACGGCGCCGATCGATCGCCCGACTTTCAAGCCATACCGCTTCGTCAGTTTATCGGTGAGCCACCCGCCGGCGAGCGTTGCCGCCCCTCCGGTGAACAGCACGGCGCTCGCCAACCACGATGCCTGTTGCGTGCTGAACCCACGTGCCTCCTTGAAATACGTCGGCAACCACGTGAGGTAGAAGTACAGCCCGTAGCCGATGCAGAAATACATCAGACAGATGCAGATCAGATTCGCATCGACGAGATCGCGCCATTCGACGCGTGCGTCTGCGTTCGCCGCAGTGCCGGCGGCAATCAGAGCGAGCTCTTCGCCGGTGACCGATGGATGCATCGACGGATCGTCGCGGAACCAGCGCCACCAGAACACACTCCAGACCACACCGAGGGCGCCGAAAATCCAGAACGAGGCGCGCCATCCCGCCGCGGCGACAATCGGAATGACGAAGAGTGGTGCCGCGGCTGCGCCGATGCGGCTGCTCATGAACACCGCGCCGTGCGCCGCGCCGCGCTCGGTCACCGGAAACCACCGGGAGAAGCTGCGAGAGATATTTGGATAGGCGCCGGCCTCGCCGGCGCCAAAGAGGAAGCGCGCGGTCAGCAGCGACGTGAAATTCCAGGCCAGCCCACTGGCGGCGGTAAATGCCGACCACCAGAGGACGATTCTCATCAGCGTTTTGCGCGGCCCGAGCACATCACCCATCCAGCCGCTGGGAATCTCGAACAGTGCATAAGCGAACGTAAACGCACTGAAGATCCAGCCCATGTGCACGGCATCCAACCCGAGCTCCGTTCGAATCGCTGGAGCAGACGAGGCGATGCAGACGCGATCGATGTAGGTGATCACCGAGAGGACGCAAGCGAAGTAAAGCAGGGTGTACCGGGCTCTTGTCGACGACATCAGCGATACGGGTGCGTTTCGGCGGTCAAATGTGAGGCTGTTATTATCACGCACGATGACGATCCGCTAAAGGCGACGCATGGCGATAGAGTCGGCAAATTCGCTCGCCGTTGTCAGAGGAGATTTTCATGTTTCGAATCGACCGCACCTCGATCGCTCTCCTGTTGTCGATCGCACTCACGCTGTGTGGCGTGCTTGTGGGAGGTCGAATCCCGGCGCTCCTGGCGTCTCAGGGCACGGCCTCAGCGGTGACACCGGCACAAGCCGCTCCATTTGTCGGCGACTGGAGCGCTTCAGTCACATCACAGATGGGTCCGGCAACCTACAAGGTGTCGGTAAAGGTTGACGGCGGCAAGGTGGTCGCGACGGTCGGAGGCGGAATGTTTCCGCCGGCGACCGCGTCCGATGTCTACCTGTCCGGCAAGAACCTGTTCGTGAAGTATGCGAGCAACTTCCAGGGCATGTCGATTCCCGGTCTGATCGCGCTGACTCCCGACGGCCAGGACATGCTCATGACGATTTCGATCCTCGATGGACAGATGGAGATGGCCGGGCGAGCGACGAAAGGCGGCGCCGCGAGCGCCACACCGAATCAAACAGGACGCGGTGCGGCACCGGCGCAGGGCGCTGCATCAGGGCCGCCGCCGCAAAATCAGGTCGCGCGGGTGTCTGATTTGATGCAGATGATGTCGGCGCTTCCCGACAGCGCGCCGGCCAAGCCGGCACGACCGCGGCGCGTGCTGGTGCTCGCGAAAGCTGCGGGATTCGTGCATTCATCGATCCCGCTCGCCGCGCGCACGATCGAAGCGCTCGGTCAGAAGACCGGTGCATGGACAACCGTCATCACCTACACCGTCGCGGATATCACCGAGCAGAACCTGCAGCAGTATGACGCGATCTTTCTCGCCAGTACGACGGGTACGTTCCTGGACGATCCGAAGGAAGCGGCGGTTACCGAGGCGCGGCGCAGGGCGCTCCTCGACTTCGTGCGCCGCGGCAAAGGGATTGCCGGTATTCATGCGGCCACCGATTCGTATCACGGCGGCACGGCCTCGTCTGCGGCGTCCGGCGGAAGAGCGCCAGTCGATGGCGGCGCGCCACTGTGGCCGGATTTCAATCGTCTGATCGGCGGGTATTTCAAGTACCACTGGCTCTATCCGACGCAGATTGCGGTAAAGATCGAGGATCCCGATAATCCCGTCAATGCGGCGTTTACCTCGTTGAACGCAACAACCGGCGTGCGAATGCCCCGATCCTTTTCGGTGGTCGACGAGATCTACACGTTCAACGAGGCGTCATGGTCACGCGCTCGCGCTCATGTGCTGACGAGCATCGATTACTCGAAGATGCCGGCCGACGTGAAGGCGCAGGAGCCGGCGCCGCAACGCGCCGATCATGATTACGCGCTCAGCTACATCCAGCGTGAAGGGAAAGGGCGCGTGTTCGTCGAGGTCCTCGGACACGACGAGTCGATCTACAAGATGCCGTCGATGCTCGCGCACATTCTGGCCGGTATGCAGTACGTGATTGGGGATCTGCCGGCGGATGATAGTCCGAGTGGTGGAGGAAAGCCGTAAACATCTTCTGAAGTCGGGATCCGTCGTGCGCCGTCAGCGGCGAGTGTAGGCGGTCACCCGCGCGCTGGCAGAATGTCCGCTCGAATCGTAAGCGACCGCTTCAATCAAGTTGGCGCCCCGTTTCGCCGACTGCGTATTCCACGTGACCGAGTACGGCGACGACGTATCCGTTCCCAGTAAGGAACCGTTTACGTAGAACTCAACTCTGGCCACGCGAACGTCGTCGATGGCCTGCGCGTCAATGCGCTGCTTCTTCGCGAGCAACGCGCCGTCGGCTGGCGAGGTGATTGTGACACTCGGCGCTGTGACGTCAGCCGGCGGCGGTGTGCCATCCCCGAGCTGCGCCCGCACCGCCGACCAGTTGCCCGGGTCCTCGCCGCCGAGCCGCCATATCGTAATCCCGCCGACGTCGTGAACGCGAGTCACATCGAGCTTGGCGTTGACGCTCGAACCATCTTCGAACCACACCGTGTGCCGTGCGCCGCTCGAAACGTACTCGAACCAGGAAGATGCGCTCACGCTGTCCCACATCACCGGTACGCCAAATCGAGTTGCGACGTCGATGGCCTGCGTCCAAACCAGATCGGTACCGCGCTGGCCGACCCAGTCGTATCCGTAGAAGGGGATTCCCTGCAGAATCTTGCCGGGCGCAATCTGCGAGGTCGCGTAGCCGATGACGTCATTCACCCAGTTCACTGGGGCGATCGGACCCGGTGACGAGGTGGACCACGAGTATTCATAGGTCATGATCCGGACCTGATCCGCCGCGCGGCCGATCGCCCACCAGTCCTGCGCTTGCGGTCCGTCCCACGTACCGGGTTCACTGGTCTTCGCGTAGACGTTCACCGTCAGCAGCTTGCCCTGCGCGTGGAGCGCGCTGGCGATTTGCTCAACGAACGAAGTGAACGCGGCGCGGTCCGAGGCGCGAAGGTTCTCGTAGTCCAGATCGATGCCGTCGTAGCTTCCTGCCACCGCAAGGTTGACCAGCGCGTTGACGTGACCGGCGAGAAGCTGCGGATCCGCAATGATCCTGCTGACCAGCGCTCCATCCCAGACGCCGCCGATGATGTTGGCGACCGTCGGAATGACCAGAATGCCGCGCGAGCGGAGAAATGACAGGATGGTAGGGTCCACGTAACTCGCCCCCGAGCTCGTGGTGTAGGGCACGATCCGGCCGTCGGCGAGCACTCGGTACCAGAAGGGGCTGATCTCGGAAAACACGTCGGCATTGGCGACGATCGAATTGAAACCGCGCGCCTGATCCCAGAACACGAGATTGCCGCTGACGCGTTTTGCCACGACCGCACGCGCCGTCGAACCCGCGGTCAATGCACAGACGACGACCAGGACAACCCACCCGACGACGGTTGGAATGCGGATCATAGTCCCCCAGTACGTGATTGGTGATCTGCAGGCGGATGATAGTCCGAATAGTGGAAGGAAGCCTTAGTTTTTGAAGCCGGGATCCCGTGCGGCGCTTGTACTTGGTCTACTCCGGGTACCGTGACAGCCTGACTTCCTGCAGCATCATATTGACCACGACAGACCGCCCACAGACCGAAGTACAATCTGGCTGGCGGGTACGATGATAAAGAAACACAAGCATCACGACGAACTGGACGACGAGGACGCCGGGGCACCGCGCAGGCGGCTGGATTCGGTGTCGTGCGACATGAACGTCACGCCGCTCATCGACGTGCTGCTCGTGCTGCTTATTATTTTCATGTCCACGCTGCCACTGACGCAGAGGGGCGTGGACATCAACTTGCCGCTGGAGACCAAGACCCCGCAGCAGCCGCGAAGCGATCAGACCCAGGTGATTGTGGAACTGACCGCCGACCGCAAGCTGGCCGTCAACAAGGTGTCGCTGCCGATGGCGAACCTGTCGGAATACTTGCGCAACCTGTTCGAGAGCCGCACGGACAAGACGATGTTCATCATCGGCGCACCGACCCTGAGGTATCAGGAGATCGTGGACATCATCGACGCAGGGGTGGGCGCAGGTGCCAAGATCGGGCTCGTCACAGAGACGCAGCGGGAGGCCGCAGCCGGTCGGTGACGTCCGGTCCTTGAGGCCCCATTCCCACATCTGGCGCGTCGATACCAACGGCCCGCGTTCATTTGCCGTCTCCCTTGCCCGCGGCGTTCTTGAGAGTCGAGATCGAAACTCCGCCGGTCATGGACTGTCCCTCGGTGAACCGCTCTCGCTTGTCGGCGGCGTTCCGGAGAGTCGCGATTGAGAATCCGCCGGTCATGGACTGTCCGTCAGTGAACAGCCAGTCCTTGACGTCGCTCGTCTGGATCGTCACGGCATCGCCGAGATTCAGCCCGATGTCCTCGACGGGCTTGTTCCCGAGTGTGCCGGAAATCGTGCCGCTGCCCAAGGCCGTTACCATGATCCAGATGTGCTCGTAGCCCCCGCCCTTGATGGGCGCAGAGTATTTCACAGCGCACTTTCGCCCTGGCCGGTGCTCGTTGACCGCCGCAACGAACTCGGGCCAGCGGCGCTTGGCTTCAGCCGCCGCGGCCACAAGGCCCGGGTCGTCCGCGCCGAGTTGCACGACGTTGCCCCCCTCGGTCTTCTTCTTACAAGCCGGGACCAGCAGCGTTGTCGCCACGAGGAGGCCGATCAAGATTCGCCTCATGCACCCTCGCCTTCTCCAAGCACTTTCGGGACGTTGATGAACGGTTTCATAGTGTCCGGCACTGACCGCATCAGATCACCATTGGCGA